>OFHJ01000219.1_pt1 | contig 23762 bp, 14 predicted proteins | sample 1522001 | NCBI WGS metagenome assembly OFHJ01 (sample SAMEA2464838, study PRJEB22497) | soil metagenome | biome: Grassland; feature: Farmland; material: Clay | place: Australia | collected 2013-02-01 | depth 1.2 m | reverse complement strand
CGCACCCCGCCGATGCCGAGGATCATTTCCTGGCGCACCCGGGTCGACTCGTCTCCGCCGTACAGCCGGCGGGTGATGTCGCGGTCCGAGGGCGCGTTCTCGGCGGTATTCGTGTCGAGCAGGTAGACCGCCACGCGGCCGGCCTGCGCCCGCCAGATCCGGGCCAGGACGTCGCGACCGCCGATGCGCACCGTCGTCGAGACCCAGTGCCCGGCGTCATCGAATACCGGTTCGACCGGCAGGTCCCTCGGGTCGTGCGCTTTGTACTCGGCGTGCTGAACGCCGTCGTCATCGACTGTCTGGGTGAAGTAGCCCTGTTCGTAGAGCAGCCCGACCGCCACGAAATGCGCCCCGGCATCGCTCGCGGCCTTGCAATAGTCGCCGGCCAGCACGCCGAGGCCCCCGGAGTAGATCGGAAAGCTCTCGTGGAAACCGTACTCGGCGCAGAAGTACGCCACCAGCGGCTCGTCCGCCGGCGCTCGTGCGACCAGGTAGGTGTCGAGCAGTTGCAGCGCGGCGTGGTAGCGGCCGAGGTACTCGGGGTTGCCGGCCGCCGCATCGAGGGCGCTCTGGCGCACGCAGCGCAGCATCAGGCGGGGGTTCCCGCCGCACTGGTTCCACAGCTCGGGCTCAAGGTCCTCGAACAGGGCACGGATCGGGCGGTGCCAGCTGAAGAACAGGTTGCTGGCCAGTTCGGGGAGGCGCGCGAGTGCCTCGGGGATCACGGGGGTGATTTCAAGCAGCGTATTGCGCATGGCACCTGGATCGGAAACGTGGATTGCCCCGGGGAGTCTAGCCGCTTCGAGGCGGCGGCGCGCACCTCGCGGCCCCCCGGGCGGCGCCCGGGGGCCGCCCGCCTGCCCGGGATCGGGCCGCTTGTGCGACAATCCGGGCCGGTCGCGCAAGCTGGAGCGTGTCATGCAGAACCGACTGAGACCCTGGGGGGGCACTGCGGCACTGTTGGCGGCGGGCCTGCTCGCCGGGCTCACGCCTGCGGCCGGCCAGGCCCAGGCCATGCCGATCGAGAACCTCGATCATTTCCCGCGCGCCACGCTCGTCATCCAGGCGTCGGGGCACGTGTACCATCTCCGGGCCTGGATCGCCGATACCCCGGCGCGCCAGGCCCAGGGACTGATGTTCGTGCGCGACCTGCCGGCCGACCAGGGCATGATTTTTCCCATGCGCCCGCCGCAGGTGGCCAAGTTCTGGATGGCCAACACCTACATTCCGCTCGACATGCTGTTCGTCGCGCCGGATGGGCGGATCGAGAAGATTACGGCCAACGCCAAGCCGTTCTCGCTGAAGACCATCAGTTCCGGCGCGCCCGTCGAGGCGGTGATCGAGATCCGCGGCGGGGAGGCGCAGAGGCTGGAGATCGGAATTGGTTCGGTGGTGCAGTGGCACCGCGCAGCGCCGAGGTCCTGAGGTTCGAGCCAGCGCCGACAAGTGGGGGCAAGCGCTACAACCAGGCCCTGATCGCTCTCGCCCGGCGTCGCTGCGACGTCTTGTTCGCCATGCTCCGGGATGGGATTTTCTATCACCCGGTCACCCCCAACGCTGCTTCACAGAAACAATAGGGGCACCCCTCCCCCCGCCCGAGCCGTCCCGGGACTCGGCGGCGCAGTAAGCCTCCCTTGCGAGCCGCATCCGCTCCCGAAGCTCGCCGTAGAATGACCTCAGAATCCTGCGGCGCCGGATCAATAGGGCATTTTCCAATTCGTTGCGTTCCAGCAACATTCGTCGATCGAATTCCAGTTTCGCTATTTTATTGGAATTTCAATAAGTTGAGAGATCGTATGGCGTGCGTCGGCCAGGGTTTTTGCATGGACGCTTTACACTGGCAAGCCTCATGTTTACAGTTCGTAACATTCGTTCCCAGGCTCAGAGTCGGAGCGTTGGGAAAGTGCCTTATTGAATCTCGTCGGAACAAATGCCCAAGGGCCTTTGGAATAACAACCAAATTGGAAAGCGACCTTTCAGGTACGCTGCGGAGTAAATTCATGACCGAAAATCTCGCTGTTAGGCATGCTGTGAGGCGTACGCTCGCAGTGGGCGCAGTTGCCATGCTCGGCGCCGGTGCACTGGTCGCAAATGCCAAACCTGCACCCACCGCGAAGCCACAGAGTTCCCAATCACAGACAGTGCCTGCGCCCGCTTCGAAGAGTTCGTCCACGATCAGCGCACCGCAACTGCAGACGATCGTCGTGACGGGCACCATGATCGCGCGCCCGGAAACGGCGACTGCGGAGGCGATCACGGTGATCAAGACCAATGCCCTGCGCAACAAGGGCATCGTGAACATCGAGCAGGCGGTCGATCAGATCGCCGCGAACGTCCCCTCGGCGATCAACATTGCCCAATCCGTTGGGCAGTTCACCGGCGGAGGCACGTACGCCAACCTGCGTGACCTTGGCAACGGGCGCACCTTGGTGCTCTTGGATGGGCATCGGTTGGCCGACAACGCCGTGACGGGCAACGCCGTCGACCTGAGCGGCATTCCGTTCTCGGCGATTCAAAGCGTGCAGGTGCTGCGCGAAGGCGCCTCGTCGTTGTATGGCTCGGACGCGATCGCCGGTGTAATCAACTTCATCACCAAGAAGGATTACCAGGGCGGTGAGGTCAACGTTCAGATCAATCACCCGCAGGAATCCGGCGGCGGATCCGGGAACGTGGATTTCAGCTTCGGTCACGGCGACCTGGTCAGAGACGGCTATAACTTCATGATCACTGGAAGTTACAGCAAGCAGCAGGAGCTTAGAGCGACGCAGCGGCCGTTTTCCGCCACGGGCTTCAGCCCGTCCCGCGGTTTGTACAATACAAACTTCTTTGGTACCTGGCCGGCGACCGTGCAGGACGCCAATGGCAACTACTGGAAGACCGGCTACCCGTCCTGCACGGGCAACACCTACCTGACCCGATACTACAACGACTGCCAGTACCTGTATTCCGCGGCGACGGACATCATGCCGAAGCACAGCGAATTTTCCGGGTTGGCGTCCTTCACCAAGACGCTGCCGGACAATAACACGTTGCAGTTGCAGTACTTCTATACCCGCTCCAAAGTGACCGATTGGGGCGGCCCGATGTTCTACTACTTCACGATGACACAGCAGGCCGATCCGACCTATTTCCCGACGGCCTCACAGTTGACGTGTGATCCGTACTTCACGGGTGGGGCCTGCTCGGGACCGCCGGATCTCAGCCAGCCGATCAATGCAATTTGGACGGACCCAAACAACAACCGCTACAACAAGTACATCAATACCGAACAACGGGCCCTGGCGACCTTCTCGGGTGACAATTTCGGCTGGAATTACACTGCCACGTTGAACTTCAGTCAGAATGAAAATGCGCAGTCGGTTACGGGCGGTTACCCGAACATGGCGCTGTGGACGCCAAACAGCATCCCAGGGGTATGCACGCAGTGCGTCCTGACGAATCTCGTCAATCCGTTTGGCGCACAAAGCACCGCCGGACAGACGTTCATCAACGACTCGTACGTGAACGGCGTCTATGCGAACGGCAAGATGAAGCGCTGGAGCGTGAGCGGTCACGCCAGTCATCGGTTGGGCGATGCGTTCAATGCGGGTCACGATGCAATTTTCGCGATTGGATTCAGTGTCCGAGGCGATAGCTTCGATTTCGCCACGACGCCCTTGGACAACATTCTCTATGCCGCGACGGCATTCGCACCCACCACGATCCATGGCAGCCGTACCGCGCAGGCGGTCTTCATGGAATTGAACGTGCCGATGTCGAAGAACCTCAACGTCGACCTCTCCGATCGCGAAGACCGGTACAGCGATTTCGGCACGACCAACAACGGCAAGGTGGCTCTGCGCTATCAGCCGTCCCGTTACGTGACCTTCCGGGCGGCGGCTTCCACCGGGTTCCGCGCGCCCACACTGTTCGATCTGTACCAGCCGAACAGTATCGGCGCGACGGGCGGCTCGATCGGCCAAAGCAACCCCGAGTGCGCCTCGGGAAGCAATCCGACCGAGTTCCCAGCATCGGTCTGTTCCGCCCAAGGTTTGGCACTGTTCGGTGGAAATGCTCACCTGACGCCGGAAACGTCGCAGAACTTCGACATCGGCGCCATCGTCGCGCCGATCCGGAATCTGGGCATTTCGATCGACTACTATCGGATCATTCTCAAGAACGCGATCGGCGGCATTCCGTCCGACGCGATCTATGGGAATCCGACCCAGTTTGCCAACGACTACGTGCTCAATGGCGCCGGGACACTCACGCCGTCGATCCAGATGTCCGCCGATTGCACGCCTTACACCGCGTCGACCTGCGGATACATTCTGCAGACCGCGCAGAACACGGGTGGCATCACGACCGATGGTGTGGACCTGAGCGTCAAGTACGGCAAGCGCACACCGATCGGCCAGTTCAATGTGGACCTGGAAGGCACCGCGATCACGCAGTTCCGGCTGCAGGAGTACACCGGTGGACCGAAATTGAACCTGGTCGGGTGGTATAACTCAGGGAATCAGCCGGCCATCCGCTGGCAGCATGTCCTGAATGTCGACTGGACGAGTCTGGACGGTAAGTGGGGTGCCGGATTGAGCAACCACTTCTACTCCTCCTACATCGACCAGAATCCCAACGGGAAAGGCAATCAACGTATCGTCGGAAGCGATTCGACTTGGGATGTATTTGCATCCTACAAGCCGATTCATCCGCTCACCGTGCTGTTTGGAATTCGGAATCTGTTCAACAAGAATCCTCCGTTCTCCAACCAGACGGGCAACTGGCCGGCGGGGTACAACCCGATCTACTCCAACCCGATCCTGCGGGACTTCTATCTGAATCTGACCTACAAGTTCCGCTAATCCTTCGAACGCCTCGTCCCATCCCCAGGCAGTCGCCTCAGCGGCGGGTGCCTGGGGAGAGATGGGCCGGGTGTGGCGTTTCCGCCTCTTGCAGCGGTTACGTCGACGGTTGACTTCAAGCCCCGCCTTGCGCGGGGCTTTTTTCTTGTGCGCCCGGCACGGGCGCACTCTTGTGGGTGCAAGTCCCACCGCGAGCCGGTCACGGCGAGCGAAGCGAAACGCAACTGCGGAAGGGCGACCGACCGTGGGGAGGAAGCGTGGAGCGAAACTGCGACCCGATGAAAAAGAACCGGATAGAAGGCGCTGCCGAGCAGGGCGAGCGGGCATGAAACCGCGAAGCTCTCGTGGCCAAGGCTCAGGTGGTGTAAATCCGGCGGGTGTGCAGTGAAGGAGTGCGTTCTTACCCGGGGAGATCCCGCCTTGTGGCTGAAAGGCCGACGCGGCGACGCGGAGTGGGAAGTCAGCAGAGGCCGTAGTAGCCGCAAGGCGAAGGGCCGAACGAGAAGGAGCGTTTCATCGGCGGATCGATGACGAGCGGAAGGCATCAGATGCCCGCTGCGGCGGGGCGGGGTGAGAGCAGGCAGGGTGAAGCCCTGTCGAAGGCGCCCAGCGATGAACCGAACGTCCCGCGATCCGAAGCGAAGGGCGCAGGGTCGGCATTGCTTCGGCGGATGCTGACGAAGGAGAACATGCAACGCGCTTGGAAGCGCGTGAAGGCGAACAAGGGAGCCGCAGGGGTCGAGGGGTTGGACATTGACCAGACCGCCGAGCATCTGAAGCAGGCATGGCCTGGGATCAGGGAGGGGTTGCTGAGCGGTACGTACCGGCCCAGTTCGGTACGCCGTGTGGGCATCCCGAAACCGACGGGAGCGAGCGGGAGCTGGGTATCCCGACCGTGACCGACCGGCTGATCCAGCAGGCGCTGTTACAGGTGCTGCAACCCCTGCTCGATCCGACATTCAGCGAGCACAGTCACGGCTTCCGTCCCGGACGCCGTGCCCACGACGCGGTATTGGAGGCACAGCGCTATGTGCAGGCCGGATTCCGTGTGGTGGTGGATGTGGACTTGGCCAAGTTCTTTGACCGAGTCAACAAGGACATCCTCATCGACCGCCTTCGGAAGCGTATCGCAGATGCCGGAGTGATCCGGCTGGTCCGGGCGTATCTGAACAGCGGGATCATGGTGGATGGCGTGGTGCAGGAGCGGCATCAGGGCACGCCGCAGGGTGGACCTCTATCGCCGCTGCTGGCCAACGTGCTACTGGATGAGGTGGATCGGGAACTGGAACGGCGCGGCCATCGCTTTGTGCGTTACGCCGACGACTGCAACGTGTACGTGCGCAGTCACCGGGCGGGCGAACGGGTGATGGCGCTGCTGAGGGGGCTGTACGGGAAGCTGCGCTTGCAGATCAACGAGTCGAAAAGCGCAGTGACGAGCGCGTTTGGCCGCAAATTTCTGGGCTACGCCTTTTGGGCGGCCCCGAAAGGCGAAGTCAAACGTGCCGTATCCCGCAAGGCCCTGGCGACGTTCGAGCAGAACGTGCGCTGGCGGACACGTCGCAGCAGCGGGCGCAGCATGGCGCAGGTAATCGAACGACTACGGCCCTATGTACTGGGATGGAAAGCCTATTTTGGCTTGGCGCAGACTCCACGCGTCTGGCGAGAGCTCGACGAGTGGATGCGCCACCGGATGCGCGCGATCCAGCTCAAGCAGTGGCGCCGTGGCCGCACGATCTACCGCGAGCTGCGAGCGTTGGGGGCATCGCACGAGGTGGCCCGGAAGGTGGCGGCGAACAGCCGTCGCTGGTGGAACAACAGTGGCCACGCCCTCAACCGCGTTCTGACCATCGGCTATTTCGAGCGCCTCGGCATGCCTCGCCTCACCTGACCTCAACTTCTCGAACCGCCCGGTGCGGACCCGCACGCCGGGTGGTGTGGCAGGGGAGCGGTCCTCATGGACCGCCCCCTATGCCGATTAGTCTTTTGGTCAAACGGCTTTATTGACCCCGCTTGCCGATCGGGCGTCGTATAGTCCAGGTGGAAGCTGGCGGGAAACCGCCGGGAGGTCCGCATGGGTGCCCGCATCAGGATCGCTCTGGCTGCGGCGTTGCTGCCGGCAGTTGCATGCGCAGCTGGTCTGCCCGCCGGCGTTATGGCGGCTCGAGCGCTGGGCACCCCTTCTTCAACGCCGACCTACCTCAACGGATCCGGTCAGATCATCGTACCGGTAATGATTGACAGCGAGGGCCCGTTCCGGTTCCTACTCGACACCGGTGCCAACGGTTCGATGATCGCGCCGCGGCTTGCAAGAAAGCTGCATCTCCCCACTGGTCAAGGTGTGGTCGAGAGAGTCGAGGGGATCACCGGAACACAGCGCATGCCGTGGGTGCTCGTGCGGCGCCTGCGCTTCGGGAAGATCGTCAAGACCGATGTGCGCATGCCGTTGAGTTCCAGTCCCGTGCTGGATCACCTGGGCGGGATCCTCGGCATCGCGGACTTCTCTTCGGTGCGTATTGCAGTCGACTTTCGCGATCACCGTGTAACCATCGGCGACATCAAAGGTCGGTTGTCGCCGGGCTTTTTGGAAATTTCAGCAACACGCACATCGGGCGGACTGTTGATGGTGCCGGCGCGTGTCGGCGGAATCGAAGTCAAGGCAATCATTGACACCGGATCACCCGAGACACTGGGGAACCCTGCGTTGAGCGCCGCACTGTTGGCACGTCATAAACTCGTCGGAACCGTCCCGATTTATGGCGTCACACGCCAGGTTTTCATAGGGACACAGGCCCTGGCCCCGATCATGATCCTCGGGCCCGTGGCGATCCAGCACATGCCCGTCGTCTATTCCCGCATTCCGATATTCAGAGAGTGGCATCTCGAGAACACTCCAGCGCTGATTATCGGGATGAACGTCTTGAGTGCTGCGGACGCGCTAGTGCTCGATTACTCACGTGAGCGGGTCTTTATCCGTCCCGCGCTACCGCGGGACGGCCTGGCCGAAGATACTGCGAATCTCGCAGGCGGGTGAGCAATTACGGCAGTGTCGTGGGCAGTGCGGCTCCGCATGCATTGTGCGCACCATGGCGAACGCATTGCGATACGCACGGTTGCACGCACTTGCAGCGCGGGGCCAAGCCAAGAGGGGTCCTGAGGTGGACCAGCTGCACAATGGGGGTCGCTCAGACAGCGCGCATTGAGGGCATCTTGACTCACACCCGACAGGTCGTGGTGCAGATGCTGGGCAGCAGCCCTTGCGAAGTATTGAACGCATTCCGGGTCGGATGTGCGAGAGTCCCCGCACGCGCATGGACACTGCCGTCAACGGTTGAGTCATTGCTGTGTTTTTTGCGAGCCGCCCTTGCGGCGGCGCATGACGACGCCGCAAGGGCGCTCTGGCTCTCCGAGCGTGCGTCAGTTTCCCGGCGGTTCAGTGCGTTTTCGGAGCGACGGGCCATCGTGGGAATCGCGAGTTGGTCGGCGCGATTAAGAGACGACTGGGAGACGAATTCCGAACGACCGATCGAGGACGGCGCCCGGAGCGTGATCAACGGGCTGGAACGAGGTTGACGCGCCGCACAGCAGACCGGAGACTCGGTCGATGCGGCCTCGCTGCCGGAGCAGAGCCGGCCGGGGCCGGGGAAATGGTAGATCGGCGAATGCGATTGGCGTGCGCCGCGCAGTTATACTGCCCGCTGATGCTTTGCGCACGGGCTTACCTGCCATGTTTCTGCAAATCGACGATTTCCTCACTCCCGCCGAGCTCACCTCGGTGCGGGACCTGGCGCGCCAGACACGCTTTATCGACGGCCGCAGCTCCAATCCGCACAATCCGACCAAGCGCAGCCTGATCCCGGATCCGGCGGACGGACATGCCCAGCGGGCCGGCCAGATCGCCCTCGGCGCGTTCCAGCGCAGCGAGATCGCACGCAATTTCGTCCTGCCGCGGCGCATTGCGGTGCCGCAGATCCTGCGCTACGGCGAGGGCATGGGCTATGGCGCGCACATCGATGCGGCGTTCATGGCCGTCGGCCAGCAACCGCTGCGCTCGGACGTTTCGTGCACCGTGTTTCTCGGCGAGCCGGACAGCTACACCGGCGGCGACCTGGTGATTTACCTCGGTTCGCAGGAGGTGCGCATCCGGGGCAAGGCGGGCGAGGCGGTGTTCTACCCCTCGACCACGCTGCACGAGGTCACACCGGTGACCTCCGGGGAGCGCATGGTCATGATCACCTTCATCGAGAGCCAGATTGCCGATCCGGCGCGCCGCGAGCTGCTCTTCACGCTCAACGAGGTACGGGCCCTCGAGGGCGCGAAGCTCGAATGGGGCAACCGTATGCGCCTGGAGTACGTCGCGGCCAACCTGCAGCGCATGTGGGCAGAGTCGTGAGCCGCGACCCGGGCGCCGATCGGGAGCGGCTGCTGGCCATCCAGGGTGCAGCCCAGGGCGGGGACCTGGCGCGTGCGATCGAGCTGGCCGATGCGGCGCTGGCCGAGGGCCTCGAGCACTCGCTCGTGCTGAACGTGCTCGCGGTGCGCCACGAGCGGGCCGGGGAGCTGGACGAGGCGGAGCGGCTGCTGCGCCGCGCGGTGGCGTTGTCGGAGCAGGATGCCGCGTCGCGCAACGCGCTCGGCCTGTGCCTGCTCAGGCTGCAGCGCTACGCAGAGGCACTCGAGCAGTTCGACGTGTTGGCCGGCGCGCCAGGCACACCGCCATTCGTGCACGCCAGTCGCGGCACCGCGTTGTTCGCGCTGGCGCGCGTGCGCGCAGCCGAGGCGGCCTATCGTCGCGCCATCGAACTCGACCCGCACCAGCCCGTGGCACTCGCCGGGCTGGCGCGGATCGCCAGTTACCGGGGGGCGCACCGCCAGGCGAGGGCGTGGGCGACCGGCGCGCTCGAGCGCTTGCCCGGCTACCCGGATGCCGAGCTGACGGTCGCGGCGGCCGATCTCGGCGAGCAGGATCCGCTGTCGGCGGAGACGCGCCTGCGCGGGCTGCTCGCGCGCAGCGACCTCGATGCCGAGCAGCGGGGCCTTGCCGGGGGACTGCTCGGCGATGCGCTTGATGCCCAGGGGCGCATGCCCGAGGCATTCGCCGCCTATACGCAGAGCAATGCGGTGCAGCGCGAAGCCTATGCAGCACGCTTCGGGGCGACGCAGCCGACCGCTCTGGAGTATGCCGGACGGCTCGCCGAGTACCTGCGACGCGCCGAGCACTCGCGCTGGCGCGCCGTTCCGGCCCCGGCCGCGCCGCCGGGGCCGGCCGCCGGACACATCTTCGTGCTCGGCTTTCTGCGCTCGGGCACCTCGCTCCTGGAGGTGATTCTCGAGGGGCACCCGCAAGTGGCGAGCGTCGAGGAGAGCGAGTCGCTGATCGACACGGTGCAGCAGTTCATGCAGCAACCGGAGGATCTCGAGCGCTTCGTGCAGGCGCCGGCGGCCACGTACGAGGCGCTGCGCGCGGCGTACTGGCGCCGCGTCGCGCAGGCCGGCGCCGAGGTGGCCGGCAAGATCTTCGTCGACAAGAACCCGCTGAACACGCTGAAGCTGCCGCTGATTGCACGCCTGTTCCCGGGGGCGAAGATCCTCTTCGCCTGCCGCGACCCGCGCGACATCGTGCTCAGCTGCTTCCGCCACCGCTTCCGCATGAGCGCCCCGGTCTACGAGATGCTCACGCTCGAGGGCGCGGCGCGCTACTACGATGCGGTGATGCAGGTCCTGATGCAGTGCACGCGCATGCTACCGCTCGATGTATGCCTGGTACGCCACGAGGACGTGGTCGGCAACTTCGCCCGGGAGATGCGCCGGGTGTGCGATTTTCTCGGCCTGGCGTGGGATCCGGCGATGGGGGATTTCGCGCTGCGCACGCGCGAGCGCGAGGCGCTGACCCCGAGCACCGCCCAGCTCGCCAAGGGCTTGAACACCGAGGGGGTCGGGCACTGGCTGCGCTACCGCGAGCAGCTCGAGCCGGCGCTGCCGATCCTCGCGCCGTGGGTCCGGCAGTTCTACTACGAAGAGGCGGACGGATCGGGCAGGTTGAACCAGCAGTTGAACGCGACCGTGATGCGCTCGCCGGTGCCCTCGAAGGGGGTAACGTGATGCAGTACCCAGGACGGGAAAATGACGAGTTGGCCCGGCTCGAGGCGAAACCGCGCCCCTGAGTACCCGAACGGCAGGTCGATGTTGGCCACCGCGGCGTCCATGTGCATCGCGCTCGGGGTGGTCGGGTTGATGAACGAGAGCAGTCCGTTTTCGGGCTTCGCCGGGTCGCCCTGTCCGGGGTCGACGCAATAGACCCCGCTCCAGGAGGCGTTGGGGTGATTGTGCACCCCGAAGAACCCGCCGGGCCGCGTCACGTGAAACCAGCAGTCGTTGAAGATCTGCAACCGCTGCAGTGTCGGCACATCGTAGCGGTTGAGCCGGCCGATCACCGAGAGCAGCTGATCCCAGCAGAACGCCTTCAATTCCCGGACCGCATCGTGTTCGACGCGGAAGAAGTTGAAGTGACTCTCGAACAACGGCGCGTTGCGCGGCGTCAGCGGATGCGGGTTCGTGGCCCCGCGCGCCTCGAGATCGAAGATCACTTGCTTCAGGCGGGGGTTGAGATGCGCATGTCCCGGGTAACGCGACATCGCGAACGGCACCGCAAACATCGTGATCAGGTCGGGGGGGCTGAGGGCGGCTGACATGATTGGGTGGCAAGTGACTCGGCGTATAGTATACGCAGGGTTCAATCATTGCCCGCGCAGCGGGCGCCGGGACGCATCCGCATGATGACAGATCGCAACTTGAGATACGTCTTTTCGATCGCGTGTGCCGCCGGAATCCTGGGCGCTGCACCGTCGTGCTTTGCGGCAACACCCGCGCAGGCCGTGCTCGCCTGCCGGCGCATCGCCCAGGCTGCCCCGCGGCTGAAATGCTTCGATGAGGCATCGGCACGCCTGGCTGCCGCGCGCGCTGCGCCTGCGCCGGCCCCGGTGGCCGCGGCACCGGCTGCGCCGGTCACCCACACTGCCCCGGTCGCACGGGCTGCGCCCGCACCGGCGACCCGGCCGGCCCGCGCGGCGGCGAAGCGGTTGAACTCAGAGCAGGCCTTCGGGCTGTCCGACAGCGCGCTCACCGCCCACGAGGTCGCGGTCGGTGACCTGCCGAAGCCGCTCTCACACATCACGGCCACGGTGCGCCGCATCACTTCCTCTGCCGATGGCCGATGGATCTTCACCCTCAGCAACGGCCAGGTCTGGGTGCAGGATTACGCCAACCACGACCTGCTCGCGAGCCGCGGCCAGCGGGTGAGTATTTCCCGCCAGCTGTTCGGATCGTACTGGCTGGCGCTGCCCGACGGCAGCGGCTGCAAGGTCGAGCGAGTGCGCTGAGGCCGCTCTACTCGAGGGTGATGCCACCGGCGGCGAGTTGCTCGGCCAACGGGGCGAGTTGCTGCTCGTAGTGGCGCCAGTGACGCAGTGAAGAGTCGTACAGCGGCTGGCGCACCTGCACCACGCTCGCGGTGCTGGTCGGCGTCGGGTTGAGGTGAAACTCCAGGCACTGCGCCTCGAACGGCAGGCCGAGGTGTTCCAGTAACCCGCGCACCGTCGGTTCGAAGTCGCTCACCAGGTCTTCGTACGCGACGTCGTAGATCCGTCCCGGCAGGATCTGGTGCCAGTGATCCATCAGGCGCCGGTAGCCGAGGTAGAACGCGCCGAGCTCACCGAGATCGGTGGAAAACGGGTGGCCGCCGCTGAAGTGGGTCTTGAAGATCGCGTAGCAGGCCGCGAGCGGGTGGCGCGTGAGATGCACGATGCGCGCCTGCGGGAAGGCGCGCAGGATCAGCGGGCAGAAGAAGAAATTGGTGGGCTGCTTGTCGGTGAAACGCGGCCGCTCGCCACGCAGGGCGCGCGCGAACGCCAGGTAGTCCCGGGCGATCTCCGCGGCGTTCGTGTTCGCGAAGCGCGCGGCGAACTGGGGCCAGTCGCGTGGGACGTCGCGGCTCGCGCGCCGTACCGCGAAGCTGACCGCGTCGGTGAACGCGGGCAGCTCTCCGGCCGCATGCACCGCAGAGTGCCGGCCGAGGATGCGTTCCACCAGCGTCGTGCCGGTGCGAGGCAGGCCGACGATGAAGATGGGGGCTTCGCCCGTCGTGTCGGGCGCGATGGATTCGACGTCCGCAAAGGTCTCGATCAGCCGATCGATCACGGCCCGGTCGGTGGCCGGGTCGTACTGGAGCGCGGCCCGCTCGATGCGATTGCCGGCCTTCAGGTGACCCCAGCTCGCCGGGTAGTCCCCGATATCGTCATAGGCCTTGGCGAGCCCGAAATGCAGTGCCGCGGCGGCCTTTGAATCGGCGCGCCTGCCACGCATCGCCGCTTCGAGCAAGGCGATGTCATTGTGCTCGGGCGTCTGCGGCTCCAGTTCAACCAGCGCCTTGAGTGCATTCGCATCACCGGGGGCGTGTTCAATGACGGCGCGGAAATCTGCCGCGGCACGCGTGAAATCCCCGAGCGTGCGGTGGATCACCGCCCGCTTCGCCAGCAGGTCCGTGTCGTGCGGCCGTGCCGCGAGCGCCCGTTCATAGGCGCTGAGCGCCAGGGGGTGTTCGGCGGCGTGGAAGAGAAAAAACCCGATCGCATCCCAGATCTCCGGGGTGGTGCCGGCCTCGATGGCCGCGGCGGCCGCGCCCATCGCCGCCGCACGATCCCCCTGGGCGAGGAGGCACTCGGCGCGCTGCAGAAGGCCCTCGGCGTCCCCGGGATGCCCCTGGAGCCAATGGTCCGCCAGGGCGAGTGCTTCGTCCTTTTGCCCTGCGAGCAGCGCGGTGACGCTGCCGAAGTGCCAGCCGGCCCGTGCTTCCGGCAGTGCCGCCCGGCAGGCGGCCGCGGCGGCCGACGCGCCGGCCACGTCGCCGGCCCGCAGCCGGGCATTGATTTGCTGTTCGAAGCTCGCGAGAGAGGTGTCGGTCATGGCGGCCATGATAGCGACCCCGCTTGCCGGTTGCTGTGCAGCCGTGTGTTGCCCTGGCGCAACGAATTTCCTGAGCGTACGTTTCATCCGTGCAACAAAAAAATCACCGGGATCCCGGCCGCGTGCGTCCGCAGCGTCGGCGCCTGTGGGGCGCGGCGCGCGCAACGCGTGTTCCCTGGGGAAAAGTAGTGCTTCTTCTATTGGAGTCGTTTGCCAGCTACGGCCGATCCCCCGAGGAGTCGGATGAACCCTGTATCCCCCAGGGTGTTGCGGTGCTCAAACAGCGTGCTATAGTCCGGCCAACGGTGAAAAAGCCACAGGTTCACCGAAGTCTCGCATCCTGGTTCGTGCCTCGGCCGCTTTGATTCGGCGTTGCGCGGGCAGGGTGCCAAGGGTTCCGTGGCTGCTTTTACCAGATGCCCCAGTTGCTGATCTTCGGGTCCGCACTACCTCTTTTGGGAGACTCACTGAATGCTTAACAATAATCCGGGCAACCCGTTGGTGCGCTCGGCTGTCCGCGCTGTTCTCGCCGGCGGAGCGCTGGCGGCAACGTTCGGAATGGCACATGCGCAGAACGCGTCTGCAAATTCGAATAGCTCCTCTGCCAATATCCCGGCGCCCAGCCAGCTCAAGGAGGTGGTGGTTACCGGCTCGCTGATCGCAACACCGAACCAGGTGTCGATGAGCCCGGTGACGTTCGTCAGCGCCCAGGCCATCCAGCAGTCCGGTGCGACCCGCATCGAGGACATGCTGAACCAGCTGCCGCAGGTGTTTGCCGACCAGGGCTCGAACATCGTCAACGGCGCAACCGGCACCGCGACCATCGACCTGCGCGACCTCGGCGCCAAGCGCACCCTGGTGCTGGTCAACGGCATGCGTATGCAGCCGGGCGACCCGCGCGGCGGCGGTGCGGTCGACGTGAACATGATCCCGGCGGCGCTGATCTCGAACATCCAGATCCAGACCGGCGGCGCGTCCTCGATCTACGGCGCCGACGCCGTCGCGGGCGTGGTCAACTTCCGCCTGAAGCAGCACTTCCAGGGCGTGGAGCTGGAGTTCAACGGCGGTATCTACCAGAACGACAACGGCAACACGGCCGGCGTCAAGTCCGCCATCACGAACTTCAATTCCAACTACGGCACGAATTTCCAACAGGCGCCCTCGACCGTGTGGACCGGCGCGCAGAAGGAAATCGACTTCATCGCCGGCGTGAACACGCCGGACGGCAAGGGCAATGCCACCTTCTACGCGACCTACCGCAACATCAACTCGGTGCTGCAATCGCAGTACTCGGTGAGCGCCTGCTCGCTGGGCTCAGGCTACGTGGCCGGCCCGTACAATACCAATGGCAAGTTTACCTGCCTGGGTTCGAGCAACGGCTATCCGGGCCGCTTCATCGGAACGAGCGCTGCGGGTAACGGGTTCGATCAGAGCGTCAATCTCTCCACGGGCGCGTTGGTGCCCTACTCGCCGGCATACGACTTCAACTTCGGTCCGCTGAACTACTTCCAGCGTCCGGACGAGCGTTACACGGCGGGCGCGTTCCTGCACTACACGTTCAACCGTCACGTGACGGTGTACGCGAACACGATGTTCATGGACGACCATTCGCTGGCGCAGATTGCCCCGTCGGCGGCGTTCCTCGGCACGCCGTACACGGTCAATTGCGCGAATCCGTTCCTGTCGAGTTCCATGGTGACCGAGTGGTGTGGTGCCGGTAACCGCACCGGCAGCATCACCATGTACATCGGCCGGCGCAACATCGAGGGCGGCAACCGTGTCGACAACCTCGAGCACACGGATTTCAACGAAACCATCGGTATCAAGGGCGAGATCAACGACAACTGGTCGTACAACGCCTACTACCAGTACGGCTTCACGAACCTGGCCGAGACCTACCTCAACGACATGTCGGTCACGCGCATCAACGATGCACTGAATGTCGTGAGCGTCAACTCGGCGGGCGCGATTGTTGCACCGGGGACGCCGGGTAGCACCCCGGAGTGCGCCGTGACGCAAGCGGGTGTGTCCAACGGCCTCGGCGTCGGGTGCGTGCCGTGGAACATCTTCGGTCACGGCGGCAGCGCTTACCTGTCGCCCTCGGCCGCGACCGGCTTCCTGTCCACCCCGGGCGTGCAGCGCGGCCAGATCGCCCAGACCATGGTCGATGCGGTCGTCAACGGCGATCTCAGCCAGTACGTCACCCTGCCGACCGCCCACTCGGGTCTGCAGGTGGCCCTCGGCGCCGATTACCGCGATGACAAGTCCTACACCCAGCCGGGCATGGAATTCCAGACCGGTGACCTCTCGGGCCAGGGCGGCGCGACGCTGCCGGTGGCCGGTGACACGATCGTTCGCGAGGCCTACGGCGAAGGCCGGCTGCCCCTGATCCAGGACAAGCCGTTCGCCAAGAGCTTGGCGATCGACGCGTCGTACCGCTACTCGGCATTCTCGCCGTTCAACGGGTCGAGCCTCGGCGGTGTGAAGACGAACACCTACGGGATCAGCCTGGCGTGGAAGCCCTCGCACGACTATCGCATTCGTGCGAGCTTCGACCGCGCGGTCCGTGCGCCGAACGTCGGCGAGCTGTACAGCCCGCAGACGCTGTTGCTGGACGGCAACGTCGATCCGTGTGCGGGTGCGAATCCGGCGGCCTCGATGGCCCAGTGCGCGCGTTCGGGCGTGAGTTCGACCCAGTACGGCCACGTGCTGGCGGCCCCGGCGGCCCAGTACAACGGCATCCTCGGCGGCAGCCCCAACCTGCGGCCTGAGACGGCTCTCACGAGCTCGTTCGGCCTCGGCTGGACGCCGTCGTATGTTCCGGGCCTCAGCGCCGAGATCGACTACTACGACATCAAGATCGAGAACGTCATCGAGGCCCTGGGCGGCAACACCATCATCACGCAGTGCGTGTACTCCGGGCAGCTGTGCCAGGACGTGCACCGTTCGGGGACCGGTGCGCTGTGGGGCCAGAGCGGCTACGTTATCGACACCAACCAGAACGTCGGTGAGCTGCAGGAAAAGGGCGTCGACGTCGACGTGCACTACCAGGTGGGGCTGAAGGACTACGGCCGCCTGGCCGTCGCCCTGCAGGGGACCTACATCGGCGGTCTGTACACGACCACGATCACGGGCCAACCCTCGACCCGTTACGACTGCGCCGGTTACTACGGCCCGGTCTGCGGTCAGCCGGTTCCGAAGTGGCGTCACCGCCTGTCGGTCACCTGGATGACCCCGTGGCACGGCCTCGAGGCGACGGCGATCTGGCGTTACTACTCGGGCGTGACCCTCGACCAGCTGAGCCCGAACCCAGCCCTCGGCTCCCTGGCGGCCGGTGCGACCATTGCCAACGGCGGCATCTCCAGCACGGATGCGCACCTCGGCTCGTACAGCTACCTCGACATGACGGCAGCGATGCCGCTCGGTCATGGGGTGGTGGCCCGCCTCGGTGTGAACAACCTGCTGGACAAGCAGCCGCCGGTGATCGGTCTGTCCGACCTGCCGGGTGTGTTCGGCAACGGCAACACGTTCCCGCAGGTGTACGACTCCCTGGGTCGGTACATCTTCGTCGACGTGACCGCGAAGTTCTGATCTAGGAGCTTCGGAGCAGAATGGGGCGGCGGACTCTCGGGTCCGCCGCCCTTTTTATGTGCGCCCGGCACGGGCGCACTCTTGTGGGTGCAAGTCCCACCGCGAGCCGGTCACGGCGAGCGAAGCGAAACGCAACTGCGGAAGGGCGACCGACCGTGGGGAGGAAGCGTGGAGCGAAACTGCGACCCGATGAAAAAGAACCGGATAGAAGGCGCTGCCGAGCAGGGCGAGCGGGCATGAAACCGCGAAGCTCTCGTGGCCAAGGCTCAGGTGGTGTAAATCCGGCGGGTGTGCAGTGAAGGAGTGCGTTCTTACCCGGGGAGATCCCGCCTTGTGGCTGAAAGGCCGACGCGGCGACGCGGAGTGGGAAGTCAGCAGAGGCCGTAGTAGCCGCAAGGCGAAGGGCCGAACGAGAAGGAGCGTTTCATCGGCGGATCGATGACGAGCGGAAGGCATCAGATGCCCGCTGCGGCGGGGCGGGGTGAGAGCAGGCAGGGTGAAGCCCTGTCGAAGGCGCCCAGCGATGAACCGAACGTCCCGCGATCCGAAGCGAAGGGCGCAGGGTCGGCATTGCTTCGGCGGATGCTGACGAAGGAGAACATGCAACGCGCTTGGAAGCGCGTGAAGGCGAACAAGGGAGCCGCAGGGGTCGAGGGGTTGGACATTGACCAGACCGCCGAGCATCTGAAGCAGGCATGGCCTGGGATCAGGGAGGGGTTGCTGAGCGGTACGTACCGGCCCAGTTCGGTACGCCGTGTGGGCATCCCGAAACCGACGGGAGCGAGCGGGAGCTGGGTATCCCGACCGTGACCGACCGGCTGATCCAGCAGGCGCTGTTACAGGTGCTGCAACCCCTGCTCGATCCGACATTCAGCGAGCACAGTCACGGCTTCCGTCCCGGACGCCGTGCCCACGACGCGGTATTGGAGGCACAGCGCTATGTGCAGGCCGGATTCCGTGTGGTGGTGGATGTGGACTTGGCCAAGTTCTTTGACCGAGTCAACAAGGACATCCTCATCGACCGCCTTCGGAAGCGTATCGCAGATGCCGGAGTGATCCGGCTGGTCCGGGCGTATCTGAACAGCGGGATCATGGTGGATGGCGTGGTGCAGGAGCGGCATCAGGGCACGCCGCAGGGTGGACCTCTATCGCCGCTGCTGGCCAACGTGCTACTGGATGAGGTGGATCGGGAACTGGAACGGCGCGGCCATCGCTTTGTGCGTTACGCCGACGACTGCAACGTGTACGTGCGCAGTCACCGGGCGGGCGAACGGGTGATGGCGCTGCTGAGGGGGCTGTACGGGAAGCTGCGCTTGCAGATCAACGAGTCGAAAAGCGCAGTGACGAGCGCGTTTGGCCGCAAATTTCTGGGCTACGCCTTTTGGGCGGCCCCGAAAGGCGAAGTCAAACGTGCCGTATCCCGCAAGGCCCTGGCGACGTTCGAGCAGAACGTGCGCTGGCGGACACGTCGCAGCAGCGGGCGCAGCATGGCGCAGGTAATCGAACGACTACGGCCCTATGTACTGGGATGGAAAGCCTATTTTGGCTTGGCGCAGACTCCACGCGTCTGGCGAGAGCTCGACGAGTGGATGCGCCACCGGATGCGCGCGATCCAGCTCAAGCAGTGGCGCCGTGGCCGCACGATCTACCGCGAGCTGCGAGCGTTGGGGGCATCGCACGAGGTGGCCCGGAAGGTGGCGGCGAACAGCCGTCGCTGGTGGAACAACAGTGGCCACGCCCTCAACCGCGTTCTGACCATCGGCTATTTCGAGCGCCTCGGCATGCCTCGCCTCACCTGACCTCAACTTCTCGAACCGCCCGGTGCGGACCCGCACGCCGGGTGGTGTGGCAGGGGAGCGGTCCTCATGGACCGCCCCCTATGCCGATTTTTCTGACAGAGGGCGTTGGGCGCAGCCGGTCAGTGGCGCATCGCGGCGGCGATGAGCGGGTGCGCGGTGGCGAGCCGCTCGAGCCATTCGAGTCCCGCCCGGATCTCGCGTGCGTGCTCGCGATCGGCCTGGGCGAGTATCGCGCGGCGCAGCGCGGGGTCGTAGGCATGCTCGGGCGCCTTGGAGTAGCTGCGCATCAGCGGACCGGCGAGCAGCTGCTCGACCCAGCTCTGCTCGGGCTCGGCCCCGATGAAGGTCATCGCCTGCGCGAGACCCGCGACCGGCTCGCGCAGGAACTGCTCGAAGTCCATCCACCGGACCCTCGCGGCATGCTCTGCGGCGGTCTCGGCCAGCGCGGTCATTTCACACAGCCAACTCAGGGCGACCCACTCGCCCTCCTGGCGCGGTGCGGGCAGCGCCAGGCCGGTGCGGCGCCGCACTCGCTCCAGGCGCGAGGGTGCCAGCGCACGGGTCTCGAGCCGGGAGTTCGGGCCCGCGAGGATGGCGCGCAGGTAGGTCGGTGCCGGGGTGAACAGCAGGAGGGCTCGCGAGGCGTCTGAACAGGCGAGCAGGCGAGCGCCGATTTCGTTCACGAAGCTCGTCGTCTTGATCAAGGCCCGCTGTGCCGGGTGCCAGGTTCTCGAGAGGATCCCCAGCCGTTCGGCCGGCTTGAACCCGTCGCTCACCGAGTCCCCTTGTAGGGCGGCAGTGCGTAGCAGCGTCGGCTCGCGAAGCGAGAACACCGCGGGATGCTCACCGAGGAGCCGGGAGAGCAGCGTGGAACCGACATGCCCGACATGGAACAGGAACTGCGCGTTGGGCGTGCAGCGCGCGGCGGCCGCGGCAAGCGCGGCGTGCGGGCAGCGGGCCTCGGGGGGGTGCGATTGCAGGAGGCGCGCATCCAGGAAGCTCGCGGCTCGATAGTCCGATTCGGTGAGCCGAACCACGCGGAACGCATCCCCGGGCGCCACCTCCAGCGGTAGCCAGGCCGGGGTCTCGCGCAGCGCATCGATATCGGGCGAGCCGGGCGCTGCAGCGGCGCTGGAAGGACCAGGAACAGGCATGGCCCGGAGCTTAACGCATCGGGCGGGCGCGGCCTGCGCGGGAATGGGGCGGCGGCGTTCAAAATCCGCTGTGTCCGGGAAGCCCAGGCGTATAGTGTATTGACCCGGGAGCCTCTTTTTGGGCTCCCCGGAGGCTCGGCATGAAAACGACCCCCGCGGTGCTTTGGCCGGTGATCCTGTGCGCAGCAGCCGTGTTGCCGTGCCGCGCGGCTCTTCCTGCACCCCGGGCCGCGCCGCCGGATCCGGGGCTCCTGGCCTGCCCGACCACGCTCGATCGCATCGGACGAATCATCGCGCCGGTGATGATCGATGGCACGGGACCGTACCGGTTCCTGGTCGACACCGGGGCCAACCATTCTATGATCGCACCCGGGTTGGCGAAGCGGCTCGGGCTGGTCCCGCGGCCCGGTGCGCTGCTGGAAGTGACCGGGATCACCGGTGCGCAGCGCCTGCCCTGGGTGCCGGTGCGGCGGCTGCGCGTCGGTGGCTTTCACTTCGCCAACCTGCGCATGACGATCACCAACAGCCCGGTCATGCACGGGCTCGACGGCATCCTCGGGTTGGCCGGTCTTCCCGCCGAGCGCATCGCGGTGGATTTCCAGCACAACGTCGTATGGATCGGCCGCTCAAACGGGGGCAGTGCCTGGGGTTATCTCGCCATTCCCGCCCGGCTCACCGCCGGCGGATTGCTCAGGATCCAGGCCCGCATCGGCCACATCCCGGTCATCGCGGTGATCGATACCGGCTCGCCGCGCACCCTGGGGAACGAGGCGTTGCGCCGGGCGCTGCTGCACCGCTCGACGAGTCCCAAGGACACCGCGCGAATTTTCGGGGTGACCCGCCAGGTGACGAACGGCAACCTGGCCGGCGCGCCGACCGTGCACCTGGGGCCGGCGGCCATCGGGCGGCTGAACATCGTGTACGGCGACATCCCCATTTTCAAGGTGTGGCACCTGCAGAGCCGGCCCGCCGTGGTGATCGGTATGGACGTGCTCGGCACCGTGAACGCGCTGATCCTCGACTATCGCCGTGCTCACGTATACATCCTGCCGCACCGCCCCTCGGGCGTGGAGGTGACGCGGACCTACTCCTCGTTCGGCTCACCCCTGCCGGGCGGATCGTAGCGCCTGCTTGACGCCGCTGCGCTTCGGGTTACGCTACGGGCATACGTTACATGGGAGGTCACAATGACACCGTTGAAGCATAGCGCCATCATCCGCGGTTCGGTGATCGCAGCGGCGCTTGCGGCGCTCGCGGGCTGTGCCAGCGGGCCGGCCGCGTCGAGCACGTCGGCGACCAGCGCCGCTCCAACCGCCGTGACCGTGGCGCACACCAAGCACCTGACAGAGGTCCAGAAGCTCGTCGCCGAGGCGCGCGCGGCAGGGCTGCCCGACGTTTACGCCCTGGTGCGCAACGATAAGACAACGTACTGCTGGCGTGGCAAGAACATCGGAACGCTGATTCCCTCCACCAAGTGTGTCTACAGCGCTGATCAGATGCGCCAGGTGCTGAAATCGCTCGCCAAGGAACGTCACGAAATGATGGAGCGTCCCCAGGGGATGTGCGGCGGAAAATCCGGCTGTTCCGGCAACTGAGGACCGCTGGCCTCAGGCGGGGAGCGCCGTGAGGTACTCGCGAAGCGCGCTGAGCGGCTCGGCGTAATGCGCCGCGCGTCCGGAGGCGTGTTGGTACAGGGGCTGGCGGACCTGCCAGACGCTCGCGGTCTTGACGGCACCGCCGTCCTGCGGAGTCTGTAGGCACGCCTCGTTCCAGGGTAGCCCCAGGGCGCCGAGCAGGTGTTCCATCACCGGGCGCGGCTCGCGCACCAACGTGTCGTAGGGCACGTCGATGATGTCGGCCGCGTAGAGCTTGCGCCAGTGGCGCATCAGGCGCCGGTATTGGCCGTAATAGTGGCCGATATCGAGCAGATCGAACGCGTAGCTCATGCCCGGGTCGAGGTGCAGGAAATAGACGGACAGGCAATTGTCGAGCGCATCGCGCGTGGTGTGCACGATCTTCGCGCCCGGGAACAGCCGTTTGATCAATCCGATGTAGAGGAAGTTGTCCGGCCGCTTGTCGGTGACGTAGTCCCGGCCGGGAAAGAGCGTGGACAGGTGTCGCAGGTATTGTGCCGCCAGCGCGGCGAGGCGCGCCGGTTCGCTCCGTGCGGCGCCCTCCGGGTACGGCGCCAACGCCTGCTGGGCGATCCGCGGGATCCCGTCGAGCTCGCCGGCGGCCCCCACCTGGGGATGGCGCCCGAGGAGCTGTTCGATGAGCGTCGAACCGGAGCGGAACATGCCGCAGACGAACACCGGCGCGGGTCGCGCCGCACTGGCCGGTCCTGCGGCCGGTGTCGCAAAGGCCTCGATCGTGCGTTCGATGAGGCGCTCCTGTGCCGCCCGGTCGTAGGGAATGAACCGCGGTCCGGCCGCGGCACGACTGAGGCGGTTGGCCTGAGCGTACGTGGTGAACGCTGCGGCGTATTCGCCCCGTCCATCGAGCGCCCGGGCCAGGGCGAAGCCGACACTGGCGCGTCCCGCGGCGGCGGCCCGCGGATCGTCGAGGTGGGTGCGCAGCGTCTCAATCAAGGCATCCGGCGTGGCGGTGGGCGGCTGCAGCTGGGCCGAGCGGGCGAGCGCTTCGAGATTGCCCGGCTCGAGTTCGAGGATCCGCTGGTAGGCCTGGGCAGCCGCCTCGCGTCGGCCGAGGTCCTCGTGGAGGTTGGCGAGATTGAACAGGGCCGGCACGTAGGACGGGTTCAGGCGCAGCGCGGTCTCGAGTTCCCGTTCGGCCTCGGGGTAACGGTGCAGATCATCCGAGTAGATGACGCTGCGGTTGAGGTGGGCTTCCTCGGGGGCTTCGAGCCCGGTATCGAGCGCGCGCTGATACGCACTCAGCGCCGCATCGTATTCGCGCGCCTGGCGTTGCAGACGCGCGAGGTTGTACCAGGTGTTCGGCGCGTTCGGGCGCAGTTCGAGCAGCTGTTGATAGGCGCGGATGGCCTCGGGCAACATCCCCGCGGAGCGGTAGCGGTGTGCCGCGCGCAGCAGCGACTGGTAACCGCCGTCAGAATCTGCCATGCCGAACCGATCGATACCCCTGGGCCCGGGTCGACATCCTACCCGGGCCCGGGCCGAAGGAGAACCGCGTGCTCAGAGGAACGTCCAGACGACCCCGAGCGACACCAGGTCAGGATGTCCGCCGTACGCGGTGAAGCGTTCGTACTCGGCGCGCACGCCCCAGTTGCCGAACTGCCACTGGGCACCGGCGCCGAGCGCCAGGCCGGTGGTGGTCTTGTGCAGGGCGAGCGACTGCATCGCGCACAAGCTGGATCCACTGACGGGCCCGCAGAGGCCCTGGGGTATGAACGTGGCACCTAAGTCCGACGTGATGCGGTCGACGCCGGCCTTGAAATAGAT
>OFHJ01000218.1_pt1 | contig 23831 bp, 27 predicted proteins | sample 1522001 | NCBI WGS metagenome assembly OFHJ01 (sample SAMEA2464838, study PRJEB22497) | soil metagenome | biome: Grassland; feature: Farmland; material: Clay | place: Australia | collected 2013-02-01 | depth 1.2 m | reverse complement strand
CCGGGCCGCACTTCGCGCGGCCGCGCCGCAAGCGATGCCGGCAGGGGCGCCGGACGGCCGGTGTCTTTCGCGACCCAGACGCTCCGGCTCGCGCCGACCGCGAGGCAGCCGTCATCGTCGAACAAGCCATAACCCAGGCTGAACGACGTGCGCCCGACATGGACCGGCGCGAGCTCGACTGCGATCGCTTGCGGATAGTCGGCCGATCTCAGATAGCGGATGGTCACCTCCGCCACCGGCCAGCTCAGATCCGGCGGCAAGACCAGCGCGGCGTCCAGGGCGCGGCGAAAGGCGAGCCGGCATTCTTCCATATAACCGAGGTAGCGCGCGTGGTTGACATGGTGATTGGGGTCGAGATCGGCGAAACGCACCTCCGTCGCGATGCGGAAACGGCGTCCATCGCGGGTACGAAAAAGATCGAGATCGGCGCCCGGACTCATTGGCCACGCCGACCCGTTTTCCGACGCCGGTCGGCCGGCGGGATACTTTCGTTACGGGCTTCGATGATCATCTCGCGCATCCACCGGTGTCCAGGATCCGCCGTATAGCGTCGGTGCCAATAGAGCTGCCAGACGAAGGGAGACGGCGATGGGGCAGGCGCCAGTGCCAGCCGCCCGCCGCCGACGAAGAGCTCGGCGATGCTCATCGGCATGATCGCGATCAGATCGCTCGCGGCGACGATCTCCGGCACCGCGAGCCAATGCGGCACGGTCAGCGACGGCGGCGCCAGCGACGCCGTCTCGCGATCCTCAAAGCGGTCGTCGAGCGGGCTTTGGGAGACCTTGATCCGCGGCAGCGCCAGCAGCGCCGCACGGTCCTTAAGCTTCCCGGCCGCGGGACGACCCTTGCGATAGAGACAAACGGCTCGATCCTCGAACAGCGGCAAGCTCTCGATCGATTTCGGCGCCTTGAGGTCGGTGCTGACCGCAAGCTCGACTTCGTTCCGTTCCAGCGCGTCGACCGTCGTCTCGGGCGCGAGATGGACGATTTCCATGCTGACGCCAGGCGCCCGCGTGGACAACCGGCGCGCCAACCCGGGTAAGAGCAGAAACGCCAACAGATCCGACATGCGAAGGCGATATCGCCGCCGGCTTAAGGTTGGATCGAACCCCGCGCTCTCGGTCACCAGAAGTTCGACATCGCGAAGAATGCGGCGGACCTCGGGCTCGAGCGCCCGCGCCCGCGCCGTCGGCACCATCGCCGCCCCCTGCTTCACCAGAAGATCGTCCTGGAAAACCTGCCGCAGGCGGGAAAGCGTCGCACTCATCCCCGGTTGGCCGATACCGAGAAGCCGCGCCGCCCGCGTCACGTGCCGCGTCTGCAGGAGCGCGTCGAAGGCGACGAGAAGGTTGAGATCGATCCGGCGCAGGTCCATGCCGGGATTTTCAGGCCAAGGTCGCGGCCAGTTCGGCGAAATCGCCGACCATCAGATCTGGCTGGTGCGGCGTTTCGCCGAACGGGCGCCGACGCCGGTCGATGAAGGCGGTGCGCATACCGTAGGCCTTCGCGCCGATGCAATCGAAGGCGTGGTTGGCGACGAACAGGCAGCTAGAGCGATCGATGCCGACGATCTCCTCGGCCTTGGCATAGGTCCGCCAATGCGGCTTGAAATAGCCTGCCTCCTGCACTGAGATCACGTGATCGAAGGCGAAGCCGATGTGAGGCCCCGCCGCTTGCAGCATGTCGCGGTCGCCGTTCGAGAGAATGGCGAGCTTGTAGCCGCCGCGCCGCAGCCGGCCCAGGGCTTCGATGACATCGGGGAAAGGTTTCAGCTTCTCGATTTCGGCCACCAGCCAACGGACCTCGTCCTCGGTGTAGCTGATGCCGCAGCGGTCCATCACGTAAGAGACGGCCCGGTGACCGATCTCGCGATAGGGCGTATGACCGCGGTCGCACAGGGCATCAATCATCGAATTCTCGAAATGCGTGCGCCGCCACCAGGTCACGAAGCTATTGGGCTTGCCGGGCCATCTCTTGGCGGTGAGGAAGGGCGCCGCCGCCTCGGTCAGTCCCCGCTGCATATCGACGATGGTTCCGTACTGGTCGAACACCAGCACCTTGATCTCACGTTTCAGGATTTCCGGCCGTTCCATGATCTCCGCCTCACTCGCTGTCATTCTCTGGCGGCGATCTTCAGCCAGGACACTTTATCATGCAAATCGATATAACATATACGCACATCGACGCCACTGATGATAAGGGCGCACGGCTGATTGCCCGCGCCCTAGGCAACGGCGGCAGATTTCGCCGTGGCGGGCGTGAAGGCTGCTTCCATCTCGCGCCGAAAACGGAGCGCGGCATCCATTTCGTCGAGGACGACATCGGCAAAGCGGAGCGGCATGCCGGCCTTGACCGCCTGACGAAGCGGCACGCGGTGGGCAAGGCCGATCGGAAGCCCGCCGAGCCGCAGGCTCTCCGCCGCCGGCATCAGCTTGCCCCAGACGGTGAAGCCGCCCTCGCCGTCCAGCATCTCGCCGGCCGCAAGATCGCGCTTCGCCGTCGCCACCACATCGGCGCGAAAGCCCGTGGGCGCGCCGGTCGCCTCGCCCCGCAGCCCGACCGAAGCCACCGAGATGCCGAGTTCGAGCCCGATCAAATGATAGGGCTTGTAGAGCGCCGCATAGCGGCCGGAGGGATCGGTCGCCAGGCCGTATTCGGCAAAACAGCGTTGGACGTATTCGGACGGCGCCTCGAATACGACATAGACGCCCCAGCGGAGATCGCGGGCGACCGGGCTGCCATCGCGCGCCAAGGACGAGATCACCTCGACCTGCCCCTTGTGATGAAGCGCGCCGCCTTCGGCCTTCGGCCGCAGCACGCGCGCCAGATCGTCGACGCTGCAGGGCGGAAAATCCAAGCCCGACGGCGCCGGCAAAAGGCCGGTCGCGTTCGAGACCGCCGCCATCTCGATCGCCGATTTGGTGCCGTCGAGAAACGAATTGAACATCCGCGAATTGAGGCCGCCGAGCCGCGCCTGTTCCGCCGTCAGGCCGTAATAGGGCCACACCGTCTCCGGCGTCGACCGATGATATTCGGGAAGATATTTCGTCCCCTTGCCCGCCGCGACCACCTCGAATCCGGCGGCGCGCGCCCAATCCACCTGTTCCGCGATCAGGGCCGGCTGATCGCCATAGGCTAGGCTGTAGACGACCCCGGCCGCCCGCGCCTTCGCGGCGAGCAGCGGGCCGGCCAGCGCGTCGGCCTCGACATTGACCATGACAATGTGCTTGCCGGCCGCGACCGCGGCGAGCGCATGGGCGATCCCGGCGGCGGGATTGCCGGTGGCATCGATCACAATGTCGAGCGCCGGATGGGCGATCAGGGCCGGGGCGTCGTCGCCGATCCAGGTGACGCCGGATTGCGCCGCCTTATCCAGGGACGGCGCGGCGATCCGCTCCGCCAGCCAGCCGCTCCGCGCGAGGCTTTCCCGCGCCCGCTCCGGCGCAAGGTCGGCGACGCCGAGAAGGTGCAGCCCCGGCGTACGCAACGCCTGGGAAAGAAACATGGTGCCGAACTTGCCGGCGCCGATGAGGCCGACGCGGAGCGGCTTCCCGGCCTCCGCCCGCGCGACGAGACGCTGGTAAAGGTTCATGGCGCGCCTCCCTTCATGCGGCGGCGATGCGGCGCTCGCGCGCGAAGGCCGCCAGGCAATCGTCCGGCAGCATCTCGATCGGCGTGAAATCGCGGTTGGCGATCCAATTCGGTCGCTTGAAGCGGCGGATCGCATTGTCGCAGCGGTTGAGCGAGAGATAAAGGATCCAGCGCGACCAGGGCGTCAGATTCGAGCCCGAGGCATGCACGAGATTGCCGTGAAAAAGCAGCATCGAGCCGGCCGGGCCCTTCGGCGCGACGATGCCGCCTTCCGCGACCAGGCCCGTAATGGTGTCGTTGTCGGCGGTCCAGAGCGGATAGCTGGTCGTTACCGTATCGTGACCGGCGGCAAGCCGGCCCTCGCGATGGCTCTTCGGAATGAACATCAAGGGGCCGTTGAACTCGTTGGCCTCGGCCAGGAACAGCGCGATGTTCATCGCCTGCGCCGTCGGCATGTCGTCGTCGTTGTACCATGTCGCATAGTCCTGATGCCATTGCCACACGGCGCCATCGAAAGCCGCCTTGGCGTTGACCTTGAACTGATGCATGTAGAGCTTGTCGGAAGCCAAAAGCTGCATGCCGGGCTCGACCAATCGCGGATGGCGTGCCAGCATCGCGAACACTGGATTCCAGGTCTGCACGAAAAAGGCGGTGCGCGGCGACGCCGACCCCTTCTCGCGGATTACTTCATCCCGCGTTTCGCCGAAGATTTTCGGCAGCTCGCCGGTCACGAGGGCCATCTCTTCCGGCGAAAAGACGCTTGGCAGAAACAGATAGCCCCGTTCGGCGAATTCCGCTTGCTGCGCTGGAGTGAGCTTCATGGGGTTCCCTCTTGAGCGATGCGCATCCTCTGCGGCCGACGCTCTTTGCGGCGCGGCTCGTTTTGTGTTCCGGGCCGACCGGCATGCGCGCGCATGTTTTCCTGGCGGCCACAAGATTTAGACTATGCGAGCGCCCCCCGCCCCGCAAGCGGCGCCCGGACGCTCAGCCCGAGGCGGGGTTCGCCGCGTGCGGATGCGCCGCGGGCTCGGGCAAGGTCAGCCCAAAGGTCTTGACCAGATCGGCAACCTGTGCCGGCGACAGGTAGCGCGGGTTCATGCCGCGGAGCAGGAGATAGAGCTTGGCGGTTTCCTCCAGCTCCTCGGTAGCGAAGACCGCGCCTTCGAGCGATGCGCCGGCCACCACCGGCCCGTGATTGGCGAGCAGCACCGAGGCATAGCGCCCTGCCAGGCCCCGGATCGCATCCGCGACCGCGGGATCGCCCGGTCGGTAATAGGGCAGCATCGCGGTCTGGCCGGCGCGCATCAGGTAATAGGGCGTCATCGGCGGCAGCGCCGCCTTGGGATCGATCTCCGGCAGCATGGTGAGGGCGACCGAATGGGTGGAATGGAGGTGCACGATCGCTCGGGCCTCGGGCCGCGAGTCATAGAGCGTGGCATGAAGCGGAATCTCCTTCGTCGGCGCGTCGCCGGAAACTAGTTTATGCGCCGCGTCGAGCCGCGCGATGCGGCCGGGGTCGAGAAAGCCGAGCGAGGCATTGGTCGGCGTCACCAGCCAACCGCCGTCGTCGAGGCGCAAGCTGATATTGCCCGACGACCCCGGGGTCAGGCCCCGTTCGAACAGCGAGCGGCCGAAGCGGCAGATTTCTTCGCGGAGCTTGGTTTCGGACACGGAACGACCCTCTGGCAGCGGAGATGACACGGCGCGGCGGCGCGGCGCGGACGTAAAGTTTGGCAGCCTCTCCGAGAGATGTTAACCCGGATTTCGCCGCCGTCCTTCGGCCTTCGCTCCAAGGATCGGGACGGGGCGACGCAAAACGATCTTCCGTCGGCGCCGCTTGCCGCCTATCTTGCATCACATCCGAGGCGCAATGCCTTTTTATTAGAACCGGCCAAGGGGGAAAGACATGACCGGAGAGGCGATTGCAGAAATTGTGCGGCGTTACGGCGCGGCATGGAACGAGACCAACGAATCCAACGTCGCCGAAGCGCTTCGGGCGGCATGGGCCGACGGCGGCACCTATACCGACCCGAGTGCCCATGTCGAAGGCCGCGACGCCTTGCTGCGGCATATTCTGGCCTTTCACCAGCGTTTTCCGGGCGCCAAGCTGGTTTTCACCAGCGGCGTCGATAGCCATCACAGCTGGCTGCGGTTCAGTTGGCGGATCGTCGATGCGAACGGCCAGGCGGTCATGGACGGCACCGACATCGGCGAGGTCGACGACTCGCTCCGCCTGCACCGCATCGTCGGCTTTTTCGGACCGCCGCCGCTCTAGCGCCGGTCCGGCGCGGCCCCGCAACGGCGCGACGGAACCCCGTGGTCGCCCGCGCGGTAGAAGGTGCGGCAGCGCTTGAATGAAGGTCAACGTCGATCGCCGCTTGCCGCGCGCCCGTGCCGCCCCGCGGCTCGCAGAATTTGATACAGGAGGGACGCCATGACATCGTCGACCCCGAACGCCGCCCCCACTGCAAGCCCCCGCCGAGCCGCCGTGATCGGACTCGGCTCCATGGGGCTTGGCATGGCGCTCTCGCTACAGCGCGCCGGATTTGCCGTCGCCGGTTGCGACGTCGACGAAGCGCAACTCGCCAAATTCGCCGCAGCCGGCGGCGAGATCGCGTCAAACCCAGCAGCAGCCGCCCGCGACGCCGACGTTCTGGTTTCGGTCGTCCTCAACGCGGCGCAGACCGAAGCCATCCTGTTCGGCCCGGACGGCGCGGCAAACGCCTTGCCCGAAGGCGCGGTGGTGGTTTCGTCCGCCACCATGGCGCCGGAGATGGCCCGAGCCCTCGCCGGCCGCATCGAGGCTACCGGCAGGCTCTATCTCGACGCGCCGATCAGCGGCGGCGCCGCCCGCGCCGCCGAAGGTCAGCTCACCATTCTCGCCTCGGGCAGCGCGGCCGCCTTCGCCAAGGCCGGACCGGCGCTCGATGCCATGGCCGCCAAGCTCTACGCGCTCGGCGATTCGCCCGGCACCGGTGCCGCCTTCAAGATGATCAATCAGCTCCTCGCCGGCGTCCATATCGCGGCGGCGAGCGAGGCGATCGCCTTCGCCGCGCGCCAAGGCCTCGACCTCCGCAAGGTCTATGAGGTGATTACCGCCTCGGCTGGAAACTCCTGGATGTTCGAGAACCGCGTACCGCATGTGCTCGACGACGACTACGCACCCCGCAGCGCCGTCGATATTTTCGTCAAGGACCTCGGTATCGTCGAGGACATGGCGCGCAGCGCAAAATTCCCGGTGCCGGTCGCCGCCGCAGCATTGCAGATGTTCTTGATGACCTCCGCCATCGGCATGGGCCGCGACGATGACGCCTCGGTCGCGCGTCTCTATGCCAGCATCACCGGCACCGCGCTCGCCAAGCAACCGTCGCAGCCGGCGCCGAAGACCTGATTTTCCGCCGCCGCGATTTGCTACAATCGCGCCCGCCGCCGCACGCGGCCGGACAAGACCAATACTTCGGGAGGATCGATGCCCCGCTTCGCCGCCAATCTCAGCCTGATGTTCAACGAATGGCCGTTCCTCGAGCGCTTCGATGCCGCCGCCGCCGTGGGGTTCACCGCCGTCGAGTTCCTCTTTCCCTATGAATATCCGCCGGAAGCGATATCCGAGCGGCTCAAGCGCAACCATCTCACCCTCGCCCTGTTCAATCTCCCGCCCGGCGATTGGAACGCGGGCGAGCGCGGCATCGCCGCCTTGCCCGCACGCTTCGCCGAATTGCAGGCCGGCGTCGAGACGGCGCTCGCCTATGCCGCAGCGACCGGCGTCAAGCGCCTGCACCTGATGTCGGGCCACGCCGCGGCCGACAGCGCGGAGGCGCGCGCCGCCTATTGCCGCGCCGTCGCCTGGACCGCCGAGCGGCTGTCGCGCGCCGACCTCGACCTTGTGATCGAGCCGATCAACGGCCGCGACATGCCGGGCTATTTCCTCAATGATTTCGCCGCAGCCGAAGCGCTGATCCACGAGTTGGCGCTGCCCAATCTCAAGCTTCAGTTCGATATCTATCACCGTCAGATCATCCATGGCGACGTCGCGGTCGCGCTGCGCGCGCTGATGCCGATGATCGGTCACATCCAGGTCGCGAGCGTCCCCTCGCGCCACGAGCCGATGAGCGAGGAGCTGGCCGACGGCTTCCTGTTCGCCGAGTTGGATCGACTGGAATACGCGGGCTTCGTCGGTTGCGAATACCGCCCGGCGGGCAAGACCCTGGACGGGCTCAGCTGGTTCGCGCCCTATGCGCCGCGCACGTCGCAGCCATCGGGAGCGGCGTAGCCATGGCGCTCGCTCTCGGCGCGGTCGCCGACGATTACACCGGCGCCTCCGATCTCGCCAACACGCTCGCCAAGGTCGGCCTTCGCACCGTGCAATCGATCGGCGTGCCGGCCGACGCGTTGCCGCTCCCGGAAGTCGACGCCGTCGTGGTCTCGCTCAAGATCCGCTCGGCACCGGCGGCCGAGGCGGTGAGCCGTGCGGCAGCGGCGGAACGTTGGCTGCGGGCACGCGGCGCGCGGCACGTCATGTACAAAATCTGTTCGACCTTCGATTCGACCGACAAGGGCAACATCGGGCCGGTGCTGGACGCATTAAAAGGCGATCGACAGGACACCGCCGTGGTGGTCACGCCGGCCTTTCCCGAAACCGCGCGCACGGTCTATCAGGGAAATCTTTTCGTCGGCTCGCTGCCGTTAAACGAAAGTCCGCTCAAGGATCACCCGCTCAATCCGATGCGGGACGCCAATCTGGTGCGCGTGCTACAGCGCCAAAGCCGGACGAAAGTCGGCCTTGTCGACCTCGCGGCGGTGGCGAAGGGCAGCGATGCGATCCGCGCCCGGCTCGCCAAACTCGCGCACGAGGGGACCGGCGCGGCCATCGCCGATGCGGTGTTCGAGACCGATCTTGAGGCCGTCGGCGCCATCGCGCTGGATCAGGCCTTCTCGGTCGGTGCCTCGGGCCTCGGCCTCGGCCTCGCGCGCGGCCTGATCAACAACGGTCGTGTCGCGCGGAACGATGCCGCCGCCGCGGAGACGATTGCGCTTGGCGGCCCAGCTGCTTGCCTTGCCGGAAGCTGCTCGCAAGCGACTCTCGAACAGGTCGCACGAGCCGAGCGCGCGATGCCGGTGCTGACCCTCGATGGCACCAAGCTTGTCGACAACGGCGCGGCCGAGGCCGCAGCGGCGCTTCGCTGGGCCGCGTCACGACTGGACAAGGGTCCGCTTCTGATCGCGAGCAGCGCGCCGCCGCAAGCGGTCACCACGCTTCAAGCGCGTTATGGCGGCGACCGCGCCGGACATGCCATCGAGCAGGCCTTCGCCGAAATCGCGGCGGCGCTCGTCGCGCGCGGCGTGCGCCGGCTGGTGGTGGCCGGCGGAGAGACGTCGGGCGCCGTCGTCGACCGCCTCGGCATTCCCGCTTTCGAACTCGGGCCCGAGATCGCGCCCGGCGTGCCGGTGCTTAACGCGATCGGCGGACGTTACGGCGCCATGCGCCTCGCGCTGAAATCGGGAAACTTCGGCCGCCCCGATTTCTTCTCCGACGCGCTGCGCTTGATGCCCTAGCTGCGGAGCCACAACAGGTGGTTCTCCGGTTGTGGCGACCCGGCCGATAAGCGGGGTTGATCCGATGCCGGAGCCGTTCCTTTCAGCACGTCTTCGCGGTTGACGAGCTCAGCCGGCGCTGTTCAGCGCGGTTTCGAGAAAGCCGCCGCCGATGGCGATGCCGTCCGGGTCTATGCCATGGCCAACCCCCGGCGCGACATGCCATTCCACCGCCACCTCCACCGCGTTCAGCGTCTGGACGGCGCCGAACATCGCCGCCACCGGCACCACCGGATCGGCATCGCCATGGATCAGCAACACCGGCGGCTTGGCGCGGATCTCGGACTTGAGATCGTCGCCGCCGAGAAGCGCGCCGGAAAAGCCGAGGATTCCGGCCGGCGCGACGGCCCGGCGCAAGCCGACGTGAAGCGCCATCATCGTCCCCTGGCTAAAGCCGAGGAGCGCCAGGCGTTCGGGCGCAACCTGCCAACGCGCCAGTTCGCGGTCGAGGAAACGCTCGATCATGCCGGCGGGCTGCACCGCGGCGCGCGCCATCTGGCGATAGAAGCCCGCGGCCTCGGCAGGGTTGCGCCGGTGCACCTCGGGATCGTAGCCATCGAGCGAAAACCATTGGAAGCCGAACGGCATGCCCGGCACCGGCTCGGGCGCGTTCGGGGCCACGAAGGCCGCCTCGGGCAGCCGCTGCTGCAAATAGGGCGCAAGCCCGATGAGATCTTCGCCATTGGCGCCGTAGCCGTGCAGCAGCACGACAAGCTGGCGCGCCGCCCGTCCCGCCGCCGGCGGCACCCGAGGACCATCCAGACTGAGGGCGCCAATCGCCATGATCCGGGCCTCCCCTCGCAGAAACCAGATCCAACGCCGAACCGCGCCGGCGCCGGCTTCAGCCGGCCAGTTCGCGCGAGCGCGCCGCCGCCGCCTGCACCGCCCTGACCATCAGTGGCCGCAGGCCGTCGTCCGCCATCAAGACGCGGAGCGCGGCCTCGGTGGTGCCGCCCGGGCTGGTGACGTTGCGGCGCAGTTCCGCCGCCGGCTCCTTGGCCGCAAAGGCGAGCTCGCCGGTGCCGGCGACGGTTGTCCGCGCCAACTGCATCGCCAGCGCCGCCGGCAAGCCGGCGGCGACGCCGGCTGCGGCCAGGCACTCGATCAAAAAGAAGATATAGGCGGGACCCGATCCCGAGACCGCCGTCACGGCGTCCATCAGGGCCTCGTCCTCGATCCAGGCGACCTCGCCGACGGCGGCAAGCAGCGAATCGCAGCGATCGCGCATCGCCGCCGCGACATTGGCGTTCGCCACGGCAACCTGCATGCCGCGGCCGACCGCCGCGGGAAGATTGGGCATCGCCCGCACCACCGCGACCTCAGGGCCGAACAATGCTTCGAGATTGGCGATGGTCTTGCCGGCGGCGATCGACAGCACGACGGCGCCGGGACCGACCAGGGGGCGCAACGGCTGTACCGCCTGCCTCAGGATTTGCGGCTTGACCGCGAGCACCACGATCGCCGGACGGAACCCCGCCGGCAGGTCCGCCACGGCCCCCGCGACACGGACGCCGAGTGCCCGGGCCGCCGCCGCGACCTCGGCATTAGGCTCGACCACGGCGATATCGGCGGCGGCAATGCCACGGGCGAGCCAGCCGCGCAACAGCGCGCCGCCCATCTTGCCCGAGCCGAGAAGAAGTATGGGCGCCGACATGAGACCGATTAGGCCTCCCCGACGGTATCGAGCAAGGCGGAGGCGATCGCGTCCTCCGGCGTGCGCCCGCCCCAGATCGCGAATTGGAACGCCGGGTAGAAGCGCTCGCACTCGGCAACCGCGAGCGCGACCAGATCCTCGATCTGCTCCGGCATCGGGCCGTTGCAACCGCGCAGCAGCAGTGCATGGCGGAACAGGATCAGCGCCTCGCTCGGCCAGTAATCGAAATGGCCGATCGCCATCTTTTCGTTCACCAGCATGAGGAGTTTTGCGAGCCCGGGTTGATTCGGCTCGGGAATCTTGGGTTCGATGGCGCAGGCAAGCTGCATGTCCTCGCCCTCCTCGCGCCACGAGAACCACAGTCGATAGGTGCACCAGCGGCCTTCGATGCCGAACGTGAGCTCGTCATCGCCTTGGCGATGGAACGGCCACTCATGCTCGGTGACGATATGCTCCACCACATCCAAGGGGTGGTCGTCATCCCGTTCCAGAGATGTACTCATCAAGACCCCCGCCCGGCACGCCGCGCCCGCCTAGTCCAGGCCTCCGCGCCCCGATTTCAATTCCCTCAATAACCGCGAACCACCTCAACATATAGATGGTGGACGTTATTGGCTACAATAGGGATAGATTATGGGATTGGCATAAACCGAGCAAGCCGAATTCCGTTGCGGCTAGTCGGACGAACCCTCCGAAGCGCTGTCGGCGGTCGGGTCGGCGGTCGGGTCGGCGCCGCTGTCGCGCGCGGGCAGCTCGCGCTCTGGCGTGGGCGTCCCCTCGAGCGCCGCGACGCGGGCCGCGAGACGCTCGTTTTCGGCGCGGGCGGCTTCCGCCATGGCCCGCACCGTCTCGAATTCCTCCCGGCTCACCAGGTCCATCCTGAGCAGCACCCGCTCGAGGCGCTGGCGAAAGGCTTCCTCGATATCGGCCTTAGTCCCTTGCAACGTGCCGAGAGCGCTGCCGAAGAGGCGGGCGAAATCGTCGAACAAGCGGTTTTCGCTTTGCATCCGGAATCACCTGAAACATTACGTGTTATTAAGTATGGCCCCTGGCGCGAATGGCGGCAAGCTAGCTCTCGCCAACGATTGAGCCGACGCCCTCATCCCTATATAAGCAGGCCATCATGCATGCCTTCGTCGCCCCGCTTCTCATCCCCTACCCGGACATCAATCCCGTCTTGTGGCACTTCGGCCCGTTCGAGATCCGCTGGTACGCGCTTGCCTATATCGCGGGGCTCTTGATCGGCTGGCGCTATCTCATCGTCATGAGCCGGAAGCCGGGCTCGCGTATCAGCGAGCGCGACGCCGACGACTTCCTGCTGTGGGCGACCCTGGGCGTGGTCCTCGGCGGCCGTCTCGGCTACATCTTGTTCTATCAGCCGGGCTATTACTTCGCGCACCCGGCGCAGATGTTTTACGTCTGGCACGGCGGCATGTCGTTCCACGGCGGCTTCATCGGCGTCGCGGTCGTGTTGATGATCTACTCGCGGCTGCGCCGCATTCCCGCTCTCGAGCTTGGCGACATGGTGGCGCAGATCGCCCCCATCGGCCTTTTCTTCGGCCGCATCGCCAACTTCATCAACGGCGAACTGTTCGGCCGCCCGGCCAATGTCTGGTGGGCGATGATCTTTCCGAAGGGGGGGCCGATTCCCCGCTACCCGAGTGAGTTGATCGAAGCCAGCCTCGAAGGCATCGCGCTTTTCATCGTGCTCTGGCTGGTGCGGCGCTTTGCCCCCGCGGCCAAGCATCACGGCTTTTTGATCGGCGTCTTTTGCACCGGCTACGGCATCGCCCGCTGCATCGGCGAGGAGTTCCGCCAACCCGATCCGTTCCTCGGCTATCTCTGGGGCGGTTTGACCATGGGGCAGATCCTCTCGATCCCGATGATCTTTATCGGCATCTTCGTCATGTGGTGGGTGACCCGAGGCCAGACCGCGAAGGCGTAAGGCGGGCCATGCCCCCTTTCGCCCAGTCGTTTCGGCGCCTGATCCGCGCCGCCGGGCCGCAGCCGGTCTCGCGGCTGATGGCTGAGGCGGTCGGCCGCTATTACGCCGACCGCGATCCCTTCGGCGCCGGCGGTGATTTCATCACCGCGCCGGAGGTGAGCCAGATGTTCGGCGAGCTTCTCGGTCTCTGGGCGGCCGACACGTGGCGGCGGATGGACAGCCCGAAGCCGCTGCGTCTGGTCGAGCTCGGCCCGGGCGGCGGCGTCTTGATGCGGGACGCACTGCGCGCGGCGCGCCTGGTGCCAGACTTCCTCGGCGCGATCGAGCTGCATCTGGTCGAGACCAGCCCACGGCTTCGCGCCCGGCAAGCCGAAGCGCTCGGCACCTGGGCGGCGGTCTGGCACGAGCGGATCGGCACCCTGCCGCCGGGCCCGATGATCGCCATCGCCAACGAGTTCTTCGACGCCTTGCCCATTCGCCAGTTCGTCCGCACGGAAGCGGGCTGGCGCGAGCGACTGGTCGGCCTCGAGGGCGACACGCTCGCGTTCATGGCGGCGCGCGAGGCGGTGCCGGCTTCGACCGCGCTGCCGCCGACCTTCGCCGCCGCCCCCCTCGGCAGCGTCGCCGAAATCTGCCCGGCAGGCGAAACCCTGGCCGGGGAATTGGCGCGCCGGGTGGCGACCTTTGGCGGCATCGCGCTGATCATCGACTATGGCGCAACGCCCGGAATTTTCGGCAATACCCTGCAGGCGGTGCGCCACCATCGGCGCGAATCGCCGCTGCTTCATCCGGGCGACGCCGATCTCTCCGCCCATGTCGATTTCGCGGCCCTCGCCCGCGCCGGCGGCGCGACTGGCGCCCGCGTCCACGGGCCGCTGCCGCAAGGCGAATTTCTCCGACGCCTCGGCATCGATCAGCGCGCCGCCGCCTTGGTCCGGGGGGCTGCAGCCGGCCAAGCCGAGCCGATCTGGCGCGCCCACCGTCGCCTCACCGCAGCGGATGGCATGGGCGAGCTGTTCAAGGTCTTGGCGCTCGGCCATCCCGCGCTGCCGGTCCCGGCCGGCTTCGAGACCGCGCCAGCAGAGGGAGCAACGTCATGACGGCCCGTTTTCTCACCAGCCCAGCCTTCGACGGGCTGCCCGAGATCCGCCATGGCTTCTTCACCCGTCAGGGCGGCGTGTCCGATGGCGTCTATGCCAGCCTGAACTGCGGTCCGGGCTCGGCGGATGCGCCGGCGGCGGTGGCGGAAAACCGCCGCCGGGTCCTGATCGCCCTGGGCTGCCCCGAGGCCTCGCTGGTCACGCTGCACCAGGTCCATGGCGATCAGGTCCACGTCATCGCCGAAGCCCTCGCGCCCGGCGCGCCGACGGCGCCGCGGCCCAAGGCCGACGGCCTCGCGACCCGGATTCCGGGCATCGCGCTGGGCATTCTCACCGCCGATTGCGTGCCGGTGCTGTTCGCGGCGCCGGGAACCGGGGTCATCGGTGCCTGCCATGCCGGCTGGCGCGGCGCGTTGGGCGGCATCCTCGAGGCGACGGTCGCGGCGATGGCGGCGCTCGGCGCGAGCCGCCGCCAGATCCGCGCCGCGATCGGCCCGGCCATTCGCCAACCGAGCTATGAAGTGGGACCCGAGTTCCCCGCCCCGTTTCTAGCTGAAAACCCAGATAACGGCAGGTTTTTCAAGGAGAATTCCGCATCCGGCCGGTTCCATTTCGATCTTCCCGGCTATGTCGGCCAAAAGCTCGCGGCAGCCGGCCTGCGGCGGATCGATGATCTCGGCAACGACACCCTGGCCGAGGACGCGGCGCTTTTCAGCTACCGCCGCGGATCGCTGCGAGGGGCGCACGATTACGGCCGGCAGATTTCGGCGATCCTACTCGAGCGACGCCCCTGACGGCCGGCCCGCGCCCCGCCGGAAAAGGCGGAAAGCGGCGCGAAAGTAATGTTTACAGGCTTCTTACACGCTGCTAAATTCCGCGCCGAAATTTGGCCGGGTTCCGCCCGCCGTCACTCCGACCTTTCAGCGAAGGCCGCCCCATGAAAGTGCTTGCTGGAAACAGCAATCGGCCGATTGCCGAGGCCATTGCGACCTATTTAAATGTACCACTGACCAAGGCCAGCGTGCGCCGTTTCTCGGACATGGAAGTGTTCGTCGAGATTCACGAAAACGTGCGCGGCGAGGACGTCTTCGTCATTCAGTCGACGTCCTATCCGGCGAACGACCACCTGATGGAGCTGCTGGTCTGCCTCGATGCCCTGAAACGCGCCTCGGCGCGGCGCATCACGGCGGTGGTGCCCTATTACGGCTATGCCCGCCAGGACCGCAAGCCCGGTCCGCGCACACCGATCTCGGCCAAGCTCGTCGCCAACCTGATTACCAGCGCCGGCGCCAGCCGTATCCTGACCTTAGACCTTCACGCCGACCAGATTCAGGGCTTTTTCGACATCCCGACCGACAATCTGTTCGCCGCGCCGGTGATCGTGCGCGACATCAAGGAGCGCTATAACGGCGCCAACCTGGTCATCGTCTCGCCCGACGTCGGCGGCGTGGTCCGTGCCCGCGCCACTGCGAGACGACTTGACGCCGACCTCGCGATCGTCGACAAACGGCGCGAGCGGGCCGGCGTGTCCGAAGTGATGAACATCATCGGCGATGTCGACGGTCGGGATTGCGTCCTGGTCGACGATATCGTCGATTCCGCCGGTACGTTGTGCAATGCCGCCAACGCGCTGATCGAGAAGGGCGCGAACTCGGTTTCGGCCTATGTCACCCATGGCGTGCTGTCGGGCGGGGCCGTGGCCCGGGTCGCGGCCTCGGTCTTGAAGGAATTGGTCATTACCGACAGTATCATGGCCACCGAAGCGGTGCGACTTTCGCACAACATACGGCAAATCTGCATCGCGCCGTTGATCGGCGAGGCGATGCGCCGGATCAGTGAGGAATCTTCGGTTTCCAGCCTGTTCATTTGAGCGGCGGGAAGACAGACAAGGAGAAGCAGGATGAGTGAGATTGCATCCATCGTTGCCGCGCCGCGGCAGCTTGCGACCAAGGGCGCGGTCAAGGCAATCCGCCGCGCCGGCCAGGTGCCCGGCATCGTTTATGGCGGCGGCGAGACGCCGGAAGCGATCGCGCTCGACACGCGCGCCGTCAGCCGGGCGATGGCCCACGGGCGTTTCACCAGCACGATTTTCGATCTCGACCTCGGCGGCCGCAAGCTCCGCGTGCTGCCGCGCGACGTGCAGCTCGACCCGGTGACCGACCGGCCGCTGCACGTGGATTTCATGCGCATCGCGAGCGGCGCCCGCGTCCGCGTCATGATCCCGGTGGTCTTCGTCGGCCAGTCGACGAGCCCGGGCCTGAAGCGCGGCGGCGTCATCAATATCGTGCGCCACGAGATCGAATGCTATTGCCCGTCGGAGACGATCCCGGAGCAGCTCACCGCCGATCTTTCGAGCTGCGACATCGGCGATTCGATCCATATCAGCAAGGTGGCCCTGCCCGAAGGCGTGACGCCGGTGATCACCGGACGCGACTTCACCATCGTCACCGTCGCGGCGCCGACGGTCGCTACCGAGGTCGAGGCCAAGCCGGCGGCCGAGGCCGCCTCGGAAGGCGAGAAGAAGCCGGAGGAAGGCGCCGCCAAGGCGAGCTGACGCCGCGATGCTGCTTCTCGTGGGCCTCGGGAATCCGGGGCCCGAACACGCCTCGAACCGCCACAATGTCGGCTTCATGGCCGTTGACGCGATTGCCCGCGCGCATGGCTTCGGCGCGGGCAAGCGCCAATTCCAGGGCCTTGTCGCCGACGGCCATCTCGGCAGCGCTCGCGCGATGCTGCTCAAGCCGATGACGTATATGAACCTCTCGGGGCGTGCCGTGGGCGAGCTTTGCCGTTATTTCCGCATCGCCGCCGCCGACGTGGTGGTCTTTCATGACGACCTCGATCTCCCCCTCGGCAAGATCCGCATGAAAATCGGCGGCGGCAGCGCCGGGCACAACGGTCTCCGCTCGATCGACGCCGAATTCGGCCCCGACTACCGCCGTTGCCGCATCGGCATCGGCCACCCAGGCACGCGCGAAGCGGTGCTTCACTGGGTGCTCAGGGATTTCGGCGCCGAGGAACGGACCGTCCTGGAGCCGCTGCTCGACGCCATCGCGGCGGAAGCGCCGCTGCTCGCCGGCTGCAAGGACTCCACCTTCGCATCCAAGGTGGCGCTGCGGATGGCGCCGCCAAAGTCCGACACGATTTCGGGAAACGCCTGATGGGATTCAAATGCGGCGTCGTCGGCCTGCCCAACGTCGGCAAGTCGACGCTGTTCAACGCGCTGGTCGAGACCGCCAAGGCCCAGGCCGCGAACTACCCTTTCTGCACCATCGAGCCCAATACCGGCCAGGTCGCGGTGCCCGATCCGCGCCTTGACGTGCTCGGCCGGCTCGCCAAGTCGGCGATCCTAGTGCCGACCCAGCTCATTTTCGTCGATATCGCGGGGCTGGTGCGCGGCGCCTCCAAGGGCGAAGGCCTCGGCAACCGCTTTCTCGCCCATATCCGCGAAGTCGACATGATCGTCCATGTCCTGCGCTGCTTCGCGGATTCGAACATCGTGCATGTCGAAGGCCGGGTCGATCCGCTGGCCGACGCCGAGGCGGTCGAGACCGAGCTGATGCTGGCCGATCTCGAATCGCTGGAGCGGCGCATCCCGGGCGCGAGCAAGCGTGCCAAGGGCGGCGACGAGGATGCCAAGGCCGAGATTGCGCTCATGGAGGAGGCCCTGGCGGCGCTCCGCGAGGGGCGGCCGGCGCGCCTCGCCATCACCGATCCCGAAAAGCAGGAGGCGTTGAAGCGCTTGCAGCTTCTCACCGGCAAGCCGGTGCTCTATGTCGCCAATATCGACGAAGGCGCGAGCGCCAGCGACGCGGCGCCGCAGCGGATCGCCGCCAAGGCTGCGGCGGAGGGCGCCGGCTTCGTCACCATCTCGGCCGCGGTCGAGGCGGAAGTCGCGGAGATCGCCGATCCCGCCGAGCGCCAGGCGTTTCTCGACGCGCTTGGCGTCACCGAACCAGGCCTCGCCCGGCTGATCCGGCAAAGCTACGCGCTCCTCAACCTGCTCACCTTCTTCACCGCGGGGCCGAAGGAAACGCGAGCCTGGACGGTGCGGGCCGGCGCGCGGGCGCCGGAAGCCGCCGGCGTGATTCACACCGATTTCGAGAAGGGCTTCATCCGCGCCGAAGCGATCGCCTACGACGACTACGTCGCCTCCGGCGGCGAGAGCGGCGCGCGCGAGGCCGGCAAGATCCGAGTCGAAGGCAAGGATTACGTCGTACAAGAGGGCGACATCCTCCATTTCCGTTTTCAGGTATCCTGACGCCGGCTGCGGACGGCCACCGGTCGCTGCGTCGCCGCTGTTTCGGGTTGTTTCGCGCGAGAGGGGTTCGAGGGATGCTCTATTGGGAAGACTTCTCGGTTGGCCAAGTGTTCGAGGGCGGACCGCGACCGGTCACGAAAGAGGAAATCGTCGCTTTCGCCACGCGTTTCGATCCGCAGCCTTTCCACATCGACGAGGATGCGGCGAAGAGGGGCATCTACGGTGGGCTCATCGCCTCCGGCTGGCATACGATCGGCATGGCCATGCGCATGCTGGTCGATACGGTCATGAACCGCTATGCCACCATCCCCGCCCCCGGCGTCGACGAGACGCGCTGGAAGAAGCCGGTGCGGCCGGGCGATACGCTTTTTTTGCGCGTCGAAATCCTCGCACTCATTCCCTCGCGCAGCAAGGCCGACCGCGGCGTCGTCCGCTCGCGGGTCACGCTGACCAACCAAAAGGACGAGGAGGTCCTTACCCTAACGCCGGTGAACCTCTACCGCCGCCGGCCTGCGGCCAACGCTTGAGACGAGGCATTGATGGAATATTTCGATGACATGGCGGTGGGCGCCGTGCGCGAGACGGCCAGCCACACCGTCAGCCGGGACGAGATATTGGCCTTCGCCCGCGAGTTCGACCCGCAACCCTTCCATATCGACGAAGCCGCCGCCAAGTCCGGCCCCTATGGCGACATCATCGCCTCGGGCTGGCACACCGCGGCGATGATGATGCGGCTCATCGTCGACCAGTTCGCCGGTCGCGTCGCCTCCGCCGGCTCGCCCGGCTTCGACAATCTGCGCTGGCTGAAGCCGGTCCGTCCCGGCGACACCCTGCGCGTGCGCTCGACCTGCATCGAAAAGACACCCTCCAAAAGCCGCCCCAACCTCGGCAGTTGCCGGTTCACCACCGAAGTTTTGAATCAGAATGATGACGTTGTAATGAGCCTAACCACGATCGGCATGTATACTCGCAGGCCGCAGTGAACCGTTAGCCAGGGGAAGGAAATTCAGGATGGGCGAGACTATTACACTCAAGGCTTCCGACGGGCATCAACTCTCGGCCTACCGCGCGACGCCGAACGGCGCGCCCAAGGGCGGCCTGGTGGTGATCCAAGAGATTTTCGGCGTCAACAGCCACATTCGCGAGGTCTGCGACCGCTTCGCCGCGGATGGCTACCTCGCCGTGGCGCCGGCTCTCTTTGATCGTACCGAACGCGGCGTCGAGATCGGCTACACGCCGCCCGATATTGAAAAGGGCCGCGCGCTCCGCGCCAAGGTGTCGACCGAGGGCGCCCTGCTCGACACCGCCGCCGCGCTTGCCGCGATTCAGGCGGACAAGAACGTCGGCAAGATCGGCATCGTCGGCTATTGCTGGGGCGGGACCATCGCTTGGCTGGCGGCAGCAGACATTGCCGGCTTCTCGGCGGCGGTCGGTTATTATGGCGGCGGCATCGCGGAAGCGGTGGCGAAGACGCCAAAGATTCCGGTGATGCTGCACTTCGGCGCCCTAGACCAGTCGATCCCGCTTTCCGACGTGGAGAAGGTGCGGGCGCAGCACCCGAAAATCCCGATCTTCGTCTATGACGACGCCGGCCACGGCTTCAGCTGCGACCACCGCGGCTCCTACAACGCTGGCGCGGCAAAGACCGCCCGTGAGCGCACCATGGCCTTCTTCGCCGAGCACCTCGGCCGCTAGCGCCTGATCCCCAAAGGCATCGTGCGCTAAAGGCGCCGCCGCGGCTCAGCGCCGCTTCTTGCCGCCGCCCTTGCTTCCCGCCTGCCGGGAAGCGGGGCGCGGCGCGGATTTCTTGGCAGATTTTGTCGCGACCTTGGACGCGGACCGCCCGCCGCCCGACCGGGCGGACGAGCGGGCGGCAGGCCGGGCGGATGACCGCGTGCCGGATTTCGCCGCCGTTCCCCGTTTGACCGTCGTCGCAGCCGCGCCCTTCGGCGCTGGTTTTCGCGCCGCCTTGGCCTTCGCCGGTGCCTTGGCTGGTGCTTTGGCCTTGGCCGGTGCTTTGGCCTTGGCCGCGGGCTTGGCCGCGGCTTTTGGCTTCGCCGCCGTCTTTCCCGTCGCCGATCCCTTGGACTTGGCCGCCGCTTTGGGCTTGGCGGCCGGTTTCGGCTTGGCCGCCGCGGCCCTTCTTTGCGCCACGCCCTTTGCCGCCGCGGCCTTCGCGGGGGCGCGTGGGGCCGGCGGCGCGCCCTGCGGCACGAAGGCCTGCGCTTGGCTCCGCTTCGCGAAATAGATCGTGAGCGTGGCGCGCGGACCCTGCTCAGTCGCTTGCCAAGGACTGATCCACCAGCCGACGGCGCCGACGGCGCTCGCGGCCTTCATCGTCTTCTCGAGATGGCCGGGCGACTTTAATGTCACCTCGGCCCGGTGCCAGCTTGCTTCCGCATCCTGAGGCCGGATTGGAGCCACGCCGAAGCGGTCCCACCACATTGTCGCCCCCCTATGGCTAATTCGCTGATTTTTCTTTCTCTTATGTCTCGGATCAACGAACTTGCGGAAAAGAATGGGTCCATTTCCCGCAGGTTGTCAAAAGCTATTCGGGAGCCGACCTCGGCTTGGCCTGAAAACATTCCCTTAAGTCATTTTAATAAATAGAAAATTCTCGCATATTAAAGGACTAATCGTCGGACGCGGCCGGGCAAGGTGCCGGCCCGGCGTCGGGCGGTGCAAAGGCGGAGGACGGAATGAGCAAGGAACATGCGGTGGTGGTCGGCGGCCTTGGGGTCATCGGCCGCAAGCTTGTCGATTACCTCGAGCGCGAGACCGATTGGCGCATTACCGCGCTGTCGCGCCGGCCGCCCGATTTCGCCAGCCGGGCGCAGTTCATCGCCGTCGACTTGCTCGATCGCGCCCAGGCGGAAGCGATGCTCGCGCCGCTCGGCGACGTGACCCATTTGTTCTATTGCGCCTTTCAGGGCCGGCCGAACTGGGCCGAGCACAACCAGCCCAACCTCGCCATGCTGATGAATGCGGTCGAGCCGATCGCCAAGGCCTCGCCCCGGCTCCAGCATGTCAACCTGGTGCAGGGAACGAAGTATTACGGCTGCCACCTCGGCCCGTTCAAGACCCCGGCCAAGGAGAACGACCCGCCGCACATGCTGCCGAATTTCTATTACGACCAGGAAATATGGCTACGCCGCTTCCAGAACGGCAAGCCCTGGTGGTCATGGTCGGCGCTGCGCCCGCACGCGGTTTGTGGCTTCGCCCTCGGCAATCCGATGAACCTGACGCTGGTGATCGCGGTCTACGCCGCGATCTCGCGCGAGCTCGGCCTGCCGCTGCGCTTTCCCGGCAAGCCCGGTGCCTTCACCGCGCTCTACCAGGTAATCGATGCCGAACTGCTCGCCAAGGCGATGCTCTGGGCCGCGACCGCCAAAGAGGCCCGCAACGAGGCCTTCAACGTCATGAACGGCGACTATTTCCGCTGGTGCCATCTATGGCCCAAATTCGCCGAGTTCTTCAGCATGACGCCGGGTGGGGTGCAAACCATTCCGCTCGCCGAATTCATGGCAGACAAGGGCCCGCTCTGGGCCGAGATGCAGCGGAAATACGGGCTGAAGCCCTATCGCTACGAGGACCTCGCGGCCTGGCCCTTCGGCGATTACGTGTTCGGCTGCGACTGGGACATCATCAGCGACACGCAGAAGATCCGCCGCCACGGCTTCGCGGACTGCGTCGATTCGGAGGCGATGTTCCTGCGCCTGTTCGGCGAATTCGCCGCCGCCGGCGCGATCCCGCAGTTCGACTAGCCGGCGCTAGCGCCGCAGCACCAGATCGTCGCGGTGGACCAACTCCTCCCGGCCGCGATAGCCGAGCAGCGCCTCGATCTCGCCCGAGTGGTGGCCCTTGATGCGCGCCGCGTCGGCGACCGAATAGGCGGAGAGGCCACGCCCGATCTCGCTGCCGTCGGGAGCCATGACGAGCACCGCATCGCCGCGCTCGAAACTGCCGCTGACGGCGGTGACGCCCGCCGGCAACAAGCTCTTGCCGGCGGCGAGCGCACGGGCCGCGCCGTCGTCGACGGTGACGCTGCCCATCGGCTTGAGGCTGCCGGCGATCCAGCGCTTGCGCGCGGTGCCAGGGTTGGCCTCGGGCAGGAACCAGGTGCAGCGCGCGCCCTCGGCCAGGGCACGCAGCGGATGCGCGGCGAGGCCCGAGGCGATCGCCATGTGGCAGCCGGCGGCAAGCGCGACGCGCGCCGCATCGAGCTTGGTCACCATGCCGCCGCGGCTGATCTCCGAGCGCGCCGCGCCGGCCATGGCCATGATCTCGGGCGTCAGCCTGGCGACTTCCGGAATAAACCGCGCTGCGGGATCGGCGCTCGGATCGGTGCTATAGAGACCGTCGATATCCGACAGCAGCACCAGCCCGTCGGCCGAGACCATGGCAGCGACCCGCGCCGCCAGGCGATCGTTGTCGCCGAAGCGGATCTCGCTGGTCGCCACGGTGTCGTTCTCGTTGATCACCGGCACGACGCCGAGCTTGAGCAGTGTGCTCAGCGTGTTGCGGGCATTGAGATAGCGCCGCCGCTCCTCGGTATCGCCGATGGTGAGCAAGATTTGCCCGACCGCGACCCCTTGGGCGCCGAACGCCTCGCGATAGGCATGCGCCAGCACGATCTGGCCGCAGGCCGCGGCAGCCTGGCTTTCCTCGAGCCGAAGCGGCGGCGGGCCGAGGCCGAGCGCGGTGCGCCCGAGCGCGATCGCGCCCGAAGTCACGACCACGACATCGCTGCCGCCGGCCTTCAGTTCGGCCATGTCCGCGGAGACGGCGGCGAGCCAGTCGCGGCGAAGCGCGCCGCTTTCGGCGTCGATCAGCAGCGAGGAGCCGATCTTGACCACGATCCGGCGGAGCTTGCGGAGATCGACGCTCATGGCTGCGCCTCCGGCGCGGCCGCCGCCGCGCCGTCTTGCCCGGCGCGCGCGCCGCGGCCCGGTTTCCCGCGGCGGCGGCGTCGCGCGGCACGTTATCCTGATGGACTAATGGCCCCAGCATCGTCGCAGCGTTCCATTCGCGTCGCCATTCAGGGCGAAAAGGGCTCATTCAGCGAGGCGGCGGCTCGCCGCCTGCTCGCCCCGGAGGGCCTCGAGGCTGGCGACGTGGTTGTACAGCGACATGGCCTTCACGCCCAACTCGGCGGCGAGGCGGCGCATCGAAAGCAGCTCGACTCCGCCCGCGTCCACAAGGCGGAGGGCAGCGCCGAGAATGAGCTCTCTGGTCAGGGGCGACTTCCGAACGCTCACGGTAAATATCTGATAAAAAAAGTTGACACACTTACACTGTACGTTTAACCTACAGCGTAAGTCAACGGCAAGCGGCGAGGGCAGGGTGAGCTCAACGCCGCAAAAAGGAGGCATGCCGTGCCGAAAGTGTCACAAGGCTCGACGAGTTCCAGGGCCGAATGTCGGTGATCGCCGGCCGCACCAACGACCGTTCGGTCATCGAGCAGGCGGTTCTGGATTTCGCCCTGTTCATGGTAGAGGCGTGAGCGCGGACAACCTCGTTCACGAGGCACCCGCCATCGTCAGCCGTAAGGCGCCATCTGCGAGCGAACACCCGTCGGCGGCGATCGCGTAGACCTTAAAAAAAGGAGAGAGTCACGACAAATTTGACAGTTGCGCGAGAAGCGCCGAGGGTAGAGACCCGCACCGCGGCCCTGACGGGCGGAGGCGG
>OFHJ01000217.1_pt1 | contig 23949 bp, 16 predicted proteins | sample 1522001 | NCBI WGS metagenome assembly OFHJ01 (sample SAMEA2464838, study PRJEB22497) | soil metagenome | biome: Grassland; feature: Farmland; material: Clay | place: Australia | collected 2013-02-01 | depth 1.2 m | reverse complement strand
CGGCTCCATTGTCGGTGCCGGGGTGTGCGTCGATATCGTCGCTCTGCTGCACGGGGCGGATGTTTATGAAGTAGGCCCCCTTCTGGCGTTGCTTGTAGATCATGTTCGTAGTGCCGGCCGACTGCACGCCGTATAGGCCGTCATCGCCGTTGAACCCGTACCAGGAGCGGCTCGAGATGCCGTTCGGGTCCTTGCTCGCGCCCGGTCCGCACCAGGAGTTGTTGTCCTGCAGTCCGCCGCACACCTGGTAGAACAGGCCCCCGCCGACGGCGACATGATAGAGCTGCTCGATCGCGAGGTTGTCCAGGAACGCCCAGTGCTTGCCGTTGTCGAGCGAGAGCGCCACGCCGCCGTCGTTGCCCTCGATGATGCGGCCGCTGCCGGTCGGGTCCACCCAGATGGCGTGATTGTCGACGTGGATGCTCTTGGCGATCTTGTGCCAGTGGCGGCCGCCGTCCGACGAGGCGAGCAGGAACTCCGAGAGCGCGAACACATGATTTGGATTTTTGGGATCGACGGCGATGTGGGAGAAATAAAACGGCCTGGAGTCGATGCGCTGATCCTTGCTCACCAGCGTCCAGGTCGCGCCCGAGTCGTTCGAGCGCCACAGCACGCCCTTGGGGCTGCCGATCACCGCGTACACCACGTTCGGCGCGCTCGGGGCGACGGCGAGGCCGATGCGCCCGACCGCTGCGACGGGCAGCCCGTGCCCCGAGAGGCGCGTCCAGCTCTCCCCGCCGTCGGTCGACTTGTAGATCGCGTCCTCGGGGCCGCCGGCCGAGTAGTGCCAGGGCTCGCGCCGGAACCGGTACGTCGCGGCATACACGATGTTGGGATTGCGCGGATCCATGGCCATGTCCGAGATGCCCACATCGGGCGCGACGTAAAGCACCCGCTGCCAGCTCGCGCCGCCGTTGCTCGTGCGATACACGCCCCGCTCGGTGCTGTTCTTCCACGGGTTGCCCATTGCCGCCACCAACACCGTGTCAGGGTGGAGCGGATCGATCAGGATGCGCGAGATCTGCATCGTGCCGGCGAGGCCGAGGTGGCGCCAGTGCGCCCCGCCGTCGCTCGACTCGTAAACACCGTCGCCGTAGGAGATGTCGTTGCGGACGTTGCTCTCGCCCGTGCCGACCCACACCACATCGGGGTTGCGCGGATCGACCGCCAGCGCGCCGACCGAGGCACCCGCCCGGTGCTGAAACAGCGCCTTCCATGTCATGCCGCCGTCCTCGGTGCGGAAGACGCCGCCGTCGGCCCCGCCGACGTAATACATCGCCGGGTTGCCGGGCACTCCGGCGACGGCCGTCACTCGTCCGCCGGCGAGCGCCGGGCCGATCGAGCGGAAGTGAATCGCGCTGCTGACCGGCATCGGCAACAGTGTGCGGCCGTGGGAGTTCTCCTTGAGGGGACCGGCCTGGGCCGCGAGCGCCACGGGAGCGGCGAGCACCCAGCAGGCGGCGACCCGGAAAAGAGCGCTGGCTTTCATCGTGTGATCTCGCTTTCGCGCGCCCTCGGGACGAGCCGGTGGCACGATTCTTGTCCAAAGATTTGCCACGGTATCCGAACCGACCGCTCCTGGCCAGTGTTCCCGGAAAGGGCTCGTCGCAGCCTCGTGCCGTTCCATCGCAAGCGGCCCTGCTTCTCGCGCACACCGCCGAAGGCGGCGGCAATGCGCCGCAGCCTGTACCTGCTATAGTGCTGCGTTAGCCGCGTGTGCTGCTCGCGTAACATCCGCGCTCTGGAGAACGCCCTTGCCAACGTATGAGTACCACTGCCCGGCCAACGGCCACCTGGTCGAGGTGAGGCACGGCATGGCCGAAAGGCTCGCCTCCTGGGGCGAGCTGTGCGAGCGCGCCAGCATCAGCCCCGGCGCGACGGACCCGGCTTCGCCCGTCGAGAAACTGATCTCCGCCGGCTTCATCTCCAGCTCCCCCGCCAAGGGCGAGGCCTGCGAGGCCCCCGGCTGCGGCAGGTGCGGCGCCGGCTCGTGCGGCGCCGGGGGATTCTGAGCTCCTTCGGGGACGCGCATCGCGTGCGAGTCGCCACGACCCTGCGAGTAAGATGGCAGACGGCGCGCAACCGCGCCGCCCGCTTCCTGCACGCGCGCGCCTGGTTCCCACACGTGCCGCTGGCCGTTCTGGTCGGCGTGCAGGGGCTGATGCACATTCTGCTGGCCTCCGGCGCCCTGAGGCACCTGCTCTCGCAATGGACCGGCAGCTCCTCCGTCGTCTCCATGGCCGGCAGTCTCGGGATCGTGCAGATCGGCGAGGTCTCGCACGCGGTCATCGGCGGGCTGCTGATCCTGGTCGCCTTCGGCATGCTGTGGCGCTCGCGGCTCGCGTGGGTATTGGCGTTCCTGCTGACGCTCGCGATGGTCTCGCTGGAGTTCTCCCCGCTCTCGAGGGCCTCTCGCCCGCTCGAGGCCTTCGGCCTCGCGCAGATCGTGCTGCTGCTCGCCGCCCGCGGCAGCTTCACACGGGCCAGCCTCGCCACGGCGACACTGTTCGCGCTCACCGGCCTGATGCTCACTCTCGGCTACGGCACGCTCGGAGCGCTGATCCTGAGCAACGGCTTCCATCCGCATATCGGCGGACCGGTGGAGGCGCTGTATTTCGCGGTCGTGACGCTCTCGACCGTGGGCTACGGGGACGTCACGCCCGTGACGGCGGAGGCGCGTCTGTTTACGATTTCGCTGATCGTGTTCGGGCTGGCGGTGTTCGCCACGGCGCTGCCGGCGATCGCCGGCCCCTTGATCGACAAGCGGTTGATGAATCTGCTGCCGCAGCGGAGGAGAAAGAAAATGAAGCGCGCCTCGCACATCATCGTCGTCGGCGATGGCCCGCTCGCGCAGGACGCCGCCCGCGCGCTGTCGGCGCGGGGACTCACGGTCACCGTCATCCGTTCCGAGAAGCCCGGGGAGGCCGAGCCGCCGCCCGAGGACCTGGTGGTCGGCGACGGAAGCGACGCGGAAATCCTGCAGAATGCCGACATCGCCCAGGCGCGTGCCGTGCTCGCGTTGAGCGAGGACGACTCCTACAACGCCTTCGTCGTGCTGGCCGCCAAGGAAATGAGCCCGACGGTGCGCACCGTCGCCGCGGTGAGCGACACGCGCAACACCGGGCGCATCGCCCGCACGCGCCCGGACGTGCTGCTGACCCTGCCGCTGCTCGGCGGCGAGCTGCTCGCCATGGCCCTCTCCGGCGAGCAGATCAACACCGACGCGCTGCTCTCCCAGCTGCTGAAGCTAGCGTAGCGGACCGCTCACAACGCCCCCGCCGCGTAGGCGAGCTTCACCTTCGCGAGCGCCTCGTCGAGCACCGCGTCGTCGTAATTCTCCGCGGCCCGCGTCTTGAGAGTGACCGCCTCGAGCACCTGGGTGTTGGAGGCAAGACCCGCCCCGTACAGCTCGCGCGAGATGCGCAGGTTCTCCGCCGCCTGCGCGGTCGCGGCGCGCGAGGCGGCCACGCGCGCCCTCGCCGAGGCCAGCCCCAGCCAGTCGCTGCGCACCTGAAGCTCGATGCGCGAGCGCAGGTCCTCGAGCCGCCGTCCGGCCGCACGGCTCTCGGCATGCAATGCGTCGGCCTCGTTGGCCGCCTGGCCGCCGTCGAACAGCTTCCAGGTGAGCCCGACGCCCACCGTGGAGAAATTCTCGTGGTTGAGGATCTGATTGTCGAAATGCGTAAAGCCGCCCACGGCCGCGAGCTGCGGCAGGCGGCTCGCGGTCACGGCACGGGCGCGGGAGGCGAGCGAACCGACGCGCGAGGCGAGCGCCTTGAGCTCCGGGCGCGCGGCAAGCGCCCGCCTGAGGAGCGAGGCGAGCGGCAGCGTGTCGACCGCGAACCCCGGCAGCCCGTCGGCGAGCTGCGGCACGCGCCCGAGCGGCTCGCCGAGCAGGCGGTTGAAGTCCGCCTGTGCGATTTGCACGGTGTTGGCGGCGTTCACCTTCGTCTCCCGGGCGTTGGCGAGCGCCACCTCGGCCGAGAGCAGATCGCTCTTGGCCACCAGCTGGCGTGTGAACATCGCCTGCACGTCGCGCAGGTGCGAGCGCAGACTCCTCACCGCGGCGTCCGCCACGGCCAGCCGCCGCCGCGAGCGCAGCACACCCACATACGCCTCGGCCACCCCCAGTTTCAAATCCGCGAGCGTCGCCCGTTCCTGCGCGGAGGCCCCCGCGAGCCCCGCCCGCGCCGCGTTGATTCCCGCCCTGATCGCACCGCCGGTGTACAGGGGTATCCTCATCTGGACCGTGCCGCTGACATACTGGTTGTTCTTGAAGATCGGCCCCGAGCGAAATGCGAACGCCGGCGTTGCCACGTCCAGCTCCGGCGACTGCCCGAGGTGGGTGTAGCCGGCCGTGGCGCTCACGCTCGGCCAGCGCGCATCCCGCGCCGCGCGCTCCCGGTCGCGGGCCCCCTGCACGTCCTCCCTCGCTGAGGCCAACACCTGATTGTGCGCGATCGCCACCTGCCATGCCTGCTGCAGCGTCTCGGCCGCGGCAGGGCCTGCCGCGGCCAGCAGCAGCGCCGCGGCGATTCGCGCCCCGCGAAGCGCTCTCATTTCCCCGTGCCCTTCAGCGAGCCTATGCCAAGGGTCTTGAGCACGTATTTCTCGTACATCGGCGTGATCGACCCGGTACGCACCTTGTGCAGGAAGTACTTCTCGAAGGCCACCTTGCCCAAGTGCACCCATTTGCCCACCCTGGTCCAGGTGACATTGCGCGGCGGGATCTGCGGCAACGCAACGAACGCCGCACCGGTGTCGCCGAAGTCCGCGAGGCAGACCGCGTTCCAGGTCGCCCGCGCGTCCGCCGGCCGGCCGGCGAGGTCGGCGGCGATGTTCTCGCAGATCGCCGTCACCATCGACTCGATCATGTAGCCGGTCTTGGGCGCGCCGGTCGGCACCGGGGTCGCCTCCACGGGCGGGATGGCCACGCACACGCCCGCCGAGAAGATGTTCGGATACGTCTTCGAGCGCTGATGCTCATCGATGAGCACGAAGCCGCGCGGGTTGCACAGGCCCGGAACCGCGGCCACCGCGTCGACCCCCTTGAACGCCGGCAGCAGCATGGAGAAGCGAAAGCCGAGCTGGTGCTCCTTCTTCGCCCTGCCGTCGTCCTCATGCTCGACGACCGTCATCGAGTCTTCGCCGACGGCGCTCACCTTGGCGTTGGTGATCCACTTGATGTGACGCTGGCGCAGCTCCGATTCCATCAGCCCCCGGCTGTCGCCCACACCGCCGAGGCCCATGTGCCCGATGTACGGCTCGCTGGTGACGAAGGTGATCGGCACGCGGTCGCGAAGCTTGCGCTTGCGAAGATCCGCATCGACGATCATCGCGAACTCGTACGCCGGTCCGAAACAGCTCGCCCCCTGCACCGCCCCGACCACGACCGGCCCCGGCTGTTGCAGGAACTGCTGGTATTTCTCCCAGGCGCGCACCGCGTGCTCCTGGGTGCAGACCGACTCGGTATGGCCATCGGGTCCGAGGCCCGGCACCTCGTCGAAGGCGAGCTTCGGTCCCGTGGCGATCACCAGATAGTCGTAGGCCACGGTCCGTTGGTCCTCGAGCGTCAGCGTCCTGCCCTCGGCGTCGATCGACACCACAGGATGATCGAGCCACTCGATGCCCTTGGCGCTGAGCGGCTCGCGCAGGCCGACCCGTGTCTGGGCCAGATCCCGCCAACCCACGGCCACCCAGGGATTCGACGGGGTGAACTCGAAATACGAGGACGAGCCGATGAGCGTCACGCGATGGGCCTTGCCGAGACGCTTGCGCATCTGGTAGGCGCAGGGGACTCCCCCCAGGCCCGCGCCGATGATGACTACGTGTGCCATGACAACTCCCAGGAGAGAAACTCTCGCAGCCGAGTGACCGGGTCGGAAACCGCGATGGCGCGCTCGTCACTCATGAGCCGCCGCCTCGGGCGCGCGCGCCGCGCGCACCTCTTTTCGCTTCAAATAGACGTAGTAGAGAATCGGAATCACGACGAGCGTGAGCAGCGTCGAGACGAAGATGCCGAACAGGAGCGAGACCGCCAGGCCGTTGAAGATCGGGTCGGACAGGATGAAAGCCGCGCCCAGCATCGCGGCCACCGCGGTGAGCGCGATGGGCTTGGCGCGAATCGCCCCTGCCCGCACCACCGCATCCTCCAGCGAATAGCCGTCGCGCACCGCGCCGTCGACGAAATCGACCAGCAGGATGGAGTTGCGCACGATGATGCCGGCGAGGGCGATCATGCCGATCATGGAGGTGGCGGTGAACTGATCGCCGAGCAGCGCGTGCCCGGGCATCACCCCGATGATGGTGAGCGGGATCGGCGCCATGATGATGAACGGCACCACGTACGAGCCGAACTGCGCCACGATCAGCAGGTAGATCAGCATCAGCCCCGCGGCATAGGCGATGCCCATGTCGCGGAAGGTCTCGTAGGTGATCTGCCATTCCCCGCTCCACTTGACCGCGAACCGGTTGGGATTGGACGGCACGCTGATGAAGCGCTGCTCGAGGCCCTGCCCGGCGACCTTCAGCCGGCGCAGCCGCGAGGATATGTCGAACATGCCATACAGAGGGCTGTCGAGCGGCCCGGCCATGTCGCCCATGACATAGGTCACCGGCAGGAGGTCCTTGTGGTAAATCGCGCCATCCCACGTGCTCTTGCGCACCCGCACGAGCTGCGAGAGCGGCACGAGCGCACCATCGGAGGCGCGCACCCGCAGCGCGAGCACTTTGGCGATCCTCGCCTGGTTGGCCGGTGAGAGCTCGAGCCTCACCGGAATCAGCTCGCGCTCGCGGCCGACGTGCACGTAGGTGGCATCGAACCCTGAGAGCGCCATCGACAGCGTGCGTGCGATCTGCGACTGCGACACCCCCAGAAGCGCGGCCTTCTGCCGATCGACATCGACGACCAGGCGCCGGGCGTTCGCATCGACGGTGTCGTAGGTATCGACGATATTGGGCGTGGTGTCGAACACCTTGAGGATTTGCCGCGCGAGCCGCCGCTGCACGGCGTAGCTCGGACCGAAGATTTCCGCCACGATGGGTGCAACCACCGGCGGTCCCGGGGGCACCTCCACGACCTGCATTTGAGCGCCGAAGCGGCGCGCCACCCGGGCGAGCGCCGGGCGCACCTTGAGCGCGATCTCATGGCTTTGCAGATCGCGCTCGCTCTTCGGAATGAGCTGCACTGCGATCTCCCCGTATCGCGGGCCCCGGCGCAGGTAGTACTGGCGCACCAGGCCGTTGAAGTTCACGGGCGCGTGCGTGCCCGCATAGACCTGGTAGTCGCTCACCTGCGGTACCCGCGCGAGAACCTGGGCAAGCGCATCGAGCGCGCGGGCGGTGGTCTCGACGGTGGTGCCGACCGGCATCTCGAGCACCACCTCCAGCTCCGACACGTTGTCGAAGGGCAGCATCTTCAGCACCACCGCCTTGGCGACGACCAGGCCGATCGCGACCGCGATCGCCGCCCCGATCGCCCCGTAGAGCCACCGGCGCCGCTTGCGGCCCGGCTCGCCCGCGAGAAAAGGCCCGACCAGGCGCTGGAACAGGCGCAGCAGCGAGGGCTCGGCCGCGTGCTCGGTGGCCGGGATGTGCTCGTGAGTCAGGAGCTTGCGGCACAACCAGGGAGTGAACATCAGCGCCACACCGAGCGAAATCAACATCCCGGAGCTGGCGTTGATCGGAATGGGGCTCATGTAAGGGCCCATCATTCCGCTGACGAAGGCCATGGGCATCAGTGCCGCGATCACCGTGAAGGTGGCGAGAATGGTCGGTCCCCCGACCTCATCGACCGCCACCGGAATGATGTCGCTCAGAGTGCCGCCGCCGAGGCGCATGTGCCGGTGGACGTTCTCGACCACCACGATCGCGTCATCGACCAGAATGCCGATCGAGAAGATCAAGGCGAACAGCGAGACCCGGTTGATGGTAAATCCCCACGCCCACGAAGCGAACAGCGTCGCCATCAGCGTGACGCCAACCGCCGCGCCCACTACCGCCGCCTCACGTCGACCCATGGTGAGCACGACGAGCAGCACGACCGAGAGTGTGGCTTCGATGAGCTTCTCGATGAGCTCCATCGCCTTCTCGTCGGCGGTGTGCCCGTAGTTGCGCGTGACGGTGACGTGCACTCCCGCGGGAATGTACGTGCCGCTCAGCTCGTGCAGGCGCCGGATCACTCCATCGGCGATGGTGCTGGCGTTGGTACCGGTCTTCTTGGCGATGGCGATGGTGACCGCGGGCGCGTAGCCGACCTCGGGCAGGTCGCGGCGGGCGGCGCCCGGACCGGTGCCGAACCACACATAGGAATGCGGCGCATCGGGCTCAAAGGCCACGTCGGCGACGTCGGCCAGGTACACCGGCTGCCCGTCGTGCACGCCGACCACCAGGTTGGCCACCTCGCCGCGGTCGGCCAGGAACTGCCCGGCCTGCACCGGGACCACCCGGTTGCCCCCGATGAGCGAGCCGGCCTGCAGCGTCAGGTTGGCCGCACGGAGCGAGCGCTCGATGTCACTGGCCGCCAGTCCGTAGGCGGCGAGTTTTCCCGGATCGAGGCGCACGCGCACGATGCTCTGCGGCGCCCCGATCGTGTAGACCTTGCGCGTCCCGGGCACGCGCTGCAGCTGGGTCTCGATGGCGCGTGCCACTTCGCCGAGCTGGTAGGAGCCGTGGCCGCGCTGCCGCGTCCACAGCGTCAGCGTCATGATGGGCACATCGTCGATCCCCATGGGCCGCACGAGCGGCTGCTGGATGCCGGAGTTGGCGGGCCAGAGGTCGTGATGAGAATAGATGGCGTTGTACAGGCGCACGATGGCGGTGGTGCGCGGCTGACCGACCTTGTACTGCACGGTCAGGACGGACAGCCCCGGGCGCGACACCGAATAGATGTGCTTGACGCCGCGGATCTCACCGAGCACCTGCTCCAGGGGCGTGGTGACCTGGCGCTCCACCTGGCGGGAGGAGGCCCCGGGAAAGGCGACGAACACGTTGGCGAAGGTGACATTGATGTCGGGGTCTTCCTCGCGCGGGGTGATGACCAGCGCAAACAACCCCATGGCGACCGCCAGGATCGCGAGCAGCGGAGTGATCTGGTTGTGCAGGAAGCGGCTCGCCAGGCGGCCGCTGAAGCCGAGCTTCCCGCTCATGCGCGGCTCTCCCCGGCCCGCGCAGCCCCGATGCGGCTGCTCATCGGCCCGTCCCTGTCAGGGCCGGGAACGGCTCGAGCCGCTGCATGGCCACGAGCGGGTCGAGGGCCACGCGATCGCCGGCGACCAGCCCCGAGAGCACCTCGATGCGGTTGCCGCGGCGCTCGCCCAGACGCACCTGCTGCATCAGCACGCTGCCGTTGGGCTGGACCAGATAGACCGCCGTGACCGCGCTGCGCCGGATGACGGTCTCGACGGGCACGAGCAACTGCGTGTGCACGCCGGTCACGAAAGCGGCCCGCACGACCATGCCCGGATACAGCCCGCGAACGCCGCTCGGCAGCGCCAGGCGGACACGCACGGTGTTGGACACGGCGGATGCAGCCGGGAAAACCGTCACTTGCCGCGCCGCAATCGCACGGCCGTCGGCAAACACCGTTCCCCGCCTGACCCGGCGGACCGTGCCCGCGAGCGACTGGGGAACACTCACCACGACCCGCAGATCTTTCAGAGACGCCACTTTCACCAGGGGCGTGCCCGGCGCCACCGCCTCGCCGACCTGGACCAGCCGCTCGATGACGACGCCCGCATAAGGGGCGCGGATTTCCGTATAGGCGACACCCTCGGTGGCGCTCGCGAGCGCGGCACGGGCCGCATTCGCCTGGGCCTCCGCCGCATCCCGCTCGGCCGTTACCCGATCGAGATCCGCCTTCGGCACGACCCGCTGCTCGTACATGTCTCGAATGCGACTGTAGCGGGTTTGCGCCTCCTTGGCTTTTGCCCGAGCGGCGCGCAGGGCGGCCCGCGCCTGCTCCAGATCCGCCCGTTGCAGCGTGGCGTGCAGCCGCATGAGCAAAGCGCCGGCGGGGACGACATCGTCGACGTCGTGATAGACGGCCGCGACCCGCCCGGATGTCTGAGCGATCACCGTGGCCCGGTTGACGGCCTGGACGGTGCCGTCGAAAAACCGCTCCGCGGGCATGCGCTCCGGCACGACGAGCACCGAGGCCAAGGGCGCCTCGGCCCGAGGATGAGGCGGCGTATGCCGCGAGCCGCAGCCGGCGAGCACCCCGGCCGCCAGCACGGCGGCCAGTCTGTACCTGGTCTGAGTCATGCGCCTGCCCTGCGCGGTCCGGCTCAGAACGCCGCGCCCGGCTTCACGCCCAGGCGCTTCAGCAGCATCGCCAGCGGACACCGGCGGGTGAAGGCGGCCTGCAACATGTTTGCGCCCACGAACAGCGGCAGCAGCAGCCACCATGGACTGGCGATCCAGCCGAGCAAAGTCCCCGCGAGCACTACGGTCCCGGCGAAAGCGAACACAACTCGATCGATCGACATATCGGCCTCCCGTGCGGCGAGCCGGACGGAATCTCCCGTCCAGCCTTGAGCGTGAGTATATTAGACTTGCCTAATTTAGCAACTGGTAATTTAGCACCTCGTCGCTTAAACTGCGGCCGTGACCAGCCACCGCGAGTCCGTAACGCCCATGAGCCGTCGACGCGAATCGCCCCCCGCCGCGGCAGCGCTCGAACACGCCGCCCTGGAAATGCAGCCTCACTGTGTCCAGGCGGCCGGCGTGCTGCGTGCGCTCGCCAACGAGCAGCGGCTGATGATCCTGTGCCATCTGGTGCCGGGGCCTCTCTCGGTAGGACAGCTCAACGAGCGCGTGCCGCTCAGCCAGTCGGCGCTTTCGCAGCATCTGGCGGTGCTGCGAAAGGCCGGGGTCGTGCGCACGGATCGTCAGTCGCAGACGGTGTACTACTCTCTGACTCCGGGTCTCGTCACACGTGTACTCGGCGTACTTCACGAGGAATTTTGCGGCGCCTGACCCCCCGTGGTTCAATACGGGAATTCCACGCTTGAGCTTCCCTAAACCACCATGTCCTCTCTGTTCGATCCGCTCGCCGTGGGCGAGCTCACGCTCCCGAACCGCATCGTCATGGCGCCGCTGACACGCTCACGGGCCGCCGGGCGGCGCGTGCCCAACGGACTGATGGCCGAGTATTACCGCCAGAGAGCCGGCGCGGGCCTGATCGTCTCGGAGGCCACCGTGGTGAGCCCGATGGGCGTTGGTTATGCCGACACCCCCGGCATCTGGTCGGACGAGCAGGTGGCGGGCTGGCGGCGGGTGACGGGCGCGGTCCACGAGGCGGGCGGACGGATCTTCCTTCAGCTTTGGCACGTCGGCAGGGTCTCGCATCCCCTGTTCCTCGAGGGCGAGCTGCCCGTGGCCCCGAGCGCCATCGCGCCCGAGGGCCATGTGAGCCTGGTCAAGCCCAAAACAGCCTATGTCGTCCCGCGCGCGCTCGAGCGTGAGCAGATTCCGGCGATCGTCCGCGCCTTCGCCCGTGGGGCGGAAAATGCCCAGCACGCCGGCTTCGACGGGGTCGAGCTGCACGGCGCCAACGGCTACCTGCTCGATCAGTTCCTGCAGGACAGCGCCAACCTCCGCGACGACGACTACGGCGGCTCGGTGCAAAACCGCGCACGGCTGCTGCTCGAGGCGACCGATGCGGCGATCGCCGTCTGGGGTCCGGGACGGGTCGGGGTGCACCTGGCGCCGCGGGGCGACGCACACTCCATGGGGGACTCCGACCGCGAAGCGACCTTCGGCTACGTGGCGCGCGAACTGGCCCGGCGCAGGATCGCCTTCCTGTTCGCGCGCGAGCATCCCGAGGGCGGGCGGCTCGGTCCGCGGCTCAAGGCCGCCTTCGGCGGCGTGTACATCGCCAACGAGAAGCTGACGCTGTCGAGCGCCCAGGGCCTGCTCGAGCGGGGCGAGGCCGACGCGGTGGCCTTCGGCAAGCTGTTCATCGCCAATCCGGACCTGGTGGAGCGCTTCAGAAGCGGTGCGCCGCTGAACGAGCCGCGGCCGGAGCTGTTCTACGGCGGCGGGCCGGCGGGCTACACCGACTATCCTCCCCTTTCGGGCAATGCCGGTTAGCGAGTCCCCGCGGAGCGCCCCGATCCGGCCCGAAGAGCCGGTGCGCCTGTCGGAGAAGGTCTGGCGGCTCACCTGCGCCAACCCCGGCGTCATGACCGGCCCAGGAACCAACACCTACCTGCTCGGCGGAGCCGGCCGCTGGACCGTCATCGATCCCGGGCCGGCGAGCGCGCGGCATCTGCGCGCGATGCTGGCCGCCGCACCGGGGCGCATCGAGCGCATCCTGGTCACACACACCCATCCGGACCACTCCCCGGGCGCACTCGCGCTGCAATCGGCCACGGGCGCGGAGCTGATCGGGCGCACGAGCGCTCACGCGCGCGGGCAGGATGCATCCTTCCAACCCGCCCGGCGGCCCGCCGACGGGGATCGCCTGAGGCTCGACGAGGACGCGACGCTGCGCGTGATCGACACCCCGGGACACGCCTCCAACCACCTCTGTTATCTGCTCGAGCAGGAGCGGCTGCTGTTCACGGGAGATCACGTGATCCAGGGCTCCACGGTGCTCATCGACCCGCCCGACGGTGACATGAGCGCCTACCTCGCCTCTCTCGAGCGACTGCTCGGGGAAGACTTGCGGCGGCTCGCTCCCGGCCACGGCACCCTGATCAGCCACCCTCACGATGCGGTCCGGGCCCTCATCCGCCACCGCCGGCGGCGCGAAGCCAAAGTGCTCGCGGCGCTGAAGGAGTCAGCACCGTCCGACCTCGCCGGCCTGGTGATTGAAGTCTACGACGACGTGGCCGCGCATCGGCACGCGCTTGCAGAGCGCTCTCTGCTCGCACACCTGCTCAAGCTCGAGGCCGATGGCCTTGCGCGCCACACGGGCGGCCTGTGGAGCGCGTCGAGCCCCCGAACCGCGCCCCGGCCCGGCGCATAGCCCGGCGCGTGTGCCGCGGGCAGATGCCGCGATGGCACGCCCCCCGCCCCGAAGCGCCTGCGGCGCCCCGGGCGCAACGCAATCCGGTCACGTGGATGGCGTCGCGCGCCGCTCCGTGAGACCCACCAACACCGGCATCGCCAGCAGCACCAGCGGCAGCTGCAGGAGCGCGCCGGCGATGATCGCGATGGCGAGCGGCTGCAGCATCTGATCGCCCGAGCCGCTGATCGCCGCCCCGAGCGGCAGCAGCGCAAGGATCATGGCGAGCGTGCTCATGGTGATCGGGCGCAGCCGGTTGCGGGCGGCCTGATGGATCGCCTCCCGCGGCGGCATCGTCTTCTCGAGCTCCTGGTACTCTGAGATGAGGAAGATCGCCATCTCGGTGGAGATGCCGATGATCATCACCATGCCCATCATGGCGGTGATGTTGAGTTCGACGCCGGTCAGCCACAGACCGATGAACACCGCGACGGTCGAGAACAGCGAGCTCGCGATGATGATGACCGGAATCGAGAAGCGCTCGTAGAGGAACAGGAGCAGGATGATCTCGGCCACGACCGCCGCGCCGAACACTTTGATCATCCCGTGCACCGCCGCCCGCTCCTGCTTGTACTGCCCGCCGAGGCTGTAGTAGACACCGTGAGGAAGGAGCCCGGGCCTCGCGAGCACCTTCTTCACCGCCGCGATGGTCGTGCCGAGGCTGTGTCCGCCGCCGATCTGCGCGGTGACCGGCACGATTTGCGCCAGATTGTTGCGGGTCAGCTCGGGCTGCCCCGCGACGAACTTCACCTGCGCCACCGTGGACAGGCGCGTGATCCGCCCGCCCGGGGAACGGATCGGCAGATTGCCGAGCTCGTGGCGATAGATCTTCTTCTGCGGCGGGTCGAGCCATAGCCGTACGCCGACGTCCCGCACGGTGCCGAGATACTTGGTGACGACGGAGCCGTAGAGATAGTGATTGACCTGGCTCGCGACCTCCGCAGCCGTCAGCCCTTCCATTGCGGCCTCCGCGCGGTTGACGTGGATCTCGAGCGCATCGCCGGCGGGCACCACCCCGTCGTTGACGGACGCCGGCTCGATGCCCGGCACCGTGGTGATCGCCTTCGCCACCCGCTTGGCCACCGCGGACAACACGGCGGGATTCTTGGCGCTCAAGGAAATGACCACCGGCTGCGGACGTCCCACCATGTCCCCGATCATGTCGCTCATCAGCTGATGCGCGTCGAAGTTGATGCCGGGGACCTGCGTCGTGATCTTGCGTGTGATCTCATCCATCACCTTCCAGATGTCAGGCCGCTTCCCGTAGGGGATCAGCCGCACGAAGAAGTCGCCCTGATAGGCCTCGTTCAGGTCTCCGCCCAGCCCCGCGCCCGTGCGGCGAGAGAAGGTGTAGACGTACGGGTCCTTCTTCAGGATCGCCTCGACCTCGAGCAGCTCGCGGTTGGTCTCGGTGAGGGAGGTGCCGGGGGCGGTATAGTAATCGAGCACGAAGCCGCCCTCGTCCATCCTCGGCATGAAGCCGCTGCCGACGCCGCGGTAGGCGAACAAGCCGACGAGGAGCAGCGCCGCCAGTGCCGGGATCAGCCACACCGGCCGCTCGAGCAGCTTGCCGAGCAGCCGGCCGTGGGTGCGCTTCAGCCAAGTCTCCTTGCCGTGGGCCGGATCCTCGAAGCTCTTGAAGTCGATGAGCCCCCGGGCGAGCAGCGGCACGGTGAAGGCCGTCAGGATGAAGGAGATGACCAGCGCCGAAGCCATCGTGAGCGAGAGGAACTTGAAGAACGCTCCGGTTATCCCGGAGAGGAATGCGAGCGGGATGAAGATGATGGTGGTCGCCATGCTCGAGCCGAACAGCGGCCCCAGGAACTCCCTGGCGGCCTCGAGCACGGTCGCATGCGGGTTCTCGAGGCCGGGGACCCCCGAGCGGCGGGCGATGTGCTCGACCATCACGATCGCGTCATCGATCAGCAGGCCGATCGCCGCGGCGATGCCGCCCAGCGTCATGATGTTGAAGGTCAGGCCGAGCAGTGACAGGATCAGCACGGTGACCAGCACGGACAGCGGCACCACCATCATCGCGACCAGCGTCACCCGCCAGTTGCGCAGGAACGCGAGCAGGACGATGCCGGCGAACGCCAGGCCGATCAGGATCGCCTCCTCGAGCGCCGAGATCGAGGAGCGCACGAGCTGAGTCTGGTCGTACCACTTCCAAAGGTGGATGGACTTCGGCTGGGTCTTCATGAAGGCAGTGAGCCGCTGCTTGACCTCCTTGGCGAGCGTCAGGGAATCGGCGGAGTCCTGCTGATAGACGTTGATGTTGACCCCCGGGCGGCCGTTGTCGTCGACCAGCAGCCACTGGGGCACCGAGCCCATGCTCACCTTGGCGATCTGGCCGAGGCGGACGATGCCGCCGCGGCCGGCCCGCAGCGCGACGTTGCGCACCGAATCGATGGAGCGGAAGGCGTTGTCGCTGATCGCGAGGTACAGCAGGTCATTGTCCTCCAGACGGCCCACCGAGCGGATGATGTTGGTCTGTGCGAGGGTGCGGGAAACCTGCGCGAGCGTCAGGCCGTAGGCGGCGAGCTCGCGCGGATTGACCGAGACCTCGACCTCCGGGATCTTCCCGCCGAGAACGCCCACGCGGCGGATACCCGGGATGCCGGTGAGCAGCGGCACGATCTGGTACCGGGCGAGCTGCCTGAGCGCCGCCGGAGAGACCTTCTTGGAGATGAGCGCGTAGGAGACGAACGGCATGATGACGTTCGGGCTCATCTGAATGACGTCGTAGGTCGTGCCCCGGGGAAGGGACGGCAGCTTCTGGGCGAAGGCGGCGTCCACCGCGAGCAGCGCCTCGTTCATGTCGTAGCCCCAGGGGAAGTCGACGTAGATCTGCGCCGACCCGCGCGAAGTGGTCGAGCTGACGTCCCGGGCGTTCGGCACCGCGCGCGCCACGCGTTCGAGCGGCTCGGTCACGTCGACCAGCGTCTGTCTTGCCGGCATGGCGCCGGCGCTCACCTCGATGCGGATGCGCGGAAAGCTCGTAACCGGAAACAACCCGACCGGCAGCGACACCGTCGCGAACATTCCCGCGAGCGCCAGAGCGAAGGCGACGGTAAGGAGCGAGCGGCGGTGACGCTCGACCCAGCTGGAGAAGCTCATCGGCCGACCCTCATTTACCGCCTTGGGTCCGCGCCGGATCGGCCAACCGGATCCGCATGCCGTTCTCGAGCTGATAGTTGCCGCTCAGCACCAGCGCCGCATGGGGATCGAGCGCGCCGGAAATGACATCCTTGTCCGATTCGAAATCGAGCACCCGCACCGGCACCTTGTGCGCGATTCCATCGAGCGCCTGGACCACGTAGGTCGCGCCGCGCTTGTCGACCAGGACCGCCCGGTGCGGCACGACATAGCCCGGCACCCGCGCCGTGACGATGCGCGCCACCGCGACTTCTCCGGGCAGGAATTTCCCGGGCGGCAGCGCGATCTGCGCCGGGACCAGTCCGGAGCCGGAGCCGGCCGCCGCGCCGCCCATCACCACGTGGGCGCTCACCCATTGATTCGAGCCCGCCGCCTTGACGACGGCGCGATCCCCGGAGTGGACCTCCAGAGCCTGCGAAGGCACCACGCCGGCGGCCAGCACCAGCCGGCTCGGCGCCGCGAGCCCCAGCAGCGCAGAGCCCACGGAGACGATATCTCCGGAATGCACCGACAGCGCCGTAACGATTGCGGGGAACGGAGCCCGCAGCACGTACGCTCCGGCGGCGCCCGAAGCATGCAGCGCCGCGAGCGTCACGCGCGCGTCGCTCTGCGCCTTGCGCGCCTGCGCGAGCTGTTGGATCGTGGCCAGATGCAGGCTGAAGAGCTTGCGCGTGCTCTTGACCAGGTTCCGAGCCACCATCAAGGCGGACTTCGCCCGCTGATAGGCCACCGAGGTCTGCGGGCTCGGCAGCAGCGTCACGAGCGGCGCGCCGTGGCGCACCCGCTGGCCGAGATGCGCTTCGACGGTCCCCACCACCGCCGACTCCGGCGCCATGAGCACCTTGCCGCCCGAGTTGCTGGCGCGGACCGTGCCGTAGGCGGTGACCACGTGCGGCAGCGCGCCCCGCTTGAGCCGGGTCAGCGTGACCAGCACGCTGGGACTCGTGGCGGCGGCATCGGCCAGCACGGGCGAGAGCGCCAGGCAGACGAGGAGCGCGTGGCACACGGCCCGCGCGAGCGTTCGGCCACTCATGAAGTCGAAGTCCTCTTGGCTTTAGGCGGATCGATACGGGTCTCGGGCAGTCCCCGGCCCAGCTCCACGGTCATGACGATGTCAGCTTCGCCGAGCGAGCGGGCGAATGCGACCGCCTCGAGCTCCCGCTGAAGCGCCGTGGTCTCGTAATCGGCGAGCGTGCGCTGATCGATGGTGCCCTGCGCGTAGGCCTGCCGGGCAGAATCCGACAGCGCCTCCGCCTGAACCGCCGCACGCTGGGCGTTGCGCACATCGTGCGTCAGGCGCCGGATCTGGGCGGCGAGCCCCTTCACCACGCCGACCGCCGCATCGAGCCGGGCCTGGTACTGCTCGTGCAGCAGCCGCCGCGTGGCGCGCGCCTGCGCGACGTGGCCCTGGTTGCGGTCGAAGATGGGCAGATCGAAGTTGGCGACGGGGCCGGCGTTGCGAACGTTGCCGTTATCGTCCTCCCAGATACCGCCCAGCACGAAGGCGGGAAACTGCCCGATGATCGCGGTACGCACGTCCTCGTCCGAGGAACGGTAGCCGAGCTGCAGCGCCACCAGGTCGGGCCGGCGCTGCGGCAATGTGCCGAGCCATGGATTGAGGTTCGCCGGCGGCCGCGCCAGGGTCGGCCCGGCAATGGCGAACCGGACACCCGGCTCGAGCCCGAGCAGCGCATCGAGCGCCTGCCAGTTGCGCATCTGCGTAAGAGAGGACGAGGCGAGCGCCTGATCCGCGGTGGCCTTGGCCGCCAGGAGCGGTGCCAGCGCGGAGAGCGCAAGATTGCCGGCCTTGGCGGCCTGGCGGGCCTGGCGCACCTCGAGGTCGATCAGCCTGACCTCCCGCCGGCTGAGCTCGACCGATATCCGCCCCCAGTACAGCGCCAGCGCCAGCAGCCGGGCCCTTTGTGCGACCTGCCATTGCTGCCACAGCAGGTCGGCATTCACCTGCCGCAGCAGCAAATGCGCCGACTTCACCCGGGTGTGGTAGGTGAGAATGGACTTGACGTCCTCAGTGAGCGAGGCCGCCCAGGCGGAGGTCCCGATCCCTCCGAGAAACGCCTCGTAGCTCACGCTGGCCGATGGGTTCGGCAAGAGCGAGGCCTGCAACAGACCCGCCTGAGCCAGGTCCATCTCGCCGCGCTGCGCGCGCAGTGCCGGATCGTTGAGCACGGCCAACAGTCCGATGTCGGCAAGCCCCAGCGGCTTGCCGGTGGCGATGCGCCGCGGCGCCTGGCCCGCACGCAGCGGTGGCACCTGCGTACGCAGGCCCGAGAGCGCCCCGGCGAGATCCGGTCCGCGCGCCAGGGGCAGCGGGTGGTACAGCGCGCAGCCGCCGAGGAGCGCCGCACACCCGAGTGCCGCCGAGAGCGTGCGCCAGCGAATAGCCTTGCCCGGGCGGCGGCGGTGGCTCGAGGACCTCGAGCCGCCGCAGTGGGCCGCGCTGTGCGAACCGCCAATCCGGGACATCCAGTAGTTGCCTTTCCGAGACTCGCCCATGGCTAGAGGCCGCGCTCGCAGCCCGATCCGGATACCTTGGCAAGCAATGCTGACCAAGTCCTGACGAACACCGGCAGCCTCTCGAACTCGCGATCGCCGTGGCAAGAGCGTTGCACGGCGGAGCCCTCCTCGAGTCCGCCAGGCTTCCGGGGCCGATCGCGGATAATATCGGGCCGGGCCCGAGGTTGGCGAACTGCGATGAGAGTGCTGCTGGTCGAAGATCACCAGGCGATCCGCGAGATGATCGCCGATCATCTGCGCGAGCGCGGCTTTGCCGTCGATGCGGTGGGTCGCGCCGATCAGGCGCTGTCGGCGGCCCGGGTCGCCCGGATCGATGCCGTGGTGCTCGACCTGGGGCTGCCCGATACCGAAGGAATTCAGCTGCTGGAGTCCCTGCGCGAGATCCACTGCGAACTCCCGGCCATCATCGTGACGGCGCGCGACAGCATCGAGGACCGGCTCCGGGGCCTGAACTCCGGTGCGGACGACTACATCGTCAAGCCCTTCAACCTGCTCGAGCTCGAGGCGCGACTGCGCGCCGTGCTGCGCCGCACCGGCAGCCGCCGCGAGACCAGTTACACCCTCGGCGGCATCGTCTTCGACACCGTCACGCGACAGGCCTCGGCGTTCGGCAGGCCGCTCGATCTGACTCGCCGCGAGGCGGCGCTCCTCGAGGAGTTGATGCGCGTTCCCGGGCAGGTGATCACCAAGGATCGGCTCGAGGATCGCCTGTACGCGTTGGAGGATGCCGGCAGCGCCAACGCGCTCGAGGCGGCCGTGTCGCGCCTGAGGCGCAAGCTCGCCGGGGCACAGGCGCGGCTCGCCATCGAGACCAAGTGGGGTATCGGCTATCGTCTGGTCGAGGCCGACCCTTGAGCAGTCCGCACAGCCTGAGGCTGCGCCTGCTCGGGGTGATGTTCGCGCTGTTCACACTGGGCCTCGCCGCCTCCTTTGCCGAGTACCGCCTCGAAGTGAGCAGCATCATCGGGGGTATGCACGAGCGCACGCTGCAGAACCAGGCCCGTGAGCTCCTCGACGCCCTGCGCTTCGCTCCCGGCGGCACGCTCGAGGTGCGCTTGCGCACCGACTGGCGGCGGGTGTACGCCGACCCTTCGCGGCACTTCACGTTCACCGTGTTTGGTCCCGATCACCGTGCGCGCGCCTGGTCGGCCAACCTCTCGCGTCCGCTGCCTTACATTCCCGTGGATGCGCGCGGGGCTGTCGGCCCGGTGGAGTTCATCGGGGTGGGGGCCGACAAGCGCTCGATCGTCGCCGCGCGCGCCCCGGGCGGGAACACCGTGGTCGTGGCCCGGCGCGGCATGAGCCGCGCAACCCTGGTCGACAGCCTGTTCGAAGAGGACTCCGAGCACATCTCGGTGCTCGTCGTGTTCGCCGTGCTGGCTCTCGCTCTGATCTGGGTCATCAGCGGCTGGAGCCTGCGGCCCATCGAGCGCGCCTCGCGCGAGGCGGCCCGCGTGGGCCCTCGACAGCCGGATCTGCGCATCCCCGCCGGCGGTCTGCCGCGGGAAATCCAACCTCCGGTCGAAGCGTTCAACGGCGCGCTGGAGCGGCTCTCGCGCGCCTACGCCGCCGAGCGGCGCCTGACCGCCGATGCGGCCCACGAGCTGCGCACTCCGCTCGCGGTGCTCAACCTGAGGCTGCAGCGCGCCCGTCTCACCGGCACGACCGACTGGCCGGCCGTGGAGCGCGAGCTTGCCCAGATGGGGCGCCTCGTCGATCAGTTGATCGACCTCGCCCGCAAGGAATCCCTGTCGCACGAGCACCAGAGCGCCGAACCCCCGCTCGTCAACCTCTCGCGCCTGGTCCGCGAGGCGGCGGCGCAGGTGCTGCCCCTGATGGAAGCGCAAGGACGGCGTCTGCACGTCGAGGTGCCGGACACTGTCCGGCTGCATGGCCGAGCGGACGACCTTCGCGATATGGTACGCAATCTGCTCGACAACGCGCTCGTGCACGGCCAGGGCACTGTGACCGCGCGAATCGTTCCTCCCGGACCCGGCACCGGGGTCGTCACGATCGAGGTCTGCGACGAGGGCCCGGGCGTGCCGCCCGGCCAAGAGGAGTCCATTTTCGAGCGCTTCCATCGGCTGAGCTCCCAGACCCCGGGCTCCGGGCTGGGACTGGCCATCGTACGCCAGGTGGCGCGCAGCCACGGCGGCGATGCGCGCTTTCTGCCTGGAGAGGGCCGCGTCATCGTACAACTTCCGGCCCTGGACGCGCGCAGGCGCACGCCGTAAAGCGGCGCCTGCGTCAGCCGGTCATTGCATGTGGCGGCGAAGTGCCCCGACATCGAGAATCGTAACCTCCTCGCCGGCCACTTCGACCAACGCCTCGTCGCACAACGCACGCAGCGTGCGCGAAAACGTCTCCGGCGTCACCGCAACGTGCGCCGCGATGACCAGCTTCCGGGCCGGCAGCGTCACGGTCGCCCGTCCGTGCGCCCCGGAGGGCAGCAACCCGAGCAGATAGTGCACCACGCGGTAGCGGCTGTTCTGCAGAGCGAGAGTCTCGATCTCGTCCCAGTGCGCCTGGATGCGCAGCGTCATTTGCGCCATGACCGCCTGGCAGGTGGCGAAGGAATTGTGCAGGATGTCGAGAAAGCTTTCACGGTCGAATGCGAGCAGCTCCCCGGGCTCGAGCCCCTCGCCGTGCACGGGATAGCGTGGCACCTCCATGAACAGGATGCTCTCGGCGAAAGTCTGGGGCGGGCGGATCAGACGCATGATCTTCTCGTGACCGTCCCGGGAGAGGCGGTAGAGCTTCACAGTGCCGCTGCGCAGCAGGAAGAAATGCGTCGCGGCGTCCCCGTGGCTGAACAGATGCTGGCCCGAGGCGAACCGGCGGCTCTCGGCGCGCGAGAGCAGCCGCTCACACTGCGCCTCGCCGAGCGCCGAGAAGAGATAGTGATTGTGAAACTCGCGCGTCAGGACCGCGGAGAGCATGGCGTCTCCTCCTCGATGCGATGAGCGTAAGGCGATCGCCGCGCCGGGGGCAAGCCCGCCGCCCATCGAGGCGCGCCATCGCCGCTGATGCTGCAGCGCTCGGGGCGCCCTAGGGCGATGAGCTTGCCGGGTGCCCCTCTGTCCGTGCTCGCGCGCCCAATTGCCTCAGGCAGCGGTCGATCCACTGCCGGGTGAGCTTCTCGAGGGTCGAGTTCTGCTTGAGGCGCGCATCGAGTGAGCGGAAATCGACCCGATCGAGAGGCAAATCCTGGTTGAAGCAGGAAAAGACATAGACAGTCTCGCCGGTGGCCGGATCGGTGAGCGGCTGCAGGCAGCTGCCGCAGATCTCCTTCATCATGCACTGCATCGGCGAGTTGATCGAGCCGATCGCCACATGATGAGGCTTGAGATAGGGGCGCAGCTGCTGCGAGCGCGAGCGTGCCACCGCCGCCATCATGGCCTGCGAGCCGATGGCGATGATGCGATCGACGTCCTCCAGGCGGATCTCGGTCGGACCGAGGGCGCCCGAGGCATACGCCACCACGGCATCGATGACGTTGCCGGTGAAGGTTCGGTCCTGCGGCCTGCCCGCGTCGAAGGCCGGCGGCTGCTCGCAGCACCAGACCACGACGTCCGCCGCCTGCTCGATCTGGCTCACCTTGTAGCGGTCGGTTTGCCTGCGGTAGGCCGCAAAATACAACACTCGCGAGCCCGCGGCCCGCAGCGCCGCACCGATCGAGAACAGCACCGCATTGCCGAGACCCCCGCCGAGCAACGCTACGGTGACTCCCGCGGGGATGTCCGTCGGGGCCCCGGTCGGTCCCATGAGCACCACCGGCTCGCCCGGCGAGAGAGAGGCGCACAGGTCCGAGGAGCCGCCCATCTCGAGCGCGATGGTCGAGATGAGCCCCCGTTCGGGCTCGACCGAGGCGCCGGTGAGCGCCAGGCCCTCCATGGCGAGCGTGGTGTCTGCGGTGCGCGGCGCGAAGCCTTCGAAGTTCTGCAGGCGGTAGAACTGCCCGGGGGAGAAGCGGCGCGCGGCGAAAGGCGCCCGCACCACCACTTCTACGATGCTGGGCGCCAGGCGGTGGACCGCCTCGACGCGGGCACGCAGCCCCTCGTGCAACCGCCCGAGAAAGGCCGCGTCGTCGAGCGCCGAGGCCGGCTCCGTCCGCTCGAGCACGCCGCTTACCGCAGGGTAGCCCTGCTTCGCACTCGCCATCGCCTTGACGACGCTGCCGAAGTAGGACGGGTGGACGTCGCCGAAGTAACTCAAGAAACGCCCGTCGGCCCGCCTCTGCAACAGCACGCGCGGCCGGCCCGGCTTGGGGTTGGCTTGCTCGACGGCAGCCGGCGCGCCCTCCTCGTCGCAGGGCTGGAAGTAGCGCCGCACGATCGGAAGAGCTTGCCCCTCCTCGCGCGCGAACACCGTGTTCGGCTGGGTGCCTGCGGCGATGAGGATCGTGGCCGCGGGCAACGCCCTCTCGCCGCATTGGCGCCACGCGCCCCCCTCCTCCCGCTGCATCACGGCCAGGCGCAGTGCCGTGGCGCGGCCGTGGGCATCGACTTCCACCGCGCGCGGATCGAGTCCCTCGGCGAAGCACACGCCCTCCTCCAGCGCTTTGGCCACCTCCTCGTGGTTCACGGTGTATGCCGGGCTGTCCACGAGGCGCTTGCGGTAGGCGACTGTCACGCCTCCCCACTGCTCGAGCAGCTCGCGCAGATGGGCCTCGCGGCGCTCATGCACCGCCGCCTGCCGCTCGGTCCGAATCGCGCGGGCGTGTGCAAGGAACGTCTCCGCGGTCTCGGTCTCCGTGGTCTCGGCCTCCTCGGCGCTCCAGGCTGCGCGCACGGCGGCCGCGCCGCGCTCGGCAGCCAGGGTTTCGTAACGCTGCAGGAATTTCTCCACCTGCATCGGGTAGTAGGCGAGCGCCTCGGTCGCGGCATCGATCGCCGTCAGCCCGCCGCCGACCACCACCACCGGGAGGCGGATCTCGAGGTTGGCGATCGAGTCGCGCTTGGCCGCGCCTGTCAGCTGCAGCGCCATGAGGAAGTCCGAGGCGGTGCGCACGCCGCGCGCCAGCCCGTTCGGCAGGTCGAGCACCGTGGGGCGGCCCGCGCCGACCGCGAGCGCCACGTGATCGAACCCGAGCTCGAAGGCATCCTCCTGCGTGAGCGTTCCACCGAAGCGCACGCCGCCGAACAGCGCGAACTCCGCCCGCCGCTCGAGCATCAGGCGGATCAGCTTCAGGAAGTTCTTGTCCCAGCGCACGGTGATGCCGTACTCGGCCACGCCGCCGAAACCCGCCA
>OFHJ01000216.1_pt1 | contig 24030 bp, 16 predicted proteins | sample 1522001 | NCBI WGS metagenome assembly OFHJ01 (sample SAMEA2464838, study PRJEB22497) | soil metagenome | biome: Grassland; feature: Farmland; material: Clay | place: Australia | collected 2013-02-01 | depth 1.2 m | reverse complement strand
GTTATATGGGATAATTAAAATATGAAAGGCAAAGGGATTACACTCGAGCAATCAAGGGTGTTCCTGATATCTTCAATAGTAATTTTTCTCGCTGCAGAAATAGTAGCTGAAATAATTCAACTTTGGCTTGTGAATAACCCTTCGCTTTCCAATTTGAACACATATAATCGAATTTTAGCAAATATACCTGGAGGAATTTCAACTGGTGCCTCAGTCTTGCTTGCATTTGGATTAGGTTATCAGCCAAAAGGAAGAATATTCATTATCGCCGTTATTGGACTTATTCTGACGGCATCTGCCTTTATCTTGAATTCTATGGACTTTCTAACTTCAACTTTTGAATACTACCCGGGTCTCCATTGGACTGTTCCCTCTGGTTTCCTGTCGGGCATGTTCGTAATAGGTATAGGAACATTTGTGGCAGGAATCATGAGTGTTGTCCTACATGACATGATAACCATGAAAGAAGGTATTAAGGCATAAATCCCTTTATGAATAAAATTACTGCAATTATTTCTCTAAATTATCCTGATCTCTTTCCTTATGGCTGCCTGTTCCTCTGTCTCTTTCTTTGGCTGTTCATTGCTATGAATAATAGTTCACAATCAACATTTAAACCGTTATTTTCTGATGTTGGACAAATTATCGAGAAATCTCCATACAAATTCGTTATCTGATTTGTAATACGTGTATATACCTGTATATACTCGTATTACATGAAAATCTTTCAAGTCGGGTTAACCCAGTGTTCTCCCACAATCAATTCTCAAGACAGGACACCTTTCCCTAATTCGTCGAATTTCAGCACTTTTAATATATTCCCGGAGTATAAACCGATTGATTGCGAGGGTAACAAAGCCTGGCCAACTGTGCAGGACTTAAGATTCTGTCTCGTAGGAGTTCGTGGGTTCGAATCCCATCCCTCGCATATTTTGGAAATTTTTGGATAACAAAAATGAATTTTTACCGAAATGACCCATAAAAATGACCGGACAAGAGGTTTAATCAATAATTGTCCTGTGAGCTTCCTGCTCTACTTTCAGAAAGGCCGATGAGATTCTCGGTGATATCAGCGGGGTCTTTGAACATGAAATCCGGTGCGGAATCTTTGAGATATTCATACTCACCATCTCCCCACAATGCTCCCCCGCACCTCATTCCAGCCATCCTTGCAGCTGACATGTCAGTTGGCTGATCGCCTATGTAAATACAATCTGCGGGATTCCTGTTGATCCTCCTTGCAGCTTCAATCAGTGGGTCCGGGTTCGGCTTGTGTCGCAAGGTATCATCGCTTCCGATTACAACACTGAAATAATCTGAAATGGAGAAGTCTTCAAGGTCCATATGAATGTACCTGCTCTCCTTGGAGGAGACTATTCCAAGGGTGAAACCCATTCTATTCAGATGTTTAATCTCCTCAACAATTCCGCTGTAAACGTTGAGTTTGGTGGGTATCCTGTCCCATTCTTTCAGACATTCTTCATATATCTCATATTCCCTGCCGGGAAGCATTTCCCGGAATGCACCCAGCCATGGAACTCCCTTGAAGTTCCTTAGCTCAACTCCGGTCAGGGTTCTCCCAAGATAGTTTGGCATTATTCTCTGAACCACGTTAACTGCCTTTGCTTCGCTGTCAACTATGGTGCCGTCCAGATCAAAAAATATTGTTCGAATGGTGCTGCTTTTCATTTGCGCCACAAAATGATAAGATGAAATATAAAGTGATGTGGGAGTCACATCCATCTTCAGGAATTGTAGAGGCATGAAGATGGTTCTGATCTGAACCTTTATTGAATTAATCCCTAATGATAATTATACTGATGTTGCAATACCCGTGATAAGAGGTCCCATGAGTTCAATGAGCGGACACAAAGGCCACCTAGATATTGAGGATGTAAAAGAGCGATTCTCCGGCAAGATGCTAATATACACACTGCTTGTTTTTTCGCTCGTCTTTACATTCTTTGTTGCATCGTATGACATAAACCTGTACTTCTATGCTTCCACCTTCATCGTCTCCTACCTGAAAGCTCCCACACTTTTCATAGGCATATCGGTAAGTGCATTCACACTGGGGGTGATCATATTTGCCACAGTAGGGGGAATAGCGTTCAACCGGATTTCCATAAAACTGATTATCCTCCTGTCCCTCATATTTGCTACAAGCGGGTCAGTGCTAACCGGCTTCGTGGAAAATGTTCCCGAGTTGTTTCTCCTCCGGTTTCTGGTTGGAATGGGAACCGGTATGCTGCAGGGGACCGTGATGGGTTTCATGGGTACTGCTTACCCCGAGAAGAGAGGGTTTCTGCTTTCACTGACTGGTATTGCCTTCAGCATAGGCCTGTTGTTCGGGCCATATTCTGAGTCCTTTATCGCCCCACTTTACCTTGAGTCATTTCTGATCGCAGGTGTAATAGGTGTTGCCAGCATACTACTCGTGCTTGCCTTCATGCCGAATGTATACAGCGGTAGAGGGGAGAAGAGAAGACTTTCCAGGAAAGGTTTGTTCAACAGGAACACGACGCTTGTTTTCACAGGAATATTCTTCTATGGCATCGGTTTCTTTGGGTTTATTGGTTACTTTTCCCATTTCCTCATAAACTATCTGCACATGAGCCAGTTCATAAGTGCAATCACGGCTTCCATGCTTGGAATAGGGGGCATAATATTCACGCTCCCGTTCGGCTATGCAAGTGACAGGATCGGGCGCAAGAATGTTTTACTGCTTCTTTACGGGCTGCTGGCTGTTACTTCGTTCATCATTTTCGGGGTTTACATGAATTCAGTAGCGCTGATAGTCATAAGCTTCATTTTCGGTGCATCCTACAACGGCCTCATCATTGTTATTGCAGCATCCGCCCAGGATTACGCAGACAAGGGATCGGTGGGGGCCGCTTCCGGGCTCGTCTTCACCTTCTATTACGCGGGAGGCATCATAGGAGGAACTTTCTTTGGAGTCATGCTGTCATTCGTGAATTTCAGGTTAACCGGGGTAATTTCGGTCACAACCTTTATGATCATAGGATTTCTGACATCAGCTTTCCTGACCCGTAATGAGAAAATTCACGGCGTCACCGTCTCCCCGGAAGAGGCTTGACAGGCTCGTAAATTGTCGTATAGTGCCTTCCCGGCTCAATCGGTGAGACTTTTTTGACAAGGTTCAGCTCAATGTACTGTTCGGAACGTTCTTTCACAGGCACTCCGAGGTGGTCGTTGTGATATTTGAACTGTTTCCCGAGTTCCTGCTGGTTACTGACAAATTCCCTGTGCTTCAGGACCCTGTCCATAAGATACGCGTTTGAAATGCTTCCTGAATTTGTAATTCTCTCGTGTATAATCCCGGATAGTTTTTCATCCATTTCATACCCAATGCTGCATCTCTGCGACATCAGGGCAGCAACCGACGTGGTTCCGGTACCGAGGAAGGGATCGAGAACTGTGTCACCCTTCACTGAAAACATGTTTATGAGCCTGAACGGCAATTCGATGGGGAATGCAGCGCTTCTCTTCCTTGGCCCTTCCGGGTCAAGGATCTGGCTTGCACCCTTTAGGTCCTGCCATATATCTGAAAACCACCTGTTCCTTTCCTCCCAGAAATATGAGCTCTTGCGCCTGTTCTCCCTTTCCTTCTCGGTGGCGAACACCCTCTTCCCGCCCTTCCTGAAGACGAGGATATGTTCATGTTCAAGAGTTATGTAGGCTCCCGCTGGGAGCATTCCGGACCCCATGAACTTGTTCGGGGAGTTGGTAGGCTTTCTCCACAATATGCCTGTGAGGGCATGAAAGCCATGCTGCAGCATCAGTTCTGTTATCCTGCTGTGTGATGAATATAGAGCAAACTCATTCCCCACCTTCCTGGTGGCATCTCCGACATTAATGCAGACAAGCCCGCCGTTCCTCATAACCCTGTACAGTTCGCCCCATGTCTTATCGAGTTCAGTGTGCATCATGTCAAATGCGATCCATCCGTTTTCGGTGTTAAGTTGCAGACCGATTTCCGGGCTCATGGAAGTGAAAAGGTCGTCCCACATTGAGATCATAGGGTACGGTGGAGAAGTGACCACCAGGTCCACAGATTCGTCCTCAAGCTGTTTCATTTCGTGAGACTTTTCAAAGTATATCCTGTGGGTGGTATCCGGATTGCACATCTTTGAACTGTTATGCCCGGGATACATAATAGATATCGGGTCTGAAGGGTTTCCGGACGGAATTTGCATCGAGAATATTTATAAGACAAAATCTGACAGATGTCAGATATTGTTGCTGGAGAAAGCCCTTATTTCAATTCTCGACAGCGCTTCAAGCCAGACACCGCCACCTCCCCCACCGGATTGGGAAATCCAGGGGACCTTGCTTTCTTACTCGTAATTGTTGATTGGGTTGTTGTAAGGCGTATAATGTGGGCAGTGAGAGGGCGAAGATTCAGCAGGGGAAGAGTCCTGTCCCTCCCGATCATCTATGTGATTCTTACCGCAGCGATCATAGTTCCCCTCGAATATGCTTATCCTATAGCATTTAAATCACTACTAACAATGCCGGTAGGTTTTGGCATAGGTTACATGTTCGGTAAACAGATCTCGTTCCTCAAAAACGGGTGAGCCCTATTCTTCAAGAGATCGCCCGTGGTGACGGTAATTTGGCTCGCCCCATACGTGGCCAGGCCCACCCTGTTTGCGCCTACGGCGCGAACTTCGAGATTGCCTTCATAGTTGATTCAGTCCTGGCCCTGACTGCGGGGATGCTGATTGGCGAATCCATCCGGATTCTCAGGGGCCATTCTGAGTACAGCAGGGAGTCATCTGGAAATGGTGATGAATTCGATATTGTGAAGGAGGTTTAGTGTCACCGCCCGCAGATACACGCCGACTCTCCCAAAATAGTTAAACGATGTGAGAATACTTTTTCCAATGGAATACGTGGTTGTAGGCTGCAGAGGTTTCGGAAAGTATCACCTCGAAGCGCTCTCCAAAATCGATGTCGATGTCAGCATAGTTGAGAGAGACCACGAAACCGTGAAATTATGCAGGGACAACTACAACATAAAATCTGTCTACGGTGGATTCGATGAAGCGCTCAGGAGCAATGCGGACATGATCGACCTTGTTGTGCCGCATAACCTCCATGCCCCTATGGCGTTGAAGGCACTGAATGCAGGTAAACATGTGATTGTTGAGAAACCACTTGCTACAGATGTTAAAGATGCAAGATCAATGATTGGACTGTCGAAAAAAACCGGGAAAAAACTGATGGTTGCAGAACAATATTATTTCGACCCGGCAATAGCAAGAATAAGGGACTCAATCCTGAAAAACGAGATTGGCAGAATGCACACCATCATAATGAGAAACCAGAGACTTCACCGAGGAACAGAGTGGAGGTGGGACCCGGTGGCAAATGGCGGAGGGTCCCTCATAGACGGCGGAATCCATTTTGTCGATGCCATGCTGAACATAGGCGGCGAATATGAGGCTGTAACTTCAAGATGCTACAAGGGCGACTCTTTAAGGGCTGCCGAAGATACTGCAATGGCAATATTCGACTTCACGAGCGGTGCCAAGGGCCTCCTTTTTCACTCCTGGGCATATTCCGGCATGCTGCAGGTCCCCTCTTATGAGATAATCGGCGACAACGGTGCAATAATAGAGGATCTGGGGACAAGGCCGGGGCCTGGGTTCCAGGCCCTGAGAGGTTACCGGGCATTTGGAGACCCAGTCGTGAATAACAGGATCCTTCAGACCGGGTATTTCGATGTGTTCTATGCTGAGATTCAGGGATTCATTGACAGCATAAACAACGATTCCGATGTTCCATTCCCGCCTGAACTGGCACTGAGAGATCTGGAAACAGTGCTCACAATCTACAACTCATAAACAGATGAAGGAAATCAACTTCTCAGTGGAAGCGGATCTGCCCTCACTTGCTGGCCGGACTTGGTTTCAAGGGCTTCCTTGTAATCCATCAGAGTGATTATAAACTGGGCATGGCTCCATACAAGTGGAGAAGCTGAAATGTGAGACAAATCAAGGGGGTTCACCTGTTCCGGCAATACTCCCGTGGAATTCCTGGTAGAAATAACCCAGTCAATGTACTTCCTAGCCTTTGGAAGGTCGCCTGTCTTGATGTGGTAATCTGCCACCCAGAGGGTTGTAATTATCCATGGATTGCCGGGGGTGTCTGAACTGAACGACCTCCGCTGATAAGGATCATTCTCATATCGTGCTATTCCTCCGGATTGCCCGACCCATAGCCTGTTCTCTATCTGCTGCACCGTTGCCTTCACCCTGGGGTTCCGGTGGTCCCGGAATCCAAAATTGTAAAGCGAGGTTAATGAGCTGTCAACCGTAAAGTCAGGGACACCTCCTATTATCGCCCTGGCATAGTAACCCTTCTCTTCGGAATAGAAAAGCCTTTCAAAAGCCTCGGACATTATCTCAGCCTGGTTGTTGTAGACCACTGCCATTTCGACATCCCCGAACACGTCTGCGAAATACGCAGCCGCCTTGAGTGCAGCGTATGAAGTGGCAACGGTATACGCATGAACGCCATAGCGTTCTTCCCAGAGATCAAATGATTCCTTTGGCAGGCCGTTTTCCCCAGTAAAAGCAACTACGAAATCCGCGGCCTTTCTGATCAGCTTCTCATAAATCGAGGATATGAATTCGACATCCCTGTATTCTTCAAAGTACTTTTTCAGCGCCCAGAGCACGAGGGAAGTTTCGTCCTCCTGAACAGGAAGAATTGGCACTCCATTGATTACGTGCGGGAGCCATGTGCTGGCAGGTGCCCCGTCTGCCCTGTACTTGTGTTGAAGATACCCTTCATCGGTGATTGCATTGCCGCAGAAAGTGAAGAAAGCCCTCGCAGGGGTACTGTGGCCGGCACGGGCCATAGAGTACGCAGCAAAGGATGAGTCACGGGGCCATACATAGTAATATCCATCCTTGTTGAACCCCTGGACATCACTGTCGCAGGATGCAACAATTGCCCCGATGTCATTGGCGTGAGTCCTGAGAATAAGGAGTGAGGATGTGTAAAGGGAATTGGCGGCTTCGTCCATGGCAAGCTGTTTTTTCGATGACCACAACCTCCAGTAATTTGATGTTCTTGCCAGGCTTTTTTCTAGGTCTGTGTAGCTGATGTTCTTCCTGAGTTCCGACAGGTTCTTCATCTGGTCTGCGCAGAGTATGAAATAGAAAAACTCGGATTCCCCGCCAGGCTCAACTGTTAGTGAATACCGTACTACTGAGTCTACAGAACCTATGGACACAGGGTTCATTGAGAGTTCAGAGTCCTCTGCATCCTTCCATGTCCCCTCTTTGCCATCAAATTTCTCAACGCCGGTTGCATACTGGTCAATGCTGTTCCCGAACTGATCCAGCACGGACGCAAGAAAATAGGCGTCCGCCTTGTAATGCATTACGCCGAGGAGTTCAGGCACATACTGGGCGGTATCGCCTATGTCGCTTCCCCGGATATTGAAATTCTGGTGATAAAAGAACCTGACTTCCTTTCGCTGGTCTGTCCTGTTGCTTATTTTAACTTTCCTCAGGTAGATGTCCTTGTAGATGTCAACTGCATCAAAATTCTCCACTGTGAGACCATCAACCTCGTAGACAACATTCCCCACAAGTGTATGGTCAAAGTAAGTCATGTTTCGTATGATGTCTGAATCCACCCAGCGGAAATCTCCGTTTACCGATATTCCATGCCTGAAGGTGCTTCCTCCTGCGTGGTTTTCGGTCGCAAATTCCGAAAAATAGAAGTCTGCTATCCTGTGATTACGGTCAAAACTTACCTTGAGTCTCCCATTTGCCAATGGAAGATATCTTACCATGTAAGGTGTGAAGTGAATTCGACTCTTAATTCTTTGCGTGTTCGCCTTTCGGATATTTCAGGCGCCCGGAGAATTGTACTGAGTGATTATCTGCCCAAATGCGCCATTTTTTATTCGGGCGATATTCCATAATGTTTGTATAATAGTGTTGCTCTAATATATACTGCATATGTCTCTGTCGGAGCAGGAACTCAGAATCGCCGGATTCAATGAAGCCCATCCGGAAAGAACGATGGGCCCGCATGTTACTGGTGAGGGCAGTTACAGGATTGTTGCTTACTTGCCAAGGGCAGAAAATGCCTGGATAGAGAACAGCCCGGAGGGTTCCGTTGTCAATATGAAACGATCAGGAAACGGAAAAACTTTCAGGGCAGAAGTGAAAAAGTCTGAATTCAGGCGCAATTACCTGATCTGTTTCACCGAAAAATCCGGATACACGGAAAAGAGGGAGGATCCATATTCCTTCACTGCCACAGTGAGCGATTATGATGTATATCTGTTCAAGAAAGGCGAATTTCTGAAAAGCTATGAGACCTTTGGTGCCCATTTCGAGGAGAGAGATGGAGTTGCCGGAGTCAGGTTTACAGTGTGGGCCCCAACTGCTCGGGCTGTTTCTGTGATCGCCGATTTCAATCACTGGATTGCAGGGGCCACCCCCATGACCAACGTCAGCGATTCAGGGATATGGGAAGTCTTTGTACCAAGAGTAACGGGAGGAGAGGTGTACAAGTATGCGATCAGGACTGGCAGCGGAAAAGTTCTGGACAAAGCTGACCCGTACGCCTTCCGCACTGAGCTCAGGCCAAGAACGGGATCTGTTGTATCTCCCCTTAACTATGACTGGAAAGATAACAGGTGGGTTGAAGAAAGAAAAAGGTGGAACTTCTATGAAGAGCCTCTCCTGATTTACGAGATGCATCTCGGCTCGTGGAGGCGTCCGGGGGAAAATCCTCGGGAATTCCTTAACTACAGGGACATAGCGGACCAGCTGATACCATACTTGAAAGACCTCGGTTACACACACGTAGAGCTAATGCCCGTTATGGAGCACCCTTTTGACGGATCGTGGGGATACCAGGTGGTCAGCTATTACTCGCCTACATCGAGGTACGGCACGCCTGAGGACTTCATGTACTTTGTGGACCAGTGCCACGTCAACGGCATTGGCGTTATTCTCGACTGGGTCCCTGCCCATTTTCCGTCTGATGAGTACGGGCTGTCCAATTTTGATGGCACGCACCTTTACGATCATGAAGATCCAAGGAGAGGGTTTCATCCCGACTGGGGCACCAGGATTTTCAATTATGGAAGGAACGAGGTAAGGGCCTTTCTGTCATCGAACGCAGTTTTCTGGCTGGAACAGTATCACATCGACGGGATCAGGATTGATGCTGTCTCCTCCATGCTATACCTGGACTATTCAAGAAAAAAAGGAGAATGGCTCCCGAACATACATGGAGGGAGGGAGAACCTCGAGGCAATCGATTTCATCAAGTACCTGAACAGATCGATCCATGACAACTATCCCGGAGTCATCACCGTTGCTGAGGAATCCACGGCCTGGGGAGGAGTAACAATACCCCACTACCAGGGAGGGCTGGGCTTTGACTTCAAATGGAACATGGGCTGGATGCACGATACACTCTACTATTTTTCCCGCGACCCTGTCTACCGGAAACATGAGCATAACAACCTCACTTTTTCGGCCTGGTATGCTTTCAGCGAGAAATTCATCCTTCCCCTGTCGCATGATGAGGTCGTCCACATGAAAGGGTCTATGCTCAACAAGATGCCCGGGGACAGGTGGCAGAAATTTGCAAACTTAAGGCTGCTTTACACGTACATGATAGGCAGCCCGGGAAAGAAGCTGCACTTCATGGGTGATGAATTCGGCCAGCCAAAAGAGTGGAGCGTCGACGGCACACTACAGTGGGAACTGCTGAATGAGCCAATGCACAATTCCCTCATGCATCTCGTAAAGGACCTGAACCGCCTGTACCGCAGTATGCCTCAGTTGTACCAGGGAGACTGCAGCCCGCCGGGTTTCCAGTGGATTGACTTCAAGGATACTGAAAACAGCGTGATATCATTCTACAGGTTTTCAGAAGAAGGGAAGAAATCTGCCCTGTTTGTCTTCAACATGACGCCTGTCCCGAGATACGGGTATAGGATAGGTGTTGATCAAGAGGGAGTGTACAAGGAGATGCTCAACAGCGATGCCAAAGAATACGGGGGAAGCGGGGTCGGCAATCTTGGTTCCGTGAAATCCGAGAGGAAGCCGAGCCACGGAAGAAAATACTCTATCTCTCTTACCCTTCCGCCACTGGCCGGCGAGATTTTTGTGCTCAGCGTGGAAGGTACATAGAATGAGGGTTTCCGACCAGATAGTTATCGAGAATGTATTTCCATCAGTGGCAGGCGGAAAAAGCCCCTACAAAGCCAATTCAGGCCGGAGGCTGGCAGTATCTGCAGACATCTACATTCATGGAACTGAGTTGGTAGATGCCAGGATCAGGTACAGGAGAATCGGAGATAGAGGCTGGAAATACAGGCCCATGAAGAAAGGGGACAACGACAGATGGTCCTGCAACCTCAGGATTGGCCCACCTGGAATGTATGAATTTACGGTGCAGGCGTGGGTCGATAGATATACCGGTGCGATTAAGAATATCAGGAAATGGCTTGATGCGGGGGAAGATATTTCCCCGGATTTTCACACCATTGAAAATCTCATTGCATCGATACGCAGAAAGGCCAGCAAGGGTGAGAAGAGGCTTCTCAAATCCATGCTGACACTCTACAGTGAATACTCTGTGAAGGATGCGATCGCTCTGGGCGAGAGCGCCGAAGCAGTATCAGTATTCAGGAAGTACCAGAAAAAAACAAAGCTGAAAACATACTCCCCGGTTCTTGAGATCGAGTCTGTTCCGCATTATGGATTTTTTTCAAGCTGGTATGAGATTTTTCCAAGGTCACAGACGGATGATCCGGGAAGACCTGGTACGTTCAGGGATTGCGAAAGCACGCTTGAATATGTGAAATCCCTGGGTTTTGATATACTCTACCTGACGCCCGTTCATCCGATAGGTGCAACAAACAGGAGAGGGAAGAATGGCGCGATGAAAGCGAAGAAGGGCGATCCTGGGAGCCCATGGGCCATAGGAAACGCATTCGGCGGTCACAAGTCCATAAACCCGGACCTGGGAACCCTGAATGACTTCAAGAGGTTGTTGAGGAAAGCACGCAGGGCTGGAATCGAGATCGCACTCGATATCGCGTTCCAGTGTTCCCCTGATCACCCCTACGTGTCCGAGCACCCCGAGTGGTTCTACCACCGGCCTGATGGGTCAATAAGGTACGCGGAGAATCCACCCAAGAAGTACTATGACATCTTTCCGTTCAACTTTGACAATCCTAACTGGAAGGAGCTATGGGAGGAACTCAAAAGTATTTTCCTTTACTGGATAGAGGTTGGAGTCAGGGTGTTCAGGGTAGACAACCCCCACACCAAGCCCTTCAATTTCTGGAAAGAGATACTGGGAGACATAAAGAAAGAGCACCCGGATGTAATCTTCCTTGCCGAAGCATTCACAAGGCCAAAGGTGATGTACAAGCTTTCAAGGATAGGATTCACATGCTCATACAGCTTCTTCACCTGGAAGAATTATGACTGGGAAATAGAACAGTATTTCAAGGAGATATCGGGGGGAAAAGCAGGTAAACACTTCAGGCCTGTCCTTTTTGCAAACACGCCTGACATCCTGACTGCCGTGCTTCGTGAAGGCGGCAGGCCAGCCTTCATTATGAGATCCGTCCTTGCTGCAACCCTTTCTCCAATGTGGGGGATATACAGCGGGTTTGAACTCTGCGAGAACAAAGGGGTGCCGGGAACTGAAGAATATTTAAATTCCGAGAAGTATGAGATCAGGGCAAGAAATTTCGGCCAGAAGGGAAACATAAAAGCGCATATAGCCAGGCTGAACATGATCAGGAGTGAGAACATGCAGCTCCAGAGCTTCAGAAACATAGAGTTTCTTGAAAAAGACAATCCTAACATGGTTGCATACATGCGCTGGGCTGACGATCCGGAAGACCCTCTGATCATAATTGTCAACATAAACCCCTTCGAGGCGCACACTGGAAGGATCAGAATTCCTCTGTGGAAATTGAATATCCCCTATGGAAAACCATTCAAGGTGAGGGACCTGATGAGGGATCAGGTTTATGAGTGGCAGGGCGAATACAATCACGTGAGCCTGAAACCGGGTGAGCAGTCTGCACACATACTGAGGCTTGTGAGGTAATTAAGGTGAATTCTTCAGACCATGACCCGCTGTGGTACAAAAAAGCAATCTTTTACGAGACTCCTGTGAAGTCGTTCTTTGACTCCAATGGAGACGGGATCGGAGATTTCAGGGGGATGATGGAAAAGCTGGAATATTTCACGTTTCTTGGTGTGGACTGCATATGGCTTCTTCCCTTCTACGAATCGCCGATGAAGGATGGCGGTTACGATGTTTCTGATTATTATTCCATCCACCCCGATTACGGGACACTCGAGGATTTTAAGGAATTCCTGGAGAAGGCTCATTCCCTTGGCCTCAAGGTCATAATTGACCTGGTTCTGAACCATGTTTCGGATCAGCATGAATGGTTCAGGGAAGCCAGATCAAGCAGGGACTCCCCAAAAAGGGACTGGTTTGTCTGGAGCGACACTGACGAAAAATACAGGAACGCGAGGATAATCTTCATAGACACAGAAAAATCCAACTGGACATGGGATGAGGGAACAGGGCAGTTCTACTGGCACAGGTTTTACAGCCACCAGCCCGACCTGAATTATGAGAACCCTGAATTGAGGGAGGCAGTGAAGGACGTGGTCCGCTTCTGGGCAGGGTTGGGAGTTGATGGTTTCAGGTGTGATGCCGTTCCCTACCTGTTCGAGGATGAGGAAACGAACTGCGAAAATCTGCCTGAAACACACCTTTATTTCAAGGAGCTCAGGAAGATGGTTGACGATGAGTTTCCCGGTATAGTCCTTCTTGCCGAAGCAAACCAGTGGCCAACTGATGCCGCAAAATACTTTGGAGACGGCGATGAGTTTCACATGGCCTTCAATTTCCCGCTGATGCCCAGAATATTCATAGCCCTTGCCAAAGAGGATTCACTGCCCATAGTAAGTGTGATCGCCCAGACTATCGGAATACCCGACAACTGTGCGTGGGGTGTTTTCCTGAGAAACCATGATGAGTTGACGCTTGAGATGGTCACGGATGAGGAGAGGGACCTGATGTACCAGGAGTATGCAAAGGTTCCAAGGATGAGGCTCAATCTTGGGATCAGGAGGAGGCTCTCAACTCTTGTGGAACAGGACAGGCCCACAATGGAGATGCTCCACAGCCTGATTCTCACTATGCCCGGAACTCCAATCCTCTACTACGGGGATGAGATCGGAATGGGCGACAACATTGAGCTCGGAGACAGGGATGGGGTCAGAACTCCTATGCAGTGGACTTCGGGAAAAAATGCAGGCTTCTCATCAACCGATCCTGAGAAACTGTACAGCCCGATCGTAACCAGGGCTCCATACAGCTATGAAATTGCAAATGTGGAGACCCAGTCTGAACTCAATACCTCATTCCTGAACTGGCTTAGAAAGATGATAAGGACCAGGAGGGAGTATTCTGAAACCATAGGGCTTGGAACAATAAGTTTCCCCAAGACTGACAACAGGAAAGTCCTCGTCTACATGAGGAACAGGGATGATGTTCATCTGCTTTTTCTCCTGAACCTGTCCAGGGAACCCGTGTCTCTGCATGTGGAGCTTCCTGAATTTGAAGGGTTAAAGCCGTTTGAAGCCCGGTCCAATACTCCGTTTCCCGCCATAGGCAGCGATCCCTATTTCTTTACAATGGCCCCGAGGTCTTTCTTCTGGTTCCAGTTGAGGTCGGATGAGAATGGGGAGGCATCGGATTGAGGGACATAACTATTGAAGACGCAGAGAGGTACCTCCTGGATGGCCTTCGAAACAGCGCAGCAAAGCAGAGATGGTTTCCGGGAAAGGCCCCAATGGCCGGCCAGGCCGCGATTGCGGACATCATTCAGCTTGGCAAAGAGTCCTCTTATTTCCTTGCAATACTGAAAATCATGGCAGATGACGGTAATGAGGATCTTTACCAGATCCCTCTCAGAATAAGCGAGCAGAAGGAGGCTGCTGACAGCCGGCTTTCCTTTTCTGCAGATTTTGGTGGAGTGACATACAGCATCACGGATGCCGTATCTGACCCGGAATACCACCATGAGCTCCTGAACCTGCTTTCAGGGGAACTTTCCTTCAAGTCTGGCAGAGGCACAGTGTCCTACCATCTCAATGATCTTGCACCGGCAAGTTTGAGCAACAATAACATGCACGAAACAAGGGTGATCACATCCGAGCAGAGCAATTCTTCAGTAATTTTCGGAGATCACTACATATACAAGAGCTTCAGGAAACTTTCCACAATGCCGAACCCGGATTATGAAGTTCCTTACTTCCTGAATAAGCACTCTGAAAAATCCATAACTCCGAGGCCTCTTGCCTACTCTATCTACAGAGGCGAAACAATTCGTGCAATGGGAGGCATCCTGTCTGTTTACGAAAAGAACAGTGGAGAAGCCTGGAAATACTTCCTTGATTCCTTCATGAATGATGACAGTGCAATCCTTGGGGAGTGCAGAAAGATAGGAGCCCTCACATCAGAGATGCACAATGCACTTTCCTCTGCATCGGATGATGAATCTTTCTCGCCCGAGCTGATCGGGAATGATGATGTTGAATCATGGCAGGTACAGTACAGGAAGCTCGTGTCCGAGACAGTACCACTTATCGCAGCTCTGGATGTAAGGGAAGAAGGGTACCATCTGGAAGATATACTTGGCGCAAGGGATGAGATAGAGAATGCAGGAAGGCTGCTGGATAAGCTCACAGGGGACGTTGTGAAAAAGATCAGGATACATGGTGACTATCACCTGGGGCAGATCCTGAAAACGGAGCAGGGGTATTCTGTCATTGATTTTGAGGGAGAGCCCGCACGGTCTGCAGAATACCGCAGGGCAAAGAACTGTGCAATAAAGGACCTCGGGGGGTTGGTAAGGTCATTCGACTATGCAGCGGCAGTTGCTTCTATGAGCAGCGGGAAAGAAGGAAGAACGGAGAAGCTCAGGGATGCTGCAGTAGAGGCAATGGTCGAGCAGTACTGGAAAGAACATGAGCGAAACAGGGGTTATCTTCCACCGGACAGGGAGGATTTCGAGAAATTACTCAGCTTTTTCGTCCTTGAAAAAGCGGTGTACGAAATGAAATACGAGGCATTATACAGGCCGAATTGGATCTGGATACCGGCATCTTCCATTGTGGAAATATGCCGGAAATTGCGTGATTAAATTCATTTGACTGCAATCATGAATAACTAATGAGAGGAGAATAAGATTATGAGAGAAATAAGGCGTGGATCTTCCTACCCTATTGGACCGACAGTTTATGAAGATGGTGTAAATTTTTCACTTTTCTCCCAGAACGCAACAGCTGTGTATCTTGAACTGTACGAGTTCAATGATTCTGCGGACCCGAAGGAAGTTATAGAACTGAAGGAGAATTCAGCCTATGTATGGCATCAGTTTGTCTCGGGCATAAAACCCGGCGATCTGTACGGATTTCGGGTTGACGGGCCGTACAAGCCGGAGCTTGGCCACAGATTCAACAAGTCAAAGCTCCTGATAGACCCCTATGCAAAGGCCCTTTCTGGAACTATCAACTGGAGCGATAATATTTTCGGTTACGATCTGAACGATGATAGAAAAGACCTCTCAAAAAACGAGCGCGACGATGCCAAAAATGTCCCGAAATCCGTAGTGACGCACCCTTACTTTGACTGGAAGGGTACTTCCAGCCCAAAGAACCCGTGGAACAAGACCATGATTTATGAACTCCATGTGAAAGGGTTCACCAAACTCAGGTATGATATTGACAGCAATATTGCTGGAACCTACAGGGGCCTTACCTCGGATCGTGTCATTCAGTACCTGAAGGATCTGGGAATCACCACGGTGGAGCTGATGCCCGTGCATCACCATGCCGATGAAATGATGCTCGAGGTGAATGACTTGACCAACTACTGGGGTTACAATACCATAGCATTTTTTGCCCCGGACATCAGGTATTCGGTGGCAAGATATCCGGGCTCGCAGATAGTGGAGTTCAAGGAGATGGTGAGGACACTCCACGAAAACGACATAGAGGTGATACTTGATGTTGTGTACAACCACACTGCGGAAGGAAACCAGCTTGGCCCCACCCTAAGCTTCAGGGGCATTGACAACGCCTCCTATTACAGGCTCAGCAACGAGCAGCCCAGGTTTTACTATGACTTCACCGGAACCGGGAACAGCCTTGACGCCCGGCAGCCACATGTTTTACAGCTTATAATGGACAGCCTGAGATACTGGATAACCGAGATGCATGTTGACGGTTTCCGCTTTGATCTCGCATCCGCGCTTGCCCGTGAGCTGTATGATGTTGACAAGCTTTCTGGCTTCTTTGACATTATTCACCAGGATCCCGTCATATCTCAGGTGAAACTGATCGCCGAGCCTTGGGATGTTGGGCCCGGAGGGTACCAGGTCGGAAACTTTCCCCTGCAATGGGCAGAATGGAATGGCCAGTACAGGGATTCCATGAGGAGATACTGGAGGGATGATAAGTGGATGCTGGGAGATTTCGGAAAGAGACTTTCTGGATCATCCGACCTTTACGAAAATATAGGAAAGAATCCGTATTCAAGCATTAATTACATAACATCCCACGACGGGTTCACGATGAGGGACCTGGTAAGTTACGAAGAGAAGCACAATGAGGCGAACCTGCAGAACAATTCAGACGGCACCGATGAGAACTACAGTGAAAATTTCGGTGTGGAAGGAGATACGGATGATCCTGAGATCACCTGGCTGCGGGACAAGAGGATCCGCAATTATCTCCTTACGCTGTTCACATCACAGGGTTCCCCAATGCTTCTTGCCGGTGACGAGATTCTAAGGACTCAGAAGGGCAATAACAACGCTTACTGCCAGGACAACGAAATGAGCTGGGTGAACTGGGAAATGGACGAAAGGAAGGAGTCTCTGCTCGAATTCACGAAGCGCCTGATTGCCCTGAGGAAACTCAGCCCTGTGTTCCACAGGAGAAATTTCTTCAGTGGTCAGGCTACTCCGGATGGAAAGGATCTGACCTGGCTTCGCCCCGATGGGAGCGAGATGTCTGAGGAGGACTGGGTAATGGCGGACTCCAGGCCTGTTGCAGCGCACATATCCGGCCAGATAACCACTGAGATACCGTATGAGGGTGAAGCCATTACGGACGGTGATGTCGTGCTGCTCTTCAACCCCAGCCAGACTGCGGTTGAGTTCAAGCTTCCCGAAACCCCCAAGGGGAGCCACATCTACCTCTGCACGTGGGATACAAAGCTGGATGAATATCCCAGGAAGTTAACCGAAGGCAGTATTCTTGTCCCTTCCGACAGTTCTGCTGTTATAGTGGAATCCCCTCCTTGAGGCATCATGGCGGCGATGAAACGATTGATTCGAAAGGCTCAATCTCAACTGCTGTTTGCCCGGATGGTTCCAGAGTGCCACCGTAGTCCCTCCATCCGGACCTGAACAGGACCTTGCTGCCTTGGGGGACAATCCCCTCAAGGCTGATTTTTCCATTGGAGAGGGAGATGAAGACGTCAAGTTTTTCATCCTTTCCATACGATATGCGTATCAGATTTTCTGCCGGGGAAGATACGCTGTGCAGAGCCATTCTTCTCTTTCCTATGGTTTTTCTTACACTGGCAAGGTCCCTGTAGAAGTTGAACATGGCCTTGCCTGATTTGGTATCCATACGCCCCCATTTCAGCTTCGACTGCTCAAACATTTCAGGATTGTTGGGGTCCAAGTCGTACTTCATCCCGAAATTCATGAATTCCCTGCTCCTCCCTTCCCTTACTGCACGTGCCAGTTTCCTGTCTCCTGTGTCAATGAAATAGTTGAAGGGGGCATTTTCGCCGTATTCCTCCCCCATGAAGATCAGGGGTGTGAAAGGGGACAGTACGGCCAGGGATGCTGCAGCTTTAACTTTCTCCACTGCAACCAGTGAGGTCAGGCGATCCGCCCCTGCCCTGTTCCCAACCTGATCATGGTTCTGGCTGTAGACGACAAGCCTGTTCAGGGGAACCGCCATGAGGGGTGCCCCCCTGGTCCTCTTCCTGTACTCCGAATAGACGCCGTCATAAACAAAGCCATTTTTCAAGGACCTTGTTATCTGCCCGAATCTGCCGAAATCTGAATAGTAACCATTTCTTTCCCCGGTCAGGAAGGCGTGAATGGCGTGGTGATAGTCGTCGTTCCACTGGCCGGCAAGCCCAAAGCCGCATCTTTCCTTGCTCTGTACGAGCACGGGGTCGTTGAGGTCACTCTCCGCGATTATGTTCACATTCCTCCCGGTTTCCTGTGACAGTCCTTCCGCGGCGTCCTCTATTTCTTCGAGTATATGCCTTGGGGAGAAGTCGTATATGCCGTGTATGGCATCCAGCCGCAGACCGTCAAACCTGAATTCGGAAAGCCAGTAAAGTGCGTTTTCAACGATGAACTTCCTTACCATGTCGGAATACGAATCGTCATAGTTGATCGCTTTCCCCCATGGGGTCGAATATTTTTTTGTGAAGTATGGCCCGAAAATGGGAAGATAATTCCCCTCCGGGCCGACGTGGTTGTAGACCACATCAAGAACAACATCAATTCCTGCACCATGAAACGTATCCACCAGTCTCTTCAGGTCTCCGGTTTCGCCGTATGAGTTCTGCGGGGAATAGAGTTGCACTCCGTCATACCCCCAGTTTCTGCGACCTGGAAACTGGCTGATTGGCATCAGTTCCACTGCAGTGATGCCCAGATTCCTGATATGATCTATCTTCGGCAAAACATCCATGTATGTGCCCTTCTCACCGAATGTTCCAACATGCAGTTCATACAGTATGTACTCGTCCATGGGACGCCCTTTCCATCCCTCATTCCTCCAGGAATAAGATGAGTGGTCAACGACCATCGAAGGGCCATGCACACCATCAGGCTGGTAGTGGGAAGCCGGATCGGGAAACAGTGAGTTGCCCACCCTGTACATGTAGAGCTCATTTCTGGCTACTCTTGCAGTGGCAGCCAGGATTCCATTATCTTCCTGCTCCAGAGGAACCGTTCTTTTCGAAGTGAGAAGTTTCAGTTCAATATCCCTGTCGAATGGATGCCAAACCTTGAATTCAGCTTCATTTTCTGAAACATACCTGGATCCGAAACTCCAGATCAAGCTACCACCTCCTTTCTGCGGGGATGTCCATGGCCTTGATCGATATTTCAAATCTCCCCCCCTCTGACAGTTCTGTTACCGGCATGACGCAAACTCCCTGAAGAATGGTCTCCAGCCCTTCCTCAGAATTGCTTATTGTTTCGACTGGGTAAACCCAGAAGAGCTTGCTTCCCGATACATCCACAACTACCCTGAGATTCAGGTCATGATAATCCAGTGCAAGTGTTGAGGTTTCAAACGCACGCCCCTTCAGGGACTCTATTCTCCTCCCGTTGACAGTTATACTGTCAAAATCAGATGAGAATGCGGAAAGGTTTATCTCACTGCCCAGTCTCAAAGTGTCCCCCTCTGAAGAAATGCCGGAGAACCGGTAAGCCGCCGTAAGTTGGTTTGATTTCTTCCTGACCGAGATCTCCTTGTCAATTCCAATACTGGCATTCCTGAAATTAGCCCGATAACTTCTGGATATCCAGAATCTCTCCTCGTTGGCCATTTCTGTGAATGTCGAATGCAAGTGCAGATCCTCGTCAGCTGAAACCATGTGTTCCTCAATCCCTTCCCCCGTGCCTATAAAGTGATCCTTGAAGGACCTCCTTGGAGAGTGATCGTAGATCAGGCTGCTTATGTCACCTATATCCTTTACAAAGACACCCTTGCCAATGTTTCCCTTCTTCCTTGACCCACGTTTCAGTATCCGCTGTATTGAGGCATGATATTCCTCCTCCCTTCTCGTTAGAGAGTCGGTCAGGTTAAGGGCTGCATCCTTGAGGTCGATTTCCTCAACTTCAAGGCCGTGGGAGGCGCCTCCGTAAACCCACAAGCCCCCAGTTGAGATGCAGAACGAATCCTTCCTCATCAGATCGCTGCCAAACCGGCGGAAGTATTCAACTCTCCTCAGGGAGTGTTCAGCAAGCTTCTGGGCATGGATAAGGCTGGAGTATGATTTCATCCTGAGCAGGGGAAGATATATGCCTCCAAAAACTCCGTGCCACATGGCGTCATTGGCCTCACCCCTGTACAGGTGCATCCTAGCTTCGTGATCGACACCGGCCTCCTGCACCATACCGCTGACAAACCTTATTTTCCTGTACAGCTGAAGTGATTCGCTGTATTTCGTCAGGAAGTTCCTCCAGTGGGCACCCAGCATTAACCGGGATTTCCCCATGCCCCTCTTCTTCATCAGCGATTCCGCCTTCTTCTGGTCCGCCGGATCGAGGGCCCAGGTCATCATCTCCGGATAGGAGCATGTGGGCAGGTAAACCATTCCGGTTGTGCTTTCCCTCTCTTTGTAGTCGGAAAAGTGCACTGTCTCTATATTCCTCTTCTCCAGCCCTGTCAGAAATCTCTCCAGCCATTTTTTCTTGTATACATCCTCATAGGTGCCGGGCCATGAGCCAAACTTTTCACAGTCGTCTCCGAATACGATCAGCTTGCCGGAATTTCTCGTGGAAGCCCTCTCAATGTTGTTGAGTGCCTTTATGTATCCCGAGAAGGGTATTGAGTCGCGGATCTCGAGATTTATCGGAAATACGGCCACCTCACTCCCGTTGAACTCTGACGTGTAATAACCTGAGAGGGATTCTCTCGGTATTCCTGCATTCATGAAGCCGAGATCATCCACAAGGGTATAGGTGAGCCCTGATTGCTTGATTACCTCTGGCAGATGGGGTTCCCACACCCTTTCTGCAAGCCACATTCCACCCGGATAGGTTCCGAACGTTTTGAGCACCAGGCTGTTGAGCTCTTTTATCTGACCTACAGCATCATCCAGGGGAACTGCCGCAAGAATTGGTTCGTATATTCCCCCTCCGAGGATTTCGAGCTGTCCCCTGGAAACCATTTCCTTCAGCATATCGACATATTCCGGGTGCATCTTTATAAGCCATTCGAGAAGATAACCGCTGAAATGGGCGTTTAACATGATTCCCGGGTGCTCATACATCTTCTCAAAGAAAGGCAGATAGGACTTCCCGTAAACCTTCTCCAGGACATCAGGAGAGTTCCCCGCAGGCTGGTGGGAGTGAACACAGAATGCGAACCTTGCCCCAGCCTCAACCGATACATCCAGATTTTTCTCCGGCATCATGATTCACCGTACAGTATGCAAACGGGAAACTTGTTTAAAAGATTCCCTGCTCCAATCCTGTTATCATTCCCCAGTTCAATCTGACGCCCTGTGATTATGTCAACGAGCCTTGAGGCCCGCCAGCCAATTTTTAAATATGTATCTCCCCAGGACTCAGGACCGGGAATTTTCCCATCACTTGAAACCAGTCCGGAAAAGAATCTTGGTGCAATGGTAATAGAGATTTTCCCCCTGAACTCCCTGGAGAATGCAATCAGGTTATCTTCATGATCGCCCCCACACTCCAGAGGAGTGTATGAGCCCTCAAGGAACAATTCCCGGTTATTCCTTCTGTGAATGAGCAGAATGTTGGTCAGGTATAGCTTCACTAGGCCGTCACGGTACTTCGAGAGCAACTTGGATGCCAGATCGGGATCCCCCTTTCGCCTTTCGATTTCGGACAGGGACTTTTCGAGTTCATTGTAATCCACGGGACGCCTGTTATCTGGGTCAGTCAGGGAAAAATTCCATGTCTCAGAACCCTGGTAAATATCCGGAACTCCAGGTGATGTCATCTTGACGGCCAACTGGGAAAGAGATTTCAATGCACCGTATTTCGAAATTACATTAAGGAATTCGTCGAATGATGAAAGAAATTCGCCTGAGATTTCGGGATCCAGTATCTTCTTGACAAATAACTCGATCTGGGATTCATACACTGAGTTTCCATTAATCCATGAGGTCTTTGTGCCGGATTCTCTGAGTGCCTTAATCATGTGGGAAGAGATCCTGTTCCTGAAACTTTCATTGAAATCTTCATCGAAATACCTTCCTGCAAGCATGACCTGGTACAGGTAATACTCCTCGTTTGGATCGGGTGCAAACTTTCCGTCGATTTCTTTTTTGAACCTGGCATTGAGTGCTGTCCATTTTTTATAAACCGGGAACCACTCCTCTGGGACTTCACTGAGAACCGAAAGCCTTATCCTGGAGTCTTCACCAAGCTTGGTATCGTGGGTTGAGGTGCAATTCATTGAATACTTCCACGCTTCCCCCCTGCTCTTCATGAATTCATGGAATCTGGGTAGTGAGTACCCGAAGACTGCGGGGTCGCACCCAACTTCGTTCAGTGAGATCAGCCTGTTGTACCTGAAGAACATTGTATCTTCCAGAGACTTGGCCATTACGGGGGAACTGAGCTGCTGAAATCTCCCGAATAGTGCGGTCAGCCTTTTGGCCCCGTGCAACTCTTCAAGAATAGACTCCCCTACCGTGCGCAAATCAGGCTCCTCCGTCACGAGGTCCTGCACAGTTTTGGCAAGATATGACTCCCCACACTTGCCTGAGGAGTCAGAAATGTATGTCCTGTAAACATCCATGCGTGATATCAGGCTTGAAAGGAATTGTTTTAGGTCTTCCCGAGGAACGTCTATAGCGTGATTCATTTCAGATATCACATTCTCCAGATCTCCTGAAAATTCGTTGTGAAGCTTCTCCCTCTTTACCTCCCGTAGCTGTCCTGCAAAATATCCAGGTCCTCCTGAGATCATCCTGTAATTGTCGGTGAATTTCTGCTCTGATTTGCTGAGCGTGAATACCTGGTTCAAAGCGTTCAGAAAATCGTAACCTGTCGTTCCCTGGCAATCCCAGCTTTGAGGGAGCTGTTCGTCGTCCTCAAGAATCTTTTCAACCACTTTGTAGAAATCAGTTTTGCCAGACAGCCTTTCCAGGTATTTACCGGGTTCCAGAAGGCCATCAATGTGGTCTATCCTCAGACCGTCGATTACTCCCTTGCGGATGAGATCGAGAACAAAATTGTGAACATCTTCAAAGACTTTCTCATCCTCTATTCTCAAAGCTATGAGGTCGTTAATGGAAAAAAACCTCCTGTAATTTATTTCGATCAGAGTGTTCTTCCAGTGCTCCAGCCTGTAATTCTGCATTGATGCAGCCTTTTCAAGAAAACCCTGGCCGGAATTAAGGACGGACAACAGATACCTATGATCATGTGGAGCGTTCCCAGCCTGATCAGACCCATGATATTGCGTGCTTTCATTCGGCAGCTCCCTGCCTGGGGCTTCTGAAATCATAGAATCAAGTTTTTCTATGCTTTCGCTGGACAGTGGAAAATATCGTCCCTGATAATCAAGATGCAGTTCTTCGTTGAGCCTTGCCCTCAGTTTCCCTTCCGCAACGGAAGCGTTGAGTTCTTCTCCAAGAAATGGGGCGCACACCTTCCCTGGATGGGTTTCATTATCCCGCTCCCAAAGAATGTCGAAATAATCTGAGTATATCGAATCCCTTCCGTTTGCCATCACATCAAGCATGAACGGGTTGAGTTCACTATATGCCATGTGATTCGGGGCGAAGTCCTGAATCCATCCCATACCTGAATCATGCAGCCTTTTCGCGATATTTTCAAGCTGAACCAATGTTCCGATATCAGGATTAATGTAACGAAAGTCGGTCATATCATAACCATGCATGCTTCCAGGGACAGCGGCGAGGACTGGAGATGCGTAGATGTGGGAAACCCCGGCTTTATGAAAGTAGGGGATCAGCCGCTCAAGGTCTTGGAGTGCAAAAGTCTTGTTTAGCTGGACTCTGTAGGTACTCGCTGGAATCTTCATTTTACGACATATTCCTAGGGGATGCTGATACTTAACTATAATTCATTATTCGGAATTGATCGACTGCCCGTTCTTCTCTCCTGCCCTCTTTTCTGCCGCCTTTGGAAATGCCGTCGATCAGGTG
>OFHJ01000215.1_pt1 | contig 24102 bp, 14 predicted proteins | sample 1522001 | NCBI WGS metagenome assembly OFHJ01 (sample SAMEA2464838, study PRJEB22497) | soil metagenome | biome: Grassland; feature: Farmland; material: Clay | place: Australia | collected 2013-02-01 | depth 1.2 m | reverse complement strand
CGCGCGGGCCGCCACTCCCTCCAGCAGGGAGATGCCCGGGCCGCCGCTATTGAGGCAAGGGGGCAGCCATCCCCATGGCCATGGCCGAGGGAAGTAAAGGATTAGCAATGCCCAGCCCCACGGCCGGGGTACGGGGCGGGCTCGGGCCGCGGGTGGGGCCGCGGCGGGGACCAGTAGCGCCAAGGCGATCCATAGCGCATCCGGGCCGTACTGCGCAATCTTGCGGAGCAGAATGCCCACTGCGCTGCGCCAACCGCCATAGGGATCGTGCAGCAGCGCCAAATCGCCGAGGTGCTCCCCATGCAGCGCCAGAGCGCCGAGCAGGGACGCCGGGATCACCGCCGCGGCGGCGGCGTAGGCCGCCAATGCCGGCCACCAGCGGCGCAGCGCCAGCCACACGGCGATCGCCGCCGGCGCCGCCAACGCCGATTGCTTCAGCATCACCGCCGTGCCCGCCAGCAGGCCCGCGGTGATGGGTGCGGCCCAGCGGCGCCCATCCAGCGCACCGGTCGCCGTCGCGGCGTAAACCGCGGCGACGGAGGCGAACACCGCCGGGACGTCGGGACGGGTGCTGACGTTCCAGTTGAGAAATGCGAGTTGGCCGAGCGCGAATAGCGGCGCTAATAGGGCGAGCGGTCGCGGCAACCCCAAGCGGCGGGCCCATCGCCAGAGGATCACCCCCAGGCCGGCGTAACACGCGACGGTAAATAGGCGGCTGGCGAGCAAAAGGCCTGCGAACTGGGCGCCGGTGAGGAATGACAGGCCGATCAGGATCAGGTAATACAACGGGCCGTACACCGCGGGGGTATAAGGCGCCGCGTCGAGGCTGCGATAGATGACGCCCGAATGGCGCGCCCATAGCGCGGTCTGCACCATCACCGAATCCGGCGTGGTGACGTCGGCCGCTTCCCGCAGGCGCGATTGCGTTTGCCGCCAGCACATCGCCGTCGCCGCCAGGCTGCCAATCAGCAGCACCAACCACAAACAGCGAAACGACAACAGCGCGGCGACCGCAGGGTCGCGCCCGGCCCGTCGCTGCAAGGGCCTGGATACCGGCGCGTCCACGCGCAATGGGATTCGGCCCCGCGCGGCGGGGTTTGACCAGCTCTGGACGCGCGAGGCTCGCAGCGTTTCCGCCAGCACATGAAGCGCGGCGCGCCGCCGTCCGCCCGCGCCCGCGGCCAGCCCTTTGACGGCCGCGCCAGACGGGCAGGCGCAGGAGAGGCCGGCGCGGGACAGGGAAGTCGCTGCATTGGTTGAGGCGATTTGCGAGTACCTCCTAGGGCGTTTGCCAGGATGCCGGGCACGCCACCCCGAAAGTAGTCTTGCCCATTACGCAGCGCAGTCAGGCCCGCGCCATGGAGTCGGCGCGGGACGGACGGCGGCGGTTCGCGTGAGCGGCGCGGACAACCCCTGGAGGTAGGCATAGTGTCGCGTCGGCATCTCGTGGTGTTCTCTTTTTGTGCTCTGATGGCGGTCGGTTTAGCCGCCTGTGGTGGCGGTGGCAGCGGCGCCGCAAAGTTTGCCGGGGGCAGCGGTTCCGTCGCGCCGCTGGCCGTTTCCACCACGGCGTTGCCCGGAGGCACCGCCGGTGCGGCCTACAGCGCCCGCTTGGCGGCGAGCGGTGGGCACGCGCCATATAGCTGGAACATCACGCAAGGCAGTTTGCCGAGCGGATTGAGCCTCGCGGCCAGCGGTGCCGTGAGCGGGACACCGCAAAAGGCGGCCACGGCCAGTTTTACAGCGCAAGTCACCGACGCCAAGGGCGCGACCGCAACCGGTGCGGTCAGCATTAGCGTTGCCGCGTCATCCGGCTCGGGGTCCGGCTCCGGCTCCGGAAGTACGACCGCACCGGTGCTGGATCAGTACGGTGGTCTGGCGGCGGTGACCGCCTCCGGGGGCGGCACCGGCTATTTCCGCGTCACCAAGGTGGGATCGCGATGGATCATGGTGGATCCCTCGGGTCATCCCTTTTGGATGTTGGGCGTCTTCTTCGTCAGCCAATCCGGCTCGCCAGACGCTGCGCAAATTTTGTCGCGCTATGGCAGTTGGCAGACATGGGGCTCGCAAGCGGCGAAGCGGCTGAAGTCTTGGGGCTTCAATACCGCGGCGGAATACTCCAGCCCCGATGTATCGCCGATTCCGACCGTCTTGATGATCAAGCCGGCCTACTACGCGATCGTGGATCAAAACAACCTTGCGCCGCAGCCGATCAAGGATTTGATGAACGGCATGAACCTGAACTACTACCACGGCTACGCCGGTGACCGCTTACCGGACGTCTTCGATCCGAATTTCGCCACCTATGCCAATGCGATGCTGGCGGCGCAATCGCCATCCTCGCTGGCCGACAACCCCTGGATCGTGGGTACGGCGGCTGGCGACCTGGACGGATTGTGGGGCTTTGGCGCCGGCCCGGACTTGCCGACCTCACCCAGCGGTCAAGCCGCGCCCAACATCGGTTGGATGGTTTTGTGCACGAATTACCAGCAGGCATCCAACAGCAAATACGGCAAGACCTACACCGACACCAAGGTGTACTCCAAATATGCCCTGGCCAGCTATCTGCAAAAAAAATATCAGACCATCGCGGCGCTGAACGCCGCCTGGGGCTCGACCTACACCACCTTCGGCGATGCCGGCGGCTTCGGCAGCGGCACCGGGCTGCTGGACGAAGATGGGCGGCACAGTTGGGTCGGCAACGACGTCACGCTTCAGGGTGAGACGGCGGCGATGCAAGCCGATCTCAATAACTTTCTGGGCCAATACGCCGATGAATATTTCTCCGTCGCCACCGCCGCCATCCGCAAATCCCGCCCCAATCAGTTGGTCTTCGGTCCGGCGACCATGAACAGTTGGAGCGGCGTTTCCCGGGCGCAGGTGCTGGCGGCCGCTGGCAAGTACTGCGACATCATTCAGGCCAGCGCCGCCAGCCAAGCGGTCTACGACTTCACCCTGGAACACGCCGGCGACAAGCCTTTAGTGGCCTGGACGGGCATTACCGCCAATCCAGATTCCGACCTGTCCGGCTATTCGCACACCGGCGATTTGGCGACGCAGGGAGCGCGCGGTAGCGCCTACGCGCAGATCACCTCCCAGTTGTGGAATTGGGCCGGCAGCTCGGCGGCGGGAAAGTTGGCCGGCAGCCGCAACTACGTGGGCGACAAGTGGTGGGCTTGGAGTGATTCCTGGGGCGAGAAAGCCAATTGGGGTTTGGTGACATTTCTGGATAATGCCTACGACGGCAAGGAGGACATCATCGCCGCCGGGAAGGACCAATGGGGCTATCCGACGGGCGGCGAAAAGGCCAATTACGGCGACTTCATGACCGCGGCGAAGCAGGCGAATCAGACGATTCAGGTGGATCTGTTGCACGCGACGCAGTAGGCACGGAAACGGCGGCATCGCGCGCCGCGTGCCGCGTGGCGGGCGGCGGGCCGGGCGGCCGCCGCGCGGGCCCGCCGGGCGGCTGGAGGCAAGCCAGGGCTTGGTCCAGAATGCGCGGCCAGGCGAAGGAGCCGGCCCGGGCGATGCGGCGTTGCGCCAGCGCCGCGGCTTGGGCGACCGTCGGAGGCTGCGATTCCCTCAACGCCGTCTGGGTTTGCGCCACGAACTCCCCAATTGAGCTGGCGAGATAGCAAACGTCGGCATGTGGCGCCAGGCTGGGAGTGGACATGGCCACGACGGGCTTGCCGAGAGCCAGGTACTGCCAAAGCTTCAGGGGATTGGCGCATTGGCTCCAGCGGTTGGTCAGGTTTGGTATGACGGCCACATCCCATGCGCGGATGTATTCCGCGAGCCGCCAGGCGGGGCGAAAGGAGATGCGGTGGACATTCATCTGGCGTCGCAGTTCCCGCCAAAATTGGTATTGTTGCCGGCTCATGCCCGCGGAAACTGCAGGGCCAAGGAGAACCAAATCGCAGTGGGGCAGTTGCCGCGCGATGGCCAGCAACAAGGCGTAATCCAGGTGGCGATTCACCGTGCCGGCATAGCCGATCCGCGGACGGGTGCGGGCGGGCCGGGGGGGCGCTGGGGATGCCGGAGAGAACCATGGCATGGCCACGCCGTTGGGCAGCCAATGCGCGCTGATGCCGCTGGCGGCAAACTCCCGCTGTAGGAGCGGGCTGGCGGCGAATACCGTGATGGCGCCCTGCGCCAATTCGCGCTGTTCGGCGGGATCGCCGAACTCAAAATGGTCCAGGCAATGGTAGACATACGGCCAGCCCAAGCGGCGCACCAAGCGCGAGCAGCCCTTGGCATAAAACACCCAGAGCAGCGGCTGGCGCCAACCATGGCGGCGCGCCGCCGAGGTGACTTGGTGGGCCGCCCAGTCAACGCTCCAACACCGCAACTTGCGGTGGCCCCAGTTCGGCAGCGTCCACAATGCCATGCGGTTCGGCTGGCGGGTCGCCGGCGGAAGTCCCCAATGGACGACGGCGCGCCACGCTCCGGGCGGAATGCGCGGCGTGGGAGTAATCAGCAGGCCCGGAGGTGAGCCGAGCTCCGCTAACGCCTGGGCGAGATAGTGCGGCGTCTGCCAGCAGCCCCGCCAGGGAAAGGGTGAATGGAACACGACGCCGTCAAAGGCGAGACGTCGGGGCGCCGGCCCCGGGGCAGAATGCACGAGAGGCTGCATGAGGGCCATTAGTGGGGAAGCGCGGCGGCGGGAGCGCGGCGGATGACCTCCTTGGCCTCGCGCTTGCCACTGGCTAAAGCGCGCAGCGGGGAAAAGGAACGATGGCGCAGGGCGCTCAGGCCTGCACCTAGCGCCAAGCCACAATCCAGCCAAGCAAGATGGATACGCTCGCTGCGGATCCGCGGCGCAGGATGCTGGCTCAGGAACAGAAACCAAGCGTCGCGCGCGGTTTGGTGCACCCAATGCTCACTGCTGCGGCCAGCGGGATGGCGCAGGTGGCGGAAGCGGGCGCAAGGCGCGACAAAGAGCCCTGGACCTCCGCCGGTGAGGGCGAGGCAAAACCCGACGTCCTCGCCGTTGGAAACCCCGGTCAGGCGGGGGTCAAAACGAAGCTGGCCGACGGCGGCGGCGCGAAAGCTCATGGCGCTGCCGCTAAAGCGGCTGACCGGCAGCGGGGCGGGTGAGCGCAGATTCGCGGCGCGCCAATACAGCGGCTGACGGTCATCCCGAAATAGACCGCGGCGAAACAGCGCATCCCAACCGCGGCGGCGCCAAGTGGGAGCGGGATAATTCGTGATTAGGCCGGCAATGCCGATGGCGCCGGATTGGCACTGATAGGCGGCCAGCAGGGCGGCGACGAAATCCCGGTCCAATTCCACGTCATCGTCCAAAAACAGCCAAATGTCCCCGCGGGCAAAGCTCATGGCGCGATTGCGGGCGGCGGCGCCGCCGCTCAGCGCGGGCTCATGCAAATAAAGCCACTGCGGCGGACGCGATGCGGCCGCTTGCAGCAGGCGGATTTCGCGGCGCGAGCAGACCGGGCTTTGGTCCACGACGATGAGCTGTTCGGCGGAGCGCGTTTGCGCCAAAAGCGTGGCCACCGTTCGGCGCAAGGCCTCCGGACGGCCCTTGGTAGGAATCATGACGGTCAGCGTCGGCGTGGGCCGGGTGGGGAAGGCGGGCGGAGGCGGGCTGGAAACCGAATGGCGCAAGGCGGCTCCGGGCGGACGCTGACGTCTGGCGCAGTTGGATGCGCCGCCCAGGCCGGTGGCTGTGCTGGAAGCGCCGCGAATGCGGTGCGGGGATTGGTGCGGATCGGAAACGGTGAGAGCCGCGCCTAGCGGGCGTGAATGCGGCGCGCGATCGCCACGCCTCGCCACCAGGCGCGCCAGGGGTGCAGCGAGCAGCGGCGCAGGCTGGCAGCGCCCGCGGCCAGCAAGAAGCCGGCGTTAAGCCAGGCAAACATCCAGCGCTGGCAAGGATGGCGGCGAGGATGCGCCAGATGCAAATACCACGCGGCCTGCGCCGCTTCGGTCAAGGGATGCGGCCGGGGAGACGCGTGCGGGGCGTGAAGGTGCTGGAGACGGGCGGCGGGATGAATGAAGAGGGCGCTGCCCGGCGGGAGGCGAAAGCAAAGATCCACATCTTCAGCCAGGGAAGCGCCGGTCAAGCGCGGATCGAACCGCACCGCCGCCAGTGCGGAAGCCCGAAAGCTCATTAATCCCGCGCCCAGGCGAGAGGCGGCCAGGGGCGGCGCATCGCGCAGCGCGGCGGCGCGCCAGTAGACCGGCTGCCGGTCATCGGCGAACGGACCCAGGCAAAATAGCTGGGACCACAGGCGCATCGGCCAGGGCGGAGCGGTGTAATTGGTGATGATGCCGGATATGCCTGTGGCCTGGGGAAGGCGGCGATAGGCGGCGACCAATGCTGCGATGAAGTCGGGTTCGAGCCGGACGTCATCGTCCAAAAAAAGCCAAATCGCGCCCTCCGCCAGCTCCATGCCACGATTGCGCGCCGCGGCGCCTCCGTTGAGCGCCGGCGCATGCAGATAATCCAGCCGCAGGTGGGGAACGCGGGCGGCGCGGGCGCAGACCGCGGCGCGCGCGTCCGGAACGGCGGATTGGTCCACGATAATGATCTGCGTGGGCAGGCGCGACTGCGCCAGCAGGGACTCGACGGTGGCGAGCAGCCATGGCGCACGGTGTTTGCTGGCAATGATGGTGCTAAGGCTGGGTTCGGCCCGCGGCATCGGGGGCGCCACGTGCGGGAAGGGGGCGGGGGCGGGGGCAGCGGCCATGGGCCATTTGTAGGATGGCTCGGTCGGTGCCGCCAAGCCCCCGAAGGAGGGCCACTCCTTATAGGGCCTGACGCCTGGGCGACGGGTCAGCCTCGCGGGCTGGGCGGGCGTGCCGCTAGCACCGTGCCGGAGATCCGATCGTGCCAGGACAGCCGGCCTTCGTCCAAATACACCCAGAAATAACCGAGGCCGAGGGCGCCCAGGGACAGCAGGCTGGCGCCAGCGCGCCGGCGCCATTGGGAAGAGGATGCAGTCTGGCCGTTTGCCTGGCGCAGGATCAAGCCGCACGAACGCATGCCCGGGGTGGGCAGATGCCGGGTCAGACATAGCCACTGCAAAGCGGCAAAAGCGAAGACACCGCATGCGGCGGCCAGCAACCACTGCAAGTGCGCGGGAACACGCGCGCCGGCCACCAGCACGGTGGCGTGCATGCCCAAGGAAAAGCCAGCGGCGGCCAGGAGGGCGCAGGCGGCATCCCCCAGCGCGGCCGCGGCGCGGATGGCCAGGGGCGCGGCCGCCGCGGCGAGAGGCGACTCCACGGGCAGGAAATCCTCGGCCGGCGCGGTGAACTCCACGGCCGCTCGCGCGGCAGGCTCTGGGTTGGCGGGCAGCAGCGGCGCGGGGGCGAAGGCCACGGCCTGGCGCGTGGGGGTTGGCGTAGCAAGAAGTGGTGAGGCGACGGCGGGCTCCGGCGGCGCCGCAAGCGCGCGCGCGGCGGCGGTCGGCGCAGGAGCGGAGAACGGCCGCGCGGTGACCGGGATGGCAGGCGGCGCGGGGCGCAAACGCAGGCCGGGAGCGCCGGCGGCGGCTGTGGGAGCCGTGGCCGCGGTCGCATGGAAGGGGATGATGTTGGGTAGTGGCGCCGGACCAAGACGCCGCTGCGGCTGAGCGGCGCCGGTCAATTGCTCCCGGCGCTGGCGATGGCGGGCGACGCTGGCCCGCACCTCCTGCTTCCAGGCGGCGGGATCAGCCTCGGTCCGGGCGCGCAGCGCGGCGGGCCGCCAGCCGCAGGGGCAGGCGGCGGCGCCGGAGACCGGGCGGTGGCAGGCAGGGCAGCGGCTCACTGGTTACTCCCGTGTGCCGGCAGACCGCGCCGCCGTGGCTCCGTGTGATACTTTGCGAAATACCGCCTTGGCATGCTGGTGTATCGGGTCCGAATGTTGATTATTGCCGCCACGGTGGCGCTTTGCGCCGCCGGCGCGGCAAAAAAAGCCTTCGCCGCCGTTGCCGCCCCTGGTTCCGGGGCGGGCGCCGGCGTAGGGCAGATGCGCCGCGCGGCGCCGCCGCGCCGGCAGCGCCGCCTGCCGTTATTTCCCCTGGGCGGTGGCGGAGGAACCGCGACCCTGTACTTCCGCCATCTGTCGGCCCACAACGGAATCTACATCGCCCGTGGCGATGTCGAAATCGTCTATCGCGGCGTCAGCTTGCGCGCCGATCGCATCGTCTACGACAACCGCAGCGGCGAAGCGACCGCCACGGGCCACGTGATGCTGACGCTGGCGGCGGAAAAAACGCAGATCGAGGCGCGGCGCGGGCGGTATAACCTCCGCACCTCGACCGGCGAATTCGACGACTTTCACGGCGTGAGCGGTTTGCATGTGGGGCGGCGCAACGTGCAATTGCAATCGCGCAATCCACTGGTGTTCTCCGGCCGCAAACTGCAGCGCCTCGGTCCGCGCAAATATCGGTTGGAAGACGGGACGATCACTTCCTGCACGCTGCCCCGCCCGGAATGGTCCTTATCCGCGCAGAAGGTGACGGTGGAACTGGGCGCTAAGGCCACTTTGCACAACGCCGTGTTTCATTTATGGGATGTGCCGATCCTGTATTTTCCCTATTTGACGCACTCGACACAGGTCAATGGCCGGCACAGCGGATTTTTGCTGCCGCTGCTGGGCCGCAGCAGCGAAAAGGGAAATATCGTCGGCGACAGTTTTTTTTGGGCGCCCGACCGCAGCACCGACGTCACCGTTGGGGGCCAATACCTGAGCGCCCGCGGATGGGGCGATTTGCTCAACATCGCCAGCTATCCGACCCGGCACACCTATCTCAACTTGCATTTGGACGGGGTCGTGGACCGGGGTTTGGCGGCGGCCCATGGGGCTCGCATCAAGCAGGGCGGGCAGGAGGCCCGGGTGATCGCGGAGTACCAGCCGGGGACGGGCGCGAGCCAGAGCGGATCGGGCGGCGCGAACAACAGTTGGCGGGCGGTGCTCGATGCCAATTATCTGTCCTCGTTCATCTACCGCTTAGCGTTTACCAATACCTTCGCCCAGGCGATCAACTCCGAGGTGGTGTCCACGGGATTTTTGGAGCGGCAATGGGATGGTCAGGACGTGGCGATCACGGCGCACCGCTACCAGAACTTTTTTTCCACCGGCCCACGGGGTGCGGTCTCCCTGGCGGATTTGCCCGCCGTGGATTGGAGTTCGGTGGCGCGGCCCGTGGCGCGGGTGGGGACGGTGCCGCTGTATTTGTCCTGGAACGTCAATGGCGGGCTGCTGGATCGCACGGAGCAGGGCTTCCAGAGCGGCATCCTCGAGCGCTTCGTCGCGGCGCCGCGGCTGACGGCGCCATTCCGCACGGATGCGGGAACGGTAAGCGTGTCCCTGTCGGCGGAGACGGCGGACTATTCGCGGCGGCTTGCCGGCGGCTTTTCCGGCCCCGGGCCGTTGGCCTTGGCGCCCGGTTTGGGGCTCTCCCAGAACTCGGGGACGATTGACATTGTCTGGACGCCGCCATCGCTGGAACGGGTGTATGCGACACCGGGCGGTCTGCTCGGGGAAAAGTTGAAGCATGTGTTCCAGCCGCGCATTGAATACCGCTATACGACGGGCGTTTCCAACCCTGACAACGTGATCCGGTTCGATGCCCTGGACATTTTGACCGACACTAACGAATTGGACTACGGCTTCACCAATGCGTTCTACACACGCAGCAGCAGCGGCAAGGTGCGGGAGCTGGCCTCCTGGCGGCTGGAGCAGAAGTACTTTTTTGACCCCACGTTCGGCGGCGCCTTGACCCCGGGCACGGAGAACGTCTTTTTGACCACGGCGATGCTGACGCCGTTCGCCTTTGCCGCCCAGGCGCTGCACCAATCGCCGATTGACTCGCTGATCCGCGTCTCGCCGTTCAAGGGCTTTGACGGCGACTGGCGGCTGGATTACGATCCCCTGCACGGCCGGGTGGATGACAGCGCGTTTACCGGTGCGTTCCATATCGGCGAACTGCTGCTGGCGGGCAGCGATTTCGTGATCCATACGCCGCTCGGCTTGGTTCCACTGGGCGGGGTGCTGCCGGCGCAGTACAACCAAATGCAGTTCACCGTCGGCTATGGCGATCCCAGCCGCCCGGGCCTGAGCGTGGCCTTTGCGGCTGCCTACGACTCCCATTTGGGCCATTTGCAATACACCACGGCGCAGGCGACCTACAACTGGAGTTGCGCGGGATTCAGCTTCCAATACCGCCGGTTCGCCTTGGCCAATCTGCGCCGCGAGAACGAATACCGCGTGAACTTCACGCTGGCCAACGTCGGCACGTTCGGGAATCTAAAGACCCAAGAGCGCATCTTCTAGTTGCGGGGGCCGCGCCCGTGGCCCAGGGGGCAAGGCAGGGGCGGAGGACCCGTGAAGTTCCCCGCGCGCCCATGGCGCGCAGTGGCAGGCCGGGCCTGGCCTCAGCCAGAGAAGCGGCGCGGCCCCAGCGACGCGCCCCGCCTGCGGCGGGGGGCGAACGGGCTCCCGGGCCCAGCCGGGCGCGTAAGTGGGGCGCCCCGCCAGCGGCGGGGCCGGGGCCCGCGCCCGTCAATGTCCTGCGGCCGCGCCTGGGAAGCCGGTACGATGAAGAGGTGAAGATCGGCGACCGCTACCTGCTGCGTGAGACGCTGCTGTACTTTGGCGTCGGTCTGCTGGTCTTTACCTTCGTCATCTTCATGCGGGAGGCGGGGCGGCTGCTGGATTTGCTGGCCCGCGGCAGTTCCTGGTCGTTGCTGCTGGCGCTGTTGTACGCCCTGCCGGCGACGTTGATCTTCACGCTTCCCATGGCGGGGCTGGTCGGAATCCTGATCGCTCTGGGGCGGATGGCCGGGGACCGCGAGTTGGTGGCCATGCGGGCCATCGGCCGCAGCGGCTGGCAATTGGCCCGGCCGCTGCTGGCGTTTAGCGTCGCCGTGACCGCGGTGGCGCTGTGCTTCACGTTATGGCTGGCGCCGGCGGGCGCGCGGGCGCTGCTGCGGCTGGAGGCCCGGCTGCGAAACTCCCAGTTGGTGCTGGCGGCACAGCCGCGGGTATTCCTCGAGTCCATACCTCATGCGGTGGTCTACATCGGCGATATCGCGCCGGGCGGGGGGAGTTGGCGGCAGGTATTTGTCGCCGACATGCGGCATCCGAATTCCCCCCAAATCACGATGGCGCGGCGGGGCATGCTGGCCGCGACTGGGCCCAACGAGGTGCAACTGCACTTGGAGGATGGCACCAGCTACAGCGTCTCCCGCCGGAGGCCGGATGTCGCCCTGGCCAGTTCCTTCGTCAGCAGCGACTTGCCGTTGCGTCTGCCCCGGGTGAAGGTCAATACGCGGGCGCTGCCAGCGCTGGCGACGCCGGCGTTATTCGCCCATGCCCGGCAGGGGCGGCGGGAGGCGCAAATCGAGTTCGACCGGCGGCTGGCGCTTGCGTTTGCCTGCCTGGCGCTGGCGCTGCTCGGCATTCCGCTGGGGTTGCGCATGCGCGCCGGCGGCAAGGCGGCGGGGCTGGTGACGACGCTGCTGCTGGTGCTGGGCTACTACATCGTGTTGATCACCGGGATGGCGCTGGCGCACCAGGGCGCCGTGCCGCCGGCGGTGGGCGTATGGGCCGCCAATGCGGTCTGCGCTGTGTTCGGCATGGGGCTCTTGCTGGGCATGGACCGGCTGCCGAAAACCGCCGGCACGGTGCGGGATCCGGCGGCGCGGTTGCGGGCGGCGGTGAGCCGGCCGGCGGCATGGCTGCGGCGCTTCCGCGGCGCCTCCGGCGGCGAAGCCATGGCCCGGACGGGTATGGGGCGGGGCCAGCGGTGGATGCCGACGCTGCTGGACGGCTATGTAATCCGGGAGTTTTTGGGCTATGTGGCGTTGCTGACGGCGGGGCTGCTGGTGATGATCCTGGCGTTCACATTTTTCGAATTGCTGGGGTCCATGCTGCGGACCCATGCCGGCTTAGGCATGATGGCGCGGTATTTGTTTTATCTCTCGCCGCAGATGATGTATTTGCTGGCGCCGGTGGTGATCCTGGTGGGGGTGCTGATCACCTTCGGCCTGATGTCCAACGGCAACGAAATCACCGCCATGAAGGCCTGCGGCATCAGCATCTACCGTCTGCTGGCGCCGGTCGTCGCCGTGGCGCTGGCGCTGGCGGCGCTGCAATTCGGCATGGGCCAGTCCTGGCTGCCGCGCTTCAATCGCGAGCAGGATGCGCTGCGCGCCCGCATCAAGGGACAGCCCGCCCGCACCTATCAGCAGCCGGAGCGGCACTGGGTGATGGGCAAGCGCAACGATATTTTCTATTTTCAGTACTTCGATCCCGCCACCAATCAGTTCAGCAATTTGTCCATCTATGATTTCGATCCGCGGACCTTCGAACTGACGCGCCGGATCCACGCCCGGCTGGCGTATTGGGACCGCGACCTGCACGCCTGGGTGTTCGAATCCGGCTGGCTGCGGGATTTTTCCGGGCCGCAGGTCACCCGCTACCAGCCGTTCGCGATCGCCAGCTTCAGCCGCGTACGGGAGCGGCCGGCATACTTTAAGGCCGACGCGCGGGTCAGCACGCAGATGAATTACCAGGAACTGAGCCGCTACGTTCGGGATCTGCGGCGCGGCGGCTACAATGTTAGCCGGCTGACGGTGCAACTGGATAAGAAGATCGCCTATCCAGTGATTACCCTGATCATGGCGCTGCTAGCGTTTCCCTTCGCCCTGTCGGCGGGGCGGCGGGGAACCGTGGCGGGCATCGTCGCGGCGATCGCCGTGGCTATCGTGTACTGGGTGGGCAGCGGCTTTTTGGCGGCGCTGGGCGGACTAGGGCAGATTCCTCCCGCCGCCGCCGCTTGGGCTCCGGACCTGCTGTTTTTGATCGTCGGGGTCTATCTGCTCCTGCGCGTGCCGACATGAGCGCGGAGAGTTGACGCATGGCGGACGAGATGGCAGCGGATACTTGCTTGCCGCGGCTGCGCGCGGAGCTAGATATTTTGCCCTCGCCGGAGGCGGGCCGGCCGGGGATCCTGCTGCGCGATCCGATGGGCTTTGCCAGCGCGGTGCTGCGGCTGCCTTGGGTGCTGGCGCCGGCCTTGGCTTGCCTCGACGGGCGGCACAGCCTTTTGGACTGCCAAGCGGCGGTGAGCCGGCAGACGGGAGAGATCGTGCCGGGCGAGGCGATCACGGCGATGGTGCAGACGCTGCGGCAGGAGGGATTTTTGGCCACGCCGGAATTTACCGCCCTGCGGGAGCGGCGGCAGTTGGAATTCGCGGCGGCGCCGGTGCGCCAGGCGGCGCATGCGGGTTCGGCCTATCCGGCGAAAGCGGCGGAGTTGCGGCGGACGCTGAGTGGTTACTTGGCTGGCGCGTCCCGGGACGGCCAGTCCGGGCTGGTGGGCCTGGCGGCGCCGCATGTCAGTCCGTTTGGCGGGGTGGAGGGTTACGCCGCGGCGTATGGCCGCCTGCCGGAGGATTTGACCGGCCGCACGCTGGTCATCCTGGGCACCTCGCATCACGGCGCCTGGAACCGGTTCGGGCTGACGCGCAAACCATTCGCCACTCCGTTGGGAACGGCGCAGCCGGATCTTGAGGCGGTGGAATATTTGGCGCAGCGGGCGGGCGATACCTGCGAGCTGGAGGATTATTGCCACGCCATTGAGCATTCCATCGAGTTTCAATTGATATTCGCGCAATATGCCGGGGCGACCGGCGCCAAGGTGCTGCCCATCCTTTGCGGGCCCATGGCAGGGCCGGGGGACGGCGCGGAAGCGTTCTATGCCGCGCTGGGAGAACTGGCGGAGTTCCGGCAGGATTGGTTTTGGCTGCTGGGGGTGGATTTGGCGCACATCGGCCGGCGCTACGGGGGCCGGGAGGCGGTGCAGGCCGGCAGCGCGGCGGCGCAGGAGGTGGAGCGCCGCGACCGGGAGCGGCTGGCGGCGGTTTTGGCGGGCGAGGCGGGGGAGTTCCGGCGGCTGGCGGAAGAGGATTGGGCGGGTAGTCGGGAACGGCTGAATTGGTGCGGCTCCTCGGCGCTGTATACATTTCTGCGGGCGATGCCGCGGGCGCGGGGGGAGCTGCTGCATTATGGGCAATGGAACATTGATGCGCAATCCATCGTCAGCTTCGCCGCCATCGCTTGGCGGCAGGAAGCGCGGGCGGCAAACGCCAGGGAGAGGGAGCCAGCACGGGAATGATTCGATACGGGATTTTGGGTTTTGGGGCGCACGGAGACCGGCGGCTGATGCCGGGCTTCGCGCGGGCGGAGCGGTCGCGGGTGACGGCCATCTCGCGGCGGTCGCTGGAGCGGGCGCGGGCGACGGCGGCGCGGTACGGAATTCCGCTGGCGTTTGATTCCAAGGAGGAACTGTGCCGCTCACCCGAGGTGGATGCGATCTTCATCGCCACGCCGAACGCCGAGCACCGCGCCGACGCGTTGCTGGCGCTGCGCCACGGGAAAGCGGTGCTGTGCGAAAAACCGATGGCGATGAACGCCGCGGAATGCGAGGAGATGATCCGGGCGGCGCAGGAGGCGGGGCTGCCGCTGGGCGTGGCGCTGGTCTTCCGATTCGAGGCCGGGGCGCGGCGCATGCGCGAACGGGTGGCGGCGGGGGATATCGGCACGCCGGTGTTTGCGCGCTCGGAGTTTTCCTATTGGGGACGCAACCATCACCGCAGTTGGCTGCTGGACCGCCGCATCTCCGGCGGCGGGCCGATCGCGGATGTGGGCGTGCATTGCATGGACGCCCTGCGGTTCATCCTGGACGATGAGGTGACCCGGCTGGTGGCGCTGGGGCGGCGGGATGCCGATTCCGGCTCGGTGGAGGCGGCGGCGGTGGTGAGCCTGGAATTTCGCCGCGGCACGCTGGGCACGGTGCTGGTCTCGATTCGGGCGCCCTACCGCACGCCGCTGGAATTGGTCGGAGAGAAGCGAACGCTGCGGGCCGACAACGGGCTGACCGTGGATGCGCCGGTACGGATCGAGCTGGTGGAAGAGGGACGCGTGGTGGACGTGGAAGAAGTGGACAACAGCGACGCCTATGCGCGGCAGGTGGATGCCTTTTCGGCGGCGCTGGAAGGGGGGCCGGCTTTTCCTATCCCTGGCGAGGCGGGGCTGGAAAATCAGCGGCTGCTGGACGCAGCCTATGCGCAGCTTGGGTTGGGAGATTAGATGGCAACAGCCAAGGAGCCGGCGCGGGGCACCACGGCCGCGCATCTCCGGGGTTCGGTAGACAAGGGGGCACAGCGGCTACGGGCAGTGAAAAAAAGAACGGGCCCGGCTGACGCCGGGCCCGCAAGACATTCTGCTTTTGGCGCGGGACTAGAACGCAATCCGCAAGCCCAATTGGATGATACGCGGCTGGTTGGCCTGGCCGCCGAGCACGCCCCAGGCCTGGGGATATTGCAGGTCGAGGAAGGGGTTGCTGAACTGCATGACGTTGAACAGGTTGAACGCCTGGGCAAAGATTTGGGCGTGAACCCGCTCGGTGATTTGCGTGTTCTTGGTGACCCCGAGATCAATATTCCAGCGTGGCATGCCGCGGTACTCGCCATCGGGGCTGGGAGCGCCATTCACCCCGAGCAGGAAGGGCTGGAACGAGTTGTAGTAGTTGATAGCCTCACTCCCGAACAGGTTGACTCCAGTACCGCTGTTGGCGGGGTTCCCGTTGATGCCAACGGAATTGGGGTTAGCCGAGCCGGTGGGAACTACGGTGCCCAGGATGGGCGTGCTGGGCCAATTGGAGCTGCCCACCTTGCCTCCAATCGCCACGGCGGAAGCGCCGTTTTCGGCGAAGCCGGCGCCCATCTCCCCAAAGCTACCGGTGTACACCTCAACCGGCAGGCCGCTGGACATCGTTAGCACCGGCGATACGAGCCAGCCGCCGATGAGCTTGCCGATCCAGCCGTGCTGGCCCTGTCCGAAGGGAAGCTCATAGGTGCCCAGGAAGTTGAAAATGTACTTCTGGTCCCAAGGGGCCGGGGTCAGGTCGGATTGCAGGTTATAGACGTTGTCGGGGCTGTCCAAGGTATAGGTTTGGGACAGGCCCAGCGTGCCCAGGTCATGGCTATAGGTGAAGTTCGCGTTGAAGGTAAGGCCGCGGGCGGCGCGCTCCTTCAATTTGACCACCATGGCTTGGTAGTTGGAGAAGCCGTCGGAGGTATTGGCGTACAAATAAGCCCCCACTTGGTTGGTCGAATACAGCGTTGGGCCGAATGCCCACGAACCGTCGAGGTCGCTCCAGAAATTCATTAGGTTGTCACCGCTGATATTGGCGCCCTCATTCGCCAGCACTGCCTGCGTATAGTTGGGGTAGCTGGCGCCGGGGGAGCCGCACTGCACGTTTGTCGCGGCGGATCCAGTGCCCGAGGTGCAGTAGTTGGCGCCGGCCAACGCCGCTTCCAGGAAGGGCTGGGAGGGCGCGTTGGCGATGGCGCTAGCGCCGAGGCCGTGAGCTTGGACGTAATGGAATAGATTGTCCCAGGCCTGGGTGAATTGCTGGCCGCCATATTTCATCATCCAGGGCACGCTGTTCATGGTCACGCCCTGGAACAGATGGTTGGCCCAAACGCCAACATAGCCAACTTCCAAGGTGGTGTTCTGCCCGAAGCGGCGCTGAACGCTGAAATCCAGTTCATTACTGACGCCGGGACGGAAGTTAGGGTCCATGACGTCCAGGAGCACCGGGACCGGGGCGTTCACGCCCGGGGTGACCGGCGTCTGGAGGGTCGGCGTGATGGCCGGCAGGGGGACGGTTAACCCACCCGGGCCCAGGCGGAATGCGCCGCTGGGATCCACCTTGCCGGTGCCCGCGCAGCTGCCCGGGGTGAATTGCGTTCCGGCGCTGTCCGTAAAGGTATAGCCGACCGGCCCCGTGCAGGAAACCGGCTGGAGGAAGCCATCGCCGAGTGTCGGGTTGGAGATGACGTTGATGCCAAAGTCGCGGGCGAAGAAGCGGCCGAATCCGCCACGGATGACCAGGCCTTGATTGCCGGCGAACCAGTTGTTCCAGTCGGGATTCCAGGCCGCCGACACGTGAGGAGCAAACTCTTTGTAATACGGGGCAAATGGGTATTTGCCCAAGCTCTTGACGTTGCCGATCGGGGAATAACCGATGGTGGGCAGGTACACCTTTCCTGCCTCCGCCGCGGACACCCGGTTGGCAAGCCAGTTCTCGTAATAGATCGGCTGGTTGTTGGCGGCATTGACGGCTATGTCTTGCTCGCCGTCCAGCTCGTAGGGAGGCATTTGGACGCCCCAGTTGAGACCGTAGGTAACGGTCAACGTCGGCAGCACGTGCCAGGTGTCGGTGAAGTACAGATCCGGCGTGTTGACCGTGACTAAGCTGCTCAGGGGTGTACCGAGCGGATTGAGCTGGAGACTGGATCCGTGGCGCGTCGCTACGATGGTCGAGTGGTCCACAATGCCGAGGATGTCGGCGTAGTAGTTGTTCCACGTGCTGACCTCGTTCGGGTTGTTGAGGTCAATGCAGTTGGTTGTGACGGTCTGCGAGCATCCCTGCGGCTGGTAGGTGGGCGTCATGTGGAGGGACGAATCGCTGACCTCGTAAACGAGGGAGGTCAGGCCGCCGACGACGTTGTCATAGCGGTTGAAATGCCACCATTCGTGCAGCCAGTCACCGCCGAACTGGAAGAGATGGTTGCCATGGAGCCAGCTCATCTCATCGCGGAAATCGTAGTTGTGCTCGTACCATGCACGCTGGCGCGAATCCTGCGTATCCACGTTGACCGGATTCAGTTCGGTCGTCTTGCCCTCGCCGTTGATTTCCGCCACGCCGGGCATGCCGGCGAGCTGAGGTGTGTTAACGCCGTTGCGGATCCAGCCCCACATGTTGCGGGTATAGGTGAAATGGAACACGTTGGTCAAGTTGGGGGTGATCGAGCCGGAAAGCGATGTGACCAACAGGGCAGGTTCGTTGATGTTCTCCGAGGCGGCGGCTGGCTGTCCCAGCGTATCGCCGGGCAACAGGCCACCGATGTCCACTTCGCTGCTGACGGGGTTGTAGTTCTTGTACCAGCGATAGGTTCCCATCCAACGCCAGTTGGAGCCGAAGTCGTGGTCAAAGCGGCCGACCCAGAAGTCGTTGTTGATGGGGGTGGTGAGATTGCCGCGGAAGCCGAGGGCATTCAGGTGGTCGCCACCGGAAAGGTCGTTGGCGGCGGGCATATATTTTGACCAAATCTGGGAAATGGCGGAACTCATTCCAAGGCCGAGGGGATCGCACGGCAGGTTCCCGGCCGAGCCGCAGATGTCGAGCTTTCCGCTTCCCAAGTCGAACTTCTGGACGCCATGGCTGGTGTTGATCTGGATGATGCCTTGGCGCAGCAGCGGCGACGGCGTATAGGCCTCGTACAGGCTGTTCTGCGGAAACCGCTGGGCTTCGTAATCGAAATAGAAATAGGTCTTGCCGCCCCAGAACCGGGGGAACAGCACGCCGCCCAGATCGAAGCCGTAACGGTTCTGGTGGGTCTTCGGCCGGGCGTTGCCGTGGAAATTATTGTCCCAGCCGTTGGCGTTGAGCACGCTGCTTTGGAGGTAGTCGTAGACCGAGCCGTGCCAGGTGTTGTAGCCGCGCTTGGTGACCGCCAGGACCTCGGCGCCGCTGGACGTGGCGAAGTCCGAGGACATGTTGTTGGTGCTGACGGTGAACTGCTGGATGGACTCGATGGGGGTGGGAACGACGCCACGCTGGTTGCCGCTAAAGCCGTTGATATAGCCGTTATCGCCTTCCAAGCCGCTGGTGTTGATGCCGCCGTCGAGGACGAACGTGTTTTGGTCCGGTGTCGAACCGGCGACCGAGCCGGAGGTGATGTCGCCCCGGCGGCCATAGCTGGGCGTCGAGGTCGCCTGGAGGTTCATTAAGCTGGTGACATCCCGATCGAGGCTAGGCAGTTGCAGCAGCGTATTGGCGGTGATGGTGCTGCTCATCGTTGAATTCAGGGTCTGCAGGGCGGGCCCGGAAGCGCCGTTGACCTCGACCGTGGTGCTGGCGCTGCCGATCTTCAGCGCGACCTTGAGTGCTAGAGTTTGGTTTGTCTCCACCAAGTTGCGGGTCAAGGTGACGCTTTGAAAGCCGGTGTGGCTGACAATCAGGTTGTAATAGCCGGGGGTTAGGTTGGTGAAGAAGAAGCGCCCGGCTTGGTCGCTGGAGACGGTTTGGGTGCCGCCCGTAGCGGGATTCACCAGTTTCACAGTTGCGCCGACGATGACCGCGCCGGAGGGATCGGTAACACGACCGCTGAGGCCGCCGGTGCTATTCGCCTGGGCCCACAGCGTGAGCGGAACGAGAGCAAGAGCGAGGAAGGGAACGACGAGCCAGCGGACGATGCGGTGCGAGGGGGAAGAGTGAACGGTCACGGCCGATGCCTCCTAATGTATTAGCGTCCACACACGTTGGCAATTTTTGTATTGTTTCATTCATGTGTCAATACAAAAAATATGAATCGCTACGATATTTGAATCCGATGTACGCTGGCGTCCAGGGCAGGGGATTCTTAGGGGTGGAGGCGTTGCGAGTGAAGCGATCAGGGGATTGGCCGACCGACTGGCAGGTCAGTGTGGCCGTAGGGCTGGCGGTGCTTGAATCGGTGGGCTCCAAGTGAGTTCTTGGGGAGATTGGCAGCTACCGCGGCGCGCGTTTCTGGCGCGCAGTGGCGGGGCGGTGGCGGCGGTCCTGCCGGTCATGGCGCGGCGGCGCCGGGGCGAATGGCTACTGGCGCCTTGGGCGCTGGGGGGCGCAGGCGCTGAGGCTGATCCCCTATTTGAGGAGGTGGCGGGCCCCGCGGGGTTAGGAGCCTTTCGGGATGTGTGCGGGTCGCGGCAAAAGGACTATCTGGTTGAGACCGTGGGCAGCGGTGTCGCGATTTTCGACTATAACGGCGACGGCCTCGCGGACATCCTCCTGATCAGTGGCAGCCGCTTTGGGCTGCCGCCGCATCCGCGACTGCCGGCGCCGGCGAGCCGGCTGTTCCGCAACAACGGCGACGGAACCTTTAGTGATGTGACCCAGGCCAGCGGGCTGGTCAATACCGGGTGGGGAATGGGCGTGGCGGTGGCCGATTATGACAACGACGGCCACCCCGACGTATACATCACCAACTTTGGGCGAAATGCGCTATTCCACAACAACGGCGATGGGACATTCACCGACGTCACGAATGAGGCGGGCGTCGGAGGCGGCAACTGGAGCACGGGCTGCGCCTGGGGCGACTATGACGGGGACGGTCGGCTGGACCTATATGTCGCGCGCTACGTGGACTTCCACCGGGCGCGGATTCCCCGGCCCGGCGCCGGGGGATTTTGCCGTTATTTGGGCGTGCCGGTGGCCTGCGGGCCGCGCGGGCTGCCGGCCTTGCCGGATTTGCTCTATCACAACGAAGGGAGCGGCAAGTTCCGGGAAGTCTCGCGCGAGGTGGGAATGGGAGGGACGCCGGCGGCGTATGGCTTCAGCGTGGTGTGGTGCGACTTCGACGGCGACGGGCGTTTGGACGCGTTCGTAGCGAACGACTCGATGCCTAATTTTCTTTGGCACAACACCGGCGGCAAGTTCGAGGAAATTGGACTGGAGGCCGGCTGCGCGCTGAGCGGCGACGGCCGCACGCAGTCGTCCATGGGCGTAGCTCTGGGCGATTACAACAACGACGGCTGGATGGACCTGTACGTCAGCAATTTTTCCGAGGACTACAGCACGTTGTACCGCAATCGCGGTGGCCAGTTCGAAGATGTGACGTTCGCCGCCGGGTTGGGGGCGGACAATCTGCGCATGCTGAAGTGGGGAACGGCGTTCGTGGACACGGCGAACCGCGGTTGGCGGGATATCTTCGTCGCCGACGGCCATATCTATCCGCAGGCGTCGCAGGCGGGGAATCACTATCGCCAGCGGAACCAGCTTTACCGCAACCTGGCCGACGGACAGTTTGCGCTGGTGCCGGCCCAGGATTGCGGCTTCTTGCAGCGGCAGAGCAGCCGGGGGGCGGCGATCGGGGACCTGGACAACCAGGGAGCGATGTCGGTCGTGGTCAACAACATTGACGCTGCCCCGTTTCTGTATCGGCCGGCGGCGCCGCCCGCCGGCCATTGGCTGCGGTTGCGGTTACAAGGTACGCGGTGCAATCGCGACGCCATCGGGGCGCGGGTGCGGGTCAACGCCGGGGGACTGCGGCAGACGGATTTCGTTACCAGCGGGGGGAGCTATATTTCCTGCAACGATATTCGATTGCATTTCGGCATCGGCGCGGCTGCCGAGGCCGATTCGGTCGAGGTGCGCTGGCCGGATGGAGGCGTCGAGAGTTGGCGCGGTTTGGCTGCGGACCGAGAGCATCTCCTGCGGCAAGGAGACGCACGGCCGTGAAGTGGGGCCGATCGGGAATGCGTTGCGGCGCGTTGGCGTGGGCGCTTCTGCTGCTGGCGGCAGCGGCGCATGGCCAAATGTCGCAGGCCAGCGGCGCGCAGTTGAGCGCCGCTGGCAGAAAACCGAGCGCGCGGGCGGAGATCCTGGCGGTGGAACAAGCGCGCCAGGCGCTGCAGAGAAATGGGCGGTCCGCAGAGGCTTGGCTGCGGCTCGGCCAGGCGCTGGCGGCGAGCGGCGAGGCGCAGCCGGCGCGGGAGGCGCTGAGCACCGCGCTGAAGCTGAACGCCAAGTTGTGGGGCGGCTGGCAAAGCTTGGGGCAGCTTGCGGCGGCGGCGGGGCGATGGGCGGCCGCGGCGAAGGACCAGTTGCGCGCCGCGCGGTGCCAGCCGGGACTGGCCAGCGCGCGGTTTTTCGCCGCGGAAGCGCTATTACGGCTGGGCGCGTTGCCGCGCGCCAGGGGCGAATTTCACGCCGCGCTGCAAGCCGGCCGAGGCCGGATCGGGCGGTTCTGCGCCGGGGACGCACGGCCGGCGGGGTGCGGACCAGCGGCGATGTTCATTCATGTTGGATTGGGACAGATTGCGAGCCAACTGGGACATCCGGCGGCAGCCGCGGCGGAGTTTCGGGCCGCGCTGGTATTGGGGCCAGCCTATCCGCCAGCCTTATTGGGTTTGGCGGACTCCGACCTGCGCCGGGGAAACCCGCGGCGGGCCGAGGCGCTGTTTCGCCGCGCGCTGGCGGCGCGGCCGGATTCGGTGGCGGCATTGGCCGGGTTGGCGGCGGCAATGCGGATGACAGGGCAGGCGGGGGCGGCGCAGCGAACCTTTGCCCGCGTACGGGCGCAGATTCAAGCGCGCCAGGCACGGTTGAATGCCGAGCAGGAGACGGATCGGGGAATGACGCTGTGGCACGCCGGACATCTGGGTGCGGCTGCGGTGGCATTTCGGCGGGCAACTGCGGCCGCGCCCGGGTACGCCGCCGCGCATAACGACCTAGGCAGCGTTCTGGCGCTCTCCGGCGATGTGAAGCATGCGGTGCGGCAGTTTGCGCTCGCCGTGCGGCTGCGGCGGCCATATCCGAAGGCGCGGAGTAATTGGGGTCTGGTGCTGCTGGCGCAAGGGAGCGCCGCCGCGGCGGCACGGCAGTTTCGGGCGGCGCTGGCGGCGGCGCCGCTGGATGTCGGCGCCAGGCTCAACCTGGCCGCGGCTCTGGAGCGGGAGGGGGAGATGGGCGTCGCGGAGGCAGAGTTGCGCCAGGTGATTGCGCTGGCGCCGGCGATGGGGAAGGCGCATGTGGCGCTCGGGCTGCTGCTGGCGCAACGGCAGGGCGGGCTGACGCGGGAGGCGCGAGGCGAGATCGAGATGGGATTACGTTTGGATCCAGAGTTGCGGCGATTGTTGCCCAGGCCGATGCAAACCAAGCTGGCGGCGTCCACGCCGAAGGGCCGGCAGTGAACCTCGGCTGGCGATGCTTGCGCCGAGCACATTATCGGCAGTCGCGTGGACCCGCTGGCGCGGTGGGCTGGGGACTGCGGGGCTAGCCCTCTGCGGCGGCAGCGGCGGGGGGACCGGAACGCCGCGCGGCGGGAGTGCGGGAACGGCGGGCGGTGGCGGCGAGGGGACGAGTGAATCGAACCGCCCACAGGAAAGAACGCTCGGCGGACTGAACGCGCAGGACCCGGGCCTCAATGAGCCGGGCGGAAGCCGGCAGGGCGGCGGTTTCGGCGACGGGAGCCGCGGGGATCTCGAGGGAAACCTGGGTGGGGTGGCGGACATAGCTGCGAACAGCCAGCAGCGCCCCGCCCGCGCTAATGTTCAGCACGTTGGCGAACTCCAGCACGCGGCGTCCGTCGGCCACGGCGCGGACGAATAGGGGAATGGTGACGGGGATGCGTTCCCAGTGGCGCCGTTCGGCGGCGGGGCTGGTGGCGGCAGAGCCGCGATCACCCGGCCCGCTGCGCGCAGCAACGGGTACGGCTAGGGCCAGCCTGCCCGCACCACGACCTCCCTGTCTACCCAAGACGCAAGCCTCCGTCATCGCATGGCCGCCTTTGGCCACTGGGTTTTTGTTGCACGCTAGTGGCCACTATGGGAATCGGAGGGGATTTCCAGAAGAACGGGCAAAACTGCGGCATTTACCGCCTTTGCGCCGCCGCGAGCGGCAGTCATCGCCCACTGCGCCACGGGCGAATAGGAAAAATCTTGCACGGGGTGCGAAGGTTTTTGCACTCTGGGTAATGAGTTCAGGAGGGGATTCATGCTGGAATCGCAGTCGCGCGGTTGCGGAGTGACTAGACGACAAGTGGTGGTTGCAATTACTTGCACAGTATGCCTGTTTGCCTCCGCTTTGCAAGCGGCGGCGAGCAATCCGCGCCCAGCGCTGGAACGGAAACTGCGGGTGATTGCGGCGCAGTTTCCGGGAAAGCTCGCCGTCGCTGGGGTGGCGCTCAAGAGCGGGGCGCATTTTGGGCTCAACGCCAACCGCCAGGTGCCGACGGCGTCGGTCATCAAGCTGCCGGTCATGGTGGAGGCCTTCTATCAGATGCAGGAAGGGAAGCTGCATTGGTCGCAGGTGGCGCCGCTCACGGCTTGGGACCAGGTGCCGGGATCAGGGATCTTGCAATTTTTCGCGCGGACGCCGGCGCCGCGGTTGACGCTGGGGGACGCCATCACGCTGATGATTGACCTCAGCGACAATACCGCGGCCAACATGGTGATCCGGGCGGTCGGGATCGGGGCGGTCAATGCGCGCATGCGGCGGCTGGGGTTGCGGCATACGACGCTCTATGCGTATG
>OFHJ01000214.1_pt1 | contig 24177 bp, 22 predicted proteins | sample 1522001 | NCBI WGS metagenome assembly OFHJ01 (sample SAMEA2464838, study PRJEB22497) | soil metagenome | biome: Grassland; feature: Farmland; material: Clay | place: Australia | collected 2013-02-01 | depth 1.2 m | reverse complement strand
CCCATTTACCAGGCCTTGCGCATCATCGGCGAGGGCTTTCCCGGCTCGGAAAAAATGAACGTCGTTGTCGAGGTCGAGCAGCAGTTGGGCGAGGGGCGGGTGAAATGCGTCGCCATGGAGCCGACCGAGGGCCTGGTCCGCGGCATGACCGTCCTTGACACCGGCGGACCCATCACCGTGCCCGTGGGCACGGCCACGCTGGGCCGGGTGATGAACGTTCTCGGCCAGCCGGTGGACAAACTCGGCCCGATCGAGGCGAAGACCCGCTTCCCCATCCGCCGCCCCGCTCCCAGCCTGGAGGAGCAATCCACCGAGCTGCAAATGTTCGAGAGCGGCATCAAGGTGATTGACCTGCTGGAGCCCTACCTGCGCGGCGGCAAGATCGGCCTGTTCGGCGGCGCCGGCGTCGGCAAGACGGTCATCATCATGGAGCTGATCAACAACATCGCCACCAAGCACGGCGGCGTTTCCGTGTTCACCGGCGTCGGCGAGCGCACCCGCGAGGGCAACGACCTGTGGCTGGAGATGAGCGAAAGCGGCGTCATCGTCCCGGGGGACGCGGCGAAAAGCAAGGCGGCGTTGATCTACGGCCAGATGACCGAGCCTCCCGGCGCCCGCCTGCGCGTCGGCTTGAGCGGCTTGACGGTGGCGGAATATTTCCGCGACGTCGAGGGCCAGGACGTGCTGTTGTTCATTGACAACATCTTCCGCTTCACCCAAGCCGGCTCGGAGGTTTCCGCCCTGCTGGGCCGCATGCCCTCCGCCGTCGGCTATCAGCCCAACCTGGCCACGGAGATGGGCGAACTGGAGGAGCGCATCACCTCCACCAAGAAGGGCTCCATCACCTCCGTGCAAGCCGTCTACGTGCCCGCCGACGATTACACCGATCCCGCGCCCGCCACCACCTTCGCCCACCTCGACGCCACCACCAACCTGTCGCGCCAGATCGCCGAACTCGGCATCTATCCCGCCGTGGATCCGCTGGCTTCTTCCTCCCGCATCTTGGATCCGCGCATTCTCGGCGAGGAGCATTACCGCGTGGCCCAGGAGGTGAAGCACATCCTGCAGCGCTACAAGGATCTGCAAGACATCATCGCCATCCTGGGCATTGACGAGCTGAGCGAGGAGGACCGCACGGCGGTCAACCGCGCCCGCCGCATCCAGCGCTTCTTGTCCCAGCCGTTCTTCGTCGCCGAGCAGTTCACTGGCCTGAAGGGCCGCTACGTCAAGCTGGCCGACACCATCGCCGGCTTCAAGGAAATCGTCGAAGGCAAACTGGACGATCTGCCCGAGCAGGCGTTCTACATGCAGGGCACCATCGAGGAAGTCAAGCAGCGGGCCGCCGAGCTGGCGCAGCAGTCCTAGCCATGCCGGACGCCACGTTTCAGCTCGAGGTGGTCACGCCGGAACGGCTGGCGCTGCGCGTCACGGCCAGCGAAGCCTGCATTCCCGCGCTGCTGGGCTGCATCGGCATGCGGCCCGGCCATGCGCAGCTGGTGGCGGAGTTGGGCGCGGGCGAGTTGTCCTGGAAGCCGGCCGGACCCGCCGAGCCCGCCGCCGCGGTGGACCAGCCGCCGCAGCTGGTCCTGGGCGGCGGGTTTGTCGAGATCACCGCCGAGAAGGCCGTCATTCTTGCCGACAGCGCGGAATGGCCCGGCGAAATTGACCCTGCCCGCGCCCTGGCCGCGCTGGAGCGGGCGCAAGCGGCCGAACGCAGCGCGGATCCCAATGTGGATCACCTGGCCGCCGTCCGCGCCGTGCAGCACGCGCAGATTCGCCTCGCCGCCCGCGAGCAGTACACCCAAACCCACCAGCGGTAGCGGGGAGCAGCGGCGTGACCTGCGCCGCGGCGTGGGTCGAACGGGCAGCCAGTTCTGTTGTCCGCGTGGCAGCGCCGCGCGCTCAAAAAGCCGACAGGCCCCACCTCGGGAGGGCTTCCGGCCGACGCGGTCGGACCGGCATTGACCCGCGCTGCGCCGCCCTGTATTCAGGAGTACACTCGCCCCATGCAGTGTCCACGCTTCGCCGCCGCCGCTCTCCTGCTCACCGTGCCCCTCGCCGCGCAGATCGCCGGCAGTAAGACCTTGCTGGGCGAAGTGTTCGCGGGCCATAAACCCGTTGGCCATGTCCTGGTGGTTTTGGAAAACCAATACGAAACGCCCATCAACCAGACGCAAACCGATCTTGACGGACGGTTTACCTTCTCCGGCCTGCAAGGCGGCACCTATTACATCAGCATCACCGCCGCCGGCTTCATTCCCGCCGAGCAGGAGGTGGATCTCGGCGTTTCCGGCCAGGAAGCCAGCGCCACCGTTTTTCTCCAGCGCAAGCCGGAGATCATTCACGCGCCTTCGCTGGGCAAATACAGCCTTTCCGCCAAAGCCCAGCGGGATTACAAGAAGGCGGCGGCGTTCCTAGCCAAGGGCCAGTACAAAAAGGCCATCGCTCCGCTTTCCTCGATGCTTGACGCCACCCCGACCTTTGCCCCGGGCTACGCGGAACTGGGCAGCGCCTATTTCGGCGCGCGCAAGACCGGCCAAGCCCGCAAGGCCTGGCAAAAGGCCTTGAGCTTGGATCCGCATGAACCCGATGCCGCCGTTGGTCTGGCGCGCTTGCAAAACGACCATCGCCACTGGTCCCAGGCGCTCAAATTGCTGGCGCGGGTCAAAGCCTCCGAGCGCAAGGCCTGGACATGGCATTTCGAGCAGGGCCGCGCCGAATACGGCCTGAAGCGCTGGAACGCCGCCGCCGCCGACCTCACTGCGGCGCTTCCCGGCGCTCCCACCGAGCCGCATATGTATCTAATGGTCTCCAACCTTGATCTGCGCTTTCACCGTTACCCGCAGGCGCGTCACATGCTGGAGGGCTACCTCAAGGCCAGCCCCAAGGGCCGTTTCGCGCCGCGCGTGCGGGCGATTTTGAAGCAAATGATCGCCTCCGGCGTTCCCGAGCCGCCCGCCGGGAGCTGAGCGCCGCACGGCAAGGGACGGCAAAAATTGCGGCCGGCATCTCTCACGCCTTCGCGCCCGTAACTCCCGCCAAATCAATGCGAGGTATCGCTTGCGCCACTGGCATTGGGGACGGTTTTGAGAGTCCGCGTTACATCGCTCGGCCACTCGCGGGGCCCGCGCTCATCCTCCGGCGAGCGCCATACCGATCCGCCCGCTGTTTCCGCTCCACCACACACCATCCTGTGCTCCAACCTGGGCGCATGCGTGAGAGAATCGGCCCATAGATGCCCAGCCAACTGCTGCAGTGCAAATCTATTGACAAACTGATCACCGAATCCCAGGATCCGGCACACCGGCTGAAAAAGACCCTGGGCCCCTGGAGTCTGGTCGCGCTGGGTATCGGCGCCATCATCGGCTCCGGCATCTTTGTCCTCACCGGCACCGCCGCCGCGGGGGAATATTCCGTGGTGCCGCATTGGTGGCGCGCTCAGGTCTTGGACCTGATGCTCAGCCTGATCCGCACCGGCCACGTCAGCGCCAACATCATGCACGGCCGTCCGCCGGCCGGTCCCGCCATCGCCATCTCCTTCCTGCTGGTGGCGGTGGCGTGCAGTTTCGCCGGTCTCTGCTACGCCGAGCTGGCCTCGATGATTCCCATCGCCGGCAGCGCCTATACCTATTCCTACGCCACGCTGGGCGAGATCTTCGCCTGGATCATCGGCTGGGATTTGATTCTCGAATACGCCGTCAGCAACGTCGCCGTCGCCGTCGGATTCGCCGGGTATTTCAAAGCCCCGCTGGCGCAGCTCGGCATTCATTTGCCGGACCGATGGTCCGCGCCGCTCTGGGCGCCCCAGGGTGCGCCCCACGGCTACTTCAACGTTCCCGGCTTCCTGGTGGTGCTTCTCCTGACCGTCCTGTTGGTGCACGGCATCCGCGAGTCCGCCCGCACCAACAACATCATGGTCCTGATCAAGATCGGCGCCATCCTGATTTTCATCGCCGCCGGCTCGATGCTGATTCACCCGGCGAACTGGAAGCCCTTCGCCCCGTCCGGCTTCGCCGGCGTCGTCAGCGGCGGCGCCATCATCTTTTTCACCTACATTGGCTTCGATTCCGTATCCACCGCCGCCGAGGAAGCGCGCAATCCCCAGCGCGACATGCCCTTCGGCATCATCGGCTCGCTGATCGTCGCCACGGTGTTGTACATCGCCGTCGCCCTGGTGCTGTTGGGGATGCTGAAGTATTCGACCTTCCGATATGGCCGCGCGGCGGAGGCGCCAGTGGCCTACGCGCTGCGCGTGTTGCACGCCAATCCCACGCTCCAGTTCGTCATCATCATCGGCGCCCTGACGGGCATGCTGTCGTCCTTGCTGGTGTTCCAATACGGTCAGACGCGCATCTGGTTCGCTATGTCCCGCGACGGCTTGCTGCCCAAGATTTTTTCCGCCGTCCATCCCAAATACAAAACGCCGCATTGGTCCACCTGGATCGCCGGATTCGCCGTCGCCATTCCCGCCGGGCTGGTGGATATCAGCGCCGCCGCCGACCTGTCCAATATCGGCACCCTGTTCGCCTTTCTCTTGGTTTCGCTCGGCGTCATCTTTCTGCGCCGCCGCCAGCCGGATCGTCCCCGCGGCTTCCGGGTGCCTTTCGTGCCCTGGTTCCCGCTCATCTCGGTCGGCTTCTGCATCGTCCTGATGCTGGGCCTGCCGGTCATCACCTGGCTGCGGTTCATCATCTGGCTAGCGATCGGCATGGTGATCTATTACTTCTACAGCCGCCATCACAGCGAGTTCGGTCCTCGCCGCCGGGAAGCGCCGGCCGAATTGGGCAGCGGCGCCACCCTGCCGCCCGCCCGCTAGCGCCCAGGGCCGGTAAGAAAAGCGGCGCGGCCCCCAGCGACACGTAAGCGGGGCGGCTCTCGCGCCAGGGGCCCGCCGGGCACCCCCCGCCTGTGGCGGGGCCGCGGCCGCGCCAATCATTTGCCGCTAGCGCCGGTATTGCTGGTCGCTGACCTGCTCCAGCCAGTCCACGACTTTGCCGTTCTCTTGTTCTTGAATCGCAATATGGCTCATCGCCGTCTTTGCCGATGCGCCATGCCAATGCTTTTCCCCCGGTGCAAACCACACCACGTCTCCGGGGCGGATTTCCTCCACCGGCCCACCCCAATGCTGCGCCCAGCCGAGGCCCGCGGTGACAATCAACGTTTGCCCCAGCGGATGGGTATGCCATGCCGTCCGCGCCCCGGGTTCGAAGGTGACGTTGGCGCCGCGCACTCGCCCCGGCGCCGCGGCGGCAAACAGCGGGTCAATCCGCACGGTTCCGGTGAACCAATCCGCTGGGCCCGGCTGGGATGCTTGCGCGCCCGCGCGCTGAATTTCCATGTCTCGTTCCTCCTGGGTCAATTGTCGGCCTAATGTCGGCCCCGTTGCTCAACCATGCTTCCGGGACCACGTTTCCGGTGCATGCCGCCGGCTCCGCCGGGCCGCGCCTACGCCGGCGTGATCTCCACCGTTGCGGCGCCGGCGCGCGGCCCGGTCATCGCCGCTAGATAGGGGCTGCCCTGGTACTTTTGGCGATACGCTGCGTCAATGCTTTCTCCATTCGCGCCGCTTGCCGCCGCGAACCGCACCTCCCGGGTCATACCCGCGGCCGTGATCCGTCCCGCTCCCTGCCGCACCGCCGCCTGATACCAACGGGAACTGGTCCCGTTGTAAGCCCGCGCGTACAGCCGTCCATCCACCGCCACGGACCAGATCCATGTCGGGGTGCCGTAGCTGCGGCCATCTTGGCGCAAAGGGGAGACGTGCAAATCATCGCCGCCGGCGATCTTTGCCAATTCACTCGCCATCCAGCCGCTCATCGCCCGCTCTCCTCCTCCGGCCACAGCAGCGTCTTGATGGCCCGGCGCTCATCCATGGCGCGATAGCCTGCCGCCACCTGCGTCAGCGGCAATCGCAAATCGAAGACCCTGCCGGGATGGATTTTGCCGGTGAGCACCAAGGCGATCAGCTCGGGCAAGTAGCGCCGGACGGGCGCAGGGCCGCCATGCAGATGGACATGCGAGTAGAACAACGGCTCACCGGCTAGCGCCACGGCATGCGGGACACCGACATAGCTGACGTACCCTCCGGGGCGCGCCGATCGGATCGCCTGCATCAAGGATTCCTGCGTACCGACGCATTCCAGCACCGAATCGGCGCCGAACCCGCCGGTCAGTTCCTTGATGCGGGCCACGCCTTCGTCGCCCCGCTCCGTCACGATTTCGGTAGCGCCAAACTCGCGGGCCAGCTTTTGCCGTGGCGCGTGGCGGCTCATGGCGATGATGCGCTCGGCTCCCATTTGCCGGGCCGCCAGCACTCCCAACAGGCCGACCGCGCCATCGCCGACGACCACCACCACATTGCCCGGCCGCACCTGCGCCGCATCGGCGGCGAACCAGCCCGTACCCAGCACGTCCGAGGTTGCCAACAGGTCCGGCAGCAACTCGCGGGGTGGCAAATCAGGGGTCGCCACCAAGGTGCCGTCGGCCAAAGGCACCCGCAGCCGGCTGGCCTGCGCGCCGCTCAGAAACTCCCGCTGCACGCAAGAGGAGGGATATCCGCCGCGGCAAACACGGCAGGTGTTGTCGGAAGCGGCAAAGGAGCCGACCACGAACTGCCCGGGCTTGATGCCTCGAACCTGGCTCCCGACCTCCTCCACGATGCCACAGTACTCATGGCCCATCGCTGTAGGCCGTGCCACCGGTTGAATGCCGCGATAGGGCCACAGGTCCGATCCACATACGCAGGTGGCCGCCAGGCGGATCAGGGCATCGGTGGGGGCCGCAATTGTTGGTTCCGGCCGTTCCTCAAATCGAATGTCCCCCCGGCCGTAGAGTACCGCTCCTCGCATCGCCATTCCCTGCGCTTTCACTCCGGGTCGCGATTACCGGTAGGTCATTCGCTCCAGCTCTTCCGGATAGCGCGCTCCCTGAATGGTAATTTTGGATGCGGCCGCGTTGATTTCCGTCAAATCCCCGGCGGTCAATTGGATCGCCGCCGCCCGCGAGTTTTCTTGCATGCGCGCGAGTTTGGTCGTGCCCGGGATGGGAACGATCCAGGGTTTTTGCGCCAGCAGCCAGGCCAGGGCGATTTGCGCCGGCGTCGCCTGCTTGCGCTGCGCCACGGCGCTCAGCAAGTTCACCAATGCTTGATTGGCCTGCCGGGCCTGCGGCTGAAAACGCGGTATCCGGCTGCGCAGATCGGTGGCCGCGAAGGTGGCATCCTCGGCGATGGCGCCGGTCAGGAAACCCTTGCCCAAAGGGCTGTAGGGAACGAAGCCGATGCCGAGCTCCTCCAATGTGGGTAGCACGGCCGCTTCCGGCCGTTTCCACCACAGCGAGTATTCGCTCTGCACCGCCGTCACCGGCTGCACCGCATGCGCCCGCCGGATGGTTTCCGCCGCCGCCTCGGACATGCCGAAATGCTTGACCTTGCCCGCCTGAATCAAGTCCTTCACCGCCCCGGCCACGTCCTCGATCGGCACCTCCGGGTCCACGCGATGCTGGTAGTACAAATCAATCGCGTCCACGCGCAGCCGCCGCAGCGAGTCCTCCGCGGTGCGCTTAATGGCTTCCGGCCGGCTGTCCAATCCCACCGAACGCGGGCCGCCGCCCTCATCCGCGAACTTGAACCCGAACTTGGTCGCGATCACCACCCGCCCGCGGAACGGCGCCAGCGCCGCGCCCACCAGCTCCTCATTGAGGAACGGGCCGTACACCTGCGCCGTGTCGAAAAACGTCACCCCTTCCTCCACGGCTCCGTGGATTACGGCGGTCATCTCGCCCGGATCCCGCGGCGGGCCGTAGCCGAAGCTCATGCCCATGCATCCCAGCCCCAGCGCCGAAACCTTCAGTCCGCTCCTGCCCAGTTGCCGCTCTTGCATCTTCGCCTCCCGATGATTGCAATCCCAGGCTAGTCGTTCCGCCGCGGGGAGCGGTATCCTGATCCTGCCCGTTCCTTGCCTATTTCTCTTGCCCCCGGCGTTGCGAGCGGTGCGGCGGCGGACAATGGACAGGCTTGACGGGCAGGCTCGACCGATGGCAACGCGAACCATGCCGCCGCGGACCGCGGGGGCGCCGATCCCCGCTGGCGACGGCCCGGCGCTCGCCGCCGCACGCGCCGAGCTCGCCGGCAAAATCGCCGCCCATGCCCCCACTCCCGGCGCACATGCCACCGCGATCCCCGGTCTTCAGCTCTATCGCCGCACCGCCCCCAGCGCTTGCCATTGCGGCGTTTACGAGCCCAGCCTCAACGTTTTCGTCTCTGGCCGCAAGCGCATCATCCTGGGCGGCGTGGTCTATATTTGCGATGCCCGCCACTTCCTGCTGACCGCATTGCAGGTGCCGGTCACCAGCCAAATCCTGGCCGCCAGCGATTCGGCGCCGCTGCTGTCGCTGCTGCTCGAACTCGACTTGGGCGCGGCGCGGGAGATGCTGGCGCGGGAAAACTTCGCGGCTGCGCCCGCCGCACCGCAGGTGCATGGCGTCGCCCTGGGCCGCAACAGCCCCGGCCTGCTCAACGCCTGTGCGCGGCTGCTGGATCTGCTCGCCGTGCCGGGCGATATCGCCTTCCTGGCGCCGTTGATCCAGCGCGAGATCCTTTACCGCCTGCTGCGCGGCCCGCAAGGGCAGCGCCTCCGCGCCATCGCCACCGCCGGCGACCCCAGCCAGCGGGCGGCCCGCGCCGCCGCCTGGCTGCGCGCCCATTACAACCAGCCGCTGCGGATCAAAGAATTGGCGGCGCACGCCGGGATGGGCATTTCCACGCTGCACCACCATTTCCGCGCCCTCACCGCCATGAGCCCGCTGCAATACCAAAAGCGCCTGCGGCTGCAAGCCGCGCGCGACCAGATGCTGCTGGATGGACTCGATGCCGCCAGTGCCGCCTTCGCCGTCGGCTATGAGAGCGCCAGCCAGTTCAACCGCGAATACCGCCGCATTTTCGGCCAGCCGCCGCGGCGCGACATTCAGGCCCTCCGCGCCGCCGAGGCGGCCGCCGTCTGATCCCGCGTCCGGCCGCAACTTGGAGAGGTCCTGAGCGCTAGCGGGCCGGCGTAGAAGGCGGTCGAAGCCCAGTCGCCGCCTAGCGGCGCGGGCGTCCAGAACTGGGCGGCTGAGCCGCCTCGACCGGCCGTGGCAGCTTGGCGGCCTTGCCCCGCTGGCCCGCCGCTGTTGCTTGCCCTCCGCCGGGTGGGGTACAGTGCTGTTCTAGGCCGCTGCCTGGGTTTTACTCATGACCAAAGCCGATTTGATTGAAGAAGTTGCCCAAGCCGCCGAGGTGACGCGCAAGGATGGCGAGAAGATCGTCGAGGCTATCCTTGCCAGCATCGTCCAGTCCTTGCGCGCCGGCGACAAAATCGAAATTCGCGGGTTTGGCAGCTTTCGCACTCGCCAGCGCAAAGCCCGCATCGGCCGCAATCCCAAGACGGGAGAAAGCGTTCCGGTGCCCGCCCGCCGCATCCCATTCTTCAAGCCCAGCAAGGAATTGAAGGACGGCGTGAACCACGATAAGGAAGCCGCCGCCCCCGCGCCCGTCACCCCGCTGGGATCAGTCTAGATCCGCCGTCCCCCTAAGCGCCCGGGCCGCTGGTCCGCCTTCCCACTAAAACTGGCCCCCGTCTCCGCGCCGGCCGCCGCAACTGCGCGCCCGCGAACCGCTTGCGCGCAAACGGCCGCGGCGCGGCGCAACGCCAATGTCGCCGCCGGACGAAACCTGCAAGCGAATCCCCGACCGGGGCCCCCGCAGCCGTCCGTGGCAGCGGGATGGAGCGAAGCCATGCGACGGTGATCGCCCCGCCCGGCACATGGTTGAAGGCGCCACCGGGCCCACCAGCAGGGCTCTTGAGCGGGGCGAGAACCGAGCAGGGCGAGGCGGGGAGAGCGAGGGCGAACGAGCGTACCCAAATGTACGTGAGGAGCCCGAGCGAATCCCTAACGAAGCGATGCGATGGTGATCGCCCCGCCCATTTTCCGCCGTCTGCTACCATCCTTAGCATACGGGTATGGACCTCATTCCCAGCGAAGCCCAGGTCAATGAACTTCTTGAGGCAACCGGCGCTCTCCAGCACGGCCATTTTTTGCATCCCAGCGGCACCCATTCGGACGCGTATCTCCAGCTCCCCATGGCGATGCGGCATTTCTGGGAGTCCAAGACCCTAAGCGTCGCGCTGAGCCGGAAACTGCGCGCCGACGATGAGATCCGCCGCTGCCTTCCCAACGTCAGCATCGTTGCGCCGGCGACCGGAGGCTTGCCCGTGGCGTATGGCGTCGCCGAGGCCTTGCGCGCGGCGCAGACGTATTGGGCGGAAAAGGAAGATGGCGAGCTGGCCTTCCGCCAATTCATGGAGCACCACGCCGGCGAGCGGGTCATCCTGGTGGACGACATTCTGCGCAGCGGCGCCAAGCTCAAAGCGCTCCAGCGCCTGATCGAAGGCGCCGGCGCCCGGGTCCTGGCGCTCGCGGTTTTGGTGCATCAGCCTTGGGAGGATCCCCAGGAATTTCCCGGCGTTCCGTTTTTCAAGCTGACCACGCTCCAACCCCGCTATTGGCGCAAGGACGATTGTCCGCTCTGCCGCGACGGCGCGCCCCTCACCAGAGTGCGCGTCTAATTCGTTCAAAAGTCGCGCTTCGCTTCGCACGGCCCCGCGCCCATCTTTAGTTTTAGCCGCCGGCGCTTGCGGCGGCTGGGGAGCGCGAACCGCCCGGGCTGCAACCGGGCGCTTCGCGGCCGCCGCCGCCGCTGCCCTAAACTAAAAGGTCGCAGCGCGAAAGGAGCCTACGTTTGATGGAATCCCGTTTGTTGTTTGCCGCCCCCGCCAAGGTCGAGGCCGATGTGCTGGCCGTGTTTGTGTCCGAGCGCGAGCCGAAGCTATCCGGCGCGGCGGCGGAATTGGACCGCGCCGCGAACGGCGCGATCGCCGCCTTGCTCCAGAGCGGGGAATTCAGCGGCCGCGCTTATGAGCTGTTGCCTTTGGGCAAGGTGAACGGCGCCGCCGCCCAGCGCATCTTTCTTTTTGGCACGGGCAAGGCCGCCCTCGGCGCCCATGAACTGCGCCGCCTGGCGGGCGCCCTCGGCCGCCAGGTCAAGGGCAAAAATCTGCTTCGCTTCGCCTGCTGCGCTCCGGAGCAACTGGACCCCGCCGCCGCCATTGAAGCCATCGTCACCGGCGCGCTCGGCGGCGATTTCGACACCGGCCGCTACAAGCGCGACCGGGAAGAAAAGCAACTGGCCGAGATCGCCATTGTTTTCGCAGAAAAACTCAAGAGCCAGGAGGCCGCGCTCGCCGCCGCCCTGACCCGCGCCCGCGTCATCGGCGCCGGCCAGGATTTCGCCCGCGTGCTGGGTAACGAGCCGGCGAATCGCATGACCCCGACCGAAATGGGCCGCCGCGCCCAGGCCATGGCCAAACAGGCCGGCCTGGAATGCGAGCTGATCACCGAGGCCCGCGCCCGCGAACTCAAGATGGGCGCTTTTCTCGGGGTGGCGCAGGGCTCCGCCGAGCCGCCGGTGATGATCGTGCTGCAATACCAGGGCGGCGGCAACGGCAAGGAAAAACTCGGCCTGGTCGGCAAGGGCATCACCTTCGACACCGGCGGCATTTCCATCAAGCCCTCCGCCGACATGGACAAGATGAAGTTCGACATGGCCGGCGGCGCCGCCGTGCTCGGCGCCATGCAAGCCATCGCCGCGCTCAAGCCCAAGGCGGACGTCATCGCCATTGTTCCCTGCGCCGAAAACATGCCCGGCGGACGGGCGCAAAAGCCCGGCGATGTGCAGATCTCCATGTCCGGCAAAAGCATCGAGGTGCTCAATACCGACGCCGAAGGCCGCCTGGTGCTCGCCGACGGCCTGCATTACGCGCAACAACTGGGCGCCACGCGCCTGGTGGATGTCTGCACCTTGACCGGCGCCATCGTCGTCGCGCTGGCCAGCGTCTACACCGGGGTCTTCTCCAACAACGAAGACTTCTTCGCCGCCTTCGAGCGCGCCCGCGCCGCCTCCGGCGAAAAGATGTGGCGCATGCCCGTGGATGACGAATATTTCGAGCTGATCCGCGGCACCGTCGGCGACGTCCTCAACGTTGGCGGCCGCTGGGGCGGCGCCGTCACCGCCGCCATGTTCCTGCGCGAGTTCGTCGAGCAAACCCCCTGGGTTCACCTCGACATCGCCGGCACCGCTTGGCTAGACGATCCCAAGCCCTGGATGAGCAAAGGGCCCACCGGCGTCGCCGTCGCCACGCTGGTCCACCTCGCGCTGCAATCCGCCGGGAAATAGGCTCTGCGTGGCCGCGCCGGGGCCAGGCGATCGATGGGGCTTCCATCGCGTTGCACGGCCCGCGCCCCGGCGCGTAAGCGGGACGCTCCGCCCGTGGCGGGGCTGGGCCCGCGCCGATTACTGCGGCAGGGGTCTAAAGCTCCTCGGTGTCAATCTGCGCCCGTTGCAGCGCCCCGCTGTAATCCACGTAGACCGTCTTCCATTCGCTATAGACGTCCAGCGTGGCCAGGCCGCTTTCCCGGTGCCCATTGCCCGTGTTCTTGGTGCCGCCGAAGGGCAAGTGCACCTCGGCGCCGATGGTCGGCGCATTCACGTAGGCGATACCGGCTTGCAGTTCCCGCGCCGCGCGCATGGCGCAGTTGACGTCGGCGGTATAGATCGCCGAGGACAGCCCATAGGCCACGCCGTTGGCGAATTCCAGCGCCTGCTCCAATCCGTCGCAGGGCATCACCGCCACCACCGGACCGAAGATTTCTTCCTGCGCGATGCGCATGTTGGGCGTTACCTCGGCGAAGATGGTGGGCTCGAAAAACAATCCCTGCGCCAAATCGCCGCCCGTCATGCGGTGCCCGCCCAGCCGCAGTTTGGCCCCTTCCTGCTTGCCGATCTCGACATACGAGGCGATGGTGTCCAGTTGCTGCCGGTTCACCACCGGTCCCATCTGGGTGCGCGGATCCAGGCCGTCGCCGACGCGCAGTTCCCCCGCCCGTTCCGTCAGCCGCTCCAGAAACTTCCCGTACATGCCTTTTTGCACGATGAGGCGGCTAGCCGCCGTGCAGCGCTGGCCCGTGGTGCCGAACGCCGCCCACAAGCAGCCCTCCAGCGCCAGCTCCAGATCGGCATCGTCGAGAATGATGATGGCGTTCTTGCCGCCCAATTCTAGATTGCAGTGTTTCAGCTGCCGCGCCGCCTCCGCGCCCACTTCCCGGCCCACGGCGCTGGAACCGGTAAAGGACACGATGCGCGTGCCGGGATGCGCCACCAGCGGCGCGCCGCATTCCTCGCCCTCGCCCATCACCAAATTCACCACGCCCGCCGGCACGCCCGCCTCGGTGAGCGCGTTGACCAAGTTCACGCTGGAAAGCGGCGCATCCTCCGCCGGCTTCAGCACCACGCAGTTCCCGCAGATCAGCGCCGGAATGGACTTCCAACTGGGGATCGCCATTGGGAAGTTCCACGGCGTGATCAAACCCGCCACGCCGATGGGCACGCGGAAGGTCAGACACAGCTTGTTGGGCAGTTCCGACGGCGTGGTCACGCCGTACAGCCGCCGCCCCTCGCCGGCCATGAAGAAGGTCATGTCAATGGCCTCTTGCACGTCGCCGCGGGTCTCCAGCAGCACCTTGCCCATCTCCCGTGTCATGTCCTGGGCGAAGGCGTCCTTGTTTTCTAGCAGCAGTTGTCCCGCTCGGAACAGAATCTCCGCCCGCCGCGGCGCGGGCATGTCCCGCCACCGCGGATACGCTTCCAATGCGGCGTTCACCGCCGCATCCACGTCCTCCTTGCCGGAGCGTGGGAACAGACCCACGGTTTCGTCCTGATGCGCCGGATTGAGGCTTTCCAAATATTCCCCGGTGAGCGGCTCGCGCCATTCGCCGGCGATGAAGTTGCGGTGGGTGGGTGCAGCGTTAAACGTGGCCATGGGCGTTTCGGTCCTTCTTCGTGGAGTGAGCCGCCGCGCCGCCAGAAGCATTCTGGGCCTTGGCCGCCCCATGCTCCGCGCGGGATTTGGCCGGCGCCGCCGGCGGTTCATCCCGTTTTGGTCCCAGGCCCAGCGCGATCAGCGCCCGCGAATCCGGAACCCAGCGCGTCTGCCAATGATGGTCGCGCTGGAACCGGACCAGCGCCTCGTGCGTTGCCCAGTTCCAATGTCCGGTCACATGCTTCAGGTATCCCGCCTTCACCAGGGCGGCTTGGATCTGCCGCGTCCGCTTCGGCGCAATGCCCGGCCCGCGGCGGTAGCGCCGCGGCCGGCGGCAGCAGCGGGTCGTTGGCGCCAAGGCGGGCGCCAGGGCCGGCGCAAGGGGTAGCCGCGGCGCGGCGCCCACGCCCACGGCGGCCAACGCCGCAACGACGGCGCCGGTGCGCGCCAGCCGGCGCAGCCAAGCCCGCGCCTGCCGGCGGCCCGTATGGGCTCCGCTCAGCGGCGCCGCCACAAAGGCCCCATGACGCTGGCCGCCGCCGTTGTCGTGCCCGTTGGCGCCGCCGTCGGGCGCACCACAGGAGGAGCCCGAGCGGCTGGCAAGCGATGCGATATAACGGCAATCGCCCAACGGATGCATTACCGGTAGAGTCCTCCCGCCCACCATAGCGTCCATTGATTATCCGCTCCCAATCTGCGCAATCCCATCGCCACCGGCTGTCCGGGCCGCAACTGGCTGCTGAGCGCGCGAAATACCTCGGCATTGGGAATCGGATGCCGGTCCAAGCTGACGATCACGTCCCCGCGGCGAATGCCGATCTGTCCAGCGAACGAACCTGGATCCACCGCCCGCACCACCACGCCGCTCGCGATCCGGGGCAGCCGTTGTCCGGCTGCCGCCGCCGCGCTCACACTGCGCAGTTGCAAGCCCAGGGTCGGGTCGCGCGGCACCGCCGGCGGCGGGGGAAAGTCGCCGGCGAGATGGAACAGCCGGTCGCGATTGGCCACCCGCACCATCGCCGCCATCGGCTTGCCCTGGCGCTGGAAGCTCACCTGCACGCACCTGCCCGCGCGGCGCCGCACGATCGCCGCCAACAGTTGCTGCCCGGACCGCACCGGCTGGCCGCCGATGGCGACAATGACGTCGCCCGCTCGCAATCCCGCCCGCGCCGCCGGTCCGCCGGCCACCACCGCCGATATGGGCACGCCGTGCTGGATGCCGTAGATCGTGCGCACCGCGGCCGGCAGGTTGGGTTGGAAATAAATGCCAATCGAGCCCCGCTGCACGCGCCCATGCCGCAGCAACTGCCGGTACACGTTCCGCGCCAGTTCCGCGGGCAGCGCGAAGCCCACGCCCTCATATGCGTAGGAGACCGTGTAGATCGCCGTGTTGATGCCCACCACTTGGCCGGACATGTTGACCAGCGGTCCACCGCTATTGCCCGGATTGATCGGCGCGTCCGTCTGGATGAAGCGCTGGAACTCGTCCTCCCCCGCGACATGCCGATTCAGCGCGCTCACGATGCCCGCCGTCACCGTGTGGTCCAGCCCAAACGGACTGCCGATCGCCAGCACCCAATCGCCTACCCGTAATCTGCGGCTGCCGTCCAATTGCACCGCGGGAAGCCTATGTCCAGCGTGGATTTTCAGCAGGGCGAGGTCGGTCGCCCGATCGCTGCCCACCAATCGCGCCGGGTACGGCTGGGGGTGGTGATACAGCCACACGGCGATTCGCCGCGCCCGCCGCACCACGTGATAGTTGGTCAGGATATAGCCCCGGGGATCCACGATCACGCCGGAGCCCAGGGTGCGGTTCTCCGGCTGCAATCCTCCGTCCGCCTGGAAATCGCCTTCGTCCGCGTCTGGCAGCACCTGTCCCCCGGCCAATGGCGCCGGAGCTTCCGCATCGGTCTGGATGTTCACCACGCTTGGCAGCAGCCGCTGGGCCAATGCCTGGAAGGTGCCGCCGCTCGGCTTCGCCGCGCGATTCCGCCGCCCCAGCCCCCACCAACTGCCCAGCAGGACGCCCACCGCCAGCGCCGCCACGAGCCAGCCGGCCACCGCCCAGACGCGCGCGCGTCGGCGATGAAAGAGGGCGGTTTGGGACTGCCACGACGACATGCCAAGTAGGCGAGGGGACAGTGGCCATTATAGAACCCGCCGCCTGACGGGCCCGGGCATCCTTGGCTGGGGTGGTGCGCGGTGGTAATTCCGGACCCGCAAACCGTGCCAGGGCTTCAATTTGCGGGGGCCGCGCCAGCGATAATGCGCCATCGTCCCGCGCCGCGCCCGGTAGCGGGGCGAGCTGGCAGCCCGGAAGCGGCTACGCCTTGGGATGCGGCGCGGAGCGGCGCCACCGGAATGGCTGCAATTCGATGGTGAGGATGGCCCCCAGCACCAGCAGCGCACCGACGATTTGATTGGTCAACAGCGCCACTACCCCCACGGCGATGCTCGCCAGCCAGGCAAAAACGGGTTCCGCCGCAAAGATGATGGCGGTGTGGCTGGCGGGCGTAAACTGCTGCGCCCAGGCCTGCGTGGTGAAGGCCACCGCCGTGGCCAGCACCGCGGTGATGCCCAGCGCCGCCCACAACCCCGGCGCCGCCCAGGCCAAATGGATCGGTTCCAGCCACGCCGCCCCGATCCAAGTAAACCCGGCGGCAAAGACCACCTGCAACACCGCCAAACGGGCAAACCCGTAGCGCGGGGCGAACTCGCCCTGCGCCGCGATTTGCACCGCGAACGCCACCGCGCAAAACAGCGTGAGCACGTCCCCGCGGTTCACCGGGCCCCAGCCGCCGGTTAAGGAGCGGGCGAAGGCCAAGAAGTAAATTCCCAGCAACGCCAGCCCCGCCCCGGCGTAGGCGTTTCCTCCCAGTCGGCGCCGCCACCAGAGCGCCACGAAGAACGGCACCAGCACCACCGACAAGCCGGTCAAAAACGCCGACTTCGCCGCCGTCGTGTACTCCAGGCCGACGGTTTGGAACCCGAAGCCGATCGCCAGCAGCAGGCCCAAGATGGCACTCGCGCCCCACACCGCAGCCGGGATCCGCCGCAGCTGCCGCCGGTAGACGCCGGCGAGCAAGCCGCCGGCCAAAGTGAAGCGGGCCGCATTGAACGCCAGCGGCGAGGCGTTCTTCAGCGCCCCCTGCACCACCAGAAAGGTCCCGCCCCAGATGGCGGTGATCGCGAGCAGTGCCAGGTCGGCGCGCCAAATCGCCGGGCCGGCCGTCGGGAGCGATGCCGCGGCGGGCGCGCCGGAGGCTTCTGGAGTGGGGCGAGTCATGGCGCCTGCGCCTGGACTAAATCCCCGCCTCCGCCAGCAGCGCCATCAGCAGCAGCGCGCGGCGCAGCGCCGGCACCCGGCCGGCGGGGTCGAACCATTCCTGCATGCTGTGGGCGCCGCCGCCGCGTCCGCCAGCTCCCAGCCGGACCGCCGAGCGGCCCAGTGCCAGCGGCACATTGGCGTCGGTGGAGGCCAGCGTGTCGGCGCGGGTCATTCCTAGCCGCTCTTCCACCTGCTCCAGCGCCGCGCGCAGCGGCGCCTCCCGCGGCAGCGCTCCCGCCGGCCGTTCCCCTAGCGATTCCAGGCGTCCCGTCACCGCGCCGCTCCGCGCCTGGCGGTTTTCCTCCTCGACCCCCTCCTCCACCGCCGCCCGCAGCTCTTCCCCCAGTCGTTCTAGACGGGCGGCGTCCGCTGCCCGCAAATCCACCTTCATGCTCGCCGCCGGTGCGACCGCATTGATGGCGCCGCCGCCGCTGATCTGGCCAATATTGCAGGCGGCCACGCCGAATTCATTCCGGGCCCGCCGCAGCAATCGTTCCGCCACCCGCGCCAACGCATGGATGGCGCTCGCCGCGCCCGCGTCCGCCCAACTGTGCCCGCCCGGCCCGGTGATTTCCACTTGAAAACGCCGGCTGCCGAGCGCACGGGTGGTCATGCCCTGGCCGGGACCATCCAGTACCAGCGTGTGCGCGATCAGCCCCGCCTCGGCGCCGGAGAACAAGTGCCGCATCCCGCGCAGGTCGCCTTCGCCTTCCTCCCCCACATTGGCGGCAAAACGGAATGGCCAATGGCGGGGATCCAGTTGCGCTTCGGCGGCCAGCCGCGCCAAGGTCAGCAGTGCGGCCAACCCGGCCGCATTGTCCCCAATGCCCGGCCCCCGCCAAATCCGCCCCTCGGGTTGCGGCGTCATGGCGGTTCCCGGAGGAAACGCCGTATCCATGTGCGCCGTAATCAGAATCTGGCGCCGGTTGGCCCCGCCCCGGCTGCGCGCCGGCATCTGCGCCAGCACGTTGCCCACCGCGTCCAACCCCGCTTCCAAGCCGAGGGCGGTAAACTGCGCCAGCATCCATTCCGCGCGCAGCCCCTCCCCGCCCGTCGGCGCGGCGATGGCCGCGACCGCCAGCTGCTGGCGGCGGATCCAGGGCTCCATGCGTGGAATCCGCGCGAGCGCCGCGGTCAGCCAAGGCTCTGCGTCCAGCCGTGCCCATGCGGCGGCAAAGTCATCCGGCATTTCGGCGGCAGCCTGCACCCTTCAGGATAGTGGCGATTGCCCCGGAAGCTTCATCAGGGCCCGCGCTTTGGCGAGCACGCCCTGGAGCCCGGCGGTCGTGGCGTACGCGCCCGCTTCGTCCCATGCCACCCAGGCCAACGCCGCCGCGTCACTGCCGGCGCGCGCCTCCGCCGTCGCCGGCGCATGGGCCAAAAAATCCAGAATGACGAAGTGATATTGCAATCCGCCCTTGGGCTCGCGCTGGATCACTTCAAAAATCTCCACCAGCGGTCCCGGCGCCACGCTCAGCCCGGTTTCCTCCCGTGCCTCTCGCACCAGCGCCGCCCGCACCGTTTCTCCCGGTTCCACGCGGCCGCCGGGCAGGGTCCAAAGCCCGGCGGACGGTTCCTTGCGGCGCCGAATCAGCAGCACCCGATCCCCCCGGGGGATGATCGCGCCCACGGCGAGCACCGGCGTAGGGGGATCGGCGCGGCCGGGCACCGCGCTAACGGCCGCCGCCGGCGGCGTGCTTGGGTTTGCGCGCCCGCCGCCGGAACACCAGGGTGGGCAGCGCCGGCAGGCTGGCCATTCCGTTGGCTCCGACCGCCGCGACCGCGATGAAATAGTTGTCCTTCGACTGCCGCAGGTGCGCCTCGGTGCCGCGCACCGCCACCGACTCGGTCCATTGCGCCGCCGCAGTCGGCCGCAGCCAAACACGATAGCTCGCCGCGCCGGGAGAGGCCTGCCAGCTCAGCGTGGTGCCGCTCTCCAGCTTCGGCGCGTAATGCACCGCGGTGGGTGGGGGTGGCGCCGACGCCAGCGCCGCCAGCGTCAGGGCGTTCACGCGCGCCGCGTTGGCGTTGTAGGCCGGCGTGGTGTAGCGCGCCAAATCGCCGTACTGCACCCCATGCACCACCCGCACGGTTTGATGCTGGTGATGATAGTTCTCGTAATAGTCGGTGAAGCGCACCGCCGGATAGCCCGCCGCGTTGTAGGACATTTGGTCGCCGCCGCGCAAATAGCGGTCCTGGCGGTACTCCAGCACCACATGGAAGCCCGGCAGATAGCCCACCGCCAGCGCCGCGGCGTAGCGCGCCACTTCCCGCGAAGGCGAGTCGTTTGCCCCGCCCAGCCAGGACAGCAGGCGCAACTGCCGCGGCCGCAGCTGCCCCGGCACGCCTTGGCTGAACACCCGCAGGCGGTCATGATTGGCTCGCCCCGGCGTGTTGTCGCCCCCCACGATGTCGTTGTCCAGCATCGCCGCGATGTCCAGCCCATGCGCCCGCGCGGTCTGCGCCGCATAATGGCTGCCAAACAGCCCTTCTTCTTCGCCCTCGAAGGCAATGAAGGCGATGGAGGCGGGAAAGCGATAGCGGCTCAAAACCCGCGCGCATTCCAGCACCACCGCCGTGCCGCTGCCGTCGTCGTTGGCGCCGGGAGCGCCGACCGTGCCGTTGAACAGGTCCGTGGCGCGGGAATCGTAATGCCCGCCGACCACGAAGATGCGGTGGTCGCGCGGATCCGTGCCCGGCAGGAATGCCTCCACGTCCACCATCCGCGTGGCCCGCGGCATGCCCCGTCCCCGCGGCACGGTGAAGCGCAGCAGACGCACTTGCAGCCGTCCCCTATCTGCTGCCGCGTCTTGCCGGAACTGCTCGGCAAGCCATTTCCGGGCAGCTCCTACTCCCCGTCCGTTCCGGCCGCGGTAGCTGGAGAAGCTGCTGCGGGTTCCAAAGCTGACCAGATGCAGAATATCGGCATGGATGCGCGCCGCCGAGATCGCCCGCGCAATCGCGTGTAATTCGCCGCTGCCGCGATCGAGCCGATAGGGGTGGGGCGGTGGCGTGGCGGCGGAGGCGACGGCCACGGTCAGGGCGAGCGTAAGTACGAGGAGCAGGCGTTTGCGCATCATGGGTGCACCAGTATGGGATTTGCCGGTTCGGGACAGGCCCGTTTGGGGCGCGGGCGCTGAGCAGCGGCATTGTACTCCAATCCCGGCGCCCGCGAGGCGGTCGCCAGCACCGCCCCCGCCGCCAAGCCGCTTGCTTTTTTCCGGCGGCGGTATAAAAAGAGAAGAGTGACGGCTGGCCCGGCCCGCCGCACCGATCGCCCCGTGAGGGAAGAGAACCACCTCCTATGACTACGCTAGCCGCCCCGACTGGAGGAATCATGGCCCTGTGCCCGGAGTGTGAAGCGCAATTGGATCTGGACGATAGCCAGGTTGACGAAGGCGCCGTGATCAGCTGTCCGGATTGCGGTTCCGACTTTGAAGTCGTCAATGCCCACCCGCTGGAATTGAACGCGGTGGACGATGACGAAGACGAGGATGAGGACTTCGACGACGAGGATGCCGATGAGGACTTCGACGACGAGGACCTGGATGACGAAGACGACGAGGATTTCGACGAATTCGGCGACGATGACGAAGACGAGGACGACGAGTGACGCGCCAGGCTGCTGATTCCGCCGGCGGCGGCCGCCGGCCAAGGCGCCGCCTGCCGGCCGCCGCCGCGTTGCTGGTGCTGTTCGCCGCCGGCGCCGCCCTCGGCCAGGCCAACCGCACCGTGGAGGGCACGGTGCTGGACGCTGCCAATCATCCCGTCGCCCAGGCCGTGGTGTACCTGAAAAATGCCCAAACGCAATCGGTGGAGACCTACATTACCGGGCGTCGCGGGCGCTTTTATTTCCACGCGGTCGCGCCCAACGCCAATTTTCAGGTCTACGCCGTTTATCACCGGCACCGCAGCAAGACGCGTTCGGTTTCCGCTTATAACACCAGTCCCGTGGTTCGCGTGGACCTTACCCTGCCGCTGATCCTCCACTAGCGCCGTGGCCGGTTCCGCGCCCCCGTCCTCGCTGCCACGGCGGCGGACCCGGGGTGCACAGTGCGTCCAATTCCAACCGGTCCTTGTAGGTGTCCAGGCAGGCCCAAAAGCCCCGGTGCTGGAACGCCCGCAGTTGGTCTTGCTGCGCCAGCCGTTCCAGCGGCGCGGCCTCCAGTGCGTGCTCCGGCCGCAGCGCGTCCAAAAATTCCCGGCGGAAGACGAAAAATCCGCCGTTGATCCAATCCGGGGAATAGGGCTTTTCGTGGAAGCCGGTCACCGCCTGGTCGTCTGCCAACTGCAACAGGCCGAAGGGCAGCCGTGGCTGCACGGCCGTGAGGGTGCCGCGCCGCTGATGGCCGCGGTGGAAGGCGAGCAACGTAGCGAAATCCAGATCGGCCAACCCATCCCCGTACGTGGCGAAAAAGTCCGGGGTGCGAATGCGGTCGGCGATCGCCGCCAGGCGGCCGCCGGTGGGCGTGGTCTCGCCCGTGTCCACGTACTCCACCCGCCATTCCGGCTCGGGGCGCAGTTGCCGCCGGATATCCTCGCCGCGGTAGCCCAGGCAGAGAATGAAATGCCGCCAGCCCTGCTCCGCGTAGAGGCGAAGAATATGCCACAGGATCGGCCGGCCGCCGATGGGAATCAGCGCCTTGGGTAGGTTGGCGGAGGTGGCGGCGCCCAAGCGGGTGCCTTGGCCGCCACAGAGTACGGCCGTGGGCAGGGGATCAGTCGCGGGCATGGGCTTTGCGCGCCTCCTTGCTGGCGGCCACCTCCGGCGGCGCGGCCGCCCGGTAGTGCTCCAGCAACTTGGCCTCCTTCAACAGAACGTAATTGGCCGCCAGATAGGCCAGGATCAACCCCGGACGGCCGTCGCGGAATCCCTGCCGCAGGACATAGCTGCGCAGAAACGTCCACGGCGGCGCCCAGCACAACCGCGCCCAGGATGGCTGCCGGCCCGCCGTGGCGCGCGCCGATGCGGCGATGTCCGTGTACCGGTTCATCACCGCCACGTGCTCGCCGATGTTGCGGCGGGTGAAGTGCAGCAAATCGCCGGGCAGCGTCGCCACCTTCCCCTGCACCTTCGGCGCCTCGTGCGGCGGTTCGCCGCCCCAATGCGTCACCGCCCGGCGGTACAGCCGCGTCTGGTAATCCGGATACCAGCCGGAATGCCGGATCCAGCGGTCCATGTACCACGTGCGGCGCGCCATGCGGTACGCATCCGCTTCCGGCCCGCGTTGCCGCACCTGCTCGATCGCCGAGCGCAGTTGCGGCGTCACGCGCTCATCGGCGTCCAGGGTCAACACCCATTCGTGCTGGCAGAGGCGGTCGGCGTGATTGTGCTTCTCTCCGTAGCCGCGAAACTCATGCATCTCCACCCGGGCCCCGTGTTGCCGCGCAATCTCGGCGGTGGCGTCGGTGGAATAGGAGTCCAGCACCAGCAGCTCGTCCGCCCACGCGACCGATTCCAACGCCGCGGCGATATGGTCGGCCTCGTTGTAGGTGTTGATCCGGGCGGTGATCTTCATGGCGGCCAAGGCCCAGTGTAAGGGTTTCCCGGCGAGGGAACGCGCCGGGCGCTATCCTACGCCAGTGGAAGTGGCGCAAGTGGATTTTGGCCGCGCTTGGCGCGGCGGACAACAGCAGCTCTGGCTGCTCGCCCGCGCCTTGGAGCCCCTGGGTTGGCGCTCGCTGATCATTACTCCCGCTCCGGATTTGGCCGCGCGCTGGCGCGACGCCGGTTATGAGGCGCTCGCGCCGTCGGCGGCGCGCCGCCGCCTGCGCCGCGCGGAGGTCATTCACGTTCAGGATGGCCGCGCCTTGGGCTGGGCGCTGTTAGCGCGCTTGGGCCGCCACGCGCCGCCCCTGGTCGCCAGCCGCCGCGTGGCCTTCCCCCTCCGCCCGCTGGCGGCGGCCAAGTGGCGCCGCGCGCAGCGCGTGCTGGCCGTGTCGGAGTTTATCCGCCGCGATCTGCTGCGAGCCGGTCTGGTCCCGGAACGCGTTGCGGTGGTGTTGGACGCGGTGGATCTCGAAAGCCTCCCCAACGCGGCGGCCGCGCGCCGCGAGACGCGGCAGGCGCTCGGCATGGCGCCCGATGAGCTGGGCTTGGTCTGCGTCAGCGCCTTGACCGCGGAAAAGGGCGTCGGCGACCTGCTCGCCGCCCTGCCGCAGTTGTCCGATCTCCGCCCACGGCTGCTGCTGCCGGGCGAAGGGCCATTGCGCGGTGCTTTGCAAGCCGAAGCCGAGCGGCTGGGCGTGGCCGCGCAGTTGATCTGGGCCCATGGGCGCTGCGGCATCCCGGAGGCCGTCGCCGCCGCGGATATCTTCGTCTTGCCGTCGCGCCAGGAAGGGCTGGGTTCTTCCATTCTTTTGGCCCGCGCGCTAGAGCGTCCCGTGGTTGCCACTGCCGTGGGCGGCGTTCCGGAGTTGGTCGCCGACGGCGCGGACGAGATCGACATGGTGATCGACCGGGGCGCCTTCCTGTCCGGCCGCTACGGGCAGGTCCAAGAGGAGGTCCGCGCCGTCCGGGAGGCGTGCGGGACGGCGGTCCTGAAGGTGATCCTCGAGACGGGCGAGCTCGCCACGCTCGACAACGTGGCGCGCGCGGCGTGGGTCGCGATGCTCGGCGGGGCGGACTTCGTGAAGACCTCGCCCGGGAAGGTGTCGCCCGCCGCGACGCGGCCCGTCGCCCTGGTGCTGCTCGGTGCCGTGCGCGACTTCGCGGCCGCGAGCGGGCGGCGCGTGGGCGTGAAGGTGGCGGGCGGGATCCGGACGTCGAAGGACGCGATCGGCTACCTCGTGCTCGCCGGGGAGACGGCGGGCGAGGGATGGCTCGACCCGTCGCACCTGCGCATCGGTGCGTCCTCGCTCCTGAACGACCTCCTCATGCAGCGCGAGAAGCAGCGGACCGGCGCCTACGCCGGCCACGACTACGTGACGATCGAC
>OFHJ01000213.1_pt1 | contig 24214 bp, 19 predicted proteins | sample 1522001 | NCBI WGS metagenome assembly OFHJ01 (sample SAMEA2464838, study PRJEB22497) | soil metagenome | biome: Grassland; feature: Farmland; material: Clay | place: Australia | collected 2013-02-01 | depth 1.2 m | reverse complement strand
TATGCTGGCTCACTGCCAATATATCCTACCACAGCACAGTGATCACTTGGCTTTTGCCCATCTATATGATCTAATTCTGGCTGCGGGGAATCCACAGTGAGAGCACCTCTTCTGTCTGACGTGGTAAGTATGGTGTCCACATCTGCGACAAGTAACATGAACTTTCTTATTGTTCATTTTTCCCATTACGGCTGTTCCATTACTCATTGATTATCACCTTTTGACGGGGAAACGAAAATAACATTGTCTCCTCTTACAAGAATTCTCTCATGAACACCTGTCGTCTGGCCATTAATGGTCTCTCCAGCATTTTTGATTACCAGGTTCATGTAGATATCATATCCTTCAAGGATGCCTGAATAACCTCTGTTACCTTTGACGTCGACTAGGACATTCTTGTCGATTGAGTTTCTGAGAACATCCATTGGCTTTTGCGCGCTTGTCTGTGGCTTAGGCATTTCGATTCGTCGCTAAATTGGAAGTTTGTATATAACACTATTGACCCACAATAGTTCGCCAGAATAATGTGCTTTCATGAAGAGGAAGAATGATATGCAAGAAATCTTCAGGTTTATCCCAAGAAAACTTATATCCCTCCAACCAATAAGGCGAAAGCACAATAAACATGACAGACAGGTTATCAGTGCGATAAGCCTGTTATGTCTTGCTTAACCACAGGTGAAGATATTGAAGTTGCCTAAGATAGTCAGCATGTATTGTCCGTCGTGCAAAAAGCACACTCCTCACGAAGTAGAGAGAGTCAGGAAGAGAAAAGCCAGTGAATTCAGGGCTGGTCAGAGGAGATTCAGAAGAGCCACATCCGGTTACGGAGGTTTCCCGAGACCAAAATATGAAGGCAGAGAAAAACCAACAAAGAGAGTATCCTTGAAATACAAGTGCCAGGCCTGCAAGAAATCAGTAACTCCTCCAAGTATCAGAGCCAAGAAGTTTGAGCTGGTAGAGGTGCAGTAAATGGCAGATGACAGATTTACAAAACCAAAAAGTATAGGAAACAAGTTCCTCAACATCAAATGCAAGGACTGCGGAAATGAGCAGGTTACGTACTCCAAGATTTCTTCAACAGTAGTATGCAACATATGCGGGGCAACACTTGCCAGACCAACAGGTGGATCCCTGGAACTCGCCGCAGAAATTATAGGCGACAAACAATGAAAAAAGATCTTCCTGAAGTCGGCGACCTTGTTGTTGTTACGATTAAGGAAGTGAAAGGCTTTGGCGCAAACGTAAGGCTGGAGGAATATCCCGGCAAAGAGGGTTTTATCCACATTGCAGAAGTTGCAACAGGATGGGTAAAGCACATTAGGGATTATCTCAGGGAAGGCCAGAAGACTGTATGCAAGGTTCTCAACGTTGACACAGGCAGAGGTTATGTGGACCTCTCGCTGAAAAGAGTAAACGAACACCAGAAGAGAGAAAAGGTTGCAAGCTGGAAAAATGAGCAAAAAGCAGAGAAGCTGCTGGAAATAGTTGCTGGCCAGCTTGACATGACAGTTGACCAGGCTGAGAAGAAATTCGCGGGGAGCCTCAGGGAACGTTATGGTATCCTCTATGATGCATTTGAGGATGCCTCTGCCAGTGAAGACTGGCTTCCAGAAGAAAAAGGTGACTGGAAGGAGATATTTGAAAAAATTGCAAAGGAGAATGTTGTTCTCCCTTACATCAAGATTGGAGGTTATGTTGAGGCTTACTCCCTTGCCCCAAACGGCGTTGAGGCACTGAAGGAAGTTCTTCAATCTGCAATGGAGGAAAACGTTCAGATCCAGTATGCAGGCGCCCCTAGATACAGAATTACGGTAACTGATAAAGATTATAAGTCAGCCGAAGATGTCTTAAAGAAAGCAGTTCAGAACATAATGGACTCTTCAAAGAAGAAAGGCGTAGTTGCAGAATTCATAAGAAAATAATTGCAGGGAAAGATGCGCTCTCTCATTAGGAAATGCAGGAATTGTCAGGGTTATACCATGGAGGAAACCTGTCCGAAGTGCTCCGGCTTTGCAGATGTAGCACTTCCACCAAGATATTCACCAGTGGATAAGTTTCAGAGATTCAGATTAAAAATAGAAAAGGAGTGACACAATGGATAAAATCATACTCAACCAGTATAAGAGACCAAGGCTGACCAATCCAATTTTGGTCGGTGGCCTTCCGGGCATCGGCAACGTTGGAAAGATAGCAGCCGAATATCTCATAGAGAAATTGAAGATGGAAAAACTTGCGGATGTTTATTCACAGTATCTTCCACCGCAGGTCTTCATAGACGATGAAGGCGTAGTAAAACTTGTAAGAAACAGTATCTACTACAAGAAGATCGCAGGAAAGAACGATTTGCTTGTTCTTGTAGGGGATTTTCAGGGAACCACGCAAGAGGGGCAGTATGAAATCTCACACTTTATCCTTGAACTCGCACAGAAGCTCAATGTCTCATTTGTTTACACTCTTGGGGGCTACAGCACGGGGAAAATAGTTGAAACCCCCAGGGTACTTGGGGCAGTTACAGACTCAGAGTTCCTGGAAAACCTTAAGGACAAAGGCGTTGTCTTTCCGAAGGGAGAACCTGGAGGAGGCATAGTAGGTTCCGCCGGAGTCATGCTTGGCCTTGGAAAGGAAGTCTTCTCCATGAACGGCGCTTGCCTTATGGGTGAAACTTCAGGTTACTTTGCCGACCCCAAGGGTGCAAGAGAGATCGTAAAGGTTCTCAGGGATATTCTTGACCTCAAAATAGATCTTGCTGATCTTGAGGAGAGAAGCAAGCAGATCGAGCAGATAACAGAAAAAATGCAGGAAGATGTCCAGTCCAAGGTGACCCAGAAGGATGACCTTGGCTATTTCGGATGATTCCTATTCCCTCATTTCCAAAATTATTACCTCTTTACATTACTTGATTTTCAATTCCCCGAACCCCTAATTTTGTATTTTTAAGGCCGATTCTGTTGTTGTTATACTCAACAAAGTAATTTAAACAAGCAAATTATGGGAGTTTAATGCCTCCTCGAAAGGCCACCATATCTGAATTCAGGGAAGCATCAATTTCTGAATTCTTTGAGAAGAACAGACACATTTTAGGATTCGATTCCCCGCAGAAGTCCCTCTTTATGATAGTCAAGGAAGCACTGGACAATTCTCTGGATGCCTGCGAAGAACACGGCATACTTGCCGACATCAAAGTGTCGATTGAAAGGCTGGATTCAGAGGAATTCTCTGTCACCATTGAGGACAACGGCCCGGGAATTGAAAGAAAGCAGGTGCCAAATGTATTTGGTAAATTATTGTACGGTTCAAGATTTCACTCATTCAAACAGTCCAGGGGACAACAGGGTATAGGGATTACTGCTGCAATACTGTATGGACAGATCACAACTGCTCGTCCCTCATATATCAAGACAAAGCGAAAGGAGGACGATGTGGCATATGAGTTCCAGCTTGGGATCAACGTAAAAGAGAACAGGGCCGATATACACTCGGAGAAGCCTGTAATTTGGGATCAGACAAGTGGAACAATAATTATGATACCGGCAAGGGGGAAATACCAGGTCGGAAAACAGTCAATTCTAGAATATGTTAAGGAGTGCGCTGTGGCCAACCCAAATGCAACTCTCAGACTGTCAGATCCAGATGGAAAGACATACGAGATCTCCCGGGTTACCGATGCCCTGTCCAAGCCAGCTGTTGCCATAAAACCACATCCCCTGGGGCTGGAACTTGGCGATATAAATTCACTGGCAAAGAACAGCAGTGCATCGGATCTCACAAAGTTCCTGAAGGATGAGTTCAACCGGATAAGCGACAAGGTCGCTGACGAGATCCTTACACATGCAGAACTGGACCCCAGGAAGAAACCCTCGGACCTTTCACTACAGGATGTAAAGAAACTGAAAGATTCTTTCCAGGCTGTAAAGCTCATGCCTCCCCCAACAGACTGCCTTTCTCCCCTGGGATCAGAATTCATCAAGAAAGGGCTGAAAAGCGTTTATGGCGAAAATCACCCGTCCCATTATGGAAAACCCATAATGAGGCCAATTTCAGTGTATAATGGAAACCCGTTCGCAGTAGAGGCCGGAATTGTTTATGGCGGTGATCTTCCGTCTGATCAGCCTGTTAGGGTAGTCCGGTTCGCAAACAAGGTTCCGCTCCTTTATCAGCCCGGAGCGTGTGCAATAACAAAGGCAATTTCAGAAATGGACTGGAGGCAGTACGGATTCGATCAGAAAGGGGGCCAGGGACTCCCGTTCGGGCCTGCAATCATATTTGTCCATGTTTACGGAATAAGAATACCATTCACATCAGAATCAAAGGAAGCCATAGCAAACGTCCAGGCAATAGTGGATGAAGTGTCCCTTTGCCTCAGGTCACTTGGAAGGGGAGTCAAGTCATTCCTTGGGAAGAAAGACAGGAGAGCGAAGATATATGAAAAATTCAGGCTTGTTAACACCCTTATACCGGAAATAGGAAAGAAAGCCTCTGATATCCTGGGAATGGATCTTCCAGACCTGGAGCCTGTAATCTCCAAAATAGCAAATGTTGTTTTCGTGACAGAGGAATTCAGCAGGACCAGTGATGGGCTCAAGGTTGATATCAAGATAATAAACTACACAAGAAAGAATGTCTCATTGAATCTGTTTGCAGATCCACCCACAGGCGATTACGAAGGACCTGATCTGAAATGGGAGATTAAGGAACTCAAGCCCGCCGGGGAATTCGTTGAGTCGTTCATACTCACCGGCCCAATTCCAGACTATCCTGGAACAAATTATTATTTCACCGGAATTGACCCGGTAAGAATCCAGGGTGCAGAACTTCTCCCTGCTGATTTTGGAACGGAAAGTGTGAGCATAGTGGAAACACAGGAGGAGGAAGCATGAGTTCGGATGGTACATCAGGAAAACTGGAGGAACTGGTTCGCAGCATATACTCCATGCTGGCTTCAGGAGAGATCCCGGAAGTGTCCATGCCGTCGAGAAACAAAGAGAATATTGTTCTTGACCCAATGCTCTCAGTATGGAGATATGGTGATTCGAGAGTCACCAGGTCTGGCAAAGCGGTGGATGGCGCAGAATATATGGTGAAACTGCTTTACATGGTCGACTTCATACGCGAAATGCTACGGGAAAGCAAGTCGTCAACACTCAGGGAAATGTACTACATTTCCGAGGGTTGGAACCTGGGTAAATTTGGGACCCAGGATGAATCAAACCTGATGGCGGAAGACCTCGAAGTCCTGAGCTCCCTGCTGAGGGAAGATTTCAAACTGAGGCCAGAGGAAAACGGGGCCAGCATCATGGGGGATATAACAATAGAGGAGAAGACCAGGAAAGGCGAATTCAAGAAAATCAACTGCAGGGACGATGTTGGTGATGGGGGTTATGGAATTCCCTACAGTGTTGAAGATGACAAACTCAGAATTAAGGACGTGAATGCCAAATTCATTCTGGCTGTTGAAACAGGAGGTATGTTTGACAGGCTGGTTGAAAATGGTTTTGACGAAAGCAACGAGTGCCTTCTGGTTCACCTGAAGGGACAGCCTGCTAGAAGCACGAGAAGGCTTCTCAAGAGGATTAATGAGCAACACAATGTTCCGGTATATGTGTTCACGGATGGCGACCCATGGTCATTCAGAATTTATGCTTCTATAGCTTATGGTGCAATCAAGACTGCCCATATTTCACACTACCTGGCTGTTCCAACGGCAGAATATATCGGCATAACAGCCAGCGATATTCTCACTTACGACCTGCCAACAGATAAACTAAGTGACAAGGACATTGCCGCTCTGAACGCAGAACTCAAGGATCCTAGATTCCAATCAGAACAGTGGAGGGAGGAGATAGAAACTATGCTCCAGATAGGAAAGAAGGCAGAACAGCAGGCCCTTGCAAAGTACGGTCTTGATTACGTGACATCAACGTACCTGCCGGAGAAATTATCACAGGTGTCGGGATACAGATGGTGATATCAATGAAGGTTGCCTTAGTTCAAATGTCATCAACCAAAGACAAGGACAGAAACCTGAGCCTTTCCCTGGAACTTCTGGACCAGGCTTTGAAAGGGAAACCTGAACTGGTTATATTTCCTGAGTATCAGATGTATTCTCCGGACTATTCAGATCCAAAAGGCCTGATGGATGCATCAGAAACCAAGGAAGGCAATTTTGTCTCAGCTTTTGCTGAAATGGCTAGAAAATCTGGGGTAAAGATCCTCATAAACATGGCTGAAAGCAGTTTTGGATCCCTAAAACCGTTCAACACCTCGGTAATGATCGATGATCTCGGGATGGTAATTGGGAAATACCGAAAGCTCCACCTTTTTGATGCATATTCAAAGCTGGAAAGCAGCCTGTATGATTTTGGAAGGATGCCGCTCAATGTCCTGAAAACCAACAAATTCACCATGGGCCTCCAGATATGCTATGACCTGAGATTCCCGGAACCTGCCAGATACCTGGCATTACAGGGTGCCCAGATACTATCCTATCAGGCAGGCTGGTACGCAGGAGACAGAAAACTGGATATCTGGAGAAACCTGCTGAGAACAAGGGCCATTGAGAATGGAACTTTTGTTCTCGGAACCGCACAATGCGGAAAGGACTTCACTGGCCATTCATTGGTTGTGAACCCTTACGGGGACGTTCTTGCAGAGGCAGAGAATGAAAACACCGTTGTGGAGTCCGAGCTGGATTTCAGTGTTCTGAAGAAATACGCTGAAGATGTGCCGATGTTGAAGCAGCGAAGAAAGGATCTCTACGATGTCTCAGGCTTGTAGGGACGAAAGAAACTTTCTGAATTCAAGATAGTCCTTTACCCTGTATCTGGCTGAAGTTGAGCCATCTCCAATTTTTATTGTGAACGCGTCGCTGTTGATCCTGAACGCATCCTCATCAGTCCTGTCATCTCCGGCAATAAGTGCAGGCCTTCCATTTCTAATCTTTTTTATTGCGGCACCTTTGTTGGGCCCGGGAATCCTGATTTCAACAATCATTTTTCCTATGTAACATGACATTCCAATATCCTCTGCTATGGAACAGATTTCTTCATCCAGTTTCCTGTGCAGGTCCTTATCAAGATACCATTTGGTGAAAACAACCCCGCCGTCCTTGTTGATAAGATGAACCCCGGGGAATTCACTCTCAAATTTCTTCTCCATGCCAAAAATCTGGTCACATTTTCTTCTATAGTCTTCATATCCCTCTACTGTCTGGATTTCACCTGTACTCCTTGACATTACTGCCCCATGCAAGGCCAGAATGTTGTATCTGTCACCCAGGAAATTCCTCATCTCCCTCAGTGACCTTCCGGTAACAATGTAAAGATCAAGTTCCTTCCCAATGGAATCGAGATTGCTAATCAGTTCAGGATCGGGGTAGGAGTTCTCGGGGTCTGTTATTATGGGAACAAGTGTTCCATCATAATCTAGGAAAAGAATGGGGTTACCTCCCCTGATCTTTTGAAAATCGCTTTTTATCTTCTCAAGGCTCAATTTTGCCACTCAGGTAATTCATTCTTTGGGTTGCTGTTCGTTTAATTTCATTGAGCCACCATTTGAGGTCCCTGGTTTCCACGGTTTCTTTCATGCCTCTCAGTCTGGAAAAGATCTCGTCTTCCTCCATGTTCATTGCATGGTGTATGGTGTCGGCCACCTCATTTATGTCAAACGGGTTGACCTTCAGTGCGTCTTCGAGTGCATATGCTGATCCTGCGAATCTTGAGAGTATAAGTACCCCTTTGCTGGTTGCAGCCACGAATTCCTTGCTCACGAGATTAAGCCCGTCAATCAGGGGAGTAATAAGGCCAACGTCCGCAGACCTGTAATACCTCATGAGATTGTTGTCTGTAACCTTCCTGTACATGTAAATGATTGGCTGCCAGGACAGGTCAGAATACATTCCATTTATTCTCCCGACTGTCATTTCAAGATCTTTTCTCATGTTTATGTATTCAGTGACAGAGGATCTGCTTGGTGTAACTATCATGACATAGCTGAACTTCCTTGCATCTTCCGGATATCTCTTGAGCAGTGATTCAATGGCAAGGGCCCTGTTTGCCAGGCCCTTTGTATAGTCGAGCCTGTCGATGCTGAATATCAGTTTTCTGTTGTTTTTGAGCTCAATGATCTGATTCTGGTTCCTGGAAGACCCGTAATACGTGGTATCAATCCCAAGTGAAAATGTGAAAAGCTTCTCCTCGATGTTATGGCGGTTTCCAATGAGGCTTTCGCAGGATTCCCTGAAATTCTTTCGGTAGAGATCGGTATGGAAAGTGATCATGTCAGAGGCTGTTATGCCTTCGAGTATCTCACTTGCTTTTGGAAGGGTGGCATAAAACTCGCTGGCAACCCAGGGAATATGCCACGTGAATATGGTGAAATTGTCGACCCCCTTCTTCCTCAGCATCTTGGGTAGCAAGGTCAGCTGATAATCATGGACCCAAAGTACCTGGTAGGGCTCAATCTGTTCTGCAATTGCTTCTGCAAACCTGTTGTTGATTTGGTTATAGTAGGAAAAACCCTTCGGGTTATTCTTAATCCTGTCCCTAAAATAGTGGAAAAGTGGCCACAAGGTACCGTTTGCAAAGTCATCATAGAAACCCCTTCTTTCTCTGGGGCTCATGAATACCCTTACTATCTTGTATCCATCATATTCCTCTTCGGGATATTTGTCATCCAGATTGCCATCTCCCCAGCAAACCCAGGTACCACCCTCCTGTCTCATCGCGCTGCTAAGGGCAGTTGCCACACCTCCAACATTCTTCTTTACTGTTTCTTTGCCGCCGATCTTCTCATGAGATATTGGACAGCGGCTTGTGACAACGAGGTAACTCATGTTTTATAAAGGGAGTCTTGCTATTTAAGAGAAAGGATAGAATTATGGCATGCCTTCAGGGAAGCACTTAGAAACCATTTTATACTGCCCTATAATCTACTGCTCGTGACGGCCATAGTGGCGGGGTCACACCCGGTCTCATTCCGAACCCGACGGTAAAGCCTGCCACGTTTCACATGCGTACTGTCTTCCGCGAGGGGACGGGAACTGTGATTCGCTGTCACAACTTCTATTCCATTTTGTTTAACATTGGGCTTTTTCATTTTTTAATGTTCCCAGGAAAAGCTTTAATCAATAATGCCGGAATCTGCTTAGAATTTGAAGAATGTAAGTCTTGTAGCTGCCCTTTCAACCTTCAGGGGGCTTGGGTTCTCATCTATTTGGGTATTCAGTGCACTTTATCTGAGGACTATCCTTGGCCTCTCCATATTTCAGGACGGGCTTGTTATAACAATCGGCAGTGGCATTGCAGCAGTTCTTCAAATATACGGCGGTTCTCTTTCGGATCGGTTTGGCTATAAACGAACAATAGTGATCTCGTTTGTTTCAGTCATAATCCTCTATTCCATAATAGTAGGCTTCGCATCTGCAAGAAATTCAATCTTATGGTATCCGGCCCTGTTTGTTGGCCTCATGGTTTCGAACACGGTTCAAACACCTGCTGCGAGTGCAATCGTATCACATGGAAGCGAAGTCAAGCTGAAGGGTTTCTCCATCCTGAGGATTGGCAACAACATTGGCTGGGGGATCGGACCAGCCATAGGCGGCTTCCTGATCTCCTTTTCGGGTTACTACTACCTTTTTGTTTTCGGTCTTGTTACAGCAATTGCAGGACTTGTTATTACGGCCCTGGTTAAGGATGTAAGGCCCACGGGGATTGTACCGGTTAAATTTCACGCAGGTAACGGCCTTCTCATGGTTCTCTCTGTTGCGGCCCTTCTTCTGTTCATAGTGCAGGCACAGGAGACAGTCACCTTGTCAAATTATGCCAAGATACTAAGGAATCTCGATTATCTGGATATTGGGATACTGTATCTCACCAATGGAATCGCGGTCATACTGACACAGGGGCTCGTGTACAAGGTCTCGAGAAGGCTTGGCAATTACTGGTCCTTCATTATAGGGGGTTTCCTGTATTCTTTCGGATTTTTCTCATACGCATTTTTCAGTGGCCTTGAGGGGATGATACTAGCTACAGTCATTTTCACCTTCGGGGAGGACTTTGCATTCCCGGCCGGGCTATCGATGGTTTCGATGGTGTCCAAACCTGAGAACATCGGTAAAAACATGGGAACCTACAATGCGTTCATCTCTGCAGGCAGGGCTGTGGGGCCATTACTGGGTGGCTATGTCCTCAGTTTCACCGTCGATCCGTACCTTATTTGGGGTATTACAACTCTTCCGGGATTCATAGGGGTCATCATAATCCTCCTGGTATTCAGGGGTAATTCCACAATACAGGAAGATTTTACACACGCAGGTGGTTGATCACCATTCCCCAATTAGGGGCAAGGGTGAAAGGATTCCATCACTTCCTGAAATCATCGGGATTGAACATGTAGCTCTGGAAATTCTTCTCAGCATCTTCCCGAACAGGAGACAGTTTTTCAAGGAATCCACTGATTAGATCAGAAGCGAGCTGTTTCATTTCCCCGCTGAGAATTTCTCCGGCTTTGTATTGGGTGTATATTCTGTCCGTCTGATCAGTGTCAGTTTCCAGCATCCTGTAAACATTGAAGGCAAAGTCCACATCAGGGTTGGCCCCATATTTTCTCTGTTCCTCGGCAGTTTCCCTTCCTCCCGAGAAAGCGTATTTCATCAGCTTTTTCCTGACTACTTTAGGGTCGTCATCAAGATATATCCCACTGTTCAGGTCAGACGAGGACATCTTGCCGCCCCCCTTCAGGGAAGGGATAAACTTTGAAATTATAGAAGATGGCTTGTTGTATCCAAGTTTTGGAATCACGTCCCTTGCCACCTTGAAATGCGGATCCTGATCAATGGCGTAAGGGATGAGACATTTTACATTCCTGCCGCTTAGAGCAGGGATAATGAATGCTGGGACAGCCTGCATGCTGGTGAAGAAGTACTTTCCAATGTTGTCGCTGTCGGTAAAGCCGAAGACTGCCTTTGCTGTAGAAGCCGTAATATGTTTTGAGACACGTACAGCCTCCCTGTAAAGGTCTCCCGCCTGTTCAGAATCTACAAGAATATGCGTTTTTTCAGGTTTGAAACCTAAACTCAGGATATCAAGAATATTATCTCTTGTTGTTTTCCTGATATCTTCCCAGCTGATGTCCCTGAAGAGGAATTTTTCATCGTCCGTGATTTGAATCACCAGGTCGACACCAAACTTTTCCTGCAGCCACTTGGTGAAGAGGAAAGGCAGAAGGTGTCCCAGATGCATTTTTCCGGAAGGTCCCCTTCCCGTGTAAAGGTAAAACGGATTGCCTTTCCGGTGTTCGGCCAGAATAACGTCAAGGTCACGGTGTGCGTAGAAAATTCCGTATTTGAGGAAGGGGTGGATATCTCCGGTCAACTCCTTTATGGAGTTGAGCATGTCCTTGTCGATGAGTTTTGCCCCGAATTCAGTGGCTATCCTCCCATAATCTGTTTCCTTAAGATCGCCTGAAACTTCCCAGGGTGTTACGTCCATTTTATCCGTCAACTTTACTCTCTCCAGATGGTCCTATGTTTGGTGTTATGGAAAGTTTCACCTTAATTGTTCGCACGATTCTGGGAATCACTGGGGTGATTTCATGAACAGGTCCTTTTCCATGGTGCCCCTGAGTTTCCCCAGATCTTCCGGTCTGAATACACCATATTCTGTAATGAACGCTGTAACGTATTTGGCAGGAGTTACATCAAAAGCAGGGTTCCTCGCATGGCTACTGCCTGGACCAAGTCTCTTGTCATTTACTATAAGGACTTCATCTTCCGACCTTTCCTCAATAGGGATATCATCGCCGGTTGTTATGGAGAAATCAAAGGTGCTTCCAGGGGCAGCTACATAGAACGGAATTCCGTTCTCTCTTGCCACCACGGCTTTTTCATAGGTTCCTATCTTGTTTGCAAAATCCCCATTTGCAGTAATCCTGTCAGCTCCAACAATTGCCATGTCAATTTCCTTTCTCCTCATATAGTGGCCAGCAGCATTGTCTGCTATTATGGCATGGTCTATGCCTTCCTGCCCAAGTTCCCATGCAGTGAGCTTTGCGCCCTGAAGTCTTGGCCTTGTCTCGTCGACAAAGACGAAGATATTCTTTCCCTGGTCCTTTGCGAATCGCATTGGGGCAAGTGCGGTTCCCCAGTCAACTACAGCAAGCGCACCTGCATTGCAGTGGGTGAGAATCCTGTAATTGTTACCTATGAATTCATTCCCATATTCTCCAATCTTCTTGCATCTGCCGCTAATCTCATTTGAATATCTTCTGGCGGCACCAAGATCAAAGTTGTTCGCCTTCATGTAGGCAATAGCCTTGAAAAGATCAAATGCTGTTGGCCTGGTCTTGCTTATCTTCTCCACTACAGGGTCCATCTCTTCTCCCCTAATCTTGGCCATTGCCAGGCCAAATGCAGCGGTAACCCCTATTGCGGGGGCACCTCGCACAACCATGTCCTTTATTGCATAGGCTATTTCGTCTGAATTTTTGGCTTCAAAAATTTCAATTTTATCTGGAAGTTTTCTCTGGTCGATGAGTTTCACAGTGTCGTCTTCGTACCAGACTGCAAAAAGATGTTTTACCTCACCATCTACGTTAACTTTCATTGACCTGTGATACTTATCTGAGATATATCAGTTACCGGTCACCTCTCGGGGAGGAAGGAATATTTTCTGAAGGCTTCCAATTGAGGTAGGGGGTCAAGGTCAACAAATGGCGCATTCATGTAATTTTCTGGATTTTCTTCACCCAGAATGAGTTTCCGGAAGAGATAATTGTGGATTGCAGGGACCTCATATCCTGAAACGGTTTTTACCAGCTCCTTTGTTCTTACAGAAGCTTCATCTGCCTGAGATTTCCCCTTTGCAATCAGCATGGTGTTCAATGCAAAATTGGCAGTTGAACAGACACCCCCGACTGCTCCAGACTCAATGGATTCCTTCAGCATTGCGTCTTTTCCCTGGAAGACCTTCAAACCCTTGATCTTAAGAAATTCCCTGAAAATTTCAAAATTGTTTCCGCTGTCTTTCATTCCCACCAGGTTGGAGTGCTGTTCCTTGAGTTCCAAGACCATTTTGGGCGTCAGTTCCGATCCGCTCAGTGAAGGGTTGTTGTAAACATAAAAGTCCGAATCCAGGCTTTCAAGCAGTAAAGAAAAGTAATTCAATGTTGATTTCTGGCTGTACTTGTGATAATACGGGTTGATACTCACTAAATCATGGTATCCAAGGTCAATGGCATACTTCCCAAGCTCCAAGCTCTCCTCAATATTATTTCTGCATATCCCTGCAAAAAGTTCCAGTCCAGTGGATTCCTCGATCACTTCAGAAAGAATGCGCTTGTGCTGGCTCATGGAAAGCGAAGCAAAACCACCAGTAGAACCACCGGGAAACAATCCGTCAAAACCGTTTTCAAATGCGTAGGAGATGAATTTCCTTAATGTGCCCCGATCAAGTTCTCCTTTGGAAAAAGGTGTGATCATGGGAATAATGATTTTTGCCATCGAATACTTGATCCTGAAGATTCTATTAAATTGCTTGTAGAATAGTAAGGGCAATAAAATAAACAAATGCTTATATAACTTACAGGTCTCTCCCCTTATGATCGAGATAAAGGGGCTCTCCAAACTATATGGAAGAAACGCCCCGCCTGCTGTTAGCAAACTTGATCTTGAAATTAACGATGGAGAGATCCTTGGTTTTGCGGGCCTCAACGGTGCCGGAAAGTCCACCACAATAAGGGTCGTTTCCGGAATCATCTTTCCAAGCAGCGGACATGTTGCAGTCAACGGGTTTGACATCGTGAAGGAGAAGATCAAAGCTTCAATGCATATAGGCTGGGTTCCTGAACTTCCCAATTTTGAACCAAATGCCAGATCTGTACCCCTGTTGAAATATTATGCAGGATTTTACGGGCTTAAAGGAGATGAGGTCGAAGCAAAGATAGAGTCTCTGCTCAAACAGTTCAACATATGGGAAGCTAGAAACAAGAAGCTCAAGGACTACTCACAGGGAATGAAGAAGAGATTCTCCATAGCAGCTGCAATGATCGGTGACCCCCAGAATTTCCTTTTCGATGAAACCCTAAATGGCCTTGACCCGGAGGGGGTCAGGAACATGAGAGACTTCATGCTGAAACTGAAGAAGGAAGGGAAATCTGTATTCCTGTCTTCCCACATACTTTCTGAACTGGAAAACGTAGCAGATCGTATTGCAATTATAAGAAAAGGCGAGCTCATCAACATAGTTGAAAGGAGTGACCTCACCAACCTTGGAGCGTCGGTTGTCAGGATCAGAATAGAGAACATGGACAAAGATGCCATTGGAATAATGGAGCAATACGGCGATGTGGAAGTCAGTGGAAACATGGTCACAATAAAGAATCTCAAAGGCACAGCCGCAGAATCCAGGAAAGTGAACAATGTCCTTGCAAAGAGTGATTATGACATCTCCTTCTTCGATGTTACAGGGGAAGATCTCGAGGATTATTTCCTTCAGCTCGTGGGAAAAGGTGATGGCAGATGAGGGATTTTATATATGACCTCAGGAGGACCCTATCTGGGAAATTTACCATAATCTCAATTATTTTCATAATCGTTGTGTCTGCGGGAATTGGATATGCACTTACGGCAGCAGGCTCCTCAGGCACTCAGCCAACAATTCACACCAATTCAAGCTATACTTATTCCAATGGCACCTACAATGTAGCTATTTTTGCATTCAATGAAAACGGGCAGGCAGCCTCGAGTTTGGAGATTTATGCCCAATATAACAATACTTATGTTAACCTGACCACTGATTCCAGTGGTTTTGCCCACTACACAATTAAGAGCGATGCACTAGAACTCATTTTTAATTACTCGTTGAACCCCATTACCAGCTCAAGTGTCGGTTTTGTTCATTACATTTACATGGTTGGGAAGTATTTCAATGGAAATAGTGTTCAGGCTACCCTGACAACCATAACAAAACCGGGTACAACCAATTCACACGAGCTCCTGTTGTACTACTCCCCGACATACCTTAACGAGACTTCAAACAAGATATACATCTACTATGGGATTTACAATCTGACAGGCCGTTCAACTCTCCCAATAAGCATGCAGAACTCCACATTCTACACTGAAGTAACGGTAAGCAAAGTTGGGACACAATTGATCGACATCAACCCCACCAATCTTTCAGCAACACAGGGAGTTGCAGTTACAGTTTTTAGTGCAAACAATTCTACAGGTTATGGAATCACCTCGGCACAATACATCCCGCAGAACATAATTTCCAAGATTGGAGTGGCTACGCTGGTGTTTAATGTATTTGCAGCCTTATTTGGGTTGATTATACCCATACTTGCATCTCTGTCAGCTTATTTCTATTTTGGAAAGGACAAGGCAAGCGGTGTTCTGGAATCGGTCATAACCAGGCCCGTGACAAAAGGCCGGATAATACTCTCGAGATACATAGCGAATGTTGGGAGCATGATTGTAGCTTTTGCAATTGGGACCGCTGTTTTCAATATATTCCTTTATAGGGCCACAGGTTCCACCCTGTCTCTCGATTACGCGGGAAGCCTGATCTGGTCTTACTTTGTGGAAATTGCGGCATTCACCGGAATTATATTCCTGGTGTCCCAGTATGTGAAATCTCAAGGGGGAATCCTCGGAATAGCAATAGCCCTGTTCCTTATCTTTGGCGTGATGTGGTCTACTGTGATAACACCACTGTTGCTCACTTATGTATTTCACGCGATATCAGGAACCAACACATACCAGCAGCTCACGATTTACTTTGATGTGTTAAATCCTGCAGGCTACAGTTCACTAATGGCCTTCTTTATATCACCCATAAGCCTGACTGGGGCAAGCATCGATGCTGCAAAATTCGGAGTAACCAGGCTGTCATTGACTGTGGTTGGCCTGCTCTGGTTCCTGGTGCCCATAATACTTGCTTTCGTCATAGGAAGGAGAAGGGATTAAGAATCCCTGCTTTTTTCTTTTTTTTGCTGACAACCTTATATTCGGCGGGTTGGGAAAGAAGCTAGAGTTCATGATAAAAATTTAACCAGGCTCCTATAATTATTTTTGCTGGCAATTCCAATAATATTTATAACTTGGAGAGATATCTCAGGACGCAAGGTTGCGCTCTGGGCCCATAGCTCAGCTAGGTAGAGCATCTGGCTTTTAACCAGGTGGTCGAGGGTTCGAATCCCTCTGGGCCCGCTAAGGGGAGTGAGAAAAGTGGGAAAATTCAATGTGCTGCAGCACGATCTGGTACCAGAACATCACGTAGTTCCAAAGAAGGATGAGGATAAGGTTTTAAGAGAGATCGGAATAGCTAGAGATCTTTTGCCTAAAATAAGTAGAAGTGATCCGGCTATTAAAGCTCTCGAAGAGATACATGGCCCGCTGGAAAGCGGCACCATTATCAAAATCGTACGTAAGAGTCCAACCACGGGTTACTCTGTATATTACAGGGCAATATCCAGTGAGGTTTTTAAATGAAGGAGTTAATAGACTATTTCTTCAAGAATGAAAGTGTAGTAAGTCATCAGATAGATTCATACAATAATTTTGTGGCAACACTGGGAAATCCAGACAGTGTTATGCAACAGATAGTGGACGAGACAAAAGTATCAGACGAGGAAGAACCGGGAGTAATGATTTTAGATCCGACCAAGACCGGCGGTCGGGAAATTAAGGTTTATTACGGAAGAGTCAGGGAAAAGGGAAGATTCGTCGGTGAACCAACCATATGGGTTGGCCAGCCTGAGATCAAGGAAGCATCCGGGGCATCAAACCAGATTACTCCGAATGAGGCAAGACTCAGGGATCTCAATTACATGGCCCCAATTACCCTCAGAGTAAGGGTTGTTGAGGATGGCATGGACAAGGATCCCGAAAACATCAAAATCGGTGACCTCCCTGTAATGATAAGGTCAAAGGTATGCTCACTCACAGGAAACAACCTTGACGTATATGTTGAGAAGAACAATGGCCCTGTGGATGCCAGCAGAAGGGAAAAACTCCAGTATGTGGGCGAGGACCCGGACGACTCAGGAGGTTACTTTATAATCGGTGGCTCAGAAAGGGTCATAACCTCACTTGAAGATCTCGCACCCAATAAAATTCTTGTGGAATTTGAGGAAAAGTACGACAGCAAGGTTGAAGTGGCAAAGGTTTTCTCACAGAAAGCAGGTTTCAGGGCGCTTACCTCCATGGAAAGAGGCAACGACGGAATCATTTCAGTTTCAATCCCAAGTGTTGCAGGTTCTATACCGTTGGTTATACTGCTCAAGGCCCTTGGAATGGACAGGGACGTCGACGTTCACGATTCAATTGCCTCTGCCCCAAGAATGGAGCCAATAATTTACGCAAACATTGAAGAATCAAAGAGCCCGAAGATTTTCCCGCCAAACGGAGTAAGCAACCTTGAGGATGCAATCGCATACCTTGAGAAGAGATTTGCAGCCGGCCAGGCGAAAGAATTCAGGGAAAAGAAAGTTTCACAGATGCTGGACAGGTCACTGCTCCCGCATCTTGGAGATCGCCCAGAAGACAGGATCAAGAAGGCAATTTATCTAGGAAGAATGGCAAGATCACTGCTGGAACTTCATCTTGGAGTCAGGAAAGAGGATGATAAAGACCATCTGGCAAACAAGAGAGTAAAGCTGGCTGGGGACCTCCTGGACGAACTTTTCAGGAACGCTTTCCAGGCTGTAATGAAGGATCTCAAGTACCAGCTGGAGAGAACTTACAACAGGAAGAAAGGCATTCGCCTGAAACCTGCTGTCAGGCAGGATCTGCTCTCGCAGAAAATACTGCATGCAATGGCCACAGGAAACTGGATTGGCGGCAGAACCGGTGTATCACAACTGCTGGACAGGATATCAAACGTGAGCACACTGAGCCATCTCAGAAGAATCATTTCACCTCTTACGAGATCACAGCCGCACTTTGAAGCAAGAGACCTTCACCCAACGCAGTGGGGAAGAATATGCCCCAATGAAACCCCTGAAGGACAGAATTGTGGCCTTGTGAAAAATGCCGCACTTATTATCAATGTTACAGAGGGATACAACCCGACAATTATTCTCGAGACACTCAAGGGCATGGATCTGCAGGAAGTAGAAGGCGAAAACCCGGCTGCAGGAAGGGTCTACCTTAATGGGGATTTCGTTGGATACCATGACGATCCTTCCTACCTCACAGATCGTGTCAGGGAGGAGAGGAGAAGAGGCAAAATTTCCTCCGACGTCAATGTAAGATTCGATCCGTCAACAAGGGAAGTAATTATCAACTGCGACAGGGGAAGAATCAGAAGGCCACTCCTTGTTGTAAAGAACGGAAACACTGTGATCAGCAGTGAAATGCTCAGAAAACTCCAGTCCGGAGAATACGGAGTGGAGGATCTCATTAAGAGAGGGGCACTTGAATACATAGATGCAGAGGAAGAGGAAAACCTCTACATAGCAGTTTATGGGTTCAATTTCCCGGAAAGATGCCCCAAGTGCAACCAGTTCCTCTACAGGAGCAAGCTGAAGTGGCTCAATCCCGGAGAAGGAAATGAACCTGATGCCCCGGTACTGCTGCAGTGCGAGCACTGCAATGCAAAGTTCGAGGCACAGAAACTTCTGACAGAAGAGCACTCCCATCTGGAAGTTGACCCCTCACTGATACTTGGTGTGGTTGCATCGGTTACACCCTACCCGGAGCACAATTCATCACCGAGAATTACGATGGCTGCTGCCATGACAAAACAGTCAATCGGTCTTTCCTCCAGCAACTTCAGGATCAGGACTGACACAAGAGGTCATGTCCTCCATTATCCCCAGATCCCGCTGGTCAAGACCAGAGTTATGGACTTTATCAAATACGAGAAGAAGCCTGCGGGCCAGAACTTTGTGGTGGCAATTATGTCCTACCAGGGTTACAATATCCAGGATGCTCTCGTGTTCAACAAGTCTGCAGTTGAAAGGGGACTGGGAAGAAGCACATTCTTCAGGACATACAGTGCTGAGGAGCGCAGATATCCCGGTGGCCAGGAAGACAAATTCGAAATTCCGACCCACGACGTTCTGGGAGCCAGGGCAGAGGAATTCTACAGGAATCTTGATGAAAACGGAATCATTTACCCTGAATCTTACGTAGAAGGCTCCGAAGTGCTTGTTGGCAAAACTTCTCCGCCAAGATTCCTTGAAGAAGGCGGCGACAAGCTTGGCCCACAGAGGAGAAGGGAGTCGTCAATAACCATGAGGCCGAATGAGAAAGGTTTCGTGGACAACGTAATTCTAACTGTTTCTGAGAGCAACAGCCGTGTTGTCAAGATAAGGGTCAGGAGTGAAAGGATTCCGGAACTGGGAGACAAGTTTGCATCAAGGCACGGACAGAAAGGTGTCATAGGTGCCGTAGTTCCACAGGAGGATATGCCTTTCACAGAAGACGGTATTATCCCTGACCTGATCATTAACCCGCATGCAATTCCATCGAGAATGACTGTGGGGCACATACTTGAAATGATTGGAGGAAAGATTGCCTCCGAGAATGGAGAAATTGTGGACGGAACCATATTCAGCGGAGAACCTGAAAAGAGCCTGAGGGAAGACCTCATTAAACTCGGTTTCAGAAATTCATCTGCTGAGGTGATGTATGATGGAATCACAGGAAGAAAGTTTGACGCTGACATCTTCACAGGAGTGATCTATTACCAGAAACTGCACCACATGGTGGCAGGGAAGTTCCATGCAAGGTCAAGAGGGCCGGTTCAGATTCTCACAAGGCAGCCCACAGAAGGACGTTCTAGACAGGGAGGTCTCAGATTTGGTGAAATGGAGCGTGATACGCTCATTGCACACGGTGCTGCGATGGTGATCAAGGACAGGTTGCTTGATCAGAGCGATGGAACAATTTTATATGTGTGTGGAAACCAGAAGTGTGGCCACATAGCGATTCTTGACAGAAAGAAGGGAACTCCAAGATGCCCTGTATGCGGCAACACTGGAAATATCCACCCCATAGAGACAAGCTATGCCTTCAAGCTTATGAGGGATGAGCTGAGTTCAATGGGTGTAATGATGAGACTAATACTGGGTGATCTTAAATGACCGGCGGAATATCAAAGAGAATTTACAGAATACAGTTTGCACTCCTCGCTCCGGAGGAGATAAGAAAAATGTCGCAGGTAAAGGTTATCACAGCCGATACTTACGACGATGATGGCTACCCCATCGAGAGGGGTCTTATGGACCTCCATATGGGTGTTATTGAACCCGGTCTGAAATGTGCCACTTGCGGAGGCAAGGTGGACGAATGCCCAGGGCATTTTGGACACATTGAGCTGGCAATGCCCGTTGTCCACGTGGGGTTCATTAAGGAAATAAAGACCCTGCTAGATTCAACTTGCAAATCATGCGGCAGGATCAAGCTCACAGAGGATGAGATAAAATCATACAGCCAGAAATTTGGTGAAGTGTCTTTTTCATCTTCGGACCCTGAGATAATCGGACTTATGAGCAAGAAGGTAACCGATGAGGCAGCACAGAGGATGGTTTGCCCGCACTGCGGAACACAGCAGATCAAGATTATTCTGGACAAGCCGACAACCTTCAGGGAAGAGGGAATAAAAGTTACACCAAAGGAAATAAGGGAGAGACTCGAGAGAATCCCTGATGATGACCTTCAGTTCTTCGCCCTTAACTTTGAGGTTGCAAGGCCGGAGTGGATGGTTCTCACAGTACTGCCTGTACCACCAATCAACGTGAGACCTTCAATTACGCTTGAGACCGGAGAGAGAAGCGAGGACGACCTTACCCACAAGCTCGTGGATATAATAAGGATCAGCCAGAGGCTGAGAGAAAGCAGAGATAACGGTTCTCCGCAGCTTATCATTGAAGATCTCTGGGACCTTCTTCAGTTCCATGTAACAACTTACTTTGATAACCAGACTGCCGGAATTCCCCCTGCAAGGCACAGATCTGGCAGGGCATTAAAGACACTGGTCCAGAGGCTCAAGGGAAAAGAGGGGAGATTCAGGTCGAACCTTTCGGGTAAGAGGGTTAATTTTTCAGCGAGGACAGTTATTTCCCCGGAACCATTCCTGTCAATAAATGAGGTAGGTGTCCCCGAAAAGGCTGCAAGGGAACTGACGGTCCCTGTCACAGTCAACATATTCAACATAGATCATGTTCGCGAACTGGTTGGAAGAGGCCCGGAGCCAAGGGATGAATTCGACAAGTATCTCGCCGGCGTCAACTACATTATAAGGCCAGACGGAAGAAGAATCAAACTGACCGCACAGAATGCAGAGGAAAATGCCAAGAGAGTGGAACCCGGATGGGTAGTTGAAAGACAGCTCACCGAAGGGGATATTGTTCTCTTCAACAGGCAGCCCTCACTTCACAGAATGTCCATGATGGGGCACACAGTAAGAATACTTTCAGGACAGACATTCAGGTTCAACCTTGCGGTTTGTACACCATACAATGCTGATTTTGACGGGGATGAAATGAATCTTCATATTGTGCAGAGGGAAGAGGCCAGGGCCGAAGCCAGGATAATCATGAAGGTTCAGGAACAGATCATGTCTCCAAGATTTGGCGGACCTATTATTGGTGGAATCCATGATCACATAACCGCCATGTTCCTGCTTACACATGGAAACCCACTCTATTCCGAACCTCAGACAGTCCATATGCTGAGCTACCTAAAACTGGATAAAATGCCTCCTGCTGAAATCGTGGATGGAAAGAGGTTCTACAGAGGAAGAGATATCTTCTCGATTATTCTTCCCGATGGCCTGAATCTGAAGTTTCTCAGCAAACTCTGCTCCTCAGCCAAGCAGAAATGTGAGTATGAGGAAGAGGCTATTGACAAGGAAGTTTACATCATAAATGGAAGAATGACTCATGGCACCATAGATGAAGCTGCAGTAGGATCCTTCTCAGGAGAGATAATCGACAAGATATTCAGGAAATATGGTTCCGATGAGGCAGCCAGGTTCATCGACAGGATGACAAGGCTTGGTGTAGCTTTCATCAGTGGAAGAGGATTTTCCACAGGCATCAACGATTACGATATTCCTGAGAGCGCAATTGCAAGAATCGATGAAATTTCACAGCAGGCGATTGAGAGGACAAACAAGCTTGTTGAGACTTTCAGGGCTGGACAGCTTCAGCCTGCACCGGGCAGATCAGTCGAAGACACGCTGGAAATTGAAATTCTTTCAACAACAGGTTCAGTGAGAGATGAATCCGGTAAGATTGCAAGTGCGTTCCTTGGACTCAGCAACCCATCCGTTATTATGGCAAGATCAGGGGCCAGGGCAAAGATGCTCAATATCTCTGAGGTAGCTGGAATGGTCGGGCAGCAGTCGGTTAGGGGAGGCAGGCTCAACAGAGGATACTATGGAAGAACACTTCCACACTTCAAGACCGAAGATATCGGTGCAATGGCCAGAGGTTTTGTAAAGTCATCATACAAGGAGGGCCTTGAACCACTGGAATACTTCATGCACAGTATCGGAGGAAGAGAAGGTCTTGTGGATATTGCCGTAAGAACATCAAGGAGCGGTTACATGCAGAGAAGGCTCATCAACGCTTTCGAGGACCTCAAGGTCGACGAAGAACTCAGGGTTCAGGACACAGTTGGCGCAGTCATACAGTTCAAGTACGGTGAAGATGGTGTTGACCCAACAAGGAGTTACAAGGGAGAAACAGTAGATGTTGACTCACTGGCATTTGACCTTGAAAACAGGGAGGTGCAGTAAATGCCTTCAATTATTTTCAAGGACACCAAGAAGAACATTGACACTCTCATGAAAAGAGCACCGGCAGCGTACGCAGTAGATCAAGATGTGAAGCCGGGCGTTACCTATGCTTACGTCACCTTCGACAAGAAGACATTTCAGTACCGGCTGCAAATAACAGGAATAGAGGAGTTCAAGGATGAAAAGGATGTAGTGCTGAAGAAAAAGACGGGCCTCAAGACCGTTCTTCATATTGCAGCAGTTGAATCCGTAGATCCAATACCGGTGAGCAGCTTCAGGAAAGGCAAGAAGAAGCTGAAGGAATTTGTTGATTTCGAGGAGGTTGAACTTCCAACAATTGAAATTGTGGAAAAGACCGCCTATATGGATACCCTCAGCCCGGAGGTCAAGGAAGTTCTTGCCATGGCCGCAAAAAAGAACATGGAACTGTCTATTTCACTGGCCGCGAGCCTTTCCAAATACAAAAGCACCCTTTCAAAAGAAGTCTTTGATGAGCTGTTGGTAGGTGTTGGAAACGATATCAAGTCCAAAATGATCGATCCCTACGAGGCGGTTGGAATCATAGCAGCACAAAGTATAGGCGAACCGGGAACACAGATGACAATGAGAACCTTCCACTTTGCAGGTGTCAGGGAAATGAATGTTACTCTTGGTTTGCCAAGGCTTATAGAAATTGTGGATGCCAGGAGAATCCCAAGCACTCCGAGCATGACAGTATACCTGAAACCTGAATTCGAGGATTCTGAGGATGTTGTCATGAATGTGGTAAAGGAACTTGAAAACACAACAGTTCTTGACGTAGCCGATATAATAACTGACATTACGCAGATGACATTGACAATAAAGCCGGATTCAGCAAAGATGACTGAGAGGCTTGTTAACCACTCAGACCTTCTGGACGCTCTGGCAAAGATGAAAGGCATCACAGTGATAAGCGAGGCTGATGGTGAAGACATTATAGTCAAACCTCAGCAGGAATCGTTCAAGCGTCTCTACCAGGTTCAGGAGCAGCTCAAGATCCTTACAATCAAAGGAGTGTCTGGAATAAAGAGGGCAATTGCAAGAATTGACCAGGTTACGAAAAAATGGGTGCTATATACACAGGGGTCAAACCTCAAGGAAGTTCTGGAAATCGATGAAGTCGATGCTAACAGGACTTTCACAAATGATATCATTGAAACGGCCCAGGTCCTGGGAATAGAAGCGGCAAGAAATGCGATTTACGACGAGTCGCTGAAAACGCTCAGCGAACAGGGGCTTGAGGTAGATCAGAGGCACCTCATGCTTGTTGCTGACATGATGACTTTCGGAGGCTCAGTCAGGGCTGTGGGAAGACAGGGTATCTCAGGAAGAAAGAGCAGTGTACTTGCCAGGGCGGCTTTTGAAATAACTACAAAGCATTTGCTCAGGGCGGGCCTTCTGGGAGAAGTGGATCCCTTGACGGGAGTTGCAGAGAATATTAT
>OFHJ01000212.1_pt1 | contig 24268 bp, 25 predicted proteins | sample 1522001 | NCBI WGS metagenome assembly OFHJ01 (sample SAMEA2464838, study PRJEB22497) | soil metagenome | biome: Grassland; feature: Farmland; material: Clay | place: Australia | collected 2013-02-01 | depth 1.2 m | reverse complement strand
CATTCGAGACGCCCTCGAGTGCGACGACGTCTCGCGGGCCGGGTTGGCCGCCCTGGTCGCCTTTCACGGGCTGTGGCCGGCCGAACTGCGTGACCTCAAGCTCACCGACGTTCACGACCAGCGAGTCCATCTCCCCGACCGGAGCGTGCCACTGGCCCCTGCCGTGAGGGAACGCCTCGCCCGCTACCTCGCCCACCGCCGCGAGCGCTGGCCGAACTCGGCCAATCCGCACTTCTTCATCCAGTACCTCAACGCGCCGACCACCGCGGCGGTCACCAGGATCTGGGTCAACCGGCGCCTCGGCTTCTCCGCCCAGACCATCCGTCAAGACCGGATGGTCGACGAGGCCATCGCCCCCGGCGGCGACGTCCGACAGATCAGCGACTTCTTCGGAGTCACGGTCGCGACCGCCACCCACTACGCAGAGGTCGCCGACCGGCATCCCCAGCTGAGCGATGGATCGTCTAGTTAGCTGGACGACCGCGCGTCTAACAGGGTAGACTACACAGGTGACCGCTCGGGTGTTGCTCCGCGCGCTGCGCCAAGGTGGTTGCGAGCCAGTGCGCCAGCGCGGGTCCCACCAGATCTGGCGGTGCGGCGACTGCCAGACGGTAGTCCCCCTGCACGTCGGCGACATCGCGGCGGGCACGCTGCGCTCGATCGAGCGGGACCTCGAACCCTGCCTCGGCCCGAGGTGGCTCACCCGATGACCGACCGCCCGAACCCCAAGACGATGGAGGAGAACGTGAAGACCTACACCGCCCGCCTGGAGCGGGAGAAGGATGGCCGCTGGAGCGTCGAGCTCGCAGAGGAGCCGCGGGTCCACACCTGGGGCAAGACCGTCGAGCAAGCCCTCGCCCGCATGCGCGAGGCCGCCGCGCGGGGGTTCGAAGCCGACGAGCACGAGATCGAGCTCGTCCCCCACGCGGTCTTGCCCAAGGCCGCCGGCCGCACCATCGAGCAGGCGCGCCAGGCCCGTGAGGAAGCTCGCAGGGCCGACCGTCTCGCCGTCGAGCAGACCAAGAAGGCCGCCGCCGCGCTCGCCGGTCGCGGGATCAGCATGCGCGACGCCGCTGCCATTCTCGGCATCTCCCACCAGCGGGTCCACCAGCTCCTCACCGAAGAGCCCAACCCGACGCGGCGCAGAGCAAGCTGACAAGGATCGGTTCGTCGAACCCGAGGATCGATCCACCCGCATCACGACCGCTCCACCCTTGGGTTCCACGCGGTCGACCCTTCAGAATTGCTGAACTCATGGCTTTTGGTGAGGAAGCGGTCCACCGCGACGGGGCGGGTCATGCGGGCCAGCCAGGTGAACGCCACCGCGAACACCCCGCCGGCCAGCACCAGGACCAGCTGGCCGGTGGCGGTGTCGTAGGGGGCGAGGTAGCCGCGGTTGAACAGCGCCAGGCCGGCCACGAGGGTGCCGGTGGCGCCGACGATGACCTTCACCGAGGTGCGGGTCCGGGCCCGGCCGGCCTCGACGCGCAGGCGCATGGTGGCCTGGTCCCGGGCCGCGGCGGCGCGGGAGCCGAGCAGCTCGCCGAGCCGCTGGGCCTGGTGCTCGGCGGCGAGGACCAAGGCGGCGACCACCAGGTCACAAGTCGGGTCGGCCACGTCGTCGGCGAAGGCCCGAAGCGCCGGGGCGAGGCGCTCGCCTTCCAGGCGGACGGCGAGGGTGGCGACCTCGGCCCGAATGGGCAGCGGGGCGAGGGGGGCAGTGGCGATGATGGCCTGCTCCAGGCCGGCCGAGCCGGCCATGGTGTCGCGCAGCATCTCGGCCCACCCCGCCACCGCCTCGATGCGCCCGACGGCCGCCTGCTGGCGCCGTGCGCCGCCCAACAGGCCCGGCGCGCCCCATCCCGCCAACCCGGCCAGCACGGCGCCCACCGGCCACCCCGTGGCCGCCCCGACCACCACGGCGGCGCCGACGGCGAGGCCGATGCGGAGGTTGGCCCGCTCGACGCGGTGGCGGGCGAGGTGGCGGGCGGGGCGGGGGGTTGTGGTGGCGCGTGCCGGCGGGGGGAGGGAAGGGGGGAGGGGCGGGGGGGCCGGGGGCCCGCGCGGCGGGAGGGGGGGGGCGCGTCCGGGCGGGGGGCGGCGGGGCGCGCGCGGGGGGGGGGGCCGAACCAACGGCGCCGCCGCGCGCGCCCGCCTCGACGCCCTGTTCGCCCCCGAGGCGGACGCGTGAGCGCCACCATCCTGCACATCCTCTACCAAGCTTCGGTGATGGTGATCCCGGTGGTGATCGCCATCACCTTTCACGAGGCTGCGCACGGCTTCGTCGCCTGGCGGCTCGGCGACGACACCGCCTATCGCGCCGGCCGCGTGACCTTCAACCCGATCCGCCATGTCGACCCCTACGGCACCATCATCCTGCCGGCGATCCTGCTGCTGCTGCGGGCGCCGTTCCTGTTCGGCTACGCCAAGCCGGTGCCGGTCAATTTCAGCCGCCTGCGCGAGCCGCGGCGCGACATGGTCTGGGTCGCCCTGGCCGGCCCCGGCATCAATCTGGCGCTCGCCTTTGTCGCCGGGCTGATGGGTCATCTGCTGCCGCTTCTCCCCGACGTCGCCGCCAACTGGCTGGCGCAGAACCTCCAGGTCGCGATCGTCATCAATCTAGTGCTGGCGATCTTCAACATGATCCCGCTGCCGCCCTTGGACGGCGGCCGGGTCGCGGTCGGGCTGCTGCCGAACCGGCTCGCCATCCCCTTAGCCCGCACCGAGCGCTACGGCATCCTGATCCTGATCCTGTTTCTCGTGCTGCCGCCGCTCGCCGGCAGCCGGTTCGGTCTCGACCTCAATATCTTCCGCTGGCTGCTTGGGCCGCCGGTCGAATTCCTTTATCATTGGGTTCTCATTCTGACCGGGAATTGAGGCCGGAAGTGACCGCGAGCCATAGCGAACAGCCTTTTGAGCTCGGCCCGCCGGGTCCCGGGGAAACCCTTGTCGTGGATATCCAGGGCTTTGAGGGACCGCTCGACCTGCTGCTGTCGCTGGCACGCGAGCAGAAGGTCGATCTGCGCCAGATCTCGATCCTCGCCCTGGCCGAGCAGTATCTCGCCTTCATCGCCGAGGTCCGGCGGGTCCGGCTGGAACTCGCCGCCGACTATCTCGTGATGGCGGCTTGGCTCGCCTATCTCAAGAGCCGCTTGCTGTTGCCGGAACCGCCGGCCGACGACGAGCCGAGCGGCGAGGAAATGGCCGAGCGCCTGACTTGGCAGCTGCGCCGGCTCGAAGCCATGCGCGACGCCGCTGCCCGCCTCATGGCCCAGCCGCAGGTCGGCCGCGACATCTTCTTGCGCGGTCGGCCCGAGGGCATCCGCGTCATTCGCACCTCGGTCTACCAGCTCGAATTCAATGAATTGCTCAGGTCCTACGGCGGCTCGCGGGCGCGACGCAGCAAGCTGCCGACCCTTCGCATCGACCGCCGCTCGGTGTTTTCCGTCGAGCAGGCCCTGATCCGGCTCGGCGAGATGATCGGCTGGATGCCGGACTGGTCGATGCTGCAAAGTTTCCTGCCGCCGCAGATCGCCGATTCCTTCGGTCTGCGCTCGGCCACCGCCTCAACCCTGGTGGCGAGCCTCGAACTCGCGCGCCAGGGACTGGTTCAACTCCGCCAAGGCCAGCCTTTCGGCCCGATCCATTTGCGCCGGCTGCCCGATTCCACGGATTCCGCATGACCCTCGACCCGCAGCATCTGCGCATGGCGGAGGCGCTTCTGTTCGCCGCCGCCGAACCGCTCGACACCGCCACGCTCAAGGCGCGGCTCCCCGAGGACGCCGATATCGACGCCGTGCTCGCGGCCTTGACCGAGCACTACCAGGCGCGCGGCGTGACGCTGCGCGAGTTGGCCGGCGGCTTTTCCTTCGCCACCGCTCAGGATCTCGCGCATCTTTTAGAGCAATATCGCGAGGCGCCGCGCCGGCTGTCGCGCGCCGCCACCGAGACCTTGGCGATCATCGCCTATCACCAGCCGGTGACGCGGGCGGAGGTCGAGGAAATCCGCGGCGTCGCCTTGGGCCGCGGCACGCTCGACCTCTTGCTCGAGACCGGCTGGGTCCGCATGCGTGGTCGCCGGCGCACGCCGGGGCGGCCGATCACCTATGGCACCACCGAGGCGTTCTTGATCCAATTCGGCCTCGGCGCCTTGAGCGACCTGCCGGGCATCGCCGAGCTCAAGGCGGCCGGGCTGCTCGATCCGCGCATTCCAAGCGACAGCCTGGCCGGGCCGGCGCCGGGCGAAAGCCCGGACAACGAAGAGGGCCCGCTCGAGGAGGGCGCCGCCGAAGAGAGCGCGGCGGAAACCGAAAGCGGGCCCGAGGCCGAGGCCGAGGCCGAGGCCGAAACGGCAACCGCGGAGACGGTCGAAGCCCTCGCGGACCCTGCGGCGGAGAGCGAGGCGGCCGCCCCATCCGATCCCGAATCCGAGGTCGCCAGGCCGGATCGGACGTGATCCGGCGGCGACACGAAATCGCCGCCGATTTGTCTTTGGATTTATCGAATTTAGAGTAGATTGGCCGGCGCCGGGCGGACCCTTGGGCCGGTTCATTGCGCCGCTAGGTGCTTTCTGCCATGATGGCGCGCAGAAAGCCGAGGGGTTTTGCTGCGAAAGGAGAAAGTCATGGGCACGTTTAGCTTTTGGCATGTGCTCATCCTGTTGGTGGTGGTCTTGATCATCTTTGGCGCCGGCAAGCTCCCCAAAGCCGCGGGCGACTTGGCCCAGGGAATCAAGAACTTCAAGCAGGGTATGCGGGAAGACGACAAGCCGTCGTCGGCGCCGCGCAGCATCGACGGCGCCGCCGGACCGCAGGCGAATTCCACCGCGGCCAAGGACAAGACGAACCAAGGGTAAGGCAGGTTTCCTCGTCTTGCCCCGGGGGAGGCCGGGGTCGCGATGTTTGATATTGCTTGGTCGGAAATGGCCGTGATCGCCGGGGTTGCGCTCCTCGTCATCGGCCCGAAAGATCTACCCAAGGTCCTGCGTACGGTCGGCCAGTGGACGAGCAAGGCCCGGTCCATGGCGCATGAGTTCCAAAGCGCGATCGAGGAACTCGCCAACGAAGACGACCTCAAGGACCTGAAAGACCTCAAGCAGCAGATCGAAAGCGACTTCCCGACCGGCGTCGGCAGCGAGTTCGGCGCCGATGCGCTCGCCAATACCATCGACCCCGACGGCGGCTTGCGGAAGTCGCTCGATGCCATCAACCGTCCCGAGGATGCCGCGGCGGCCGAAAGCGCTGCCGAGGGCCACGGAGACGGCGAGGGCGAGTCCGAGGTTCAGACGGCGGAGGCGCTGGCGGCCGAGCTGGTCGAGCCGCCGCCGCTCAAGACGGCCGCGGCGGAGGCCCAGGCCGAAAGCGGAGCGGAGAAGGCCGAAACCGAGGCCACGGCAGCGACCGGAACCGAGACGACAGCGCGGCCGGCGGCCGAACCCCCGGCCGCGGCGACTGAAACCCCCGCTGCCGCACAGCAACCCGCCGCACAGCAACCCGCCGCGCAACAACCCGCGGCGCGGGACTCGACGGGGGAGACGAAAACTGGCACCGGAGCGAGCGGGTGAGCGAAGACGAAATCGAGGCCACCAAAGCTCCTCTGCTCGACCATTTGATTGAACTGCGGCGCCGGCTGATGTGGTCGGTGGCGGCGCTCTTCATTTGCTTCCTCGTCATCTATCCGTTCAATGCCGAGATTTACAGCCTCCTGACCCGGCCGCTCGCCCTGGCCTACGGTAACTCGCTGTCGCATCACGAGATGCAGTTCACCTCGCCGCAAGAGGCGTTCTTCACCTATCTGAAGCTCACCTTCTGGGCTTCGGTGATCGTGTCGTTTCCGATCATCGCGACGCAGATATGGATGTTCGTCGCGCCCGGCCTGTACAAGAACGAGCGCACGGCATTTCTGCCCTATCTGATCGCGACGCCGGTTCTGTTTTTGCTCGGGGCCGGGCTGGTCTATTTCGTCATCCTGCCGTTCGCGCTCAAATTCTTCATCTCCTTCGAGACCGCGGGCGGGCCGCACAATCTCGCCATCGTCGCCATCATCAAGATCGACCAGTATCTCTCGCTGGTGATGACGCTGATCTTCGGATTCGGATTCGCCTTCCAGCTGCCGGTGCTGCTGTCGCTTCTGGCGCGCGCCGGGCTGATCACGAGCGATCAGCTCAAGTCGAAGCGGCGCTATGCCATCGTCGGCATCTTCGCCCTCGCGGCGGTGGTGACGCCGCCCGATCCGATCAGCCAGTGCTCACTCGCCTTTCCGTTGATCGGCCTCTACGAGGCGTCGATCTGGAGCGCGCGGCGAATCGAGCGCCAGCGCGCCGCGCGCGAAGCGGCCGAGGGCGAAGGCGGCAACGCCAACGACAACCAGAACGACGATCAGAGCGGGCCGGCGAGCGGCGACGATGGCACCTGATGCCGCTTCGAGGTTTACCGATTATCGCCGTCGGCGTATAACTCGCGCCGCCGATCACTTTTCTCCGCCCTGCCATGCATGACCTGAAGTGGATTCGCGACAACGCCGCGGCTTTCGATGAAGGGCTCCGCCGCCGCGGCTTGACGGCGGCGGCGGCGGCGATCCTGGAGGCGGACGAGCGCCTGCGCCGCCTGCAGACCGAAATCCAGACCTGGCTGACGCGCCGCAACGAAGCCTCGCGCCGGATCGGCGCCTTGAAGGGCCAGGGCGCGGAGGCCGAAGCCTTGAAGGCCGAGGTCGGCGACCTCAAGGAGCGCATCCGGCTCGCCGAGGGCGAGATCGCGACGCTCGGCGACGATATCGAGAGCCAGCTCGCGACGATCCCGAACCTGCCGCTCGGCGACGTGCCGGAGGGGCCGGACGAGAGCGCCAATGTCGAGTTGCGCCGCGTCGGCCAGCCGCGCGCTTTCGACTTCAAGCCGCAATCCCACGACGCGATCGGCAAGGCCCTCGGCCTGATGGATTTCGAGGCCGCTAGCCAAATTTCCGGCGCCCGTTTCGTCGTGCTCAAGGGCGCCCTGGCGCGGCTCGAGCGCGCGTTGGCGGCCTTCATGCTCGATCTCCACACCGGCGAGTTCGGCTATACCGAGGTCAGCCCGCCGATCCTGGTGCGCGACCAGGCGCTTTACGGCACCGGGCAATTGCCGAAATTCGCCGAGGACCTGTTCCGCACCCGTGACGATTACTGGCTGATCCCCACCGCCGAGGTCCCGCTCACCAATCTCGCGCGCGAGCGCATCCTGGACGACACGGCGCTGCCGTTGCGGCTCACCGCGCTCACGCCCTGTTTCCGCTCCGAGGCGGGCGCCGCCGGCCGCGACACCCGCGGCATGATCCGCCAACATCAGTTCTACAAGGTCGAGCTGGTCTCGATCACCACGCCCGAGCAATCGGCCGACGAGCACGAGCGCATGACGGCCTGCGCCGAAACCGTGCTGAAGCGCCTCGGCCTACCTTATCGCGTGATGCTGCTCTCGACCGGCGACATGGGCTTCGCCGCCGCCAAGACCTACGACATCGAGGTCTGGCTGCCGGCGGAAAACACCTACCGCGAGATTTCGAGCTGCTCCAACTGCGGCGATTTCCAGGCCCGGCGCATGAAGGCGCGCACGCGGCCCCTGGGCAGCCGCCAGCAGACCCGTTTCGTCCATCCCCTGAACGGCTCCGGCCTCGCGGTCGGCCGCACGCTGGTCGCGGTGATCGAAAACTATCAGGAAGCGGACGGCGCGATCGCGGTGCCGGAACCGCTGCGCCCCTATCTCGGCGGCCTCGCCCGCATCGAGCCGTAACGGGACCCGGGCGGTGCGGATTCTCGTCACCAACGACGATGGCATCCATGCGCCGGGGCTGAAAGTCATGGAGCGCATCGCGCGCCAGCTTTCTGACGACGTCTGGGTGATTGCGCCCGAGCGCGAACAAAGCGGCGCCGCCCATTCCCTCACCCTGACCGTGCCCTTGCGCATCCGCAAGATCCGCGCGCGGCGCTTCGCCGTCGCCGGCACGCCGACCGATTGCGTCATGCTCGCGGTCAACACCATCATCGCCGGCGCCAAGCCCGACCTCATCCTGTCCGGCGTCAACCGCGGCGGCAATCTGGGCGAGGACGTGACCTATTCCGGCACCGTGGCGGCGGCGATGGAAGGCGCGATCCTGAACATTCCCGCCATCGCCATGAGCCAGCTCTTCCAGCACCAGCATCCAGTGAAATGGGCGACCGCGCTGCACTTCGGCCCGGTGGTGGTGCGCAAGCTGATCAAGGCGGGCTGGCCCGACGACGTGCTGATCAACGTCAATTTCCCCGACGCCGCAGCGGCCGCGGTAAACGGCATCGTCGTCGCCGAGCAGGGCCGGCGCAACGTCTCGGACATCAAGATCGAAAACCGGGTCGACGCCCGCGGCGTGCCCTATTACTGGATCGGCTTCCGCCGCCAGGTGGGCGCGCCGAAGCGCCATTCCGATCTCGACGCGATCCGGAACGGCAATATCGTGGTCACGCCGCTCAAGCTGGAGTTCACTCACGCCGCGACCTTGAAGCGGCTGAGGACCGCGCTTTCGTGACCGACCCCGAACATATGATCCGCCTCCTGATGGAACTCAGGAGCCAGGGCATCACCGATACCCGGGTGCTAGCCGCGATCGAGCGCATCCCGCGCGAGCTGTTCGTCCCCGAGCTGTTCAAGCCGCAGGCCTACGAGAACATCGCGCTCCCGATCGCCAGCGGGCAGACCATCAGCCAGCCCTATATCGTTGCACTGATGACGGAGGCGCTCGAGCTCCGCGAACGGGTCAAGGTGCTGGAAATCGGCACCGGCTCCGGTTATCAGGCGGCGATCCTCTCCAGCTTGGCGCGCCGCGTCTATACCATCGACCGCCATCGCACGCTGGTGCGCGAGGCGGAAAACCTTTTCGCCGAGCTGCGCATCACCAACGTCACGACACGAGTCGGCGACGGCGCCAAGGGCTGGCCGGAACAGGCGCCATTTTCTCGCATCATCGTCACGGCCGCGGCGCCGCGCGTGCCGGAGGCCCTGGTCGATCAGCTGGCGCTCGATGGCGTTCTCATCATTCCGGTCGGCCGCGAGGGCGAGGACCAGGAGGTGCTCCGCATCCGCCGCCGGGACGACGGCTTCAGCGAGGAACGTCTGACCCCGGTGCGCTTCGTGCCGCTGCTCCCCGGCGTCGCCGAGGGCTGAGCCGCGCCCGCTTGCGGCGCCGGTTCCGGATTGATTGGCCACGCGCGACCGCCTAAAGTCACATTATGGATTCGCCTTGGCGGCTTTGTGCGGTTGCGGCCAGTTTCCTGGCGCTCGCAGGCTGTAGCGAACAGGCGCCGAAGCTTCTCGCCTGGAGCCCCGCGCCGGTTCCGCAACGCGTCATCGTCAATCCCAATGCGCCAGCGGCGGCGAAACCGTTTTTTGGCGCCGACACGGCCGCCGCCCGCATAACCACGCCCCGCCGCACTAGCCCCGCCAGCCGTGCCGTCGCGGCCGCGGCCACTTTTACCAACCCGGTCGCCCACAATCCCGCGAGCGTCGTCGTCCAGCGGGGCGAAACGCTGTACGACATCTCGCAGCACTATCACGTGCCGCTCCGCCTGCTGCTCGACGCCAACCGGCTGCGCCCGCCCTATGGCAATCTCACCGGTCGCCGCCTCGCCTTGCCGAGGCCGCCGACCCATGTGGTGCAGGCAGGCCAGACTCTCTACGGCCTGTCGCGGCTCTATCACGTCGGCCTTTACGAACTGGTCAGCGCCAACGACATCCAGGCCCCGTATCGGCTGGACGCCGGCGCGGTTTTGGTGATTCCGCCGCCCGAAGGCGGCCCGCCCGCGCCGCCGCTCAAGACTGCCGCGCCGCGCAAGAGCCCGCCGGCGTCGCTGGTGGTGGCCGAGCGCCGCGGACCGCCGCTCCCGCAGCCGGCGCCGCCAGCCACGGCGCGCCGCGAAACCGCACCGCGTCGGGTGGCGGCACGCAAAGTCGAGCGACCCAAGGCCGCGCGCCGCGTGGCCATGCGGCGCGACAGCGCGCCGCGCCGGAGGACCGAGACCGTCGCGCCGCCCGGCCGCGACCATCCCTTCCTGTGGCCGGTCAGGGGCCGCGTGCTGGTCGGCTTCGGGCCGGAATCGAACGGCCTCCACAACGACGGCATCAATATCGCGGTGCCCGAGGGTACGCCGGTGCGCGCCGCGGCGACCGGCGTCGTCGTCTACGCCGGCAACGAACTCAAGGGCTACGGCAACCTGCTGCTGATCCGCCATGCCGACGGCTGGATCACGGCTTACGCCCATAACGCCAGACTTCTGGTCCGGCGCGGCCAGCGGGTGACGCGCGGCGAGATCATCGCCGACGCCGGCGAGACCGGTGGCGTCAGTTCGCCGCAGCTCCATTTCGAGATCCGCCGCGGCGCCCAGGCGGTCGATCCCTTGCACTATCTCTCCGCGCAGGCGGCGACCCGCGGCCCCCGCGCTGGCTAGAGGCTGATCAGGCTCTGAACCATCGGAATAGCGCACGAACAAGATTTTGGGGCAGAGCGCCCCAAAATCATGTTGCGCTAGAGCTGCTTGCCGAGCCGGCCGGCGAGATCCTGAATGAACTGCCATGCGACGCGGCCCGAGCGTGAGCCCCGCGTCACCGACCATTCCACCGCCTCGGCGTGAAGACGCTCGCGATCGATGCCCAGCCGGTAGTAATCGGCATAGCCGTTAACCATGGCGAAAAAGTCGTCCTGGCTGCAGTTGTGGAATCCGAGCCAGAGGCCGAAGCGGTCGGAGAGCGAGACCTTCTCCTCCACCGCCTCGCTCGGATTGATCGCAGTCGAGCGCTCGTTCTCCATCATGTCGCGGGGCAGCAGGTGGCGGCGGTTGGAGGTGGCGTAGAAGATCACGTTGTCCGGACGGCCCTCGATGCCGCCGTCGAGCACCGCCTTCAACGACTTGTAGCTGGTGTCGTTGTTGTCGAAGGAAAGGTCGTCGCAGAACAATAGGCAGCGGCGCTGGCTGCGGCGCAACAGCTGGAGCAGCGCCGGCAGGCTCTGGATGTCCTCGCGGTGGATTTCGATCAAGGCCAGGATGCCGGGCTTCTCGGCGTTCAAGGCGGCGTGGATCGCCTTGACCAGCGAGCTCTTGCCCATGCCGCGGGCGCCCCAGAGGAGCGCGTTGTTGGCCGGCCAGCCCTCGGCGAAGCGGCGCGTATTGTCGAGCAGAATGTCGCGCACCCGCTCGACGCCCTGGAGCAGCGAGAGATCGACCCGATTGACCTTGGCGACCAGTTCGAGGCCTTCGGGCTGTTGATGCCAGATAAAGGCATCCCCTTGATCCAGGGTGATTTTCGGCGGAGTCGCCGGGGCGAGGCGCTCAAGCGCATCGGCGATGCGCGTCAGCAAGGGCAGGAGATCATCACGCATGGCTATGGCAGGTTCGAAGATTTCAAGGGGATCGCCGCGGCGGGCGGGTTTTGGCGGCCAGACCCTAACACAGGCCGTGCCGCCGTCAAATCGCCGCGGCAGGCAAATCTCGCGGCAGGCGCGGCGGGCGTATCCAAGAACATATCCGCACCGCGATAGCGGGCCGCGGCAAGATCGCCAAGCCCATGGGTTCCTGTGGAAAACTCGGCTTGGCAATTCGCGGACGGGGAGACTATAGTCCGCCCACTCCGGCGATCGAGAAGAGGAAGCCATGAACCCAAATTGGCAGACCATTGAGCAGTTTCTGCCGCTCGTCCTGATCTTCGTCGTGTTCTATTATCTTTTGATCCGGCCGCAGCAAAAGAAAGTCAAGGAACACAAGGCGATGGTCGACGCGCTTCGGCGCGGCGACACGGTGGTGACGGCCGGCGGACTGATCGGTCGCGTCGCCAAGGTGATGGACGACAATACCGTCCAGGTCGAGATCGCCGACAACGTGCGCGTTCGGGTTGTGCGCGGCACCTTGGCCGAGGTCCGCAGCAAGGGCGAGGCGGCGAAGGAGAGCGACGGCGAGAGCGGCGCCAGGGCCGCGAACAAGAACGAAAGCGCCGCGCAAGCCTCGGAGCGCAAGGGCGGGCTGCTTTCCAAGCTCTTCAAGTAGGGACCAGCGCGGGCCGCCGATATGCTCTATTTCCCGAAGTGGAAAATCGCTCTGATCCTTGGCGTCTGCCTGCTCGGCGTTCTGTTCACCCTGCCGAACATGCTGCCGAGCGCGGTGGTGAAGAAGATCCCCAATTGGCTGCCCAACCAACAGGTCCGGCTTGGCCTCGATCTCAGGGGCGGCTCTTATCTTCTGCTGCAGGTCGATGTCGGCGCCCTGACCAAGGATCAGCTCGAGAACTTGGTCGAAAACGTGCGCGAAACCTTGGCCAAGGCGCGCATCGGCTATAAGGGCCTTGGCATCGTCGGCAAGGCGGTCCAGGTGACGATCCGCAACCAGGCCGACGTCGCGCAGGCCGACAAGCTGCTGCAGGCCCTGGCGACGCCGCTTTCCGGCGGCCTTTTCGGCGGCCGCGGCCAGACCGACATCACCGTGAGCGCGGGCGCCGACGGCACCGTGACCTTGAAGCCGACGGAGGCGGCGCTCGACCAGCGCAGCGAGCAGGCGGTGCAACAGTCGATCGCCATCGTGCGCCGGCGCATCGACGCCACCGGCATCAACGAGCCCGAGATCCAGCGCCAGGGCAACAACCAGATTCTGGTCCAGCTGCCGGGCCTCAAGGACCCGACCCGCATCAAGCGGCTCTTGGGCGAGACCGCGCGGCTCACCTTCCAGCTTATCGATTCCTCGCCCGAGGCCGAGGCTGGCCACGTGCGGCCCGGCTCGGAGCTGCTCTATTCCGATCATAACGGACTGAACGGCAAGCCGATCCCCTATATAGTGCGGCGGCAGATCTCGGTCTCCGGCGCCGACCTCACCGACGCCCAGGCGACCTTCGACAGCCAGAACGGCGAGCCGGTGGTGAGCTTCCGCCTCAACGCGCTCGGCGCCCAGCGCTTCGCCGACGTCACCCGCAACAACGTCGGCAAGCCGTTCGCCATTGTGCTCGACAACAAGGTGATCTCGGCGCCGGTGATCAGGGAGCCGATCCTCGGCGGCTCGGGCCAGATCAGCGGCAATTTCACCGTTCAGTCGGCGAACGACCTTGCCATCCTGTTGCGCGCGGGCGCGCTGCCGGCGCCGCTCCGCGTGATCGAGGAACGCACCGTCGGGCCGCAGCTCGGTGCCGATTCGATTCGCTCCGGCGTCGAGGCCTCGATTATTGGCTTCCTCCTCGTGGTCGGCTACATGACGGCGTCCTACGGTCTGTTCGGCATCTTCGCCAATACCGCGCTGATCGCGAACCTGTTCCTGATCCTCGGCGTGATGTCGGCGCTGCAGGCGACCCTGACGCTGCCCGGCATCGCCGGCATCCTGCTCACCACCGGCATGGCGGTGGACGCCAACGTGCTGATCAACGAGCGCATCCGCGAGGAATACCTGCTCGGCAAGTCGCCGCTCGCCGCCATGGAGGCGGGGTTCGCCCGCGCCTTCACGACGATTTTCGATTCGAACAGCACGACGCTGATCAAGATGGCGATCCTGTTCGCGCTCGGCGCCGGCCCTGTCCGGGGCTTCGCCGTGACCATCAGCATCGGCATCCTGACGTCGATGTTCACCGCCATTCTGCTGACCCGCCTGCTGATGGTCTTCTGGTACCGTCGCCGGCGGCCGGCCGCTTTGCCCGTGTGAGGCTCCGATGCGCCGCCTTCGACTGATCCCCGACAAGACCAACATCAAGTTCATGCGCGGGCGCTTCATGGGCCTGATCGTGTCGGCCGTGCTCAGCATCTCCTCGGTGATTCTGTTCTTCTATCCCGGCCTGAACTACGGCGTCGACTTCAACGGCGGCATCGTGATTCAGGTGCGGATGGCGAAGCCGGCGAATTTCGCCACGCTCAGACCGGCCTTGAACGATCTCGGGCTCGGCGACATGCAGCTGCAGCAGTTCGGCACCCCGCGCGACGTCCTGATTCGGCTTGAGAAGCAGACCGCCAAAGGCGGCGAGGAGCACGCCGTCGCCGTGCTGCGTCACGAGTTCGCGACGCGTTATCCGGGCGCGGACATCCAGGCGGTGGACGCAGTCGGCGCCACGGTCAGCGCGCAGCTTTTCCGCGACGGATTGATGGCAGTGGGCTTGGCGCTGGTCGCCATGCTGATCTACATCTGGTTCCGTTTCGAATGGCAGTTCGGCGTCGGCGCCGTGGTGACGCTCATTCTCGACGTCACCAAGACGATCGGGTTCTTCGCCGTCGTCGGCCTGCAGTTCAATCTGACCAGCATCGCGGCGATCCTCACCATCATGGGCTATTCCATCAACGACAAGGTCGTGGTGTACGACCGCGTCCGCGAAAATCTGCGCAAGTTCAAGACCATGCCGCTCAGGGAGCTGATCGATCTCAGCATCAACGAGACCTTGAACCGTACCGTCAACACCTCGCTGACCACCTTCCTCGCCACCTTGCCGCTAGCACTGATCGGCGGCTCGGCGATCCAGGGCTTCGCCATCACCATCTTGTTCGGCATCGTGGTCGGCACCTCGTCCTCGATCTTCATCGCCGCGCCGATTCTTCTCTTCCTCGGCCAGAACCGCCTGCGGCGCGGTCAGCCGAGCGAAAACCGCGTGGCGGACCGCACCCCGGCCTGATGGACATCACGCCGCGAATCCCGTCCGGCCGCCAGGTCGTTCAGGCCTACGGCAGCGGCGGCTTTCGCGTCAGCGGGCAGGCTTATCGCGGATCGGTGCTGATTTTTCCGGATCGGACCCTGGCCTGGCCGGTCACGGCCATGGCCGAGGTCGGCGAGGCGAGTCTCGGGCCGGTGCGCGCGGCAAGCGGCGAGGTGGAGCTTCTGCTGCTCGGCTGCGGCGGCGCGATGGCGCCGATCCCGGCGTCGCTCCGCGCCTGGCTCAAGAGCGCCGGCATCGTCGTCGAGGTCATGGATACGGGCGCCGCCTGCCGCACCTACAACGTTCTTTTGGCGGAGGCGCGCCGGGTCGCCGCCGCGCTGATCGCGGTCGGCTAGCGCACGATGACTTTGGGTCGAAGCGACCCAAAGTCATGTCCGTGCGCAGTTCCGATGACTTGGAGCACGATCTGGTGCGAAAAGTGACTCCACTTTTCGCGATCATGTTCTAGCCAAGGTTCTTGTTGGCGAAGTCCCAGTTCACCAGATGGTCGAGATAGGCCTGAATGAAGTCCGGCCGCCGGTTCTGGTAATCGAGGTAATAGGCGTGCTCCCAAACGTCGAGGGTCAGGAGCGCGGTCTGCTTGTGCGCGAGCGGCAGATCGGCGTTCGCGGTCTTCACCACCTTGAGCTTGCCGCCGTCCAGCACCAGCCACGCCCAGCCGGAACCGAACTGGGTCGCCGCCGCCTGTTTGAACTCGGCTGCGAACTTGGCGTAGTCGCCGAAATCCTTGTCGATGCGCTTGGCGATCTCGCCGGTCGGCGCGCCGCCGCCGTTCGGCTTCATGCTGTTCCAGAAGAAGGTGTGGTTCCAGGTCTGCGCCGCGTTGTTGAAGATGCCGGCCTTGGCCGCGTCGCCGGCGACGCCCTTGATAATGTCCTCGAGTGAGGTCGAGGCCATCGGCGTGTCCTTGACCAGATTGTTGAGGTTGGTGACATAGGCGTTATGGTGCTTGCCATGGTGGAATTGCAGCGTCTTCGCGGAGATATGCGGGTCGAGCGCGTTCTCGGCGTAGGGCAAGGGGGGAAGTTCGAACGCCATGGAATCCTCTCTCTCGTTTTTCTGCGGTGGGGGAAGCTAATGCGGCAACGAGGCGCGGGTGCGCGATGAACGGCCGCTGGCTATACATGTATGGCGAAGCCGCCCTGGGTGCAACCCGGGAGATCGAGCCGGGCTTCGCGCCCGCCGGCGGCCATGGCTGAGCGAGAAAGGCGCGAAACCATGCCGGAGCTGGCCGGCCATGCGGCAACGGCGGTGCGGCAACTCGACCCCGACCGCTGGCTGACCACGCTGTTCGCGCCCGATGCCCGGCGGCCGGACTTGCTGGCGCTTTACGCCTTCAACCTCGAAATCGCCCGCATCCCGGAACAGGTGCGCGAGCACGCGCTCGGCGACATCCGCCGGCAATGGTGGCGTGACACCGTGGCGGCGGCCTTCGCCGGCCAAGCGCCGCGTGGCCACCCGGTGGCGGAAGCGCTGCAACGGGCGATCCACGCCCACGATTTGCCGCAGGCCCCGTTCACGCGCTTGCTCGAAGCCCGGGCCGCCGATTTCGACCCGTCCCCGGCGCGGATCGAGGATCTCGAGGCCTATGCGCAAGGCACCGCGGCCAGCTTGAGCGCGCTCGCATTGCGGATTCTCGGCGTCGCCGATGCGCCGAGCCAGACGGCCGCCGAAGCGACGGCGATCGGCTTCGCCCTGATCGGCTTGATCCGCGCCGTGCCCTTCCATGCCGCAGCGCGGCGGCTTTATCTGCCGCAAGCGCTGCTCGCGGCGCAAGGCCTCGACGCCGAGGCGGTTTTCAGCGGCGCGCGTACGCCCGAACTTCGGCGCGTCATCGAGCAGGTCGCGGGCCGCGCTGCAGGCCATCTCGCGGCGGCACGAAGCGCCCGCCGCCAAGTCTCGCGCGCGGCCCTGCCGGTGCTGCTGCTCGGCACCTTGGCCGAGCTTTACCTGAAGCGGCTGAAGCAGGCCGGCTTCGATCCGGCCTCGCCGCGGCTTGCCGTCGGCATGCCGCGCAAACAGATCGGACTTTTGCTCCGCGCCGGCCTCGGCCGGTTCTGAAGCCGGCGATTCACGGCCGCTTGCGCGCGAGGAAGGCCTGCATCATGCGCTTCGGCTCGTCGCCTTCGTAGGCTTCGGCAAAGCGGGCGATCCCAGCCTCGATCGCCGGCCCGAGCGGCAAGCTCTGCCACTCGCGCATCAAGGCCTTTTGCAGGCGAATGGCGCGCGGCCCGGCGGCAAGCAGCGCGCCGAGCCAATCTTCCAGCGCGGCGTCGAGATCGGCCGCAGGCACCACCCGTTCCACCAAGCCGTAGGCCAGCGCCTCCGCCGCACGCCAGCGCTTGCCGAGGTAGACCAGTTCCGCCGTGCGGCCCCAGCCGACGAGGCGGGGCAAGAGCGCCGCCTCGATCACCGAGGGAATGCCGACCATGACCTCGGGCATGGCGAAGACCGCTGTCTCGGCGGCGAGGCGAAGGTCACAGCCGGCCGCGACTTCGAGCCCGGCGCCGAGGCAATAGCCGTCGATGCGGGCGATCACCGGCACCGGAATGGCGCCGAGCGCGGCGATCGCCTCGTGCAGCGCGGTGATGAAGGCGGTGGCGCTCCCAGCATCGAGCGCCGCCATATGCCGCACGTCGGCGCCGCCGATGAAGGCGCGGCCGCCAACGCCGGTGACGACCACGGCGCGCAAGCTATCGTCGTCGTGCAGGCTGCGGGCGGCGGCCGTGAATTCGGCCAGGGCCTCGGGCCCGACGATGTTGAGATCACTCTTGCCCCTGATCGCGAGGATGGCAACGCTGCCGGCCGCGCCCCGCGTGTCGCGTTTCAGCGCGACCCAGGCGCCCGCGCTCATGCCGCCTCCTTGTTGCCGAGCCAGCGCGCGAGATCCCGCCGCGCGCGGGCGTTGATCGCCGCCTTGCGGTCGCTTTTCCGCACCTTGGTCGCAAGCTCCGGAAAGAGACCGTAATTGACGTTCATCGGCTGGAAACTCCGGGCGTCGGCACCGCCGGTGATATGGCCGAGAAGCGCGCCGAGCGCGGTCGTAGCCGGCGGCGGCTGGATGGCTTCGCCCCGGCGCTCCGCGGCGGCGAAGCGGCCGGCGAGGAGGCCGATGGCGGCGCTTTCGACATAGCCCTCGACGCCGGTGATCTGGCCGGCGAAACGCAGCCGGGGATCCGCCTTGAGCCGCAGATCGGGCGCCAGAAGCCGCGGGCTGTTGATGAAGGAGTTGCGATGCAAGCCGCCGAGACGGGCAAATTCCGCCGCCTCGAGGCCGGGGATCATGCGGAAGATGCGCGCCTGCTCGCCGTATTTCAGCTTGGTCTGAAATCCGACCATGTTGTAGAGCGTGCCGAGGGCGTTGTCCTGGCGAAGCTGCACCACCGCATGGGGCCGCGCGCCGCGATGCGGATCGGTGAGCCCAACCGGCTTCATCGGGCCGAAGGCCAAGGTGTCGCGGCCGCGCGACGCCATCACCTCAATCGGCAGGCAGCCTTCGAAATAGGGCGTGGTCGCCTCCCATTCGCGGAAGGCGACGGTCTCGGCAGCAAGCAACGCGTCGATGAAGGCTTCGTACTGGTCGCGGTCGAGCGGGCAATTGATGTAATCGGCACCATCGCCACCCGGCCCCGTCTTATCGTAGCGCGACTGGAACCAGGCCTTGGAGAAATCGATCGAGTCCTTGTGCACGATCGGCGCGATGGCATCAAAGAAAGCGAGCGCGTCCTCGCCGGTAAGCTGTTGGATCGCAGCGGCGAGCGGCGCCGAGGTCAAGGGACCGGTGGCGACAATGACGCTGTCCCAATCGGCGGGCGGCAGCGCCGCGACCTCGCCGCGCGCGAGCGTAATCAGGGGCTCGGCCAAGATCGCGGCCTCGACCGCCGCCGCGAAGCCGTCGCGATCGACCGCCAAGGCGCCGCCCGCCGGCACCTGATGGCGATCCGCCGCGGCGAGAATGAGCGAACCGGCGTCCCGCATCTCGGCATGCAGCAGGCCGACGGCGTTGCGCGCCGCGTCGTCGGAGCGAAAGGAATTGGAGCAGACCAACTCGGCCAGCCGGCCGGTTTGGTGGGCCTCGGTCGATTTCTCGGGCCGCATCTCGTGCAGCACAGCCGCGACGCCGGCCCGCGCGAGCTGCCAAGCCGCCTCGGACCCCGCAAGCCCGCCGCCGATGACATGAACGGGCGTCACTGTCGCCATCGCATCCTTCCCCTGCTGCCGTCGTTCCACTTAGCGCCGTTCAATGTAGCGTCGGCCGCGGCAATGTCATGCCTCTTCCGCCTCGTCCTCGCCGCCGATCACGGCGCGCGCGATGGCGAGCGAAAATCCGCGCCGCGCCAAGGCCGCCATGTCCTTCCGGCGATGGGCCTCGCGCGCCGCGGCCGGGCGCCAGGGGCCGAGCCGCCGGCGCCGCGCATAGGCGCTTGCCGCCGCCAAGTCGGCTTCCGGATGATCGGCCTCGAGCGCATCGAGCGCCGCCTCGGTCACCTCGCGGGCGACGCCGGCGCTGGCCAAGGTGGCGGCGATGCGGCCGAGCGACTTGCCCTGGCGGAACAAGGTCGCGGCGCGGCCCGCCGCGTAGCGCGCGTCGTCGAGAATCGCCGCCCGCTGGAGCTTGGCGATAACGGCGTCGATGGCGCGCGCCGCCGCCTCGCGATCGACCGGCCCCTGGCGTTCCGCCCGCATCACCCGGCGATGCAGCACGCGGCGGAGATTTTCGCCCGAGCTCGCGTAACGTTCGAGATAGAACAGCGCCGTCCGTTCGAGCGAATCGGGACGGAGCGAGATCTTGGATTTGCGCGGCGCGTCGGCCACCGCGCCGCTCAGCGCGCCGCGCGCCGGCGCGGCCGCCGCGCCGGCGGCTCGGCCAGCCGCGGCCGGGCGAGCGCGGCCTTGAGATAGCGGCCGGTGTGACTCGCGGCAACGGCCGCGACCTTTTCCGGCGTGCCGGCGGCAACGATGCGGCCGCCCTGGTCACCGCCCTCGGGGCCGAGATCGACGATCCAGTCGGCCGTCTTGATGACCTCGAGATTGTGCTCGATCACCACCACCGTATTGCCCTGCTCGACCAGCGCGTGCAGCACTTCGAGAAGCTTGCGCACGTCCTCGAAATGCAGGCCGGTGGTGGGTTCGTCCAGAATATACAGCGTGCGGCCGGTGGCGCGCCGCGACAGCTCCTTCGCGAGCTTGACGCGTTGCGCCTCGCCGCCGGACAGCGTGGTCGCCGCCTGGCCGACCTTGATATAGCCGAGACCGACCTCCTGCAGCATGGCGAGCTTGTCGCGGATCGCCGGCACGGCGCGGAAGAAATCAGCGCCGTCGTCTACCGTCATTTCGAGCACGTCGGCGATGGACTTGTCCTTGAACAGGATTTCCAGGGTCTCGCGATTGTAGCGCCGGCCCTTGCAGACGTCGCATTGCACGTAGACGTCGGGCAGGAAATGCATCTCGATCTTGATCAGGCCGTCGCCCTGGCAGGCTTCGCAACGGCCGCCTTTGACGTTGAAGGAAAACCGCCCCGGCTTGTAGCCGCGGGCCTTGGCTTCCGGCAGGCCCGAGAACCATTCCCGGATCGGGCCGAAGGCGCCGGTATAGGTGGCCGGATTCGAGCGCGGCGTGCGCCCGATCGGCGACTGGTCGATGTCGACTACCTTGTCGAGATGTTCGAGCCCGTCGATGCGCTCGTGCGCCGCGGGATGGACGCGGGCACCGTTCAGCCGGCGCACCGCGGCCTTGTAGAGCGTCTCGATGATGAGGGTCGATTTGCCGCCGCCGGAAACGCCGGTGACGGCGGTGAAGGTGCCGAGCGGCAGCGCCGCGGTCACGTTCTTCAGATTGTTCTCGCGCGCGCCGACCACGCTAAGCCAGCGCGGCCCCGCCGGCCGCCGTTCCGCCGGCACCGGGATTTCGCGCGCGCCGCGCAAATATTGGCCGGTCAGGGATTGCGGCGCCACCGTGACCTCGGCCGGCGTCCCTTCCGCCACCACCTGGCCGCCATGGACGCCGGCGGCCGGGCCCATGTCGATGACGTAATCGGCCTCGCGGATCGCCTCCTCGTCGTGCTCGACGACCAGCACCGTGTTGCCGAGATCGCGCAAGCCCTTCAGGGTTTCGAGCAGACGCGCGTTGTCGCGCTGGTGCAAGCCGATGGACGGCTCGTCGAGCACGTAGAGAACGCCGCTCAGACCGGAGCCGATCTGGGAGGCGAGGCGGATGCGCTGACTTTCGCCGCCGGAGAGCGTGCCGGAATTCCGCGACAGCGTGAGATAGCCGAGGCCGACATTGTTGAGGAAGCCGAGCCGGTCGGCGATTTCCTTCAGGATGCGGTTCGCGATCTCGCGCTGCTTCGGGGTGAGCTTGCTCTTCAGCGTCGCGACCCAGCGCGCCGCCTCGGCGACCGATAATTCAGTCACTTCGCCGACGTGGCGCTGGTCGATCTTGACCGCGAGCGCCTCGGGCTTCAGGCGATAGCCGTGGCAGGCGGCGCAGGGCTCGGGACTCTGGTAGCGCTCGAGCTCTTCGCGAATCCAGGCGGAATCGGTTTCCTTCCGGCGCCGCTCCAGGTTCGGCAGCACGCCCTCGAACGGCTTGCGCGTGGTGTATTGCCGGCTGCCGTCGTCGTAGGTGATCGGCACCACGTCGTCACCGCTGCCATAGAGCAGAGTCCGGCGGTCCTCGGGATCTAGATCGCGCCACGGCACGGTGGTGGAAAAGCGGAAGTGGCGGGCGACGCCGTCCAGGGCCTGCAGGTAATAGGGCGTCGAGTGTTGCGCCCACGGCGCGATGGCGCCTTCGCGCAGCGACAGCCGCTCGTCCGGCACCACGAGATCGGCGTCAAAGACATGCTTGATGCCGAGCCCGTCGCACACCGGGCAGGCGCCATAAGGATTGTTGAAGGAGAACAGCCGGGGCTCGATCTCGTCGATGGTGAAGCCGGAGACCGGACAGGCGAACTTGGCGGAGAAGGTCTGCCGCTCGCCGCTCGTCGCGTCCTCGACGTAGACGATGCCCTCGGCGAGATCGAGCGCGATCTCGAGGCTGTCGGCGAGCCGGGTCTCGATCTTTGGCCGTACCACCACGCGATCCACCACGACGTCGATTTCGTGCTTACGCTTCTTGTCGAGGGCCGGGACCTCGTCGATCTCGTACAGCTTGCCGTCGATGCGTAGGCGCTGAAAGCCGCGCTTGCGGAGATCGGCGATCTCCTTGCGGTACTCGCCCTTGCGCCCGCGCACGAAGGGCGCGAGCAGATAAAGCCGCGTGCCCTCGGGCAGCGCGATGACGCGATCGACCATCTGCGACACGGTCTGGCTCTCGATCGGCAGGCCGGTGGCCGGCGAATAGGGCACGCCGACGCGGGCGTAAAGCAGCCGCAGGTAGTCGTAGATCTCGGTCACCGTGCCGACCGTCGAGCGCGGATTGCGCGAGGTCGTCTTCTGCTCGATCGAGATCGCGGGCGACAGCCCGTCGATGTGATCGACATCGGGCTTTTGCATCAATTCGAGAAACTGGCGGGCGTAGGCGGAGAGCGATTCCACGTAGCGCCGCTGGCCTTCGGCATAGATGGTGTCGAAGGCGAGCGAGGACTTGCCGGAGCCGGAAAGCCCGGTGATGACCACCAGCTTGTCGCGCGGAATCTCCACGTCGACGTTTTTCAGATTGTGCTCGCGCGCGCCGCGGACGGAGATGACCTTGTTCATAAAAACCAGCTAACAGGGAAAGCGCGCCGCGCGGCATACGCCGCCGACGGGCGCGCTATTATGGCGCAAAACCGGACGCGGGAAAGCCGCGTTTTCGGACCCGGCGGCGATAAGGAGGTGAACGGGAAGCCCGATTCGAGATAGGCTAAGGCGTTCCGCCGAGAACCAACCACGGGAGGCCAAAGCCGTGCCCGACAAGAGCCTTGGCCACGACGGCACCGGCAGCGACGGCACTGGCGGCGGCGGCACTGGCGGCGGCGGCAAGCTCCATATCGGCACCTCCGGCTGGCATTATCCCCATTGGCGCGGCCCGTTCTATCCCAAGGGCATGGCGGCACGCGCCTTTCTCGGCTTCTATGCCGAACGCTTCGGCGCCGTCGAGATCAACAACACCTTCTACCGCCTTCCGACGCCGGCGACGCTCGCCGCCTGGCGGGCGGCGACGCCGGCGGGATTTCTGTTCGCCTGCAAGGCGAGCCGCTATATCACCCACATGAAAAAGCTGACCGACCCGGCGGCGGCGGCGCGGCGTTTTTTCGATCGCGTTGCCGGCCTCGGGCCGAAGCTCGGGCCAATCCTGTTCCAGTTGCCGCCCCATTGGCACCTCGACGCCGGGCGTCTGGCGGAATTTCTCGCCGCCCTGCCACGGGGCTTTCGCTTCGCCTTCGAATTCCGCGACGCGAGCTGGTTCGCGCCGCAGGTCTTCCGCCTGCTTGAGCGTCATGGCGCCGCCGCTTGCGCCTATGATCTCGGCGGGCGGCGGGCGCCGATCCGCGTCACGGCGGATTTCGTCTATGTCCGCCTGCACGGCCCGGGCGATCCCTACCGCGGCCGCTACGACGGCCGCACCCTCGCCGCCTGGGCGCGGCGCGCCCGCGCCTGGCGGCAATCCGGCCTCGACGTACATTGCTATTTCGACAACGACGAGGCCGGCCACGCGGCCGAGGACGCCTTGCGGCTCCAGGCGCTGCTTCGCGACGGCGACGCGGCTTAGCTTTCCGCCGTGACAAGCGCGATCGGCTGCTTCACCAGGGTAACGCGGAGCGGCAGCCGGGCGAGCAGGTCGCCGTCGGCCTGGATCGCCTCGCCGGGCTCGCCCGAGACCTTGACCGCGACCGCCGGGACGATGCGGACATCGGGCAGCCGGTCGAGCCGGTTGCCGAGCAGCGCCAGCGCGTAACGCAGCAGGTTCCAGCGCCCGGCGCGCTCGAACAGCGCGACATGAAGCGAGGGCTCGTCGAGCCGGGCCGCCGGCGCGACGACGAAGCGCCCGCCGTAGTAGTGGCCCTTGGCGATCACCACCGAGGTGGCGGGAAAGGTGCGGCCGTCGATCTCCACCTGGTAGCGGCGCGGGCGGTAGCGCAGAAATTGGCGGAAGGCGGAGAGCACGTAGGCGACCTTGCCGAGGGCGCGCTTCAGCCCGAGATCGAGCCCTTCCACCACCCGGGCGTCGAAGCCGACGCCGATCATCAGCGCGAAGCGGCGGCCGTTGGCATCGCCGATGAAGACCGGGCGCGGCGGCGCCTGCGCGATCGCCTCGGCGACCGCCGCAGCCGAGGCGCCAAGACCGATCTCGGCCGCCAGCACGTTGGCGGTGCCGAGCGGCAACAGCGCGAGCGGCAAGTCCGAGCCGGCGAGGCCGTTGATCACTTCGTTGATGGTGCCATCGCCGCCCGCCGCGACCACCAGATCATAGCGGCCGGGCGCCGCCGCGCGCGCAAGGACCTCGGCATCGCCGGGGCCGGCGGTCGGACGCACGTCGAGCGCGCAGCCACGTTCGCGCAGCAACGCGATCACCCGCACGAAGCGCCGCCGACGGCGCCAACCAGCGACCGGGTTATAGATCACCAGAAGGCGCCGTGGCGCACGCGGGAGAGAGACGGGAGAGGGGTCGGATTGCAC
>OFHJ01000211.1_pt1 | contig 24482 bp, 17 predicted proteins | sample 1522001 | NCBI WGS metagenome assembly OFHJ01 (sample SAMEA2464838, study PRJEB22497) | soil metagenome | biome: Grassland; feature: Farmland; material: Clay | place: Australia | collected 2013-02-01 | depth 1.2 m | reverse complement strand
CACGGGAACATCGCCAACCAGCCCGATATGGATGCGATCGTGAACGCCGCCAATGCGGGACTGCGCCCCGGCGGTGGCGTTGCGGGCGCCATCCATCGTGCGGCCGGGCCGGGTCTTGAAGAAGCGTGCCGTCCGCTGGCTCCCATCCGCCCGGGGGAAGCGGTCGTCACCGGCGGACACGATCTCCCGAACCGGTACGTGATTCACTGCCTTGGTCCGGTCTTCGGGTTTGATGAACCCTCGGCCGAACTGCTGGCCGCCTGTTACCGGAACGCGCTGCACGTCGCCGAACACAATCGCATTTCATCGGTGGCCTTTCCCGCCATCTCCACGGGCACGTTCGGCTACCCGGTAGAGCCGGCTGCGCGGATTGCACTGGGAACGGTGATCGATGAACTGCCACGGCTATCGATGGTCAACCATATCCGCTTTGTTCTCTTCGGCGCCGAAGACCAGAGGCTCTATGCCCAACTTCTCGACGAGATCCCGGATCGGTTGCCCGAGGGCTAGCATCGTGCCGATGCGCTACAGGCTCTCGATGGCTTTGCGGAGTTTGTCCCGAATGTTTTGGGCGGTTTGCTTCAGCGCGGGATTATCGATGGCCTGCATCGAGGCCACGGGATCAATCGTTGCCACCTCGACGTGGCCTTCGCCGGTTTCCTGGACGATGACATTGCAAGGCAGCATGGTTCCGATCTTGTCTTCGATCTTAAGGGCCTCGTAGGCAGCCGTGGGGTTGCAGGCGCCCAGGATCCGGTAATTCCGGAAATCGACGTCGATCTTTTTCTTCAAGGTCTCCCTGACATCGATTTGCGTAATAATGCCAAAGCCTTCTTTATTGAGCGCCTCGACGGTTTTCATGATGGCTTCGTCGAAGGATACCGGGAGCGTCTTCGCGTAGTAGTAGGTCATCGTGATCGCCTCTTCATCTGGCCTTCGCCGCGCCGTCATTGTCAGTGCCATCGGCGGCGCCGTCCACTATCTTCGTGAGCCGCTTCGCCAGGCCGTCGACCGTTTGTTCAAAACGCTTGCGGCCACTCGTGATGGCTTAACTGCGGCGTAGAGAATTCTGGGGGCTGGATTTGGTTTCCATCGCTTGGCTCAGGTTGGCACGAGGCAACGCGACGTCGCCACCGGTTCCATAAGAACAAACGGGTCACGCCCCCCATTTCCTGAGCACATCCAGTCCGATCGATGCCAGCACGGCCAGCATTTGGGGACGCTCCCGCGGAGGATACTCCAGCAGCCGTGCCCTCAGTGGACCCCTCACCCGGATCCGTGCTCGAAAGGTGAGCTCGTCGCCGATATCCTGACTCGAATGAAGGTCATCCTTCGGTGTTGGCGCTATAGCGTTTTTGGCGAGGAGCCATAACCCGTAGACGGTGGCCTGTACGTCGCTGTCGGTCCTGTGCATGAGGGCCCGGGGGAACAGGCGTCTTACAGCCGAATGGTAATGCTCCGCTCCGCCGCCGGTCAGCACCACAGCATCGAAACCTTCGGACAGGCCTTTGATCGATCGCTTGATCAGCGCCAGCGCGCACCGAATCACCCCATCACGCACCTCACCGATCAGGCCGCGGCAATCGTGGGATTTACCTTTGACGATGATGGCGCCATCCCCTTCGATCGCCGCACGGATGCAGCCATTGTCGGCTGCTATTCCTTTGCGCTGGGGCAAACGAGTGTTCACCTCCTCGATGATGCGGGCCACACCGCCCTGCCGGGTAGTGCCAGTGCCGTTGCGTAGCAGTCGCCCCAGGCGGACGTGGGTCCAGCCGAGCGTGCCGTGCCCCGCGTCGATGAGCAGCACGTTAGCCCGTTCCAGCACCCCTTCCAAGCGGACATTGGCGCTGAAATAGGTGCCAAATGACTGCAGCACAACCGCGATACGGTCGACTTCCGGGAGCGTCATCGAACTGCCTTTCAGCAGCGCACGTACTGCCCCCTCGACGCGTTCACGCAGTTTCTGATCAAGGTATTCGTCGACGGGCAGGCCGAGCACCAGCTGGTCGATCTTGCCTGGAACCGTCACGTCGTGGGTGAGGGCATAAAGCAGCTGGGCGCGCCAGGGGTCGCTGTCCAGGCAGTTTCGATGAAGGATTTCAGGGGTTGACCCCATGGCCTCGGGGCTTACACCGACCCGCCAGGGGGTTCCGTCCACGACCACGTCGCCCGACTGGTCCGTCCCGGTTCGATCCAGCGGCATGGTGCACGCCGGCCACACGTCCAGTTGGGGTTCGCCACCGGCGTCTCCACAGGCCCGCTTGAGATTGCCGTGTCCCATATCTATCGCCATCAAATACATGCTGTGACTCCTCTTCGTAAACTTAGGGCCATTGTGTGGGGCGACGTAGCGAAGCGGATGTGCGAATATCGGGGTCTCGTTCCCTGTATTCGATATTTCCGGTCGCCCGGGTAGCAGATCGAGCCAATCCGAACTCTGGCCGCAGCAGGCAAATAACGCGTTGCGGTGTCACTTCGGAGGGCCCTGTCCGGGCGCGCCGTGTCGTCAATCGCCATCGTGCCTATTTCTTTTTCCTGAACCGCCCCTGACCGTCGCGATGCTCGACAACAACATCGTCGGGCATGAGCCCCGCCAGCCGGTCGGCCTTCTCCAACGTCAGGCCATGCCGTTGCAGCAAGCTCTCCATCTTCAAGAGTTCCGAGTGCTTCTCTTGCAGCACCCTGAGCCGATCCCTGGCGATACGAACCTCGTCCTTCTCGTAGGGCTTCGCGTACCGAAGCACTTCCGTATAACGAACGTAACGGGGGTAGAACTTTTGAGCGCCCGGCTTGGGATTCTGCAACCAGATCCTCCGGCGCCACTCGATGCGGAGGTGGTTGCCAATACTCTCGCAACGTACGACGAGGTCACTGAACTCAGCAGGGTTCGCTCTGCGTACAGACCTGTTCCCCATAAACTCCTGCACCAATTCCGCTGCGAGGTCCCTGATCTCTGCCCTCGCATCTTCCAGATGGGTCGTAATCATGTCCATTGAATGTGCTCCTATATGGTTTAGCAGTCGTCGTCTCTACCGACGCAGAAACAACCCGTTTTCGTAACCCCTAGCATTAAGTGCCCCCGATTCCGTGTTCGTGCCCCCCACACGCAGCTGCAGCCCCGAGCCGTGGTCCGGTGAGGTCTTGCGTGTCAGGGGAATCGGGACCGAGCAGCCGGAAGCGGGCGAGTCGGCGTCGGGTGATCGGATGGGGATGCCCGACTCAGCTGCCCGTTCGGGGCTTGCGTCGTGCACTGCGTTAAGGCGAACTTCGTTCTGCTGGCGCAGGCGAGTCCCGCCGCTCGAATGCCCTGCCTTGTCGGGAGTGTCCGCCGACGGGCTGAGGGTTAGAACAGGTGCGGGCCCACTGGAGATTTCAGTGTCGGACAGGACAAGCCGAGCCGAGCGTGCGTACGGCTGACGGACATGGGCCGGATGAACTACATACACAACCGCTGCGCGGAGCGTACGAATACTCCACTGCGGCCATCGTGGACGTTTGTCCATGTTGGGATCCTCTTGGTCGGGCCACAGCAACCGGGGTAATGCCGGCTCTTGTGAACCGTGTGCGGATCCCTCACTTTTATCTATAACACCCTGAGATAATTAGTACAAGCGGCATCGTAGCCGACGGGGCCCAATGCCGCTGTCCCGGCATAAAGAGCGCACCGGGACAGCGGCGAAGTAACTAATGGATCTTGTAGACAAGCAATTCGTTAGGGATGCTTGAAGCCGATGACAGGTTTGACGTAAAGCCTGCTTTCTTGGTCGTCGAGTTGGCAGCCGCATACTTTGGGTTCGAGACAGAAACGAATAACTCGTTGAGTTGGGGAGCGAACAGGCCGGTGCGGCCACCAATCCGCGAGGGCACGCGTGCGTCCAAGGTGTAGTTATCAAAGTTATTCTTGGAAATTACGTCCACAAAACCTTGGCCGCTGAGCAAGTAGATGCGGCTGCGCTTGGCATCATAGAATGCGTCGTCGACAGTGCCGTCGATCTTCGGCACCGAAGCCACGACCTCGCCTGTATGCGTATTGAAAACCACCAGCGTCGGTGGAAGGCGACAGGCGACAAAAAGTCGATGGCCACGTGCGTCCAGTGCCAGCGAAAAATTATCGCCACAGGGAGCTGGCCAGCGTGCCACCACCTTCCCGGTGACGGTGTTGTCGACCTGAATTTCATGATGGTCAGGGACGTTAATGTAGACGAGCGGGCCATGCTTCTCGAAGGCATACGCTTCCGGATGCGCATCGACGGGAACCAGGACTCCATGACTTTTGCCGTCGGGAGACAGCCACCCGATAGCGCCATCGCCCTCTCCGCCAGGGCCTTTGATCGGATGGCCGTCAACGAACTTCTGGCCACTGAAGCCGACGGCGACCTTGTTGAGGTACGGGTCGTAGCGCATATCGTCAGCGTCCATCTTATAGTCAGCCGTGCCTACCTTCCGGTAGGTTTTTCCATTGAAGATATCCACCATGCCGTTACCGCCATTGGCCACGAATAAACGGTTGGTGGCCTCGTCATAATATTCGCCTTGCGGTTCCTTGAAGCCGGTAATCGTACGCAGGTATTTGTCGGTGGCAATATTGATCCCCTCTGACCCGCCGTTGCCGATCGCCGACAGGAACAGGCGGTGCCCCTTTACGTCGATGGCAACGTGATCCATACGGCCCCGAGCGTTCGGTAACACAACACGGGCCTTGAGCACCAGCGGAGGGAATCCCTCATTTCTTCCTGGCATAGCCGCTGCCGGCGTAGCCGCGAGCGCAGCGATGCTCGCGATCACCACCATCGCGGGCCGGATCCTTCTTCTGAGTCCATAGGGATGCATGCTGGTCCTCCCGCTCTTCAGCTAGTTAGTTGCCAACGGGGGAACTAGGGAAACAGCCGATGAGAGCGCCCCCGATATCGTGGCTTCGACAGTTTTACTGATGATTCATTCCAAAGCAGCAAGGGAATCCTCCCCTATCCATGCCAGGCGGGTCGATCTTCGATGCCAATGCCGGGTCGGTTTTCAATGCAAATTACTAGCGTGAAAGCGTTGGTTTCTTGGGAGCGATTTCCTTGAGTGCGCCCTGTTCCACTAACTTTCCGCCGCTCGGACCAAAAACGATAACGCGTTCATTAACGATTGGGTTAGGGAATCAGGGCATCTCCTATATGCTCATTAATTTGTGGCAAATCTCGTTTTAGGAGGAGGGATCGATGGGATTTATAGGCAAATTGACCTGCCCCCACGAATAGTGCCGAGGCTTTCCTAGCAGAGTCCGTGGTTTCGACATTACCCGATTTCCTCATTGGAAGCGTCATCGACCGGGTGATGCCGATGACGTGCAGCGATCTCGGCCGGCGTGCAATAGCCGATCGCGCGGTTGCGGCCTTGCCTCGTTGTCGTCCCGCCGCCAGTTGGAGGCGAGGATCCTGGCGTGCCCGACGCTGGTGAACCCGTGGTCGTTCAGGCATTCATCCCGGAACCTGCCGTTGAAGCGCTCGATGTAAGCATTCTGCGTCGGCCTGCCCGCCTGGATCAGTTTGAGCGGGACCCCGTGGGCGTAGGCCCACTGATCCAGTGCCTTGCCGGTGCATTCTCAGTCCCCGGTCGGTCCGGATCGCTTGGGGATAGCCGCGAAAGAAGGCGGCGCGGTCGAGGATGCGGGTCACGTGCTGTCCGCCGATCGCGCGGCCCACGACGAGGTCCACTGACCTGCCGGGTGAAGTCATCGACGAGGGTCAGGCATTTCAACCGTCGGCCACAGGCCAGGGCGTCGAACACGAAATCCATCGACCACACCGCATTGGGTGAGGTGGGCCGCAGCAGCGGTTCCCGGTCCACGGCCACGCCGTGGCGCTTGCGGCGGCGGCGCACGGCCAGCCCGGCCGATCGATAGATGCAATGCACCCGCTTGTGGTTGACGATGACACCTTCCCGCCGCAGGAGGGCGTGCAGCCGGCGGTAGCCGAAGCGTCTCCGCTCGTCGGCCAGCGCCGCCAGCCGTGGTCGCAGCCGCTCATTGTCCGGCCGCGGCAACGGCGTGTCGTGCAGCACCGTGCGGGATAAGCCCATCAGGCGGCCAGCCCGGCGCCCGGAGATCGCCGTCTTCTCCTGCATCGCCGCGACCGCACCGCGTTTCGCCTGGGGGCTCAGCATTTTCCCCGTACGGCGACCTTCAAGGCCTCGCGGTCAAATCGCCCCGGCCAGCCGCTTCTTCAGCCGGGCATTCTCGCTTTCCAGCGTCTTCAGCCGCCGGGCCTCCGAACCGTCCATGCCGCCAAACCTGGTGCGCCATGGGTAGAACGAGCCGTCGCTGAAGCCAGGTTTGCGGCAGCGCTCCTTCACCGGAACCCCGCCTTCGGCTTCCTTCAGAAAACCGATGATCGGCTCCTTAAGTGAACCGCTTCTTCATGTCCGCTTTCCTCCCTGGAAACGGACTTTACTAAGTTCACTGTGGCCCTGCTTTGTGGGGGCAGGTCATGTAAGCAAATCTCAATTTAGTGATTCACGATCTCAAAATAAGTGGCAAAAATCTCACTAAGAAGTTGTCCCTACGCGTTGTCCCTACGCAGCGTTCTTAATCCCAGCTCAAAGCCCCACCAGTCTGATACTCGGTGACCCGGGTTTCAAAAAAGTTCTTCTCTTTCCTGAGGTTCGCCTGCTCGTCGAGCCAGGGCAGAACGTTTTGTGCCTGCGGGAAGGGCTCGGCCACGTTCAGCTGCCGTGCCCGACGGTTGGCGATGTAGCGGAACTGGTCGATGTGCATGTCGGCGCTGTAGCCGAGGATGGGGTCAGGCAGCAAATAGCGGGCGTAGTCGACTTCCGCCGCCTCGGCTTCCGCCCACATGGCGGCCAGCGCCTTGGGATCCAGGATGAGGTTCTCTTCCTCAATGATCTGTCGAGTCACCCGAATGCCGAAGCCGCAGTGCATGACCTCGTCGCGGAGGATGTATTGGAACTGCTCGCTGGTCCCTTTCATGATGCCACGCCGCTGCAGGGCGAAGATGGGCGAGAAGCCGTTATAGAACCAGCAACCCTCGAACACGGCGGCAAAGAAGATGTAGGCCATGACAAAGTTCTGCAGCTCAGCCGGGTTACGCAGGTCCACGTCTGGCCTCAACACCGATCCCAGCCGCGTGTTGGCCAGCCTGATCTTGGTGTAGATGGCCGGCACCACCCGATAGCGGTTATAGATCTCGCCCTGGTCAAGGCCGAGAGTCTCGATGCAATGCTGGTAGGTCCAGGTATGTAGTGACTCCTCATAGACCTGGCGGGCCTGATAGATCTGCAGTTCCGGCGCGCTCATCTTCTCCATGACCGCCAGGCCGATGTTTCGCATGGCGAGGATATCGGCAGTGGTGAGGTAGGCGAGCACGTTCTCGTAGACGTGGCGTTCTGCGGGGGTGAGGGTGTGGTGGTAGTCGTGAACGTCCTGGCTCATATTGATGTCCAGCGGCGTCCAATGGTTCCTGTTGGCGTTGAGGAAATACTTCCAGGCCCAGGGGTAGCGGAACGGCGCCAGCTGGTTGATGTCGGTCTGGCCATTGACGACGCGCTTGTCCTCGGGTCGGACGGGGGCGGCGGCCGACGGGCTGTTATGGTCCCAGTTGAGCATTTCAGTCTCCTGATGTCTGTGGTTGCGGAGGCGTTTGCACCACCCTACTGGCAGGCATCGCAGTCCGGGTTGTCGATGCGGCATACCTTCGGCTCGGCGGCCGCCTCCGGCTGTCTCTCCGGGGCGTCACTCTTCTCCATGTGGGTAGCACCCAGGGTGCGCAGGTAGTAGGTGGTCTTCAGGCCACGCTTCCAGGCGAGTTTGTAGAGTTCGTCGAGCTTTGTGCCGGAGGGTTCGCTGAGGTAGAGGTTCAGGGATTGGGCCTGATCGAGCCACTTCTGGCGCCGCGCGCCCGCCTCCACCAGCCAGCAGGGGTCGACCTCGAAGGCAGTGGTATAGAGCTTCTTGAGGTCCGCTGGCATGCGGTTAATGCGAGCTACCGAGCCATCGTAGTACTTCAGGTCATTGACCATCACCGGGTTCCATAGGCCACGCGCCTTGAGGTCAGCCACCAGATAATGGTTCACCATGGTGAACTCGCCGGAGAGGTTCGATTTCACATACAGGTTCTGGTAGGTCGGCTCGATGCTGGCCGACACCCCGGTGATGTTGGCGATGGTGGCGGTAGGCGCGATGGCCAGGCAGTTGGAGTTGCGCATGCCCGTCCTCACACGCTCGCGCAGGCGGTCCCAATCCAAAGTGGAAGATCGATCCACCTCCAGGCCGTCTTGCCCGCGCGCCTGCGCCAGCCGCTGCAGCGAGTCGATGGGCAGAATGCCCTGGCTCCACAGCGATCCCTCGAAGCTGGGGTAACGGCCGCGTTCGGTGGCCAGTTCGGTGGAAGCTTGGATGGCGTAGTAGCTCAACACCTCCGCGGAGCGGTCGGCGAACTCGACCGCCTCGGGCGAGGCGTAGGGGATGCGCAGGACGTGCAAGGCATCCTGGAAACCCATGAGACCCAGACCGACCGGGCGGTGTCGCAGGTTGGCGTGGCGCGCCTGCGGGACGCTGTAGTAGTTGATGTCGATGACGTTATCGAGCATGCGCATGGCGGTGCGTACCGTGCGCTCGAGCTTGGTCACGTCCAGGCCATTCTCGGTGAGGTGGTTGACGAGGTTTACCGAGCCGAGGTTGCAGACCGCGATCTCCTCATCCGAGGTGTTGAGGGTGATTTCGGTGCAGAGATTGGAAGAGTGCACCACGCCCACGTGTTGCTGTGGCGAGCGCAGGTTGCAGGGATCCTTGAAGGTCAGCCAGGGGTGCCCGGTCTCGAACAGCATGGTAAGCATGCGCCGCCACAGCTGTACCGCGTTCACGCGCTTGTGATGGTGGAGCTGGCCTTGCGCGGCCTTGGCCTCGTACGCGAGGTAGGCGTCGGTGAAGGCCTGACCGTAGAGATTATGCAGGTCCGTTACCTCGTTGGGCGAGAACAGCGTCCACTGGCCGTCTTCCAGCACCCGCTGAACGAAAAGATCCGGGATCCAGTGGGCAGTGTTCATGTCGTGGGTGCGACGGCGGTCGTCGCCGGTATTCTTGCGCAGGTCTATGAATTCCTCGATATCCAGGTGCCAGGTCTCCAGGTACGCGCACACCGCTCCCTTGCGCTTGCCGCCCTGATTCACCGCGACCGCGGTGTCGTTGGCTACTTTCAGGAACGGGACCACGCCCTGGCTCTTGCCGTTGGTGCCCTTGATGTAGGCATCCAGGGCTCGTACCCGTGTCCAGTCGTTACCGAGGCCGCCGGCAAATTTGGACAGCAGGGCGTTGTCATGCAGAGCCGAGAAGATCCCCGAGAGGTCGTCGGGAACAGTGGTGAGATAGCAGCTGGAAAGTTGCGGTCTCAGGGTACCGGCGTTGAACAGCGTCGGGGTGCTGCTCATGTAATCATGGCTGGAGAGCAGGTGGTAGAACTCGACGGCGCGGGCCTCTCGGTCGTCTTCGTTCAGGGCCAGGCCCATGGCGACGCGCATGAAGAAGGCCTGCGGCAGTTCGAGGCGCGTTTCGCGGTGGTGCTGCAGGTAGCGGTCGTACAGCGTCTGCAGGCCTAGATAATCAAAGGCCAGATCCCGTTCGGCCACCAACGCGGTGCCCAGACGCTCGAGGTCGAACCCGAGTAACCGTGGGTCCAGTAGCTCCAGTTCCACCGCCCGGCGGATGTACTGGCCGAAGTACTCGGGATACCGTGTCGCCATGTCCGCCTGCGTGGCCTTTTGGCCACCACCCGCGAAAAAGGAAAGGGCCTCCTGTCGGATCAGGTCCAGCAACAGGCGGGCGGCAACGAAGCGGTAATTGGGTTCCCGCTCGATCAGGGTGCGGGTGCTCATTACCAGTATCTGGCCGACGTCTGCCTCCTTGATGCCGTCATAGACGTTGCGAAGGGTCTCCTCGACGATGGGCTCGACCTCCACGTCGGCCAGGTCCGCGCAGGCGGGAGCCAGCAGCTGTGCCAGCCGGCTGCGGTCCAGAGCGACCTTGCGACCGTCGTCCTGAATCATCTTCAGCGACATCGTGGTCGAGGCCTCGGCGACTTCCGCCATCCGTTCCCGGGTCCGCTCGGCGCGGTAGAGCACGTAAGCGCGGGCTATCTCGTAGTAGCCTTCGCGCATCAGCGCCAGCTCCACCTGGTCCTGGATATCCTCGATGTGCACCGTGCCCCCGTGGTAGATGCGGCGGGTCAGGGCGGTCACCACCTGCGTCGCGAGCGCCGCTACGATGTCATGGACGCGGTGCGAATCGACCGCGGCACCTCCTTCCACGGCCAGAAAGGCCTTGGTGATCGCGACGGAGATCTTGGACGCATCAAAGTCGGTGAGACCGCCATTGCGGCGGATGACCCGCAGGGTGACGGGCGTGGGCAGATCGGCAAAGGCAGGTAGACTGGATGGCATGGTTTCCTCCGTTCGTACTCGAGGGAACCATCGCGGAAGAGTCGGGCAAGGAGGACCGTGATCAGCGCGGGCATTCTTGCTTGAGAACCTTGACGCGAGATTCCGGGTCAGGCCCCTGGAAAAGGCCGGTGTCTTCGGAGGCATTCGGGCTTGTGCGGTCAGGCCGCCTTACCGCTGCGCGACAGCCCCGGACTTTTACCGGGTTCCCCTTCAAAACCACTATATATAGTGGTTTAGTGAAGACGAATATCAATATATAGTATTAGAACCGAGTTTGACAAGCCCTCGTGAACTGCGGATAACTTCGCCAAATCGAAACTCCCATGGCCCACTATGGTGTGGTGTTTACCCGCTTTGGCGCGACATGGCGTCGATGCGCAGGTGGTGCCCGTCCGGAAGAGAAGGAGTCCACAAATAACGCATGCCTTCTCAACAGCCCGAATCGACCTAGAACCTGATAGGGAAGGGTGCCGGTAGTAACATCCCCTTATCGCAGGTAGTGCGGGGATTCGCCACCGCGAGCCGTCGGTCAGGGCTGTTAACTTGGGAATGGTTCATAGCAGGGTCAGGGTGCGGGAGGTCGTTGACGAATCGGGACGGCCAGCCGATACCCGTCGAATGATCAAGGGTGCTCCCGACGGTCGTTCTACAAAGCAAAGCGCATCCCACTTTTCGGAATGGTCTGGATGCGGGACAATTTATCTTGATCGCGGTAGGTCCCCTACCCACCGCAACGCCTATTCGGGTCCGTCCGACTTACGCGTGATTCCCCTTGTTTATTGCAGTTCTCGCTGGGTCGCGGCGATGAGGCTCGATACTGCCAAAATGACGACGGAGATCCATAGTCCGGAAGCCACCCCGCCTGGCCCATCGGAAAGCACCCCGCTCAGTATGGGTCCGATGCTTTGCCCGATCCCGAAGGCTACCGTCAATGCCCCAATCACGGCGGTCCAGGCATGCGGCGGAGCGGCACGATGGCCAAAGGACATGACCGCCGCAACCACCGCAAGGAAGGAACCACCAAAAAGGATCGCTGAAAGGAAGGCGCCAACGACTCCGCCAAAGACCAGCGGCGTTGCTGCGCCGATCGTGACGACACCGACGGTCGCGACCGTTCCCCAGCCGCCCCTCAGTCGGCCAAGCACAGGGCCCCAAGCGAAGGCGGCAATGATAGCCGCGACGCCCAGCACAGCCCAGAATGCGGAAATCGCGAATCCCGAGAACCGCTCAACACTACGCAGATAGGCAATGATGAAGGTTGCGTAGGCGATATAACCTGCACCAAACAGTCCATAAGCCAGCAGTTCAGGCATCATGCGGCGTGCCGACCAGCCGCCACGCCCGTGTTTTCCGGTGGCGCTCGCAGTCGGCGGGGCGCGGCTCAGGACCGCCCACGCGCTTAAGGTAGCCACCAGTGAGAGACCCCCCAGGGCCAGCCAGCCGCCACGCCAGCTGGTAACCGAAAGCATGGGTGGCACGGCAAGCGCCGAAACCGTGATGCCAAAGCCGGCCCCGGCAAAATAGATCCCGAACAGGGTGGGGGCGTGGTTGCGCGCACCGCCTTGTGCCGCAGCAGCCGTTAGCCCGGCTCCGGTAACGAAGGCCAGTGCGCCAGTGAGTCCGGCGGCAAACCGTAGCACCAGCTGCAATGCGAAAGCCGCCGTCAGGCCGGAGGCACCAACCATAAGGGCAGTCAGCAGCAGGCTAATGGCAAAGACCCGCTTGTCCCCAAACCGACGGCCCACTGCGGCTGCGCCAAGGGCGCCGACAAGATATCCGGCGGCGTTTGCCGTATTCAGGGCGCCGGCGGCAGCATAGCTCCAGCCCAGATCTGCTCGCATCGCCGGCAGCAGCAACGCATAGGCAAAACGAGCCAATCCAAGCGCGACGGTTGGCCCCATCGCTAAACCGATGACGACCCAGAGGGAGGTTGGGTTCGCATCCTGCCGCACCGATGCCCATCGCATGAAATCGCCCTCAGTCAGCCGGGCATCCTGGTCCATGTGATCCCATTTCGCGCTTCCTAACGGGTGATGCATACGCCCAAACGAACCGGCAGCCCTGATGTAACCTCACAACCCAAGCTCACTCAGGCCGGGGTAGTCATCGGGCCGAGGACCCAATGGCCAACGGAATTTCCGATCCTTTTCCTTGATTGGCAGATCGTTGATGCTGGCATAACGCCGCTGCATCAAACCCTGATCGTTGAATTCCCAGTTCTCGTTGCCGTAAGACCGGAACCACTGGCCCGAGTCATCGTGCCACTCATAGGCGAAACGCACCGCGATGCGGTTGTGCGTGAAACCCCACAACTCCTTGATCAGGCGGTACTCCAGTTCGTGCGCCCACTTCCGTTGAAGGAACTGGCGTACCTGCTCCCGCCCGACGGGAAATTCGGCCCGGTTCCGCCAGACCGTATCTTCGGTGTAGACGAGCGGGACCCGATCCGGGTCACGGGCATTCCAGGCATCTTCCGCCATGCGGACCTTCACGGTGGCGGATTCGTGATCGAACGGGGGGAGTGGCGGCTTGGTTTCCATTGTGCGCTCCTGGCTGGGTAGACAGAGTGGTCTACCCGCTAGGCTATCCGAGGTAGACAGTCCTGTCTACAATGGGCCCATGGAACCGACCTCCACACTCTCTCCCAGGGACCGCATCCTGCTCACGGCCCATGATCTGTTCTATCGCCACGGGATACGGGCGACCGGGATTGACCGGGTCATCGCCGAGTCCGGGGTGGCCAAGGCCACGTTCTATCGCTACTTCCCGAGCAAGAATGACCTGATCCGCGCCTTCCTGGACTATCGGCACCAGCACTGGCTTGCCTGGTTCAAAGAAACGATCGCGCATCACGGCCGGGAGGTACATGCCCTGGTGCCCACCCTGGCGGAGTGGTTTCAGAATCCGGAATACCGGGGGTGTGCCTTTATCAACACGGTCGGGGAATTGGCCAATGACCTGCCCGAGGTCGTCGACATCGCGCGACGCCACAAGGAGGACCTGATCGTCCTCATCGCCAGCCTGCTGCCGGCGACGACGGATCGTGACGGTCTGTCGAGAGCGCTGGCGGTGGCCATCGATGGCGCCATCGTCCGTACCCAATACGACGCGACGCCCGAGAATGCCCTGCGGGCATTGGCCAGAATCATTGCCGCCTTGGTGCCGAAGTGACGATTGTTGGTTCTCCTTGCCCTTCGACAGGCGACCGGGGCGAAACCAGAGCGATGTTTACGAAGGTATGTGGTGCACCTGACTTGCGGTGGAAAGCTGGTTGGTGCGGCGGTGGGCGAGGCTGGCGAGGCCTGCGGTGGGCACCGGGTGGCCCGGATCATGCGCAACCTGTCTGGGTCGAGGCTTTCAAGCAGTTGATCGATGCGCTACAACACCTCCGCTGTAACTTTATGCCGTCGCCATGACTTTATTTGGCCGCTCAACACCGCCTCGGGTCACGTAGAGCAGCCCTGTAAACAGCAGGCTGACGAGTGCCAGGATTACGTAAACCCCATACCCGCGCGCATAACCGATCGAACCCAATGACTGAGCGATGTCGCCGAGCAGCGGCGGCACGACGAATCCACCCAAAGCGCCCAGACCACCGACCCAACCCGCGGTACCCCCGACGGCATCGGGAACATAGTGTGGAACCAGCTTGAACACTGCAGCGTTGTTGACGCCCATGCCCGCGCCCACGAGAAACTCCCCGACTACTGTGAGCCAAAACGTGGAGGAAATGGTCATGATGGCCGCGCCAATCAGCAGTACGGTGAGTGAAACCGCAGCGACCACTTCGCCACCGAAGCGATCCGACCAGCTGCCTCCCGGCACTCGGATCAGGGATGAGAACAGAGAAAATCCGGCAGTCAGAAATACGGCGGTCCAGTGCGAACTCCCGTAAAAGGTTTGCCAGAAATTCGGCAGCCACGCGGTCAGCGCAAGGAAACCACCGAAAGTCGTGAAATAAAGGACGACGAGCGGCCAGGTTCTCCAGCTTGTAGCAGAATCTTTCAAGGTTTTTATAACGCTTGGAGCTGGAAAGAGCTCCTGGTGGCGCTGCTCGGCGATTTGCGGCGGCTCGTCGATTGGCACGTTGCGTTGGCGCAGCTGGAGGAAGGGGTCGTTGTGGGGGACGATGACGAAGAGGACAGCGCCGGGGAGGATGATGGCAAGAGAGACCAAATAACCCATCCAGAGTCCGCCGGCCGCAATGATGAGCGGCAGCAGAAGCGCCACCAGTCCCGGAGACGTATTGCCAAAGCCGGCATAGAACGCCAAAGCTCGGCCTTGCTGGTTCTGTGGAAACCAGTATGACACTTGTCCGATGCCAACTGAAAAAGTCGCAATACCGCAGCCGCCCAACGCTCCAAAGAACAGAAGCAGGGGATAGTACGCCTGGGTGAGGTGACTTGGATAGAGGGTTAGGAGCATCCAGTATAAGCCCGCAATACCGATGACCGAGGCAATCAGCAATATCAGAAAAGGAAGCTTGCCACCGTTGCGATCTACCCAGGCACCGAAGGGGATGCGCAATAACGAACCTGTGAGCATCGGGATGGCAACGAGAAAGCCGACCTGTGATGGGCTTAGTTGCATCGTTCTGATAAAGCTGTGTGCCGTGGGACCGAAAAGCGACACTGCACCAAAGCCGATGAAGAACCCGACTGTGGCGCCGATCAGGGCTCTGGTTGGAGAGCCCTTGATTTGCGTGGAAAGGTGGTCCGATGTCGATGGCATTGAAGTATTCTCCGTTTCCAACCTTTGCATAGGCCTAAATATTTGATATTACTAACATTTGATTCCAGTACCGCTTTCATGTGACCAGGACAGCGGCCAACTGCCACGATCTCTGCGTCGATAACGGTCGCTCTGCATTGCGCAAGAGTCGTTAATTTCGGTTCCCTGCATGGAGACCCGCATGTGCCGGTTCAGCCAATTCCGAAGCGAATCAGGATGCAGGCCGGGAATCGTCGTCTCACGGTGATGATTTGCGTCCGGATCGCATTTGCGTGAATTCATGCGCTGCCTACCCTATTCAGGATTCGTACCTCTTTGATATTTCGGGTTACGCAGTTCTTCGTGCCCTGATGATCTGGTAACGGCGACCGATATAGTTCAGCGGCACGGTCCAGATATGGACGAGCCGCGTGAACGGAAACAGCAGGAACACGGTCATGCCAAAGAACATGTGCACCTTGTAAATGAGGGGGACGCTGCGAATCAGGCTGGGATCTGGTCTCATGATCACGAGACCCTGGAGATACCGGCGGAAGATGTCCATGTTTGCAACGTTTCCATGGAGCAAATCCCGCACCGTCTGGATTTGGGTGCCTAATCCCAGGATTAAGGTGACCAGAAGCCATAGCAAGATAAATAGGTCACTGAACCGCCCGGCTACCCGTACGCGCGGATTGAGCACACGCCTCAGCAGAAGCATCATGCCGCCGAGCATGGCAATGATGCCGAAGGTTGTGCCCGTGACAAACGCGATCCACTGGTGGGCGAGCGGCGGTACGCCGAGCCATTCAAAGAGCGATGTAAGCATCCCTACGAAGTGGCCTGCGAAGATTATCAGTACACCGATGTGCCACAGATTGCTCGCCCACAGCATGTATCGACGTGATGCCAGGAGCTGTGTTGAATACGCGCCCCAGCCGTCCTGCTCACGTTCGTAACGCAGCGCCGAGCCCAGCAAAAATATGGTGCCTGCGAGGTAGGGATATACTCCGAATAGCAGGAAATTCATGGTCTAGGTCTCTGTCGCTGCGGTCTTGGCCACCGGGACACACGAGCGCACTGAACCGCGCACAGCCGTCACGAGTGCGGCGTAGGGTGACTTTGATCCGCATAAGTTATGTTCCAAAATTTCCAGGGCGTCATCGCCTTCCGCGAGGAACGTTGCGGCAGCGGCTTCATCGAGCGTCGCGGCATACTCAAGGACAGCCGGCAGATAATCGGGCAATTCCCCGTCAATCATGTGAAAGCCGGCCATCTCGTAATGTTCGCGCAGCCGGATTAATGCCGGTCCTCGACGCCGATCCTGTTCGTCCAGTAGGTGTGCAGTCAGGTTCAGGGAATGCTTTGAAGTCAGGTCAAAGGTATGCACATAGAGCTGCTCGAGATCGAGCAGAGGGAGGCTCTGCATCCAGTGAACCGTCGCGAGGACGGCGGCCACATCTCCACCGTCGTGCGTTGCCCGATCCTGAAGAAATGCACTCACTTCGCCGAGTATTTCCGTGAATTCATTGCCGGGGTAATCCAGCAGAACACCGAGGACACGGTAGTAGGGGCTGCGATAGACCGGCGCTTTCATCGTGAGCCGCTTCCCCCTTTGCTCGGACGGTCGACGGTCGTCTGCGTGACCTCACCCTCGACGGACCCCTTGCGGCGACGCGGAAACAGTCCGACTTCACTGAGTCCCGCATCACCGCCGGGATTGCCGAATCCGAAGCCAACCTGACCCTGGTAGGCATACGGATCTTCGAGAGAGGATTCGGAGTGGCTAGTCGGGACGACAAAACGATCCTCGTAGTTGGCGATAGCGAGGTAGCGGTGGATCTCGTCGGCTTGCTGGCGTGTGAGGTCAGCCGCCGAAAGCAGTCGTAAGTCCTCTCGACCGTCAACCTGACGCACCCGCATGAACTGGCGTACTGCAAAAAGCTTGCGCAGGGCATCCAAAACCGGCTCATCGTCGCCCGCCGTAAAGAGGTTAGCGAGGTAGTGCACTGGAATGCGCAGGTTTTCAATGGCCGGGAGGATACCGTCCCGCTTGCTGGCAGTGATGTTTCCTTGTTCGATCTCCGACTTGATCGGCGAAAGCGGCGGAACGTACCACACCATGGGAAGGGTGCGGAATTCCGGGTGAAGCGGGAAGGCCAGGCGCCATTCAACGGCCAGCTTATAGATCGGAGAGCGCCGCGCCGCTTCAAGCCAGGTGTCCGGGATTCCGTCGCGGCGGGCCTGGTCGATCACTGCCGGGTCGTGCGGGTTCAGGAAGATGTCGAGCTGGTTGCCGTAAAGGTCCCGTTGGTCGTCCGGTGAGGCTGTGGTGAGGATTCGATCGGCATCGTAGAGCATGATGCCGTTGTACCGTATGCGTCCGACGCAGGTCTCGGAACAGGCAGTGGGCAGTCCGGATTCGATGCGCGGGTAACAGCCGATGCATTTTTCCGATTTCCCGGAATCCCAGTTGAAGTAGACCTTCTTGTACGGACAGGCGCTCACGCACATGCGCCAGCCACGGCAGCGCGCCTGGTCGATCAGGACCAGGCCATCCTCTTCACGCTTGTAAATCGCGCCCGAGGGGCAGGCTGCCACGCAGGATGGATTCAGGCAGTGGTTGCACATGCGCGGCAGGTAGAAGTGGAAAGTGTGCTCGAAGGCCGAGTAGACGCGTTTCTCTACCTCCCGGAAGTTGGAATCCTCGCTCCGCTGCTCAAAGCCACCAGCCAGATCATCCTCCCAGTTTGGCCCCCAGTTGACCTTCGCCATCTTGCGGCCATCCAGTTGGGAAACTGGCCTGGCGGTGGGCGCGGCCTCGGACAGAGGGGCCTTTTTCAAGTGGGCGTAGTCGAACGTGAACGGTTCGTAGTAGTCATCGATCTCCGGCATTCTCGGATTCGCAAACAGATGACCGAGTTCCGCGAGCCGACTGCCCTGGCGTAACACCAGCTTGCCGTTCTTCTTTTTCCAACCGCCACGCCACTGATCCTGGTTTTCCCAGTTCTTTGGATAGCCGATTCCAGGTTTGGACTCGACATTGTTCCAGTAGGCATATTCCTGGCCGCGGCGATTCGTCCAGAAATTCTTGCAGGTGACGGTACACGTATGACAACCGATGCACTTGTCGAGATTGAAAACGAGTGCGAATTGAGCACGAACCTTCATGGGATCTCCGTAATTGACTTTATTCGACCGGTTTAAAGCCGGTGTCCTCGGCGGGAAAACGGCCGTGCTCGTTTGCTTCGGTACGCGATTGGAATCGCGCGGATTCCGGGACATTCGGGGTTTCTTCGCGTTCGGGGGTCAGCTGCCGTTCGAGCCAGTCGATTGCGTGGTCCGGGATCCTGCGTACGATGACGCTGGTATCACGCTGGCTGCCGACCGGGCCGTAGTAATTCATCAGCCAGGAGAGCTGTGCATAACCACCGATCATGTGGGTGGGTTTTACGATCACGCGCGTCACGCTGTTCAGGATGCCGCCACGCTGGCCAGTGGTCGGAGACCCCGGGACGTTGATCGTCTTTTCCTGCGCGTGGTACATCATTGCAACACCATGCGGGATACGCTGACTGATCACGGCTCTTGCCACCGTGGCGCCGTTGGCGTTCAGCGCTTCGACCCAGTCGTTGTCCTGGATACCGGCTGTCGCGGCATCGGCTTCAGATATCCAGACATACGGGCCTCCGCGGAACAGATTCAACATTCGGAGGTTATCGTTGTAGGTGCTGTGAATGCCCCATTTGCTATGTGGCGTGATCCAGCGAAGCACCAGGTGCGGCTGTTCGAAGAAGGCACTGGGAGCTCCCTCGAGTTCCCGCAGATCGAGCGGTGGCCGATAGAGACACAACCCTTCACCGAAGTCGAGCATCCACTCGTGATCCAGATAGAAATGGGCACGACCAGTCAAGGTGCGGAACGGGATGTCGTGGTGAATGTTGGTGTAGCCGGCTGTATAGCTCACGCTTTCGGATTCAACGCCGCTCCAGGTTGGAGACGTGATGATCTTGCGCGGTTGTGCTACCAGATCATGAAAGCGAAGTTTCTCGGCACGCCGCGAATCCGCCAAATGGGTGAGCGAGAGACCGGTCTTTTTCTCCAGTGCCTCCCATGCGCGGTGCGCGACCTCCCCGTTGGTTTCAGGTGCCAGCATCAGAATCGTCTCGCAGGCTGCAACGTCTTTTGCAATCGAGGGCAGGCCGATTTCGGTCGTGCCATTGAGCGCCGCCAGCTCATCCAGTTCCTCGACCGTATCCCAACGGATTCCCTTGGTGCCGTTCCCGAGATCGCGTAACAACGGTCCAACGGAAATGAAGCGGTCATACGTCTGCGGATAATCCCGCTCCACCACGGTAATGTTGGGCATCGTCTTACCAGGAATCGGCGCACATTCATCCCGCTTCCAGTCCTGCACGTTGACCGCTTGACCGAGTTCCGCCTGACTGTCATGAGCCAGCGGCGTAGCGACAACGTCCCCTACCTTGCCCAAATGCTGTTTCGCAAGAGCGGAGAAGGCCTTGGCGATGCTGGCAAAGATTTGCCAGTCGCTGCGGCTTTCCCAGCCAGGGTCCACGGCCTGCGTGAGCGGGTGGATAAACGGATGCATGTCCGTGGTGTTGAGGTCAAACTTCTCGTACCACGTCGCCGTGGGCAGCACAATGTCGGCATTCGCGCCGGTGCTGTTGAGGCGGAAGTTGATATCAACCAGCAGATCGAGCTTGCCGGTCGGAGCGTCTTCGTGCCAGCGGATCTCCCGACTGGCGTGATCGGGTGTGTCGGACGCCAGCACCGCATTTTGGGTGCCGAGAAGATGCCTCAGGAAATACTCGTGACCCTTGGCACTGGTTCCGATGAGGTTTCCACGCCAGACGAAGAGATTACGAGGCCAGTTCTCTGGAGCGTCCACATCTTGGGACGCGAACTGAAGTGAACCGTCTTTTAGTTTTCCGGCGACATATGCGGCGACTCGCTTCGAGTCCTTGCAGCCCGCGGCACAGGCCTCCTCGTAGAGGGTCAGGGGATTCCTGTCGAAGTGGGGTGCCGACGGCATCCAGCCCATGCGTTCCGCCACCACCTGGTAATCGGCAAGGCTGTGATGGCGATACGCGGCGCGGGCTGTGGGGGAGAGCAGGCGATCCGGGGAGAGCTTTTCGTAGCGCCACTGGTCCGTATGCAGATAGAAGAAGCTCGTACCCGCCATCTGCCGTGGTGGTCGGGACCAGTCCAGCGCAAACGCCAGCGGTTGCCACCCTGCCTGAGGGCGCAATTTTTCCTGACCTACATAATGTGCCCAGCCACCGCCTGACTGACCGACACATCCGCACAGATGCACCAGGTTCATGATCGATCGGTAGTTCATGTCGTTGTGGTACCAGTGGTTGGTTCCCGCACCGACGATTACCATCGATCGTCCATGTGTTTTGGCGGCGTTGCTCGCAAACTCGCGCGCCGTCTGGATAACATCCGCGCGCTTTACGCCCGTGATCGCTTCCTGCCAAGCGGGGGTATACGCGTGTTCGACGTCGTCATATCTTCGCGATGCTGCGTTGGGTTCCGGCTCGCGCTCGACCCCGTAGTGGGCGGTGAGCAGATCGAAAACCGTTGCAATGAGCGCGTTGCTTCCGTTGGCAAGCTCGACGCTGCGAGCGGGCGTGAGACGCTCTACCGTCTGCCCGTCGCCCTCCGCGAAATAGGGGAAGCTGACGCGCAGCGTGCGGTCTTGCTGTCCCACGATTGACAGCGCCAGTTTCACGGCTTCCCCGGCACCGTTCTCCGCCTTGAGATTCCAGTGGCCGGACTCTTTCTGCCAGCGATAGCCGACGGAACCGGCCGGCACCACAAACCGGCCCTTTAGTTCATCCCAGGCGACGGTCTTCCATTCGGCGTTTTCCTGCTCACCCAACGCCTTCGGCAGGTCGGATGCACGCAGGAAGCGACCCGCACGAAAGCTTCCGTCCTTCCATGGTTCAAGCATGACCAGCATCGGCAGGTCGGTAAATCGACGAGCATAGTCGAGGAAATAGGGTTCCTGCCGTTCGATGAAATACTCCTTGAGTATCACGTGCCCCATCGCCAGGAAGAGGGCGGCATCGGTACCCGCCTTTGCCGGCATCCAGAGATCAGCGAACTTGACGTACTCTGCGTAGTCGGGGGAGACCGCTACGACCTTGGTCCCGTTGTAGCGCGCCTCGGAATAGAAGTGAGCGTCCGGGGTCCGCGTCATCGGGATGTTGGTCCCGGCGACGATGATGTAGCTGGAATTCCACCAATCGGCAGATTCCGGAACATCCGTCTGTTCCCCCCAGGTCTGCGGTGATGACGGAAGCAGATCGCAGTACCAGTCGTAGAAGCTGAGCGTGGAGGCACCGATCAGCGACAGGTAGCGCGTACCGGCCGCGAAACTGATCATGGACATGGCCGGAATAGGGCTGAACCCGAGCACCCGGTCCGGGCCATGGGTCTTGATCGTGTGTATATTCGCCGCGGCAATGATTTCGGTGACTTCGTCCCAGCTTGCGCGGACAAATCCACCCAAGCCACGTACCGACGTGTAACGACTCCGCTTTGTCGGATCTGCCTGAATAGCGGCCCAGGCTTCCACGGGGTCTTTCCCGGTGCTCCGCTCGTACCGGTAGAGTTCAAGTAGACGGCCACGGATCATCGGGTGACGGATGCGGTGGGGGCTGTAGAGATACCACGAGTAACTGGCTCCACGCTGGCAGCCACGTGGCTCGTGATTGGGCATGTCCGGACGTGTGCGCGGATAATCCGTCGCCTGCATCTCGAAGGCGACCAGACCTTCCTTGACGTGGATGTTCCAACTGCAGCCGCCGGTACAGTTGACGCCGTGTGTGGAGCGGATGACCTTGTCGTGGCGCCAGCGCCCGCGGTAGGACTGCTCCCAATTTCTGCCGTCCTTGACCTTGGCTCCGTGATCGCCCGAGAAGGGTTCCGGCGAACGCATGAAGAATGTCATTCGATCAAATAGAGAACTCAAGATCAGGCCTCCGATGGCTTGCTATCTTGCTTACGCGATCAGCGGCGATCGGTCGTGCAAGAGGACTGGGTGCCGCGCTATGATCTGACCCTGCATAAGGTGCGCACGCTGCAATTCCCGACCGGTAGCAGGAAGCGGGATCCTGTCGGTTACGGGCTGCACGGTGGGACATTACTATAGAATCGCGCTTGGGCTTCAACGGCGCATTAGTGTCAATCCCCGCTTCCCTTTTCGTCGTTGACGGTTGTCAAGGTGTTTTGCGATTCAGGGTGTTACGCGCCGGTGGCGGTGGACGTGCGATCGGAAAACGATGGCTGATGACACTGGACCGCCCGGTTGGCGCGACGGCTTCGGTGGCCTGGTTGCGAACCCGCGTCACCTTCGTCGGAGCCTCTTGCCGTAACCCGTGGGCGTCCCGTTTGCACCACTGAAGTTCTGCTTTGGTTTTTGATCTACCTCAACCACAAAGTGGCCATAAAGGCTTTATACTTAATAGGTCGTAGCACGATATATTACTAGCGCGGGGAGCTGGGGTATGGAAGGCCAGGCGGCAGGAGGCGACGTTCCCGGGCAACAAATAAGAAGCAGCCCGAACAAGGCTCTTATCGGCGCTACCGTTGGCTTTTTCATCGGTTTTGGCGCCGTCTCGCTGTTCGGCCCGACGGCCCACAGTTTCGTGCAGGTCATGCATCTGCGGCCGGATCAGGTCGGCCTGCTCGTAGCCGTTCCCATGCTGTTTGGCTCACTGCTGCGCATCCCCTTCGGGGCTTGGGTGGACACCACCGGCGGGAAGCTGCCTTTCCTGATCTTGCTGATCTTGTCGGTGATCGGAATCGCCGGCCTCTACTGGATGCTGCTCACCCTCTATCCCAATCATCTCGATCAGTCGCACTATCCCCTGTTGCTATTGTTCGGGGCGCTGGGCGGTTGTGGCATCGCAAGCTTTTCAGTAGGGATCGGGCAGGTCTCCTACTGGTTTCCGAAGCACCGCCAGGGTTGGGCATTGGGCGCTTACGCAGGATTCGGCAACACCTCGCCCGGTCTGGTGGCGCTCATTCTGCCCCTGATCATCGGGTTCATCGGCCTGTGGGGAGCCTACCTGGTGTCACTGGGGGTTATTGTGGCCGGAGTGGCTCTGTACTTCGTGCTGGGGCAGAACGCCTGGTATTTCCAGTTTCGCCATCAGCACCAGTCACCGCAGTACGCTCGCCAGCAGGCTGCCGCGCACGGACAGGAACTGTTCCCGCAGGCAAGCGCCGTCCGTACCTTGCTGGAGTCCGCCAAAACCTGGCGGACCTGGCCGCTGGTGATTCTCTACTTCACAACTTTTGGTGGATTCCTGGCCCTGACCGCCTGGTTGCCGACGTATTGGCAAGACTATTTCCATACCACGCACTGGACCGCGATCATCCTGACCGCAAGTTTCTCCCTGTTCTCCTCGCTCATCCGCGTTCCTGGTGGTAGCTGGGCCGATCGGCTGGGGGGCGAGCTCGTCGCCACTGGATCGCTGCTGACCTTGCTGGCGGGCGCTTTCATCATGACGTTTTCAGGCGACTTTGCCGGTTCGATCGTCGGAGAAATGCTGGTTGCGGCGGGCATGGGGGTGAACAACGCCGCGGTGTTCCGCATGGTTCCCCAGTACGTACCGGATGCCGTGGGCGGTGCCGCAGGGTGGGTCGGTGGTTTGGGAGCACTGGGTGGTTTCGCAGTGCCCCCGTTATTGGGTTACTTCGTGGATGTGATGGGTTCGCCGGGGTATGCGCGGGGTTACATCGTCTACGTGGGGCTGGCGATCCTGTGCCTGCTGCTGACGGGTTGGCTGCGCTATTCACTGCGTCGTGAGCGCATCGCCCGGTAGCTCTGGCCGTGACAAACGCCTCCGCCCCATTGGTATTTGAGGAGGAGTGGAGATCATCGTGAAACAGCATCTCAGGGACTCTGTCGGGTGAAGCGTGAAAAAAATGACGATAGCCGGGATATCCCTAAACGACGAGGACGATAAAGCCTGACACCCGCTAACCATCGCCGACGGAGTTCTCAATCATGAGTCAGTTTCTGGACCGTCTTTTCTTTTTTCACAAGAACAGCGAGCTCTTCTCCGAAGGTCACGGCGTCGTTACCCGCGAAAGTCGTTCGTGGGAAAAGGGTTATCGCGACCGGTGGAATCACGACAAGGTGGTGCGCTCTACGCACGGTGTGAACTGCACTGGCTCGTGCAGTTGGAAAGTCTACGTGAAGAGCGGTCTGGTGACCTGGGAAACCCAGCAAACCGACTATCCGCGCACCCGGCCCGGTATTCCCAACCACGAGCCGCGAGGTTGCCCCCGCGGAGCCA
>OFHJ01000210.1_pt1 | contig 24505 bp, 23 predicted proteins | sample 1522001 | NCBI WGS metagenome assembly OFHJ01 (sample SAMEA2464838, study PRJEB22497) | soil metagenome | biome: Grassland; feature: Farmland; material: Clay | place: Australia | collected 2013-02-01 | depth 1.2 m | reverse complement strand
CTTCAATACTGTGCTGGGCCGCGATGAGCTGGGAGCGATCCGGGGTATCGATGCCATAATAGCAGGGCCCGGTCGTGGGTGGCGCGCTGACCACAAAATGCACCTCGCGCGCGCCAGCGGCCCGCACCAGACTGACAATTTTAGCGCTGGTCGTGCCCCGGACGATAGAATCATCCACCAGGACCACCCGTTTACCACGCAGGATGTTGGGCTGGGCATTGAGCTTGACCTTAACCCCGAAATCACGACCGCGCTGTGCCGGTTGAATGAAGGTGCGGCCCACATAGTGATTGCGGATCAGCCCCAGCTCGAAGGGCAGGCCAGAGGCCTCGGCATAGCCCATGGCCGCCGCAACGCCGGAATCGGGGACGGGCACCACCAGATCCGCCTCTCGCGGATGCAGACGTGCCAGCGCCTGACCGATGCGTTTGCGCGCCGAGTATACGTGGATACCATCGAGCACACTGTCCGGACGGGCGAAATAGATATATTCAAAGACGCACATGCGCCGACCGACGGGCGCAAAAGGCTTGCGGCTCTCGATACCCTCTTTGGAAATGACGATCAGTTCCCCCGGCTCAATGTCGCGGACGAACTCCGCCCCCATCAGGTCGAGGGCACAGGTCTCGGAGGCCAGCACAAAGCCCCCGGAATCAATCAGGCGCCCCAGCACCAACGGACGAAAGCCCATGGGATCACGCACCCCAATCAGTCGGCTTTCCGTCAGACAAACCAGCGAGTAGGCACCGGAAACCTGCTGTAGCGCCGCCGCGAGCCGGGTCCGTTCCGCCGTATCCACGATGCGGCCGGAAAACTTGACGCCGGGGCTTCGCGGCGTGTGGACGAGAAAGCGCCCCGGCAAGGCGATATCGGCGCTCAGCTTGACGCCCTTCTCGCCCTGCGGCGCCTTGCGGGCTTGCAGAATCAGGGCGTCGCCCTCGCGCACCCGTTTCGCGATCGCCTCGGCGCCGGCGGTCTTGGCGCCCGCCGCGTCCTCGCCGAGCGCGACGGCGTCGCGCGCGCCGAGAAAGCCCGCCTTAGGCAAGCCGATTTCGACGAAGGCGCCAGCGATGCCGGGCGCCACCCGAAGCACGCGGCCGAGCCAGACGGTTCCCGTCGCAGCCGCCCCGGCCTCAGCCGCGGTGCGGTTTTCCACCGCTAGACCGCTCAGGCGGCCGTCGTCGAGAAACGCGACGCGGGTCTCGATCGGTCCGGAATCGATCAGGATGTCGCGGCGCATCGCCACACCGGAAAGCCGAGGCCCGACAGGACCGCGGCGGTTTCGCTGAGCGGCAGGCCGACGACATTGGAGCAGGAGCCGTTGACGGTGCGGATCAGTGCCCCGGCCATGCCTTGAATGGCGTAGCCGCCGGCCTTGCCAGCCCATTCGCTGCTTTGCAGATAGGCGGCGATTTCGATCTCGCTCAGGCGCTTGAAGGTGACGGCGGTGGTGACGAGGCGCACCACCGCGCGGCCGTCCGGCGCGATCACCGCGACGCCGCTATGGACGCGATGGCGGCGACCGGAAAGAAGCGCGAGGCAGCGCCGCGCCTCGGCTGTGGTCTCGGGTTTCGGCAGCACGCGGCGGCCGCAGGCGACCACCGTATCGGCGGCAAGGATGAAGGCGCCGGCGTGGCGCGGCAGGACGGCGCGCGCCTTTTCGGCCGCGAGGCGGCGCGCCAAGGCCGGCGGCAGCTCGCCGCGTTTCGGGGTTTCGTCGATATCCGGAGGATCGACGGCATCGGGAACGATGCCGATACGGCGGAGAAGGTCGAGGCGGCGTGGGCTCGCCGAAGCCAGAACCAGCGCCGGCATCCGTTCGCGGCCCACGGGTTCTCTTACTTGTAGCGAAACGTGATCCGCCCCTTCGTCAAGTCGTAAGGGGTCATTTCGACCATTACCTTGTCGCCGGCCAGGACGCGGATACGGTTCTTGCGCATCTTGCCCGAGGTGTGGGCAAGAACTTCGCGGTCGTTTTCAAGTTTGACGCGAAACATGGCGTTCGGCAGGAGTTCGATCACGGTACCCGGGAACTCGATAAGTTCTTCTTTGGCCATTCACCCTCTTTCCGGCAGTCCCATCGCGCCCTGGAACATGTGGCGCAGGAGGCCCGAGGTCAAGGAATTTCGCCGCGGCCCGCTCCCCTCGCGCGCTTGGCGGGGCCGCTCTCAGACGCTGCCCTGCGGCCCGCTGCCGAAGCGCGCCTTGATGCGGCGCGTCAAACCATCCCGCACCTCGCGGAAGGCGTCGAGCACGACCTCGCGCGATCCTTGCACCAGCGACGGGTCGAAGGTGTGCCAGAACTCGACCTCGGCAGCGATGGTCCGGGTCAGCTCGATCGCCCGGTGATGCGCCTCCGGGCTCAGGGTGACGATCACGTCGAAGGAATAATCCTCGAGATCGTCGAACGACTTCGGCTCGTGGCGGCTGAGGTCGATGCCGATCTCGTCGATCACCTGGACGACGAAGGGATTGATCGGCTCGGCCTTGACGCCGACCGAACCGAAATAGATGCGGTGACCGAAGAGGTGCTTGCCGATCGCCTCCGCCATCGGCGAGCGGATGCTGTTCAGGGTGCAGGCGAAAAGCACGCTGCTCGGCGACCGTCGCATGTTCGCCCCCGGGCCGCCGTCAGCGCCGCTGCTGCATGGCGCAGAGCAAGGTGAAGAGCCGCCGCGCGGTTTCGCTATCGACCTCGATCTTGCTCTTGAGACGGGCCTGCAGAAGCTGCGAGCCCTCGTCGTGCATGGCGCGCCGCCCCATGTCGATCGCCTCGATGCGGGACAGCGGCGCGGTCTTGATCGCCTGGTAATAGGTGTCGCAGACCTGCGAGTAGTCCTTGATGATGCGGCGGAAGGTGGAAAAGGCGAGGCCGATGCGGCGCACCGGCTGATCGTCCGCATTGCGGATGTCGAAAACCAGCCGGTTCTCCTCGATCAAAAGCCGCACGTAATAGGGCCCGGCGGCAACGCCGGCGGGGGCGAAGAAATTTTTCTCCAGCAGATCGAAGATCGCGACGCGACGCTCGTGTTCGACATCAGGACCGCGGCGCGCGATCGAGGCTTCGTCGAGGGTGATGTCCGCGATGCGATCCGTCTCGGCCACCGGCGGGGCCCCGCGGTTAGACTTGGTTGCTGCGGATCGCGACCGACCGGGCATGGGCGGCAAGGCCCTCGGCCGCGGCCGGGGCGACCGCCACGGGGCCGATGCGGGCGAGGCTCGCTGCGTCGCACTTCACCAGCGTCGTCCGCTTGAGGAAATCGAGCAATGAGAGGCCCGACGAGAAGCGCGCCGCGCCCGAGGTCGGCAGCACGTGGTTCGGGCCGGCGACGTAATCGCCGATCGCCTCGGGCGTATGGCGGCCGAGGAAGATGGCGCCGGCGTGACGCACCTGGGCGGCAAGGCGCTCGGGCTCGGCGACCGCGAGTTCGAGATGCTCCGGCGCCATGCGGTCGACCAGGGCCGGCGCCTGATCGAGATCGCGGACGACGACGATGGCGCCGTGCCGGTGCCAACTCGCGGCTGCGATGGCGCCGCGCGCGAGTTCGGCCAGCTCGGCCTCGACCGCCGCCGCCACCGCCGCGGCGAAATCGGCGTCGTCGGTGATCAGCACCGAGCGCGCCGCCGTATCGTGCTCGGCCTGGCTCAACAGATCGGCGGCGATCCAGCCGGGATCATTGGCGGCGTCGGCGACCACCAGGATTTCCGACGGGCCGGCGATGAGGTCGATGCCGACGGTGCCGAAAACCTGGCGCTTCGCGGCCGCCACATAGGCGTTGCCGGGCCCGAAGATCTTGTCCACAGGGCGAATGCTCTCGGTGCCGTAGGCCAGCGCCGCGACCGCCTGGGCGCCGCCGACGCGATAGATCTCGGTCACGCCGGCGCGCTTCGCCGCCGCCAGGACCAGCGGATTGATTTCGCCCTGCGGCGTCGGCATCACCATGACGCGCCGCGGCACGCCCGCGAGCCGCGCCGGAATCGCGTTCATCAGCACCGACGAGGGATAGGCCGCGGAACCGCCCGGCACGTAAAGCCCGACCGCCTCGATCGCCGTCCAGCGATACCCGAGCTCGACGCCGGCAGCGTCGGTGAAACGATCGTCGGGCGGCGTCTGGCGGCGGTGAAAGGCGGTGATCCGTTCGGCCGCGGCGTCGAGCGCGACCAGTACTTCGGGCGCGCAGCGGCCGAGCGCCCGCTCGATTTCGGCGGCGGTGACGGCAAGGCCGGTCGCCTCGGCGTCGAACTTGTCGAAGCGGCGCGTATAGTCGTAGAGCGCGCGGTCGCCGCGCTTGCGCACGTCGAGGACGATTTCGGCGACCGTCTGGTCTACCGTTTCGGCGGCTTCGCGCGCGGTCGCGACGAAGGCGGCGAAATCCGCGGCGAAGCCGGGATCCTCGGCGTTGAACCTATGCACCATCGACGGCCTCGCGAAAACGATCGATCACGTCGCCGATCTCCCGCGGCCGGGTCTTCAGCGCCGCGCGGTTGACGATCAGACGCGACGAAATCTCGGCGATGGTCTCGACTGGCACCAACCCGTTGGCGCGCAGCGTCTCGCCGGTCGCCACCAGATCGACGATGCGCCGGCAGAGGCCGAGGCTCGGCGCCAGTTCGAGCGCGCCGTTCAGCTTGATGCATTCCGCCTGCACGCCGCGCGCCGCGAAATGCGCGTGCGTGATCTGGGGATATTTAGTGGCGACGCGGACATGGCTCCAGCGCGCAGGATTGTCGGCGGCACCGAGGCTCGCCGGCTCCGCCACCACCAGCCGGCAATGGCCGATGCCGAGATCGAGCGGCGCGTAAATCTCGGAATAGCCGAACTCCATCAGCACGTCGTTGCCGGCGATGCCGATCTCGGCCGCGCCGAAGGCGACGAAGGTGGCGACGTCGAAGGAGCGCACCCGGATCAGCACGATTCCGGGATGATTGGTGCGGAAGCGCAACAGCCGCGAATCGGGATCGTGGAACTCGGGCTCGGGTTCGATGCCGGCCTTGATCATCAAGGGCAGCGCCTCGGCCAGAATGCGGCCCTTGGGCAGGGCGATGACGAGCGGGTCTTCGATGTCCGCCATGATCTACTTTCGCGTCCGGCGCGGCGGCTCGGCTGCGGCCAGTGGGTGGGAGGGTTTGTTCACGGTCTTCCAGGCCGGCCCGAGATCGGCGAGATAGCCGTCGATGGCCTCGACATGGAGCCGGATTTCGGTGCCGCCGGCGAACGGCAGGAACAGCGTCGCCGCGCCCTCGGCACCGGTTTCGCAGACGATGGTGAGAAGCTCTAGCGGGATTTCCGGCGCGAGATCGCGAAACCCGCGCGTTTCGACCTTGAGCACGCCCTCGAAATGCAGGCCGGCGCGGGTGCGCGCGCCGGGGCCGCGGCGCGGGCGAACCTCGCGCTCCCAGCAATAGCGGTTCAGCACCATGGCGAAGCGGCGCGCGCGCGGCAGATAGCTCATGTCGCACTTGCGCACCACTGCGTCCTGGATGCAGGCCGCGATCATCGCCAAGTCCTCCGCGTCCTCGGCGCGGAACTTGAGCGGCGCGGTCTCCGTCTTCGCCTTTGCCGCCATCCCCTAGTCCTTCGCCCGTTCGATCACCGCGCCGCAGGCGGCGAGCTTGTCCTCGATCCGCTCGTAGCCGCGATCGAGATGATAGACCCGGCTGACCACGGTTTCACCCTCGGCGGCGAGGCCGGCGAGAACCAGCGAGACCGAGGCCCGGAGATCGGTCGCCATCACCGGCGCGCCCTTGAGGCGCGGCACGCCGCGCACCAGGGCGGAGGCGCCGTGCACGGTGATATTGGCGCCCATCCGCGCGAGCTCGGGGACATGCATGAAGCGGTTCTCGAAAATCGTCTCGGTGATCATCGCGGCGCCCGAGGCGGTGGTCATCAGGCTCATGATCTGCGCCTGCATATCGGTGGGAAAGCCGGGGAAGGGCTGGGTCATCACGTCGACCCCCCGGACGCCGCCGTTGCGCTTGACCATGAGGCCGCGCGCCGTGGTCTCGACCGGAACCCCGGCCGCGTTCAGCACCTCGATCAGGGACTCGACATAATCGCCGCGCGCGTCGAGAAGCTCGAGCTCGCCGCCGGTGATCGCCGCCGCGATGGCATAGGTGCCGGTTTCGATGCGGTCCGGCATCACGTCGTAGCTGGCGCCCGAAAGGCGCGGCTTGCCGGTAATCACCAGCCGGTCGCCGCCGATGCCCTCGATCTCCGCCCCCATGGCGACCAGGCATTGCGCGAGATCGGTGATCTCGGGCTCGCGCGCGGCGTTTTCCAGCACCGTCTCGCCATCGGCGAGGCTCGCCGCCATGAGCAGGTTCTCGGTCGCGCCGACCGAGACGATGGGGAAATGGATTTCGGCGCCTTTGAGCCCCTGCGGCGCGCGGGCGCGGATATAGCCGCCCTCGATCGCGATCTCGGCGCCAAGCCGGCGCAGCGCGTCGATATGCAGATTGACCGGCCGCGGGCCGATGGCGCAGCCGCCCGGCAGCGACACATCCGCCTCGCCGAAGCGGGCAAGCAAGGGTCCGAGCACGAGGACGCTGGCCCGCATCTTGCGCACCAGGTCGTAGGGCGCCTGGAAATTCGAGATCTCGCCTGCCGTCAGCATCACCGTGCGGCCGCCCATGGCGCACTCGCCCGTCGGCTCGACGTTCTCGATGCGCACCCCGTGCTGGCCGAGAAGGGCGCACAGCGTCTCGATATCGGCGAGCCGCGGCACGTTGCCGAGCCGCAGCGTCTCCTCGGTCAGGAGACTTGCGGTCAGCAGCGGCAGCGCCGCGTTCTTGGCGCCGCCGATCTTGACGCTGCCGGCAAGCGGCCGACCACCTTGAATGCGAATCTTGTCCATGCCCGTCGCGGTAATCCGATCGTTGACGCCTCGCGGGGGTTTTAACCCGGCCCGGCCCAGGCTGGCAAACCCCCATTCCGGCCCCAGCAAGCGGCCTCGGCCCGCCGGGCTGTCCTGGGCCTCCTAGGCGTCCTCGTCGGCGCCCTTGGGCACCGCCTCGATCGGCATCTCGGCGGACATCGCGCTGGATATTTCCGGTCTTGGCGCGGCGGCGCCGGCGCGGCGGCGGAGCTGCGCCTTGCGGCGCCGCAGATTGGCGCGCAAGGCCTCGGCCAGCCGCTCGGCGCGAGCGCCGGCGCCGGGGCCGTCTTTGCCATCCGAAATCATGCGGAATCCTCTTTCCCCATGCGGCCCAAAATGCGATGAAAGCGGCGCGCGCTCAAGTCGCGCGCCGAAGACCCCGCTCGCACTTGCGGAGGCCCGGCCGATATGGCAGGGTGCCGCCGCCTCGCGATCCGGTGCCGTAGCTCAGGGGTAGAGCACTCCCTTGGTAAGGGAGAGGCCGTAGGTTCAATTCCTACCGGCAGCACCATTCCCTTCGGCATCGCCGTGCGAAGCCCATGGCAAACGCCGGGCCGGCGGCGCGCCGGAAACCCAAGCGCAAACCTGCGAAAATTATCGGGAAAGTGCCGGTCAGCCGCGAAAATCTCGGTCGCGATGGTGGAGGCTCGCGCGCATCGAGCGGCGCGGCGGCCGGTGCGGATAGATGAATCCATAGGTGGCATAGGCAGCCTTGCCGAAGCTATCGGACGGCCGATACCAGACGCGGACCTCGTGCCAATCGTTGCGCGGCGAGAGGTCGCGCACCAGAACGTTGTGCTCGACCCGGCCGCGGGTGTTCCAGTTCGCCTGATCGACGCGGATCAGACGCCGGTTGATGACCTCGCTCACCACCGCGACATGGCCAAAATGCAGCCGCGACGTCTTGCGGAAAACGAGAATGGCGCCGACCTTCGGCCGCGTACCGCGGGCATAACGGCCGCTCGCCCGGTACCACCAGGTCCAGGCATTGCCGAACAACGAAACGCCGGTGATATCGCGGGCATAGGGAACGCACGGAATCGCCGCGGCCGAACCCACGGAGATGAAAAAGGCGATACAGGCACCGCCTACGATACGACCGACCTTTCCCCCGAGCATAGCCCCCCATTGATACGCGCCAAATCTGAACAACATGTTACCCCGATCCGGTGGCGCCGGGCGAGGCTAAATTAACCATGTCCGCAAAATTGCCTGAAAAACCTCACGTTTTTGCCGCCTTGGCCGCCTGAATCGCGCGCCAGACGTTTTCCGGCGTCGTCGGCATGTCGATATGACGGATGCCGTAGACGGAAAGCGCGTCGACCACGGCATTGATCACCGCTGGCAGCGCACCGACGGTGCCGGATTCTCCGGCCCCCTTGATGCCGAGCGGGTTGCTCTTGGTCAGTACCTCGTTGGCGCCGACGCGGAAGCTCGGCAGATCGTCGGCGCGCGGCATGGCGTAATCCATGAACGAGCCAGTGAGGAGCTGGCCGCTGTCGGGGTCGTAGACCAGGGCCTCGAACAGCGCCTGGCTCGCGCCCTGGGCGATGCCGCCGTGAATCTGGCCCTCCACCAGCAGCGGATTGACGATGCGGCCGACGTCATCGACCACCGAATAGCCGACCAGCTTGACGACGCCGGTCTCGGGATCGACCTCGACCTCGGCGACGTGGCTGCCGTTGGGGAAGGTGGCGCCCGGCGGCACGATCACCGAGCGCTCGGCAAGGCCGAGCTCCATGCCGGACGGCAGCGCCGCCGGCGAATAGGCGGCTCGCGCCACCTCGGCCAGCGAGACGCGCCGGTCGGTGCCGACGACACTGAACCGGCCGTCGGCGAAGTCGATGTCGGTCTCGGCGGCCTCTAGCAGATGCGCCGCGATCGCCTTGCCGCGGGTGATGATCTTTTGCGCTGCATGCATCAGCGCCGCGCCGCCGACGCTGACCGAGCGCGAGCCGAAGGTGCCGCGGCCGTAGCTCACCTTGTCGGTATCGCCGAAGACGACGCGGACCTCCTCGGGATCAAGCCCGAGCGCGTGATGGGCGATCTGGCGGAAGGCGGTTTCGTGGCCCTGGCCGTGCGAATGGGTGCCGACCAGGATGGTGGCGCTGCCGCCCGGCTCGAAGCGGATTTCGGCCAGTTCCTCGTTCGGCAGGTTGTGCGGCCCGCCGGCGATCTCGATCGGATTGACCAGGGCGATGCCGGCAAGCCGACCGCGCGTCGCCGCCGCCTGTCGCCGCGCCGGAAATCCGGCCCAATCGGCGAGTTCGAGCACCTTGTCCATGTTCTGCTCGAAGGCGCCGCTGTCGTAGGTGAAGACGAAGCCGGTCTTATAGGGCATCGCCGAGGCGGGGATGAGGTTGCGCCGCCGGAGCTCGACACGATCGATGCCGAGTTCGGCGGCGGCCACGTCGATCACCCGCTCCAAGGCATAGGACGCCTCGGGCCGGCCGGCGCCGCGATAGGGCGAGATCGGCGGATTGTTGGTGAAGACGCCGGTGATCTCGGCGTAGATCGCGGGCGTGGTGTAGACGCCGGAAAGACCGCCGATATTGCCGGCTGGCGGATGCGGGCCGGACGAGGCGAGATAAGCGCCGAGCGCCGCCGTGGTGGTGACGCGAAGGCCGAGGAACTTGCCCTCCCGATCCAGCGCCAGTTCGGCGGTGGAAACGTTGTCGCGGGCGTGATGGTCGGAGATGAAGGCCTCGCTCCGCTCGCAGAGCCATTTCACCGGCCGGTCGATCTTCTTCGCCGCCCATAGCACCAGGCCAAGCTCGGGAAACAGCCCGCCTTTCATGCCGAAGGCGCCGCCGACGTCGTCGGAGACGACGCGCAGCCGGTTGTCGGGCACCTTGAGCACGCTCGCGGCGAGCTCGGAGCGGATCAGGTGCGGCGCCTGTACGCCGGCATAGAGCGTGTAGTGGTCGGCGCTCGGATCGTAGACGCCGATCGCGTCGCGCACCTCCATCGGCATGGCGGCGACGCGGGTGACGGTGAAATCGACCTTGGCGACGTGGGCGGCGCGGGCGAACGCGTCCTCGACCGCCGCCTTGTTGCCGGCCTTGAAGAGAAAGGCGACGTTGTCCGGCACTTCGGGCCACACCGGCGGCGCGCCGGGCGCCGCCGCCTTGTCGGTCGCGACCACGGCCGGCAGGGCGTCGTAATCGACCACGATCTGCTCCGCCGCGTCCTTCGCCTGGGCGATGGTTTCCGCCACCACCGCGGCGACGCCGTCGCCGACAAAACGCACCATGCCTTGCGCGAGAAGGCGATAAGGCGGCACGAACATCGCCGTGCCCTCGGGGCGGACACGGCCCTTGACCCGGCACGGCAAGGTGCCGATGCCGTCCGCCGCCACGTCCTCGGCGGTGAACACCGCGAGCACGCCCGGCATGGCGCGCGCCGCCGCGGTGTCGATCCCGACGATCCGCGCCGCCGCGTGCGGCGAGCGCAGGACGAACATCTGAGCCGTTCCCGGCAGACGGATATCGTCGGTGTAGCGGCCGCGGCCGCCCAACAGACGGAAATCCTCGGACCGCGGCACCGGGCGCCCCAAGCCATATTCACGCATCACATCTCTCCACAAACGCGACACCGGCCGGATGCGAGGTTCCGGCCGGAGGTAATTGACAGCACGGACGGGCGGTCAGTTGCGGACGGTGGCCGCGGTCTGGCTGAAGAGAATCTTGCGCCGCTCCTCCTCGCTCGCCGGCGGGATCGCGGCCGCGATCTCCTTCGCCTTCTCGTAAGCGCGAACGGTAGCGGGGCGGTTGCGGATCGCAGTGTACCAGCGCTTGACCTCCGGGAAGTCGTCGAGGTTCTGGCTCTGGCGCTCGTGCGACACGATCCAGGGATAGCAGGCCATGTCGGCGATCGAATAATCGTCGACGATGAACTCGCGATTCGCCAAGCGCTTGTTCAGCACCGCATAGAGCCGCGCCGTCTCGTTGACGTAGCGGTTGATGGCGTAGGGAATCTTTTCTGGCGCGTATTGGCTGAAATGGTGATTCTGTCCCGCCATCGGGCCGAGCCCGGCCATCTGCCAGAACAGCCACTCCAGGGTCTGCACGCGCGGGCGCAGGTCTTTCGCGATGAACTTTCCAGTCTTCTCTGCGAGATAAAGCAGGATCGCGCCAGATTCGAAGACCGAGATCGGCGCCGTGCCTTCGGCTGGGGCATTGTCGACGATCGCGGGGATGCGGTTGTTCGGCGCGATCTTCAGGAACTCGGGCGTGAACTGCTCGCCCTTGCCGATGTTGATCGGGATGATCTTGTAGGGCAGGCCGGCTTCCTCGAGAAACATCGTGATCTTGTGGCCGTTCGGCGTGGTCCAGTAAAAAAGATCGATCATGCTTCGCTCCCCTTCGAGGCTGAAACCGAGCCGCCCTGGGCGATTCGATTCCGTGTCGCTCGTTTCTATGTGACGGCGTGACGGCGCCGTCTCCGCCGCGCGCAAGGCGCCGATGTCCGCGGAACGCGCGTCGGTCCGAGTTCGAGCTCGCCTTTAAGGAACGCCGGCGATACCGCCGCCTCTGGCCGAGCGCTCGAGTCGCGCGCAATCCCGATTGCGGTTCCTTTTATCGCATCCGATGGCGAGAAACAAATAGCGACGCCATGCAATCTGGCACCGCGGCGGCGCGCCGATCTGGCGCGGGCACGAAGGGACGCGCGCGGGTCCGGATTTGGTGTAGACTTGGGAACTGCATCGCGGCGGATCGGCGCTGCGAGAGGTTGTATTTTCGTTTGATAAATACCGTCCCCACGCCGAAAGAGGCCATTCGGCCGGATACGCTCCAAGGCAGGGCCATGAGTGCAAAAGTCGTTATTTCGCGCATCGACATCTCGCGCACCGACCGCGGCGCGGAGGCGCCGGAAACCCTCTACTGCGGCGAAGTCCGGGTCAAGGTCGAGCCCGAGGCGCCCTCGCCCATGCCGGACGTCGAGTTTCTCGTGCCCTTCGAGGACATGCCCGGGCTCGAGGCGGCGATCGCCCGCGCGCTGCTTGAACTCGGCGACTACGCCGAAGACCTGCGTCAAGCGGTCGAAGAGGCGCGCGGCCGTCATAACGTGGCCAAGCCCAAGACGGAATAGCCGGCGGCTTTCCGCCCTCGGCGCATTTTGTTCCGCAAGCGTAGCCTGATCGCGCCCCGATCCGGCGCCGATTCAGCCGCGCGTCAGACCAGCCGAAGCAAGGTTCGCTTTTCCGCCTCCGACAGGCCGGCTCCCGGTATCGCCGACGGCGCCGCAGACGACGCCAGGGGCGGCGTTGCGGATCGCGCGGGCGGCGGCCTGACCGGCTCGAGTTGCACCGTTACCATCGGCCGCTTCGACGCCGCCCGACGTTCCGAGGAATTCGCCGGCGTTCGCGCGGCGTCGCCGATCTCGGCCATCGGTATCACGCCGCGCAGCAACAGCATCGCACGCGCCTCGGCCAGGCGCTTGGCGGCCGAGGACTCGACGGCGACATTGGCGCCGCCGCCTTCCGCGTCGGCGGCGGTCAGGATGCGGACCCGGATCGTGCGCTGAGCCGGCGCGGGTTTCGCCGCCTCGGCCACCGGCGATGGCAGCGGCGAAGGCTCGGGCACCGGCATCTCCGACGCCGGAATTTCCGCGCTCGGAGCGGCCGGCGCAGCCATTGCCGCGACCTTGGTCACGGGAGCGGATACCGGCTCGGGCGCCGCCGCCGACGACGCGAGCGCATCGACGACGGCCGATGCCGGCGTTTCGATCGCGGCCGCAGGCACCACCTCGGCCGGAGCCGGCGCGGCGTCTGTCGCGGCTTCTGCGATGGCGGCAGGCGTAGGTGCGGGCGGCGCTTCGGAACCGACGTCCGGCGGCGCTTCGGGCACGATCGTTGCCGTCATCATCGCCGCGCTCGCGCCGTCGGTAGCGTCCCGATTGGCGGCGACTTTGCTCGCCGCCGCCGCGAGTTGGCGGCGGCGATGCCGGCGCCACCAGCGCCAGGATAGCACCAGCGCCCCGGCCAAGATCCAGGCCACGCCTTGCCAGGGAATGCCCGCGGCGCCGGACGGTGCACTGGAGGCCGCCAGGCTCCTGCGCTGATACTCGATACCGTCGATATTCAGCCAGTCGCCGTTTGCGCCGCCGCGCGCCGCCGCCAAGATCGGCGCGGCAGGGGCAGGCGGCGTCACGGCGGATTTGGCGCCGGCCTCGAAATCGGACTGGGGGTCGAACTGAACGCCGGACTGGCTGATGCCGGACTGGCTGATGCCGGACTGGCTGATGCCGGACCGGTTGATGCCGGACCGGTTGATGCCGGACCGGTTGATGTCCGATCGGCCAATGCGCGACGGGGCGGCGGAATGGCCGATGAAATCGGGCGCAGCCTCGGAAGGCGCGACCGGGCTCAAATTGGACGGAACATGACGCACGATGGTCGTCCACGTGCCCTGGCCCGTCGCTGATTCGGGCACGACGGCGGCAGCGGCGCGGGCCCGTGCCGGTGCGCAAAGGACCAAACCCAGCGCGATGGCCGCGGCAAGCACCGCCAAGGCCCCGCGCCCGCGGGCTATTCCGACGAAACGTTCTCCGGTCGTGACCAGACCGTGTTCTCCCTTACTCCGGCCTAACACCGGTATACTCCTCGGTCGTTACGCAACCGTTGACCGATCGCGGTTCCGTTGCGGACCTTTCCTTTTACATTTATATACGAGGAAACAGAAGCAATTTGTTTATTCTAAAGCAGAATTTAGCCTCGTATGGTGGCCGCAAAGCAACAGATCGGGCCCGTGCGGCCCGCATTTGAAGCCGCGGTGGCGGCTAACCATCGGTCGAAACGGCGTTTTCAGCGCCGCGGCGAGGCCAGGGCGGCGCGCAGGCGCTCGGGGGGGAGAGGAAGTTCGCGGAGCGGCAATCCGGTCGCATGGCGAACCGCGCTGAGAATCGCGGCCGCGCCCGCCGCCACCGCCCAGGGTCCGATGCTCTTGGCCCCGGCGCCATCGGCGGCCTTTTCCTCGCTCGCCGGGACCGGGAGAATTTCGATTGCCGGGACCTGATTGAGACGGGGGATTGGCGACCACAGCCCGTTTGCCACCGATTTGCCGCCGTCGATATTGGGAACCAGCGGCACCATGGTCACATAGCCGACCGCCTGCGCGAGAGCGCCTTCGATCTGGCCGGCGGCTTGGGCCGGATGCACGGCGCGGCCGAAGTCCTGCGCCGCCGCGATCCGCGCCACCCGCACCGAACCGAGCGCCGGATCGACCTCGACGAGCGCGAGATGGGCGGCAAAGGCAGGCGCCCCGTCGCCGACTTCCCGCACCTCGGCCGAAGCCACGACGCCGGCACCGTCGGCGGGCAGGCCGGCGAGCGCGATTTCCCGCACCGTCTCGCCCGCGACCGCGCGCAGCATGCCATCGACAAGCTCGAGCCTTGCCCCGGCGCCGCCTTGGACGAGATCAAGAAGCTTGGCCTTGAGTTCCGCCGCCGCCATGGCCGCGGCGCGGACCGCCGTCGTGCCGCGCAAGCAGGGCTCGGCCACGGCCGCCGCCGCTTGCGCCGCGCCTCTCGCGACGACGAAGTCGACCATGGCGAGGCCGAGACCATCGGCGGCGATCTGCACTAGCGCCGTGGCTAGGCCTTGGCCGGTGTCCTCGGCATCGCTTTCGAGCCGAAAACGGCCGCTCCGCTCCAGCGCGATCCGCACCGAGGCCACCGGCGGCGCGCCGCCGAGATCGAGCGGCCCGCCGGCGACGCCGAGGCCGAGACCGCGAATCGGCCGGCCACGCCCGCCAGAACCGCCGAGCGCGGCGCCGGCAGGGACCGCGGCGACGTCTTCGGCCGCCCGCCGCCAGCGGGGCGCCAGCGCCGCGAGACAGGCAGCCAATCCAGGCGCGCCAGCTGCGTTGCGGCGGCGGATGTCCAGCCGATCAAGACCGAGGCCCGTGGCCAGGTCATCGACCAGCGCCTCGCGCCAGATCGTCGCCTCGACGGCGCCGAGGCCGCGGCTGGCGGAAAGCGGTGGCGCGCCGTCCGCAAAGGCGCGCGCCGCAGCGGCAGCGGCAACAAGCGGATAAGGGCCGGTTGCGCCCTGAGCAGCGAGTCCGGCGGCAAGTCCGGCCGCCAAGCCCGAGGCCGGTCCCGGCGCGGCGCCGGCCGCGAGATGGCTGTCGCTTTCGGCCGCCAGCAGCCGGCCGTCGCGAGCGGCGGCGAGGCGGGCCGTGACCCGAAGGCGGGGCGCGATTTTCGTTGCCGGAACGAGCGGCGCGGCGATCAGCGCAACCGGCCGATCGAGCGTCCAGGCGGCGAGGCCGAGGAGCAGCGCCAGGCCGTCGACATCGCGGGCGCCGAAATGACCGGCGGCGACCGGCGGCACGATCCGCACTTTCTCAAGCGGCAGGGCGAGGGCCCCGGCCAACAGGCGGCACTCCGCGCCGCCTCGGCGCAGCGCGAGGTGAAGATCGAGCCCGTCCGCCCGCTTCTCGGCCCAGCCGGCCGCGACCTCGATCGGCGCCGGGGCCAGGGTTTCGAGCGCGAACGACCCTTCCGCGATCCGCGCCGCAGCAACGAAACCCGCCTCGGGCGCGCCCTGGCGGCGCTCGGCCACGGCGAGCGGCGGCGCGGCGGTTTCCGGCACCGGCTGATAGCGGATCGGCAGCGCAGCATCGGAAATCCCGGCAAGCGCCGCGCGGCTGCCGATCACGGCGGCGACCGGCTGGCCGAAGAATTCGACCCGGCCGGCGGCGGGAAACGGCCCGGCGGCCTCGAGCCCGGCGGGAAGATCGCCGGCAGTCAATACTGCGCGCAGCCCGGGATGCGCCGCGAGCAGCGGCGCGAAGGAGCCGAAGGAAAGATGGGCCGGGGCGCGCCGCGCCGCGACCAGGCGGAGCCAGAGCGCCGCCTGCGGCACGGCATCGGCGGCGAAACCGAGGCCGCCCGTGACCTTGTCATAACCATCGATCGCGGGCACGTCGCGGCCGACCGCCCGGCCCGCCGCCGGCGGGCGCGGCATCTCGACGTCGCCCACCGCCTCGGCCACCGCGGCGACGATGCGGCCGTAGCCGGTGCAGCGGCACAGCACGCCGGAAAGCGCGGCGCGGATTTCGGCCTCACTCGGCCGCGCCCGCGAGCCGAGCAGCTCGGTCGCCGCGATCAGCATGGCGGGCGCGCAGAAGCCGCATTGCGGCACGCCCCATTTCAGGAAGGCGCGCTGAATGCGGTTCAAGGTCGTTTGCGCGTGCAGGCCCTCGACGGTGACCACGACGTGGCCTTCGGCCTCGCCCACGGGATAGCGACAGGCGCGCACCGCCTGGCCGTCCACCAGCACCGAGCAGAGGCCGCAGGTGCCGTCGTCGCAGGCAAGCTTGACGCCGGTGAGCCCGTGCTCCTCGCGCAGCATCGGCCCGAGCGGCCGCGCGCCGGGTCCGGGGACGATGACCGTGACGCCGTTGAGGCGAAAGCGGATGCTGTCGGCGGCGGGATCGGCTGCGGCCACGGCGTTACCTGACAAGAGACGGGACGAAACAAGCCGGCCGCATCGCGCGCTCCGTAAAGCGCGCGGCGACACGAGGCGAAGGCCCGGCAAGTTCATCCAGGGCGGCGGCGCAAGTCAAGCACGAGCGGCGCAGCGCGAGCGCCGCCGGCGCGTCTGGACGGGCGCGGCCACCGCCGCTATCGTGAAACGAACCCAAACGGGCGCAACGCGTCATTCCGGAGGCATCATGGGCAAGATCGAGGCAATCGCCGCGTTCCAGGCAGAAATCGCGAACTGGCGGCACAAGATTCACGCCCACCCTGAAACCGCCTTCGAGGAGGTGAGGACGGCGGATTTCGTCGCCGAGCGCCTGGCCGAGTTCGGCATTGAGGTGCATCGCGGTCTGGCCAAGACCGGCGTCGTCGGCACGCTCAAGGCCGGCACCGGCAACCGCGCCATCGGGCTGCGCGCCGACATGGACGCGCTGCCCCTGTCCGAGGAAAGCGACCGCCCCTACCGCTCCGACACCCCAGGCAAGATGCACGCCTGCGGCCATGACGGCCACACCGCGATGCTGCTCGGCGCCGCCAAATATCTTGCCGAAAGCCGCAATTTCGACGGCACCGTGCATTTCATCTTCCAGCCCGCCGAGGAAGGCGAGGGCGGCGCCAAGGTGATGATCGAGGAGGGCCTGTTCGAGCGCTTCCCGGTCGAGGCGGTGTTCGGCATGCACAATATGCCGGGCGTCCCGACCGGCACCTTCGCCATGCGCAAGGGGCCGATCATGGCAGCGGCGGATTTCTTCTTCATCACCATCAGGGGCGAGGGCGCGCACGGCGCCTTCCCACAGCTCGGCATCGACCCGGTGCCGATCGCGGCCGAAATCGTCATGGCGCTGCAGACCATCGTCGCCCGCAACATCGATCCGGGAAAGCCCGCGGTAGTCACGGTGACGCAGATCCACGCCGGCCACGGCACCAACATCATCCCGGCGGAGGCGACGCTGTGCGGCACCACGCGTTCCTTCGACGCCGCCGTGCAGGCGACCATCGAGAAGCGCATGCGCGAAATCGTCGCGGGCATCGCCAAGGCGCACGGCGCGCAGGGCGAGATCACTTACGAGCGGCGCTACATGCCGACCATCAATACGGCCGAGGAAACCGACCTCGCTGCCGCCGCGGCGATCGAGGTGGTGGGCACGGAAAACGTCAACCGCAACGCGCCCGAGGTCATGGGCGCCGAGGATTTCGGTTGGATGCTGAACGAGCGCCCGGGCGCCTATATTTTCATCGGCAACGGCAAGGGTGCCTCGCTGCACAACCCGCGCTACGATTTCAACGACGAGGCACTCGCGCTCGGCGCGAGTTATTGGAGCCGGCTGGTGGAAAGGATTCTCAAGGCGGCGTAACCAACCGCGGAACGTCGCGATCCCGAAAGAGCCGTCCGCCGCGCGGCGGGATCGCTATCGCACTGGTTGCGCGCCGGAATATGTGCTTCAATGCGTGTTGTCCGATGCCCAGGCTTTATCTCATCCGTCACGGCGAAGCGGAAGCGGCATTCGATGCCGCGCTCGACCCCGGCCTCAGCCCACGCGGCCAGGGCCAGGCCGAGGAGATCGCGGCGCGGCTCGAAGCCTTGGGCCCGCTCGCGCTGTTCACCAGCCCGCTCAAGCGCGCGCGCGAGACCGTCGCGCCGCTCGAGCGCACGTGGCGGCTGTGCGCGCGGATCGAGCCGCGCATCGCGGAAATCCCCTCGCCCAGCGACGACCCGGCCGCCCGCGGCCCCTGGCGCGCCAAGAGGGGCGCCGGCACGTGCCCCGCGCTCGACGACCAGCTCGCGTGCCGCCTCGAGGAGCGCCCTGCGGTTGCGCTGGGCGTCGGTTCGAAGCAGCGGCGCGGGTCCGGCGCTCCCTGCCACGTGGGCGGCGCCGCGTTCGGAAGGCGGCATGGCGACAGCTTAGGCAGCATTCGGACAGCAGTGTCCAGATAGCCGTCCTCTCCACGACTCTCGCCGTTCGACCGAGCGATGACGAGTCGCACGCGCGAAGGGGTGAGCCGGCAGGAGCCCCCTGCTCGCCCGCGGCGGGCGCCGACAGTCACCGGCGAGGCTGCGAATGGCCATACTGGGAGACCGTGCCAATGCGAGGATTCTCGGCGGTCGTCCTGACCGTCGTCGTGGCTTCCCTACCCGGCTTCCTGGTCGGGACGCTCGCCGTCGAGGTCCGGCACTCGCTGCACTTCGGGGCGACGGCGCTCGGGCTGTCGATCGCCGTGTTCAACTTCGGCGCAGCCGTGAGCTCCGTGCCGGTCGGGCACCTCGTCGAGCGGGTGGGCGGCACCCGCGTGATGCGGTTGGCCATGGTGACCGCGGCGGTGCTCTTCGGCCTCGTCGGCCTCTCGACCTCGTGGTCCGTGCTGACCCTGCTGCTGCTCGCCGCCGGCATGATCAGCGGCGGTATGAACCCGGCCGCGAACCTCTTCCTTGCGCGATCGGCCGCCCCCAAGCGGCACGGCCTGATCTTCGGGATCAAGCAGGCGGCCGTTCCCCTCGCCTCGCTGCTCGGCGGGATCGCGGTGCCGGCGATCGAGGCCTTCACGCCGCGCCCCGGCATATAGTCGAAACGATCCGGCTCAACGATGGCGCGCCCCAGTGCCCGGGCATGGGCGACGATCGCTTGCCCGAGCGGATGTTCCGAGCGGCTCTCGGCGACGGCTGCCGCATCCAGGACGTCCGTCTCGACGATGCCGGCGCCGGGAAAAATGGCCTGCACCTCGGGACGCCCGAAAGTCAGCGTCCCGGTCTTGTCGAAAATCACCGTGTCGACGCGCCCCAGGCTTTCGAGGAACAGGCCGCCCTTGACGATCGCGCCCTCGCGCGCGGCGCGGCCGATGGCGCCGAGGATGGCGAGCGGGGTGCCGGCCGCGATGCCGCAAGCCCCGGCGACGATGACGACCGAAATCGTCGCGTGAATGTCGCGCGTGACGAGAAAGGTGAGGGCGGCGGCGGCGAGGGCGAAATAGACCAGATAACCGGCAAGCCGGTCGGCCAGGCGTTGCACCGGCGCGCGCGAGCGCTCTGCCCGCTCCACCGCCTCGATGATCTTGCCGTAGCTGGTGTCGCGGCCGACCCGGTCGACGCGAATCTCGAGAGCTCCCGATTGGTTGATCGTGCCGGCGTAAACGGCAGCGCCGGGAAGCTTTTCCACCGGCAGCGATTCGCCGGTGATGCGCGCCTGGTCGACAAAGGAATGGCCGGCGACGACCGTTCCATCCACCGGCATGCGGCCGCCGGGATTGACCAGAACCGCGTCGCCGACCTTGATATCCTCGACCGCGACATTTTGCACGCCATCGGCGCGGCGCACGCTTACCAAGCGCGGCAGGCCCTCGAGAAGTTCGCGAATGGCGCGCCGGCCGCGCGAAACCGTCATGCCTTCGAGAACCTCGGCGACCAGCACGAAGAGGGTGATGACCAGGGCGCTGAAGAATTCCGAGATCGCGGCGGCGGCGATGACGGCGATGGCCATGGAGAGTTCCATGGTCATGCGTTTCTCGGCGATGTTCTCAATCGCCTCCTTGAAGATGGGATAGCCGCCGATCAGAACGCCGACGACGCCGACAAGGTCCAGGCGATGGAACGGTTGGACGATACGAAACCAGACGGCAGCGGCGGCCAGGGACACAAGGGCGATGCGAACCCCCTCGGCCCAGGAAAAGGCATGCTCATGCTCATGTTCGTGGTCGTGGTCGTGGTTGTCGTCGTGGTTGTCGTCATGCTGTAGTGCCGGTTCCGGCGCGCGCGCCGTCGCCTCCCGACCCTCGGTGGCCGGCGCCGCGATGCCTTCTTGTGCCGCCATGATGCTGCTCCGACCCGACTATTTGAGATAACTTTGGACGACCTCGATGAGCTGCTCGGCGCCCTTGGCGCGGTCGCGATCCCGATCGCTTGCCGGGTCGGAGACATGGGTCCGGATGTGATCTTCCATCACCTCGGCCATGAGCCCGTTCGCGGCGCCCCGCACCGAGACGACGAGACGCATCACCTCGGCGCATCCGGTCTCCGCGTCAAGGGCGCGCTCGATCGCTTCGACCTGGCCCTTGAGGCGCCGAACGCGATGGAGAAGCTTGGTCTTCTCCTTGACCGTATGGCTCATCGGATAATCTCCCGCGCGGATATAGGATAGGGGGTATGCTATATAGACGGCGCATTATTGTCGAGGTCTCGGTGCCTGGAAGGCCCAATCCAGCCGGCCCCGCCCGCAAGCGGGCGGGGCGGGGCGCGACGGAGCTGGAAGCCTGCGAAAAAGGCCTTTGGCAAGCGGACCGCCGCCAATATCCTCGCTCCGGCGCAGCTTTTCGGGATGGCGTGCCGCATTTGGCCGCCCATCCACTCGCGCCGAGACCGCGAGAATACCCCAACGGGAAGGCGAATATCATGGCAAGCGACACCACCACCCAAACCAAAAGCATGTCGATCATTGTCACCAAGGGAACGCTCGACGGCGCCTATCCGCCCTTCATCCTCGCCACCACGGCCGCAGCGATGGGCCTCGAGGTGACCATGTTCTTCACCTTCTACGGTCTCGCGCTTCTGAAAAAGGATCTCGATCTAGAAATCTCCTCCCTCGGCAATCCGGCGATGAAGATGCCGATGATGGGCGTCCATATGGCGATGCCGAACCTGCTCGCGGCGGTTCCCGGCGCCGGCTCAATGGCGACGGCGATGATGAAGAACCTGATCAAGAAAAAGGGCGTCGCCTCGATCGAGGAGCTGCGGCAGATGGCGATCGACGCCGACGTCAAGATGATCGCCTGCCAAATGACCATGGACCTCCTGGGCTACAGGATGGCGGACCTGATCGCGGGCCCCGAGATTGGCGGCGCCGCGACCTATATCGGGACCGCGATGAACTGCGACATCAACCTGTTCATCTGAAACCGGGCCATTCGGCCGGTGGCGCCACGTCGGCCGCCCGGATCAGGCGTCGCCCATGACGAGAACGGGCTTGATCACCTTGCCGCATTCCATGTCCCGGATGGCGCGCTCGACATCGCGAAACGGGTAAAAGCCGACCAGGCGATCGAAGGGGAAACGGCCCGCCTGGAACAGCTGGATCAGCTTCGGGATGAAGCGCTGCGGCACCGCGTCGCCCTGGATGATGGCGAGCGCTTTTTGGCCGGGATGGGGCAGGCGCGGCGCGATTCCGGGCGCCGCGATCAGGGCCAAGGTTCCGCACGTTCCCAGCACCGCCTTCGCGATCCGCAGCACGTCCGGCCTGCCGGTGATCTCGAGCGCGAAATCGACGCCATCCGGCGTGAGGCGCCGGATCTTGGCTTCGAGATCGCCGGCGCTTGTCAGGACGTGGGTGGCGCCGAGATCGCGCGCGAGGCGCAAGCGGCTTCGCCGAAGGTCGACGGCAATGATTGGATTGGCCTTGCGGAGCCGCGCCGCCATGACGGCGGCGAGGCCGACGCTGCCGACGCCGAAAACGACAACACTTTTCCCAGCGCGGATGTCGAGCGAATTCATCACGGTGCCGGTGCCGGTCTGCAGCCCGCAGCCGAGCGGCGCGAGCAGGGGCAGCGGCAGCCTTTTAGAGACCTTGACCAGATTCCGTTCGGTCACGAGGGCAAAAGTGGCAAATGAAGACTGGCCGAAAAAATGGCCGCGTACGCCGCTTCGCCGAAAAGCATTGCTGCCATCGAGCCGGGTGCCGGAAAAGTTCGCCGCGAAAAAGCGCTTGCAATGGGCAGGGCGACCGTCGCGGCAGGCGGCGCAGCGGCCGCAGGATTGATAGGACAAGACCACATGATCGCCCGGTCGGACCGCCTTGACCCGGGCGCCGACCTCGGCCACGACGCCCGCGCCCTCATGTCCAAGGATGATGGCGTCTTCCGTTTCGCAAAGATCGACGTCGGTTCGGCAAATACCGGACGCGACGATCCGCACCAGCACCTCGTCGGGTCGCGGCGCTTCGAGGGCGAGACGCTCGATCTTCAGCCGGTGTCCGCGCGCCGTCCGGCGCAGGACCGCGGCATCGACCGGATGGATGGCCATCTCCTTCCGCCGTTCAATCCAACGCGAAGAATTCGATTTCTTCCCGGGCCTCGACCGGACCACGGCCGCCGTCCGAGCTTGGCCGCAAGCCATAGGTCGTCGCCCCGAGAATGCCGTCTCCGGTCTCGCCATCCTCCGCCAGAGGCAGAATGATCCTTTCGCCGATGCCGTATTTGGCGGCGTGCGAGAAGACCATGCCGACGCCGCGCATGAACGCGGGCTCGGCGACCACGCGCTTATGACGGGCAAAGATGGTGCCGTAATCCCAATCCTGGAAGAACGTTTTCATGGCGGCGCCGCGGAAGGATTTCTGGAAGATGGCGGCGATCTCTTCGCCAGCCAATCGGCCGGTGAAGGCGTCACTCGCGCGGTCGTATTTCCATGCCCAGACGATCGAAAGGTAGGGGGCGAGGGTGATCGGATTGATATCCTTCCATCCCGGCATCCTCTTCGCGCCCCGAGCCTGTTCCCAGTGGCCCGCGATGGCGCGAAGGGCCGGCGCTTCGATCGCGGAAAAGAACTCGCCAAAGGCCATCAAACGCCCTCGATGCGCCGCTCGCCAAACACCTATTATTTTACCGTAGCACGAAATTTGGAGCTTGGGCCAACAAGCCGCCAGCGCGATCGGCGCGCCGCCAAGGCGTAGCGGGTGCTTCGCAATCTCCGAGGAGCGGGCGAACGGGCGGCGATTGGATCTCCGCCGCCTGCGGCTCGACCGCTCGTTGCTGGAGCATGACCGCGAAAGATCATGCTGCAAGCCATTGCAACCGCGCGCACATGGTTTTGGGTTGGACCAACCCAAAACCATGTGCGCTAGACGAAGGCGGCGTGTGCCGGGTCGGTGGTGAGCAACTCGGTGAGCGCCAGGTTCTTGCGATGCGCGACGCAATGATGGGCGCAACGCTCCGCCGGATTGAAGCACCTAAGCGTTTCCTGGTTCTCGTCGGAAAACCAGAATTCGGCGAAAGAGCGCTCGTCGATCGAGCCGAGGCAGCCGAGATCGGTGTAGGCCTTGTCCTGGCAGGTATAGACCCGGCAGTCGGCACCGATCACGGTGAGGAAGTTGAGGATCGGGCAGGTCTGATAGGGTTTGACGAAAAGCTCGTCCAGGCCGTGATAGTGATCGATAACGGTGAAACTGTCGTCGGTGAGCTCGCGGGCACGCGCGATCTGTTCCGAAACCAGGCCGCCGATGCGCGCGTGGTAAGCGTTGTTCTCGGCGACGCTGTTGCCGACGACGACGCCGGAAAGCTTCACGTGGTTGACGCCGAGATCGTGGAACAGTTTGCAGACGTCGTAAAGGTGCGCCGCGTTGCGCTCGCCGACAATGAAGCTGATCCCGAGCGTGCATGCGCTGCGGCGCGCGGCGAAGCGGGCGATGTTGTCGAGGAGAGCGCTAAAGCGTGGGCCTTTGAGGCCCCGGCTTTCGTTATAGCTTGCGTCGTCGTAGCCATCGACCGAGACCCGGACCCAGGTGCCGTATTCGGCGAAGGCGTCGGCCATGCGGGCCTGCAGGTTGGCGCCATTGGTCAGGGCCGCGACCTGGACGCCGCCCTTGGCCAGAAGCTCGACGATGCGGGGCAAGGGCTTGTAGAGCAGGGGCTCGCCGCCGCCGGAGAAGGTCGCGGCGCGCACGCCCATCCGCACCAGATCCTGGGCGATCTCGACCATCTTGGGCTCGGGGATGCGATCGCCCTCGTCCATGTCCTCGCCGAGCTTCAGATTGTCGGCGCGATAGGCGCAATACCAGCAATTGTGGTTGCAGCGGTTGATCGGCTTGATCCGCACATGCACCGGCGCGGCCGGCTCGCCGCGCCGCAAGGCCTGCAGGCGATCGGGATGACTGAGGATCTTCAAGTCGCTGTATATGCGGCCCATCTAACGGCTCCGGAAGCGGCGGGCGAACCCGCCTGATTTGCCCGCGCGCTCGCCGACCGAGCAGGGCGCGTCGTCCCGGCGGGTCACAATCCGACAGCCGAACGCGCGGCGTCGGGTTCGAGCATGGCCCCGATCCCCTAAGAACGGGTTAAAGGCCGCGTTAACCACGAACAAATCGAGTCGCGTGGCGGGGATCGACGGTCGGAACAGCCAAGACGTGCCTCGTGGCCACGCCAACCTAAGTACCGCATAATATATATTA
>OFHJ01000209.1_pt1 | contig 24625 bp, 24 predicted proteins | sample 1522001 | NCBI WGS metagenome assembly OFHJ01 (sample SAMEA2464838, study PRJEB22497) | soil metagenome | biome: Grassland; feature: Farmland; material: Clay | place: Australia | collected 2013-02-01 | depth 1.2 m | reverse complement strand
CTTTTGTGAGGCGATGTATGTTCGGGTCTCGAGACGGCCATGGCCTTTTTCGACGGTGGTCGTGGTCAGGCATTCGGCGGCCGGCGCGGTATCGAAATAGCTGACGATATCGGCTTCCAAGCTCGGCTGGTTGCCCTTGACGGTGAGAAGGTAGTCGGCGCCGTGGCCGACGATCTTGTCGGCGATCTCGTATTGACAGCCCATGGCGTCGATGGTGACCAAGGAGCCCTTCAACTGGCCGGCTTCAGCGAGGTGGTCGAGCAGATCCGGTATGGCGGTGATCTCGTTTGCTTTTTCCGGGACGCTCGTCTGGGCCAGCACCAGCCTTGCATTGGTCGCATAGGCCGAAAGCGTATGGAGCGCCTTGCGTCCCTTGCGTCGATCATGGGTGCGCCGCGCGGTCTTGCCATCGATGGCGATATGATCGGGCTTGCCTGGCCACAAAGAGGCAATCCAATCGTCGAGGCATTTGGTAAAAAGCCTGGGATCGACCCGGTTGAGAAGATCACGCAGCCAGCGAGCGCAGGGAATCCCAAAGTGATATTCGGAAAACTGACGCAGAAACACCAAATGGGTCTCGCCCCACTCCACAATCTCTTCAAAATCATCGCACGAGCAGATGGTCGCACACGTAACACGTAATAAGCAGAAGAACCTCTTCAAGCGGATACGCAACCCGCCATCGATCCCGCTCGTCGCCGACCTGCGCAAAATGCCCTAACAGCGCCGCTAGCCGCGGCCGAACGATCTCGTCTTCCAGTTCCATGACGCCCCCCTGGCACCGAACCAAGGAGATACCGAATCGAACTCCACCTCGCCGCGCAAGCCCCTCGTCAAGCGTTAACCCGAACGCCAAGCCGTGGCGCGGGCCACCGGTGAGGTTGCCGACCCCATCGTCGCGGACTAAAGTCGCTCTCCGAGCCGTGCCGGCCGCACCCTCCGTCCGTCGGGGGGCGCAGTCTGTCGACAGAAATCAGCCGGTCGCCGCTTGCCGGCCCGCATGAGGAGACGCCGATGGCCGTGCAACCCGTTGTCCGCGAGAGCGCAATCGACGAAATCCGGGAACTCCTCGGCGACCGCCTTTCCACTGCGCCGGCGGTGCGCGAACAGCACGGCAAGGACGAATCCTGGCACCCCGCCCACGCGCCGGACGCGGTGGCGTTTCCGGCCTCGACCGAGGAAGTGGCGGAAATCGTTCGTATCTGCACCCGCCATCGCACCCCGATCATCCCCTTCGGCACCGGCACCTCGCTCGAAGGCCACCTCATGGCGATCCAAGGCGGCATCTCGCTCGACATGTCGCGGATGAACCGCATCCTGCGTGTCAATGTCGAAGACCTCGACGTGACGGTGGAGCCTGGAGTCACGCGCAAGCAGCTGAACGAGTATCTGCGCGACACCGGGCTGTTCTTCCCCATCGACCCCGGCGCCGACGCCTCGCTCGGCGGCATGACGGCGACGCGGGCCTCGGGCACCAACGCGGTGCGCTACGGCACCATGCGCGAAAACGTGCTGTCCCTCACCGTGGTAACGCCCGACGGACAGATCATCCGCACTGCGCGGCGGGCGCGCAAATCCTCCGCCGGCTACGACCTGACGCGGCTTTTCGTCGGCTCGGAAGGGACGCTCGGCGTGATCACCGAAATCACGCTTCGGCTCTATGGCATTCCGGAGGCGATCGCCTCCGCCGTGTGCTCTTTCGCCACACTGAAAGGCGCCGTCGACACCGTCATCACCACCATCCAGTCCGGCATCCCGATCGCCCGCATCGAGCTTCTCGACGAGGCGATGATGGACGCGACCAACAAATTCGCCGGCCTTTCCTATCCGGTGCAGCCGACCCTCTTCCTCGAATTCCACGGCACCGAGGCCGGCGTCAAAGAGCAATCCGAGATGGTGCAGGCGCTTGCCGGCGACAACGGCGGCGGCGACTTCCGCTGGACCACCAAGGAGGAAGAACGGAGCAAGCTGTGGCAGGCGCGCCACGACGCGGCCTATGCCGTCAAGGCGCTCCGACCCAACGCCTCGGTCTGGGCGACCGACGTCTGCGTGCCGATCTCGCGGCTTGCCGAGTGCATCCTTGAAACCCGCAAGGACATCGACGACAGCGGCCTCATGATCCCGATCGTCGGTCACGTCGGCGACGGCAATTTCCACCTCGTGGTACTGATCGATCCCGACGATCCGGTCGAACGCGACAAGATCGAGAAACTGAACGACCGCTTGGTCTACCGTGCGCTCGCCATGGAAGGCACATGCACCGGCGAACACGGCGTCGGCCTCGGCAAGATGAAATTCCTCGAGGCCGAGCACGGCCCGGGCGTCGCGCTGATGCGGACCCTGAAAAAGGCCATCGACCCCCTCAACCTGATGAACCCGGGCAAGATCGTCTCGATCTAGCCGGAGAAGGTCGCCCGCCGACCCAAGGAGAACCCCATGGCCGCCCTCGCCGAGCCAGCGCCCGTCTTGTCCACCGCTGAACCGCCCGTCACGGCCGAACTCGTGCGGCGCATCGTCGACCTCGGCCTCGGCGATATTCCCGAGCGGGCACGCGAAGTCGTCCGCCATTGCGTGCTCGACTGGGTCGCGATAACCCTGGCCGGGGCGCGGGAGCCGCTGTCGCGCATCCTCCGCGACGAAGCCATCGCCGAGGGCGGCCATGCCGTCGCGACGGTGATCGGCCACCGCGGCCGTATTTCGCCGCGCCAAGCCGCGCTGGTGAACGCCGCCGCCTCGCACGCGCTCGATTTCGACGACGTCAACTTTGCCCTGAGCGGCCACCCGACGGTAACCGTTCTGCCCGCGCTCCTGGCGCTCGCCGAAGCGCGCCGGATCGGCGGCGCGCAGGTCCAGGTCGCCTTCGTCGCCGGCTACGAGACCGCCTGCCGCGTCGGCGCCATGGTCAACCCGTCGCATTATTCCCGCGGATTTCACAGCACGGCGACCGTCGGCAGCCTTGGCGCCGCGGCGGCCTGCGCCAAGCTGCTCGCGCTTGACCCGCAGCAGACCGCCTATGCCCTCGGCATCGCGGCCACGCAAGCCGCCGGACTGAAGTCGATGTTCGGCACCATGTGCAAGCCGCTTCACGCCGGCAAGGCGGCGGAAAACGGCGTTCTCGCCGCGACCCTGGCAGAGCGCGGCTTCACCGCGCGCGCGGATGCCATCGAATGCCCGCAAGGCTTTGCCGCGACCCTGGCCGAGGAGATGCGGCCCGAGGCGGCGCTGGCCGAACCGCCGGGCGGCTTCCATGTCCTCGCCAATCTCTTCAAGTATCACGCCGCCTGCTATCTCACCCACGCGCCGATTGAATGCGCCGCAGCGATCCGTGAGATGCCGGACTTCGATCTCACTAACGTTCGCCGCATCGGCCTGCGCCTCGATTCCGGCGCGAGCCGGGTCTGCAATATCGCGGCGCCGCGGAACGGCCTCGAAGCCAAGTTCTCGCTTCGCCTCACCGCCGCCTTCGCGCTCGCCGGTATCGACACCGCCGATCTCGCGACCTACAGCGAGACGAAGGCGACCGATCCGCTGCTGGTGTCGCTGCGCGACAAGGTCGAGATCGAGTTCGTGCCGAACTGGCCGCATACCCTGGCCGAAATGACGGTTGAGACGACCGACGGCAAGCGCCTCGCCGCGCGTCACGACAGCGGCGTCCCGGCAACCGACCTCGGCCGCCAACGCGAGCGGCTCACGACCAAGTTCCACAGCCTGGCGGCGCCGATTCTGTCGCCGGGCCGCGCCGCGCGCCTAGCCGAGATGGCGCTCGGCTTCGACCGCCTCGGCGACATCCGGCCGCTGCTCGCGCTTTGCGCCGCCGATTCATCTTCCGCATGAAAGGATAGAAGGACTAATGGACGCCGATTTCCGCGCCCGCGCGGTGCTCAAGCCGAAGGGGCTATTGTACGAGGATTTCGTTCCTGGCCGCCACTTCAAGCACCATTGGGGACGCACGTTGAACGAGGGTGACAACTCGCTCTTTTCTACGCTCACGCTTCATTACAATCCGCTTTATTTCAACCTCGAATACGCCAAGGCGCACGGCCACAAGCAGGTGGTCGTCAACCCCTATCTGGTCTTCACCACCGTCTTCGGCCTTACCGTCGAGGATTTCAGCGAGGCGGGCGGCGCCTTTCTCGGCCTCGGGGAGCTGACCTTCGAACGGTCGGTCTATGCCGGCGACACCCTGCGCGCCGAGAGCGAGGTCGTGAGCCGGCGCGAATCCGAGAAAAACCCCGGCCAGGGCATCGTCACCTGGTCGACGCAGGGCTTCAACCAGCGCGACGAACGGATCATCGCCTTCAAGCGCACCAATCTGGTGAACCGGAGGAACGCGGCGCGATGACCTATATGACCGAAGAGCGGCGCTTGATTCAGGCGCAGGCCCGCGAGTTCGCTATGCGCGAGGTCCTGCCGGTCGCCAACCGTCTTGATCCCGAGCAGGGCGACATTCCGATGGAGCTGCGCGAGAAGCTCGCCGAGATGGGCTATTTCGGCATTCTGATCGAGGAGGAATATGGCGGCCTCGGTCTCGGCTGCTTTGAATACTGTTTGATCACCGAGGAACTTTCCCGCGCCTGGATGAGCGTCGCCAGCCTGATCGCGCGCGGCAACGGCCTGATCGGCATGGGCGGCATGAACCCGGAACAGGCGCGCCTTTATCTCAACCGCATGGCCAAGGGCGAATTCCTCGGCGCCTTTTCCATGTCCGAGCCGAACGCGGGCTCCGACGTCGCCAATATCTCGTGCCGGGCGCGCCGCGACGGCGATTCCTGGCTCATCACCGGCAACAAATACTGGTGCACCTTCGCCGACGGCGCCGATTTCCTCATGGTCGTGGCGCGCACCAGCGAGCCGCCGAGCGACCGGCGCCATCTCGGCCTCACCTGCTTCCTGATCGAGAAGCCGCGCGGCGAATTGCCGCCCGGCGTCAAAGGCCATCCGATCCCGAAGATCGGCTATTTCGGCTGGAAGACCTGGGAGCTTGCCTTCGACGAGTGCCGCGTGCCGGCGGAAAACGTCATCGGCGAGGAAGGCAAGGCCTTCTATCTCACCGCCGCCGGCCTCGAAAAGGCGCGCGCCCATACCGCCGCCCGCGCCATCGGTCTCGCCCGCGGCGGCCTCGAGGACGCGATCGATTATGCCAAGAGCCGCGTCCAGTTCGGACAGCCGATCGGCGCCTTCCAGGCGATCCGCTTCAAGATCGCGCAAATGGCGACCGAGATCGAGGCCGCGCGCCAGCTCATGTATCACGTCTGCACCGAGATCGACGACAAGCGCCGCTGCGACAAGGAAGCGGCGATGGTCAAGTTCTATGCCAGCGAAATGGCGGAACGGGTGACCAGCGAGGCGCTGCAGATTCACGGCGGCGCCGGCTATACCAAACTCTACGCCGTCGAGCGCCATTGGCGCGACGCGCGCCTGACCAAGATCTTCGAGGGCACCTCGGAAATCCAGATGCGCATCATATCCGATCACCTTTTGGGCAGGAGCGGCTCATGAACCCGGCCGAACTCACCGGCAACGACAATTACTTCGAGGACTTCGTGCCGGGCGCCGTGATACGGCACGCCCGCGGCAAGACGGTGGGGGAGATCGACAACGTGTTGATCACCAACCTGGTGCTGAATACGGCGCAGCAGCACTTCAACCAGCAACTGATGGAGCAGACCCGCTTCGGCGAGCGCATCACCTTCGGCGGCGTCACGCTGTCCCTGATCATCGGTCTCGCCAGCGAGGACACCAGCGAGAACGCGCTGGCCGAGCTTGGCATCGACAAGATCCGCTTTCGCACGCCGGTGCATCATGGAGACACGCTGTACGCCTTCACCGAAGTGCTGGGCGTGAAAGACGCCGGCCGGCCCGACGCCGGCGAGGTTCATTTCCGCCATTGGGGCGTGAACCAGAAGGATGAGTTGGTGTTCGAGGGCGAGCGCCGCGTGCTGGTGAAGCGCCGCCCGCGAACCGGCGAATAGCCGATGGCAAACGGCGGCCGGGCATCGTCGATCGCGCGGTTGCCGGCCGGCCGCCATTGCCGCATGCTGCGGGTTCGGTAAAGCGACGGCGCCGCCACGGAATTGGAAACGCAATAACTTGAGAGTGGACGAGATGCACGAGAGACCGCAACGATTGCGCCGGGTTCAGCTCGCGGTGCCGGGTTCGAGCGAGAAAATGATGGTCAAGGCGGCCGAGAGCAAGGCCGACCACGTTTTCCTCGACCTCGAGGATGCGGTGGCGCCCAAGGCCAAGGTCGAGGCGCGCGCGCAGATCGTGCGCGCCCTGACCACGCTGGACTGGAGCGGCAAAACCCGTTGCGTCCGCATCAACGATCTCGGGACGCCTTACTGCTACGAAGACATCATCCATGTCGTGGAGCGAGCCGGCGAACACCTCGACACCATCATGGTGCCGAAGGTGAAGTCGCCGGCGGATATCTATTTCGTCGAGACCCTTCTCGGCCAGATCGAGATGAAGCTCGGCCGCGAGCGCCAGATCGGCATCGAGGCGCTGATCGAGGAAGTCGAGGCGCTGCAGAACATCGGCGACATCGCGCGCGCGAGCCCGCGCCTCGAATGTCTGATCTTCGGCGCGGGCGACTACTCCGCCTCGCACCGCCTCAACCTGAAATCGATCGGCGGCTCCGGCGGTTATCCGGGCGACGTCTGGCACTACGCGCGATTCAAGCTGGTGATTGCCTGCCGCGCCGCCGGCATCGACCCCGTCGACGGTCCCTACGCCGACTTCCGCGACGCCGAGGGCTTCCGCGAGGAATGCCGGCGGGCGCATGTTCTCGGCTGTGCCGGCAAGTGGGCGATCCACCCGGCGCAGATCGACATCGCGCTCGAAGCCTTCTCGCCGCGCCAGGAGGACGTGGACCAGGCGCGCAAGCTCGCCGCCGCCTACGCCAAGGCCGAAGCGGAAGGGCTCGGCGCAGTCAACGTCGACGGCGTCATGGTGGACGCGGCCTCGATCCGCATCCTGAACAATACCATCCGCCAAGCGGATTTGATCGGCCTCTAGGAGGTTAACGGCGTGACGTTGCGACACCGCACGACAACGGACATCGAGCCCGGCATCCCGCGCGAGCGCTCTCGCTTGCGGCCCGCCCATGAAAATGGCTGAAACTAGCGCCATGCCCGCAGTGGCCCCCCCTGTCGCGCGCGTTCCTCTGATCCGCCGCCGCGGGCTGCTGATCGTGCTCTCCTCGCCGTCCGGCGCCGGCAAGACCACGATCTCGAAGAAGTTGCTGGAGGCCGAAAGCCCGATGGTCCAGATGTCGGTTTCCGTCACCACCCGACGGCAACGGCCGGGCGAGATCAACGGCGTCGACTACAGCTTCATCGACCGCGCGGATTTCGAGCGCCTCAGGGACGAGGGCGCGCTTCTCGAGAACGCCGAGGTCTTCGGCCATGCCTACGGCACCCCGGCGGCGCCGATCACGGCGGCGCTTGAGCAGGGTCGCGACGTGCTTCTCGACATCGATTGGCAAGGCGCGCAAGCGCTCGCCGCCGGGCCGTTCAAGAACGACCTCGTGCGCATTTTCATCTTGCCGCCCTCGCTCGACGAGTTGCACCGGCGCCTTGAGCGCCGTAATCAGGACAGCGCCGACGTGGTGGAGAAGCGCATGCAGGGCGCACGGCATGAAATTTCCCATTGGCGCGATTACGATTACGTGCTGGTGAATGCCGAGGTCGCGGCCTGCCTCGCCGAGGTCCAGGCCATCGTCCGGACCGAACGGCTTCGCCGCGAGCGGCGAAGCGGCATCCCGGGCGGGCTCGATGATTTCGTCGCCACGCTCGGCTAGCGGGGCGCGGCGCTGATTAGGGAGACTGACGTGAACGATCTGCCCGAATACGACCGTCACGACGCGCTCGGCCTCGCCGCACTGGTACGCGAAAAGCAGGTCACGGCCGGCGAGCTTCTCGAGGTGGCCATCGCCCGGGTCGAGGAACGCAATCCCAGCCGCAATGCCGTCGTCACCAAGCTCTATGACGAGGCCTGGGTCACGATCGCGGACGGCTTGCCGGATGGGCCCTTTGCCGGAGTGCCGTTTCTGCTCAAAGATCTTGGGGTCGGCTACAAAGGCGCGGTGACGACCAGCGGCTCGCGTTTTTTCGCCGATGCCCGCGCCGACCATGACAGCGAGTTGGTGCGCCGCTACAAGGCCTCGGGCCTGGTCATCTTCGGCAAGACCAACACCCCGGAATTCGGCCTCGCCACCTCGACCGAGCCGCGACTCTTCGGTCCGGCTCGCAATCCCTGGAAACCCGATCACAGCGCCGGCGGCTCGTCCGGCGGCGCCGCGGTGGCGGTCGCGACCAGCATGGTGCCAGCGGCGCACGCGAGCGACGGCGGCGGCTCGATCCGCATTCCAGCCTCGGCCTGCGGGCTCTTCGGCATGAAACCGACCAGGGCGCGCGTCCCGGCCGGCCCCGACAAGGGCGAAAGCTGGAACGGCGCCGGCGTCAACCACGCCATCACCCGCTCGGTCCGCGACAGTGCCGCCCTTCTCGATGCCGCCGCCGGCCCCGAGACCGGCGACCCCTATTGCGCGCCGCCGCCGCTCCGCCCCTATCTCGAGGAAGTCGGCATTGATCCCGGGCGGCTCCGCGTTGCTGTCACCACCACCGCCTGGAACGGCCAGCCGGTCGGCGCCGAATGCCGCGCCGCCGTCGAAGCCTCGGCGAAACTCTGCGAGAACCTCGGCCACCATATCGCCGAGGCCAGCCCGGCCTTCGACGCCGCGCGGCTGATCGCCGCCAACCGGGTCATCATCAGCGGCCAGGTTCGCGCCGCCCTCGACGCCCGCGGCAAAAGCCTCGGACGCCAGGCCGGGCCCGGCGACGTCGAGGAGATCACCTGGCGCATGGCGACCCTCGGCAAGGCGGCAAGCGCCGCCGATTATGCGGCAGCGATCGATGTTCTACATGCCACCGGCCGCGCCATCGGCAGCTTCTTCCGCGATTACGACGTGCTGCTGACACCGACCATGTGCGACCCGCCCTACCCGCTCGGCGTTCTCGACATGATGACCGACGACGTCGCGCGCTTCAACCAGGCCATCCTGGCCACCATCGCCTTTACCTCGCCGTTCAACGCGGCGGGAAATCCAGCCATGTCGATGCCGCTTCATTGGAGCGCCGACGGCCTGCCGGTGGGCGTGCAATTCGCCAGCCGTTTCGGCGACGAGGCGACGCTCTTCCGGCTTGCCGCGCAAATCGAGGTGGCGCAACCCTGGGCCGGCCGCCGGCCCGCGCTCTAATTTCGCCGAGAGCCTGCGCCCGGCCATCGAAACTGAGCGCAGACATGATCTTGGCTCGGTTCGACCCAAGATCATCGTCCGCTAAGGCGGCGTCTCTGCCGCGGCCGCCGCCAGGTCGGCGCGGAGCCGCGCGATAAGATCGCGGCAGGTCGGCAGATGCGCTGCCTCGACGTCGAGAATCGCCGCAACGATCCGGCGTTTCAGGAACGGCGCGTCGATGACCTGATCGGCGCCTTCGATGCGGGCCGCGTCGAGCACGATGTCGATCAGCCGCTCGGCGCCGTTGAGCCGGCCCCAGAGATAGTCGTTCTCGCGATAGGCGCGGCTGAGAAAAGCGCTGAAATGGCTGAGCCCGGTTCCCCTCAAGGGCGTTCCGTGCGGCACCGGCGGAAACAACCGGCTGTCCTCCGGGCTGATGCGATCGATGCGGATTTCGTCGAACTCATCGAGGTCGCGCCAGTTGGTAAGCGAGAAGGTCATCACGTCCCAGAAGGCAAAGCCGAGATAAACGACAAGAAGTTCGTGGGCGAAGGAAACCGGCAACAGCGCCGGAATCGTGGTCGCGAACAGCGCGTCGGCCTTGCGGTCGAGGGCGGGGAAATCCTGCGCCGCCGCCAGCGCCTCGACCGCAGCGGTAATCTCGCCCTCCTTCTCGGCGGCGAAGCGATCCGCCGCCACCGCCATTGCGCGCCGGTCCGCGGGCAGCGGGTAGCCGGCGAACGTGCCGGCCAGCCGACTCCGGAGACCATCGTCCTGCCGCGGCAACGCATCGGCCTGACGGAGCGTGGCGCGAAGCTGATAGACCTCGACCTTCGCCGCGTCGAGCGCAGCCACCGCCTGATCGCTGATCTTGCCGTAGAGATCGTTCAGGGCGCGCAGCGCAAAGCGCAGCCGCCGCTCGCGGAACGACGCGTCGAGATCCTGCAGAAAATGGATCCAGGGTGCCTCGGGGTCGTCCAATGCCAGCCTGGCCGGATTGAAGCCACGCCGCGCCGCCCAGCGATAGAGCACCGCAATCACCCATTGCGCGGCAGCGCTGTTGTCGGTGATCCCGCAGGCCGCGCGGAACTTAGCGCAGAGATCGTCGATGACGTTAACCAACTTGAGGCGAAGATAGGCCTCGTAGGCGAAACCGGCGTCGCGCGCGGCCGCCCGGTTGGCCGCCGTCCGCCAAGCGGCCACGGCCGTGGCCCCCGCAACCTCGACCGCGGTCTCCGCCATGACGTGAGAGACCTGTTCCTCAACCCGCGGCCGCGTCGCCTGCACGATGCGACGGATACGCCGGACGCGGCGGTTGAAGGTCTCGATACGCTCCAGTTCGCGGTGCACGGGTTCGTTGCGGGGAATGTCTGACAACGCGCCTTTCAACACCGGAAAAAAACCGGCGGACCGTTTCGTCTTCATGCCGTTCGGTTTCGGATCGGGCTCGAGATAAAGCAGCCGGCGGTCGATCTGGCGATAGGCCGGCCGCCCCTGCAGCGCCGAGATGGCGGCGTCGAAGGGCTTGTTGTTGACGACGCTGCCGTCGATCAGGGCGATGGATTGCGGATCCTCGCCGGCGGCGATCTGCTGTGCGAAGGCCTGCGCCAGAAAGGCGTCGCGGTCGAGCCAGTTCTTGTGCTCCTGTTCCGCCAGGCGGTCGATCTCGGCGATGTCGAGCGGCGGAAAGGCGCCGGGAAAGGAGCCTGTGGCGCGCGCGGCGAATACCAGATCGAAGAGATGCTTGCGGTCGAAATCGCTCCGCATGTCACCGTTCCGCCAGCGCTGATAGCCGAAGTGCAGCACATGGCGATGCTCGGTGTCGTCGATGGTCGCCGGATCGTGAATCGCCACGTGGCGGCGGTAGCCGGAAAGATCCGTCACGGTGACGAAAAGATCGAGGCCGAGACCGGGTGGCAACAGCGATCCGCTCTCGCCCGCCGGCCCCGACATCAACTCGAGCGCGCGGTAGAGCAGCCTGCTGAAGCCGAGTCCGTCGAAGGGCGCCTGAAACCAGCGCGAGCGGACGAAGAGCGAGAGGTTGCGCCGCGCCTCCGGGTCGTCTCCGATCTCGCTCGAGAAACGTTGCGCGAAGAGCGAAATCCCGGGCTTGAGGAACCATTTGCTCCACGGCCTGGCGCGCCGCCCCGGTGCCAGAAGGCGGGCGACGTCGGCGCCGTCGAGCCACAGGTCGCGCAGGTGATCGATCGCGAGGTCATGGGCCAAGGCGCGACCGACCAGGATGCCGTTGATGCCCCCCGCAGAGGCGCCGGCGATGATGTCGACGAGGACCCGGAGATCGAGGTGAAGGCCGATGGCCCGAAGAAGCTCGGCATAGATGTTTTCGGTATCGGCCCGGTCGCCTTCGGGAACCGCGACGTCGTCGCTGCCGTCGCGGACGCTGCGCGACGCGCGCACCAATTTCACCAGTTCCTTGGTGACGCCGTGCATATAGATGGCGAGCGACACGCCGCCGAAGCAGACCACCGCCAGCCGAAGCTCCTTTTGCTTCCGCACCGCCCCCCACGCCTCCCCGCGCTCGCCCGACGCTTCGAGCATGATCGCAACCGGCCGCGAAGTCGAGCGCCAGCCGCGCCGAGCCGACGCTCCCCGCGGGACGAAGAGGGACCGGCCCGACGCCTAAGGGGCGAGTTTTTCCTTGAGCAGGCGGTTGACCTCGGCCGGATTGGCCTTGCCGGCGGTCGCCCGCATCACTTGGCCGACGAAGAAGCCGAACAGCTTCTCCCGACCCGAGCGGTATTCCGCGACCTTGTCTGCGTTGGCGGCGAGAACCTGATCGATCGCCGTCCCGATCGCGCCAAGATCGGTGACTTGGCGCAGGCCCCGTTCGTCGACCAGCGTCGCCGCATCCTTGCCGGTCTCGACCATGAGTTCGAACACGTCTTTGGCGAGGCGACCGGAAAGCGTGCCGTCGCGGATCAGGTCGAGGAGTTGGCCGAGCTTCGCCGCCGTCACCGAAAAGGCACCGAGCGGCTGGCCGGAGCGGCGGAAGGCGGCGAAGAAATCGCCCATTACCCAGTTCGCGGCAAGCTTGGCATCGCGGCCGACCGCAACCTCCTCGTAGAAATCGGCGGTCTCGCGCTCGGCCACCAGCACACCGGCCTCGTAGGGCGAAAGCCCGTAATCGGCGACGAACCGCGCCTTCTTCTCGTCCGGCAGCTCCGGCAAACCCGCCGCGATCTCGGCGACGAATTCCTCCGAAAGCTCGAGCGGCAGAAGATCGGGATCGGGGAAATAGCGGTAATCGTGCGCTTCTTCCTTGGAGCGCATCGAGCGCGTCTCGCCGCGGCCCGGATCGAACAGGCGTGTTTCCTGATCGATCGTACCGCCTTCTTCCAGAATCTCGATCTGGCGGCGCGCCTCGTATTCGATCGCCTGGCGCACGAAACGAATCGAGTTCACGTTCTTGATCTCGCAGCGGGTGCCGAACGGCTCTCCCGGGCGGCGCACGGAGACGTTGACGTCGGCCCGCATCGAGCCCTCGTCCATGTTGCCGTCGCAGGTGCCGAGATAGCGCAGGATCGAGCGCAGCTTGTTGAGATAGAGCGAGGTCTCCTCCGCATTGCGCAGATCGGGCTCGGACACGATCTCCATCAGCGCGACGCCAGCGCGGTTGAGATCGACATAGGTCTTCGCCGGATGCTGATCGTGCAGGCTCTTGCCCGCGTCCTGCTCGAGATGGAGCCGGGTGATGCCGACCTCGCGCACGCCGCCGTCGGCGAGGTCGAGCAGGATGCGGCCCTTGCCGACGATCGGCTGGGTATATTGCGAGATCTGATACCCGGCCGGCAGATCGGGATAGAAATAGTTCTTGCGATCGAAAACCGAGCGCCGGTTGATCTCCGCCTTGAGCCCGAGCCCGGTGCGGACCGCTTGGCGCACGCACCATTCGTTGATCACCGGCAGCATCCCCGGCATCGCCGCGTCGATGAGCGAGACCTGCGAGTTCGGTGCCGCGCCGAACGCCGTCGCGGCGCCGGAGAACAGCTTCGCCTGCGAGATCACCTGGGCATGCACCTCGAGCCCGATGACCATTTCCCAGGCGCCGGTGCGCCCCTCGATCAGATATCCGTTCATGACCGCCACCACGGCTCGGGCATCATCGTGAAATCGGCCGCCTGTTCCAGCGCGCGGCCGACGCGAAGCACCGTCGCCTCGTCGAAGGCCCGGCCGATGACCTGCAAGCCGAGCGGAATCCCCTGCGCGTTCAACCCCGCCGGCACGGCCAGACCAGGAAGCCCGGCAAGATTGACCGGAACGGTGAAGACGTCGTTGAGATACATGGCGATGGGGTCGTCGGTCTTGTCGCCGAAGGCGAAGGCCGGCGTCGGCGAGGCGGGCGTCAGGATCGCGTCAACGTCGTCGAAGGCCTGCTTGAAGTCACGCGCGATCAAGGTGCGCACCTGCTGCGCCTTGCGGTAATAGGCGTCGTAATAGCCGGCCGAGAGCACGTAAGTGCCGATCATCACGCGCCGGCGCACCTCGGCGCCGAAGCCTTCGCCGCGGGTGTTCTTGTACATCGCCGTCAAATTCTCCGCGCCGGCGCGCAGGCCGTAGCGCACGCCGTCGTAGCGGGCGAGATTGGACGACGCCTCGGCCGGCGCCACGATGTAATAAGCCGACAACGCATAGGACGTGTGCGGCAGCGAGACCTCGTGCACCTCGGCCCCGGCGGCGCGCAGCCAATCGGCGCCACGCTGCCAAAGCGCCGCGATCTCCGACGACATGCCGTCCAGGCGGTATTCCTTCGGAATGCCGATGCGAAGCCCTTTGACGCCGTTGTCCAGCGCCGCCTCGTAGTCTGGCACCGCAACGTCGACGCTGGTCGAATCCTTGGGGTCGAAGCCCGCCATAACGCCAAGCATGATCGCCGCGTCGCGCACCGTGCGCGTCATCGGGCCAGCCTGATCGAGCGAAGAGGCAAAAGCGATGATGCCGTAGCGCGAGCACCGGCCGTAGGTGGGCTTGATGCCGACGGTGCCGGTCAGGGCCGCCGGCTGGCGGATCGAGCCGCCGGTATCGGTGCCGGTCGCGCCGCCGACAATACGGGCCGCGACCGCCGCCGCCGAGCCGCCCGACGAGCCGCCCGGCACCAGGCCGCGATTGTCGCCCTTGCGCCGCCACGGGTTCTCCACCCGGCCGTAATAGCTGGCCTCGTTGGACGAGCCCATGGCGAACTCGTCCATGTTGGTCTTGCCGACGAGAACTGCGCCGGCGTTCCAAAGCTTCGCCGTGACCGTCGATTCGTACGTCGGCACAAAGCCGCTCAAGATGTGCGAGGCGGCCGTGGTGCCGACGCCCTTGGTGCAGAAGATGTCCTTGACCGCGATCGGGATGCCTTCGAGCGCGCCCGCCTCGCCGCGCGCGATCTTGGCATCGGCACGCGCGGCGTCGGTACGGGCCCGTTCCGGCGTCTCGACGACCATGGCGTTCAGCGCCCGGGCCTCGGCCATGGCGGCGATCGTGGCCTCGGCGAGCTCGACCGCCGAAAATTCCTTCGCCATGAGCCCGGCCCGCTGCTCGGCCAGGGTCAGATCGGTCAGCGCGCTCACCCGACCACCTTCGGCACCAGGAAGAAGTCGCCGGCGCGCTCCGGCGCGTTGGCGAGCACCGATTCCGGATCGCCGCCCTCGGTCACCTCGTCGGCGCGCATGCGCAGCCGCATCTCGACCACCGAGGTCATCGGCGGCACGCCTGCGGTATCGACTTGGTTCAATTGCTCCACGAAGGCAAGAATGGCGTTAAGTTCGCCCACCATCTCCTGCTCCGCTGCCTCCGTCACCTGGAGGCGCGCAAGCTGAGCGATTTTGCGGACCGTGGCCTTATCGAGAGACATATGCGACCTTGTGCTTGGCAATCATGGCATAACGCGGGCGGAAGGTAGCACCGGCGATGATCACGGACAACCCGAACGAGGCGGCGGCGCGGCTGAAGCCCGGCCAGCGGCTGCTTGGCCTCGACCTCGGCAGCAAGACCATCGGCCTCGCGCTCTCCGACCCCGGCCTTTGCATCGCCTCGCCCTACGCCACGATTCGCCGCCGCAACTTCATGCAGGACGCCGAGGCCTTGAAGACGGTGATTGCGCGCGAGGGCGTCGGCGGCCTTGTCCTCGGCCTGCCCCGCAACATGAACGGCAGCGAGGGTCCGGCGGCGCAATCGGCGCGCAAATTCGCCGCCGAAATCGAAGGGCTTCTGCCCGATCTCGTCCTCGCCTTTTGGGACGAACGGCTCTCCACCATGGCAGTGACCCGCACCCTGCTCGAGGCCGACACCTCGCGCAAGCGCCGCGGCGAACTCGTCGACAAGCTCGCCGCCGCCTATATCCTGCAAGGCGCGCTCGACAGCCTGCTCAGGCAGCAAAGAGAGCCCGCCGTTTGATCGCCGCCGATGGCGTTGAGAAATCGCGCGGGTAGCGCTATTCTGAAGCCAGCGTCGTGTGCTGGCATCAAGCGGCGACGTCAAAACATAAGGCGAAACGGGAATTTGGATTGACTGGCCATGCCTTATGGCGTGCTGCTCAGTGTCGTGACGGCGATAATCGTGGTGCTGGCAGGCGCCGCCACGCACCGCTGGTGGCGAACGGCGGGCGAGCGTCGGCGCCAGCGCCGTCTCGGCGCCGCCTTCGACCGCGCGCAGCGGGTGCGCCAAGTGGGTACCGGCGAACAGGGCAAGCCCTATTCGCTTTACGGCGAGGAATCCTGGAGGCACTGACCGCGAAAGCGCCGCGAACTTGCCGACCGAGATCGCAAGACGGCGCCTCGGGACCAAACCGCGTCTCGCGGCGCGCCGCGAGACGCGTCCAACCGACACGAATAGAGCGAAACCATGCCCGCCTCGTCCCTGTCCTTCGTGATCGCCGCCTCGGGCGGCGCGTTGAGCTTCCTCAGCCCTTGCGTCCTGCCGCTGGTGCCGGCTTATCTTTGCTATGTTGCCGGCACTTCGTTCGAGGAACTTGCCGCCGCCGAAGGACGGCCGCCGGCGCTCGCGCGCCGAACCTTGGCCGCCGCCCTCGCCTTCGTGCTCGGCTTCAGCACCGTCTTCGTTCTTCTCGGCGCCTCGGCCTCGGCCATCAACCGGCTGCTGTTGCCCCACCTGCCCGAACTCGCCAAGATCGCCGGCGTCGTCATCGTCTTGTTCGGGCTGCACATGATGGGGCTGCTGCGCATCCCCTTTCTCAACCGCGAGGCGCGCTTCAATCCGGCGGCGGGGCAGGCCGGCCTCGGCCAGGCCTATGTTCTCGGGCTCGCGTTCGCCTTCGGCTGGACGCCCTGCATCGGGCCGATCCTCGCCACCATTCTGGCCCTCGCGGCGAGCCAGAAATCGCTTGATTACGGCGTCTCGCTGCTCGCGGTCTACGCCTTGGGGCTCGGCATCCCGTTTCTGCTCGCGGCCTTCGCGCTGGACCCGTTCCTGCGCTTCCTGTCCCGCTTCCGGCGCCATTTGCGCAAAGCCGAAATAACCGCCGGCGCGCTCCTCACGGCAACAGGAATTCTCATTTTTACCAATAACTTAGGCCAGATCGGCCTGTATTTGCTGCAAGCCTTTCCGGGCCTCGCCCGTATCGGCTGACCGGAAACCGGTATTGCGGCGCAACATTCGCTTGGACGTCGCGCGCGCAGCAGGGTAAAAAAGAGGCAGTCTGGATAAGGCGGAGGCCATCCGTGAGTATCACCGTGCGCCAAACCCGCGTGAGCGTTCCCGAGATTCGGGCACGGAAAGGCGGTGTGCCGCTCGTCTGCCTCACCGCCTATACGACGCCAGTCGCGCGGCTGCTCGATCCCTACGTGGACCTCCTGCTGGTCGGAGATTCCCTCGGCATGGTGGTCTACGGCCTCGAAACCACGGTTGCAGTAACCCCGGAAATGATGATCGCGCACGGCCAAGCGGTGATGCGCGGCGCCGCCCGAGCCTGCGTCATCGTCGATCTGCCGTTCGCGAGCTATCAGGAATCGCCGCAGCAGGCATTCCGCACCGCAGCGCGCATCCTGGCCGAGACCGGCTGCACCGGGGTCAAGCTCGAAGGCGGCGCCGAGATGGCCGAGACCGTCCATTTCCTGACCGAGCGCGGCATCCCGGTGATGGGCCACGTCGGCCTGTTGCCGCAAATGGTCAACCGCGAGGGTCGCTTCCGCGCCACCGGCCGCAGCGCCGAGGAAGCGCGCCAGATCGTCGACGATACCCGCGCCATCGCCGAGGCCGGCGCGTTTTCGATCGTCATCGAGGGGACCATGGAAGCGGTCGCCCGCGAGGCCACCGCGGCCTCGTCGGTGCCGACCATCGGCATCGGCGGCTCGCCGGCCTGCGACGGACAAATTCTGGTGAGCGACGACCTCTTCGGCCTGTTCTCGGACTTCAAGCCGAAATTCGTCAAGCGCTATGCCGAGATCGGCCCCACCATCGCGGCTGCGGCCGCCGCCTATGCGGAAGACGTGCAGGCCCGGCGTTTCCCCGGACCGGAGCATTGCTTCGCGCCGAAAAAGTCAGAGTAGATGGCACTCCTCAAGCCGCGCGCGACAACCGACTTTCCCGCCGCCCGCACCATCACCGACCTTCGGAGCGCGGTCGCGGCATGGCGGGCGCAGGGCCTGCGCGTCGCCCTGGTTCCCACCATGGGCGCGCTTCATGCCGGGCATCTCGCCCTCGTGACCGAGGGCTTGCGCCAAGCCGACCGGGTGGTGGTTTCGATCTTCGTCAACCCGAAGCAATTCGGCCCAACCGAGGACTTCAGCCGCTACCCCCGGCAGGAAGCCGAGGATTGCGAGAAGCTCGCGACCGTGGGCGCGCATCTGCTGTTCGCGCCGCAGGTCGACGATGTCTATCCGCCGGGCTTCGCCACCACGGTCAGCGTCGACAGTCTCTCGCAATGTCTCTGCGGCCGTTTCCGGCCCGGACATTTCACCGGCGTCGCGACGGTGGTCAGCAAGCTTCTGCTGCAGGCGCTGCCCGATGTGGCGCTTTTTGGCGAGAAGGATTACCAGCAGCTGCTGGTGATCCGCCGGCTGGTACGCGACCTCGACATTCCGGTGCGGATCGTCGGCGTCCAGACGGTGCGCGAGGCCGACGGCCTCGCACTTTCGTCGCGCAATCAATACCTGAGCGCCGCCGAGCGGGCGGCGGCGCCGGCGATCCATCGGATGCTCCGGGCCGCCGCCGCGGCGCTGAACGCCGGCGCGCCGGCTGCCCCGCTCCTCGCCGAGGCCGAGGCCGGCCTGCTCGCTGCGGGCTTCGCCCGCGTCGACTATCTCGAACTTCGCGATGAGGAAACGCTGGCCGCGCTCGATCGCTCGGCACCTGGCGCGCGGCTCTTCGTCGCCGCCTGGCTCGGCAAGACGCGCCTGATCGACAATCTCGCGCTGCCGGCCGCCTAGGCCCGGAAGCGACGCAAGTCCGGCCGCCCAGCTCGGCGTGCCGGTCCGCCTGCCGGTTACATCTGCTCGGGCAAGGTCGCAGATTGGCGCTCGCGCGAGCCGCTCGGCCGATGGCTTTTCAACTCGTGGCTTTCGCGCAGGACGGCGTCCTGCAATTTACGGAAGGCGCTGTGTTCGATCTGGCGCACGCGCTCCTTGGTGATGCCGAGACGAACCCCGAGTTCCTCCAGGGTGGAATGGTCCTCGCGCAACCGCCGTGCGCGGATGATAAGCCGTTCGCGATCGCTCAGCGTATCGAGCGCCGAAACCAGCCAGCGGTGCTCGATCTCGCCGTCGCGGTGCTGGATCGCGGTCTCTTCCGGACTGGGCGCGGCATCGACGAGGAAATCCTCCCATTCGTCGGTACCGTCGAGTCCGACCGGCTCGTTCAACGAATGGTCGCGGCCGGACAAGCGCTCGGCCATGGCATTGACCTCGCGCGTCGACACCTTGAGATTGGCGGCGATCTTTTTGCCCGCCGCCCCGCTCAGGCTGACCGCGCCGGCCGGCTCGAGCTTGGCGCGCAGCCAGCGCAAGTTGAAGAACAGAGCCTTCTGCGCCGCCGAGGTCCCGGTACGGACTATCGACCAGTTGCGCAGCACGAATTCCTGCATCGCCGAGCGAATCCACCAACTCGCGTAGGTCGAAAAGCGGACCTCGCGCGACGGCTCGAAACGGGCCGCCGCCTGCATCAGGCCGACGTTGCCCTCTTGCACCAGATCGCCCACCGGCAGGCCGTACTGGCGGAAGCGGCGGGCGATGGAAACCACGAGCCGGAGATACGCGCCGACCAACTCGTGCAGCGCCGTCTCGTCGCCGCTCTCGCGCCAACGCCTCGCCAGCTCGAACTCGCGCTCCTGGCTCAACAGGGGGCGGTCCATCGCCGCCGCGATATAGTTCCGGTTGCGGCGCGTCGCGTGTGTGGATTCGGTGCGCGTGGCCATCACTAACGCTCCTTGCCCGAGCCGCCATGAGGATCGAGGTCACGGCCGCCGACAGGCACTCTTCGATTGCTGTCGAGTCGATACTATAAGCTGGCTAGGGCCCTTGCAAGGATAATTTTGAATCGCTACTATCTCACAATGTCACAGAATCCGGACATTACTTCGCGTCGGATCGCCCAGCTCGTCGACCGCCTGACGCGGCTGAGCCGCGATCTGCAGTTCTGCGAAGGGCTGAACCCGGCGCAATGGGAAGCGCTGCGCTTCCTCGCCCGGGCGAACCGATATTCGCGGTCGCCAAGCGCGCTGGCCGCTTTTCTCGGCACCACCCGCGGCACCGCCTCGCAGACCTTGATTGCGCTCGAGAACCGGGGTTTGGTGACGCGCCGCCGCGGCACCGCCGATGGCCGCACGCGCGCCCTCGACCTCACGCCCGCGGGCGAGGCGTTGCTGTGCCGCGACCCGATCCTCGCAGTCGAGGACGCGGCCAAGGATTTGCCCGACGAGGTCGCGATCGCGCTGGTGCGAGGCCTGAGCCGCCTCACCCACGAGTTACAGAGCCGCGCCGGGGCCAAGGCCTTCGGAGTCTGCCGCAATTGCAGCCTGCTCTGCCTGGAGACGGCCGCCATCAGCGAAGCGACGAGAGTTAGCGCGCGCGAGGAAGCGGCCTCGCGCTGCGGCCTGACCGGCGAGCCCTTGGACGAGACCGATCAGGTCTGCATCTGCGTCGGCTTCGAGCAAGCCAACGTCTGACGCCGCGGTCGCCGGCCGCGGCGAACGAGACGGAAAGGCCATCCGGCGCGCGGTTTTCGGCCTTGCCATCCCCCCGCCCCGCTTTTACTTTGCCCTTAACCGATTACGATTTCGCCCGCGACTTGGCGAGCGACCCATTCACGCAGCGCAGGATTTCATGAAATTCGAAGGTACCGATAGCTATGTCGCCACCGAAGATCTGATGGTGGCGGTAAACGCCGGGATCACGCTCGAGCGGCCGCTTTTGGTGAAAGGCGAGCCCGGAACCGGCAAGACCGTTCTCGCCTACGAAATCGCCAAGGCGCTCGGCCGGCCCCTGATCGAGTGGCACATCAAGTCCACCACCAAAGCGATGCACGGGCTCTACGAATACGACGCGGTGTCACGGCTTCGCGATTCCCAACTCGGCGACGAGCGCGTGCGCGACATCCGCCACTACATCCTGCGCGGCAAGCTATGGGAATCCTTCGTCGCCGACGAGCGGCCGGTACTTCTGATCGACGAGATCGACAAGGCGGACATCGAGTTCCCCAACGATCTGCTGCTCGAACTCGACCGCATGGAATTCTACATCTACGAAACCCGCGAGACGGTGAAGGCGCGGCATCGCCCGATCGTCATCATCACCTCGAACAACGAAAAGGAACTGCCGGACGCGTTCCTGCGCCGCTGCTTCTTCCACTACATCCGCTTTCCCGACAGCGAAACGATGCAGCGTATCGTCGCAGTTCATTTCCCCGACATCCAGCGCGAGTTGGTGCACGAGGCGCTGACCCTGTTCTACGAGATCCGCGATACGCCCGGCCTGAAAAAGAAGCCCTCGACCTCGGAGCTGATCGACTGGCTGAAGCTCTTGATGGCCGAGGACCTGTCGCCCGAGGTTCTGCGTCAACGCGATCCCAATAAGCTGATCCCGCCGCTGCACGGTGCGTTGCTGAAGACCGAGCAGGACGTTCATCTCTTCGAACGGCTGGCCTTCCTCGCCCGGCGCGAGCGCAGCCACTGAACCGAATCGCGGAGTCGGCATGTTCGTCAACTTCTTCTTCGAACTCCGTCAAGCCAAGGTGCCGGTCAGCCTCCGCGAGTATCTCACGCTGCTCGAGGCGATGAAGGCCGGGCTGTCGAACTGGCGCGTCGAGGACTTCTATTACCTCAGCCGCTCGGCGCTGGTGAAGGACGAGCGCAATCTCGACAAGTTCGACCGCGTGTTCGGCCATTGCTTCAACGGCCTCGAATCGCTTTCCGGCGAGGAAGTCACCGAAATCCCCGAGGAATGGCTGCGCAAGCTCGCGGAGAAGGTGCTGACGCCGGAAGAGATGGCGGCCATCCAATCGCTCGGCGGTTGGGAGAAGTTGATGGAGACGCTCAAGGAGCGGCTGCGCGAACAGAAGGGCCGCCACCAGGGCGGCAGCAAGTGGATCGGCACCGCCGGCACCTCGCCGTTCGGCGCCTATGGCTACAACCCGGAAGGCGTGCGCATCGGCCAGGACGAATCGCGCCATCGCCGCGCCGTCAAGGTCTGGGATAAGCGCGAATACCGCAACCTCGACGATTCGGTCGAGCTCGGCACCCGCAACATCAAGATCGCGCTGCGACGGCTGCGTCAGTTCGCCCGCGAGGGTGCCGATCTCGAACTCGACCTGCCCGACACGATCCGCGCCACGGCGAGCAATGCCGGCTATCTCGACATCAAGATGGTGCCGGAACGGCACAATACGGTGAAGGTTCTGGTGCTGTTCGACATCGGCGGCTCGATGGACGATCACATCCGCGTCTGCGAGGAACTGTTCTCCGCCGCGCGTGCCGAATTCAAGCATCTCGAGTTCTTTTACTTCCACAACTGCCCCTACGAACGGTTGTGGAAGGACAATCACCGGCGTCATACCGAGCATGTCCCAACCTGGGAGACGATCCACACCTATGGCTCCGAGTACAAGCTGATCCTGGTCGGCGACGCCACCATGAGCCCCTACGAGATCGTCTATCCCGGCGGCAGCGTCGAGCACTGGAACGAGGAGCCGGGGCAGCTCTGGTTGCAGCGCCTGCTTGACACCTATCCCAAGGCGGCGTGGCTCAATCCGGTGGCGGAGAAGTACTGGGACTACACGCCGTCGGTGCAGCTTATCCGCCAGCTCATGGGCGAGCGCATGTTCCCGCTCACCTTGGGCGGGCTCGAAAGTGCGATGCGCGAGCTGGTGCGCTAGCGCACGGCGGTTTTCGGTCGATTCGCCCCAACATCATCGCGCGCGAGCATCCGGCCATCGCGACCGCTCCGCCGCCTTTCTCCTCGGGCGCGCGGGCACCGGCGCAGGGTTTCTCCAGCGCTGGCGTGTAACCAAACACGCAAGCAAGACCGCCACCCTGAGAGGAGCACGTATCGATGCACCGATCCGTAATCGCCGCCGCTTTCGCCATGGCCTTAAGCGCCACCGCGCTGCCTCTTGCCGCCACGCCGGCGACGGCGCATCCACGCCCGCAGCAGGGCCCGCAAATCTCAATGATCGTCGGCCGCATTGCCTTCCTCAAGGCGGAGCTCGGGATCACCCCGGCGCAGGAAGCCTTGTGGAAGCCGGTGGCGGCGGCGATGCGCGAGAACGCCGTCGCGCGCCGGCACCTGCGGCGGGATTTCCATGCCGCCCGTGCCGACAAGAACCTCGACGCGATCGCGCGCCTGACGCTACGCGAGAAGGCGGCCGAAATCCATGCCACGAGCCTGCGCCGCTTTTCCAGTGCCTTCAATCCGCTCTACGCCGGCTTGAGCCCGAAACAGAAACACGTCGCCTACGTGCTCTTCGGCCACTTCGCGCGCCACGGCCATCATCCGGGACGCGGCTAGTGTGGCGTCTCGCAATTGCCGACCAATTTTTCGGCCTGCTATCATCGGCAATTGCGAGACAAAAGCCACACTAGATTCAATAGGTTGCTAGTTTCCTTTCGATTCCGAATTCCCGATCTACGCTCGCAGCACCATCGTCGGCAAATTCAGAATCAGGACACTAGATGCCGTAAAGCCGGGTTTAATAGTTGAGTGGCAGTCCCGGCTGCGGCCAATCCGTGGCAACCAGCCGCCCGCTCGACGACAACGTGATATAGGCGGTCCGCTGGTCGGCGCCGCCAAAGCAGATGTTGGTGGTCAAGGGATCGGGCATGGCGACGTGCTCGATCCTTTTCCCATCCGGCGAAATCACGGTGATGCCGCCCGCGCCGATGGTGGCGACGCAGATGTTGCCGCCCCGCTCCACGCCAAGCGAATCGAACAGCTGGTAGTCCGGAAGGCCGGCGATCAGCGCGCCGCGCAGCCACGGCAGCGCGCCTCGCGTGCGGCCGACTTTTCCCGGCCCCTCAACCTCGAAAGCCCACAGCCGCGCGGTGTCGGTTTCCGCCACGTAGAGCCGGTCGCCGGCGGGCGAAAGGCCGATGCCGTTCGGCGCCTCGAGGGGGAATATCGCTTCGGCGATGAAGGAACCGTCGGCGCGCGCGTAATAGACCGCGCCGCGGTCGCGCTGCCGCCGGCGCGTCTTGCCGTGGTCGGTGAACCAGAAGCCACCCGCCGAATCGAAAACCAGATCGTTCGGCCCGTGGAGCGGTTCGCCGTCGCATTCGGTATAGAGGACCTCGACCGCGCCGGTCGCGAGATCGACGCGCTCGATCCGCCCGCCGCTATAGGTGTCATCGTCGGCGAGGCCCGGGTAGAGCTTGCCGTCCCGCTCCAGCCAGCGATTGCCGCCGTTGTTGCAGAGATAGCATTTGCCGTCGGGACCGATGGCGGCGCCATTCGGGCCGCCGCCGGGACGGGCGACCACGTCCTTCCGGCCGTCCGGGGCGATGCGGCTTAGCTGGCCGGCCGCGATCTCAACCACCAGAAGCGAGCCGTCCGGTAGGACGACCGGCCCTTCCGGGAAGCGAAGGCCGCTCGCGATTTCGCGCAATTCCGTCATTCCGGAGGTCATTTCCGCGGGATCCACTCGGCGCCGCATCTCACGGTCCGCCGCGGCAAGGAAATGGTGGGCACGACTGGGATCGAACCAGTGACCCCTTGCATGTCAAGCAAGTGCTCTCCCGCTGAGCTACGCGCCCTCCAAAGCTTTCGCTTTTTATGCGGAAGCGACGACCAATGCAAGCGCCGCGGCGGGGCTTTTCAGGGCAATCGGGTGAAGGAGTGCGTGACAAGCCGGGAAAGTGCTGAATCTATAGCTGCCCTCGATTCGGATGAGGGGATAGGGCCATGGAAGGCACGACAGCGGCTTGTTCTGCGTTCGGCGAAA
>OFHJ01000208.1_pt1 | contig 24668 bp, 18 predicted proteins | sample 1522001 | NCBI WGS metagenome assembly OFHJ01 (sample SAMEA2464838, study PRJEB22497) | soil metagenome | biome: Grassland; feature: Farmland; material: Clay | place: Australia | collected 2013-02-01 | depth 1.2 m | reverse complement strand
GTCTTGAAGTTCGTGAGCATACCGCCGAGCCAGCGCTGATTGACGTACGGCTGGCCGGCTCGGGCGGCCTCCTTCTGGATCGACTCGCGGGCCGAGCGCTTGGTGCCGACGAACAGCACCCGGCCGCCGTCGGCCGCCACGCCCTTCACGAACTGCGCAGCCTGAGCATACATCGGCTGCGTTTTCTCCAGATTGATGATGTGGATCTTGTTGCGCTCGCCGAAGATGAAGGGAGCCATCTTCGGGTTCCAGAAGCGGGTCTGGTGTCCGAAATGGACCCCCGCTTCCAGCATCTGTCGCATGGACACGCCAGGCATGAGAATCTCCTCGTTGGGTTGGGCCTCCGCGCATCTCCGCAGCCATTCCGCCCCGAGGGGACTTGCGCCCCCCCTCAAGCGGAACACCCAGCGTACGGATTTCAGCGATGCGCGTGTGGGTTGATTGCCAAAAAAGGCCGCGCTTTATACCATGAAGCCCTCGCCTGAACAACGTCTTGCGCGCGCAACAGCCGGCCGGTGGCGAGGGTTGCGGGCCCGCGGTTTTCATCTTTCGGAAAAATTCATGCACGTCACCATCAAGTCGCCCGAGGAACAGGAGAAAATGCGCATCGCCGGCCAGCTGGCCGCCGAGGTCCTGGACATGATCGCCGAGCACGTGGTGCCCGGGGTGACCACCCAGGAGCTCGATCGCCTCTGCCACGATTACATCGTCGGTGTCCAGCGCTCGATCCCTGCGAACCTCAACTACCGGGGCTTCCCCAAGACCATCTGCACCTCGGTGAATCACGTCGTCTGCCACGGCATTCCGAACGACAAACGGCTCAAGGCCGGCGATATCGTCAATATCGATGTCACCGTCATCCGGGACGGCTACCATGGCGACACCAGCCGCATGTACTTCGTCGGCAAGCCGCCGACTCACGCGCAGCGGCTCGCGCAGACCTGCTTCGAGGCGATGTGGCGCGGCATCGAGGTGGTGCGCCCGGGCACGACGCTCGGGGACATCGGCCACGCGATCCAGGCATTCGTGGAGCGCAACAACTACTCGGTGGTGCGCGAGTACTGCGGCCACGGCATCGGGCGGGTGTACCATGAGGACCCGCAAGTCCTGCACTACGGCGAGCCCGGCACCGGGCTGACCCTCGAGCGCGGCATGACCTTTACGATCGAGCCCATGGTCAATGCGGGCAAGCGCCACGTCCGGCTGCTGCCCGATGGCTGGACCGTCATCACGAAGGACCACTCGCTGTCGGCCCAATGGGAGCACACGATACTGGTGACCGACTCCGGCTACGAGGTGCTCACGCTCGGGGCGGCCGGCCGCCCCGGCTCGGGACCCCACTGATTCGCATGGCGGCCGCAGACCTGGATCCCGAGGATGCGGGAGCGGCGCCGCCGCCCGCCCAGCTCGATTGGCCGCTGCTCGCCCGCCTCCCTCAGCGGCTGGCGGAGGCGCCGGGCACGTTCCGGGAGGTGCTCGGCCAGGCGCACGAGGAGCTCAAGGCGCGCTTCCTGGCCGATGAGCCGGTCGAGGCCCTGGTGCATGCGCGCGCCACCCTCATCGACCGGGTGCTGCAGGCCGCCTGGCGCACCCACACCCTCGCCTCGATGAGCGCCTGGGCGCTGATCGCCGTGGGCGGCTACGGGCGAGGCGAGCTGCACCTGTGCTCGGACATCGACATTCTGCTGCTGGTGCCCGCCCCCCCCGAGGGCGCCGAGCGCGGCGCTCTCGAGCGCCTGCTCGCCTTCCTCTGGGATATCGGACTGGAGGTCGGGCACAGCGTGCGTACCGTGGAGGAATGCGCCGGGCAAAGCGCCGCCGATGTCAGCGTCATGACCGCCCTGATCGAGGCTCGCCTGCTCGCCGGCAATGCATCGCTCCTCGCCGAGATGCGCACGGCGCTCTCGAGCGAGCGCGTCTGGCCCGTGCGTGAGTTCTTCGACGCCAAGGTGCACGAGCAGGCCGAGCGGCACCTGAAGGCCAACGATACCGCCTACAACCTCGAGCCCAACGTCAAGGCCGGGCCGGGGGGCTTGCGGGACATCCAGACCATCGCCTGGGTCGCCAAGCGCCACTTCGGCTGCGAGACCTTCGATGACCTGAGCCGCCTCGGCTTTCTCTCCGTGGCCGAGCTCAGGCGCCTGAAGCAGGCGCGCGCCTTCCTGTGGAAGGTGCGCTTCGGGCTGCACGTGCTCACCGGCCGGCGCGAGGACCGCCTGCTGTTCGATCACCAGATCCGCCTCGCGCAGACCTTCGGCTACGAGGACGCCTCCTACACGCTCGCCGTCGAGCAGTTCATGCAGCGCTACTACCGCACCGTCAAGGACGTCAGCCTGCTCAACGAGCTGCTGCTGCAGCTGTTTCGCGAAGCGATCCTCACCGAGAGCGAGCCGCCGCGGCCGCTCAATGCGCGCTTCCAGGTGCGCCGCGGCTCGCTCGAGACGGTGAGCGAGGATGTGTTCGCGCGCAGCCCCTCGGCGCTGCTCGAGCTGTTCGTGCTGTTGCAGCAGAACCCCGAGATCAACGGAGTGCGCGCCTCGACCATGCGTCAGGTGGCCCGCAGCCTGTGGCTGATCGACGAGGAGTTCCGCCAGAACCCGCGCCACCACCGGCTCTTCCTGGAAATCGTGCGCTCGCCGGTGGGAGTGACCCACGAGCTGCGCAGGATGAACACCTACGGGGTGCTCGGACGCTACATCCCCGCCTTCGGGCGCATCGTCGGGCGCATGCAGTACGACCTGTTCCATGCCTACACGGTCGATGCGCACACCCTGTTCGTGGTGAGCAACCTGAGGCGCTTCGCCATCCCGCGCTACGACAACGAGCTGCCGCAGGCCTCGCGCATCATGCGCCAGCTGCCGCGGCCCGAGGTCGCCTATCTCGCGGCGCTGTTCCACGACATCGCCAAAGGGCGCGGCGGCGATCATTCCGAGCTCGGCTCGGTGGATGCCGAGGCGTTCTGCCTCGAGCAGGGCCTCTCGCGCTATGACGCGCGCATGGTCGCCTGGCTGGTCCGCAATCACCTGACTTTCTCGCTGACGGCACAGAAGCAGGACATCACCGATCCGGAGGTCATCAACACCTTCGCCCGGGCGGTGGGCGACGAGGCGCACCTCGATTATCTCTACGTGCTCACCTGCGCCGACGTGCGCGCGACCAACCCCAAGCTGTGGAACTCCTGGAAGGACTCGCTGTTCCAGGATTTCTACCGGCGGGTTCGCCGCGCGCTGCGCCGCGGGCTCGAGTCGCCCATCGACCAGGAACAGCTGGTGCAGGAGACCCGGGAGGCGGCGCGGCAGCTGATCGCCGAGCGCGGCATTCCCACGGCCGACATCGAGCGGCACTGGGCGCGCTTCTCGGCCGCCTACTTCCTGCAACACTCCCCGGTGGAGCTCGCCTGGCACTCGCGCCTGCTCGCCGAGCGCGACCCGTTGAGCGACGAGCCGCTGGTTGCGCTCGATCCGCGCAGCGTGCGCGGCACCACGGCCGTGCTGATTTACACGCGCACCCGGCATCATGGCTTCACCCGCACCACGGGCGTGCTGGACCAGCTGGGCCTGGATGTGGTCGACGCGCGCATCACCCCGACGGGCGATGGCTTCAGCTTGGACCTCTACCACGTGCTGGAGGACGACGGCGCTCCGATCACCGACGGCGACCGGCTGGCGGAAATCGAGCAGGCCCTGTGGCGCTCGATGCACCGGCCCGAGGCCACCGTGGCCGTGCACCGGCGCGCCCCCCGGCAGGTGCGCCTGTTCCGCACCCCGACCCAGGTCGTGCTCAGCGTCGATGAGCGCAACGGCCGATCGGTGCTGGAGCTCACCGCGGGCGACCGTCCCGGCCTGCTGTGCGATGTGGGCAAGGCGCTCACCGCCGAGCGCGTCGCACTGCAGGCGGCCAAGATCATGACCGTGGGCGAGCGGGCGGAGGATGTGTTTTACATCACAGACTTCGAAGGCCGCCCCCTCACCGAGGCGGCCGCCGAGCGGCTGCGCGAGAGTCTCGGCAAGGCGCTCGAGCAGCGAGCTGCCGCGTAAAATAACAGCGCAGAACATCGGAGGCTCCCCAATGAACCCGCGCCTGCAGCGGCTGCATGAATATCCGTTCGAGCGCCTGGCCCGCCTGACCGGCGCCGTCCGTGCGCCGCCCGGCCTCACCCCCATTGCCATGTCGATCGGGGAGCCGCGCCACGAGCCCCCGGAGGTGGTCTTGGACGCGCTGCGCGAGAACCTGCATCGCCTGGGCACCTATCCCACCACGATCGGGCTGCTCGAGCTGAGGGAGGCCTGCGCCGCCTGGCTGCAACGGCGCTACCGGCTTCCCGCGGGCAGCGTCGATCCGGCGACCCAGGTGCTGCCGGTGAACGGCACGAGGGAGGCGCTGTTCGCCTTGGTGCAGGCGGCCGTCGACGACCGCCACGAGCCGGTGGTGGCGATGCCGAATCCCTTCTATCAGATCTACGAGGGCGCGGCGCTGCTCGCGGGCGCGCGGCCCTTCCTGCTCGATACCACCGCGGCCAACGATTACCTCCCCGATCTGGATGCCGTGCCGGAACAGATCTGGCGGCGCTGTCAGGTCCTGTTTCTGTGCAGCCCGGGCAACCCCACCGGCAGGGTGCTGCCGCGGGAGCGGCTGCTGCGCGCCCTGGAGCTCGCCGAGCGGCACGATTTCATCATCGCCGCCGACGAGTGCTACACGGAGATCTACCTCGATGAGCGCTCGCCCCCGCCGGGACTGCTCGAGGTCTGCCTCGCGAGCGGCCGCGAGCGGTTCGGGCGCTGCATCGTCTTTCACAGCCTCTCGAAGCGCTCGAGCGTGCCGGGCCTGCGAGCGGGGTTCGTGTGCGGCGACCCGCAGATCATTGCGCGCTTCCTCCTGTACCGCACCTATCACGGCTGTGCCATGCCGGTGCCTGCGCAGCTCGCCAGTCTCGCCGCGTGGCGGGACGATGAGCATGCCGCGCGCAACCGCCGCCTGTACCAGGAGAAGTTCGAGCGCGTGCTGCCGATCCTTGCGCCGGTGCTGCCGGTGGAAAAGCCCGACGGGGCGTTCTACCTGTGGACCGACGTGCACGGCGACGACGAGCACTTCACCCGCGAGCTGTTTGCGACCCAGGCCGTTACGGTGCTGCCGGGCAGCTATCTGGCGCGCGCCGGCGCGAACGGCAACCCCGGCGCCGGCCGGGTGCGCATCTCCCTGGTGCCTGACGTGCAACAGTGCGAGCAGGCCGCCCGCCGCATCCGCGACTTCGTCGAGAAACACTCAGACTCAATATGAACGACATCGAGACTCTCAGATCCACCGTCGAGGCGGCCTTCGAGCGCCGCGCCGCTCTCAACCCGCGCGATGTGCCGGCGAGCCTCACCGCGGCCCTCGAGGAGTGCTTAGGGCTGCTCGACTCCGGCCGCGCGCGCGTCGCCGAGCCGAAGGACGGCCGCTGGGTCGTCAATGAGTGGCTGAAGAAGGCCGTGCTGCTTTACTTCCGCACGCACGATAACGTGGTGATGGATGCGGGCTTCACGCGCTTCTACGACAAGGTGCCGCTGAAGTACGCGCAGTCCACCGAAGCGCAGATGCGCGCCTCGGGAGCCCGTGTCGTGCCGCATGCGGTGGTGCGCAAGGGCGCCCACATCGCGCCCAACGTCGTGTTGATGCCGAGCTATGTCAACATCGGCGCATACGTCGACTCGGGGACCATGGTGGACACGTGGGCCACGGTGGGCTCGTGCGCCCAGATCGGCCGCAACGTGCACCTGTCGGGCGGCGTCGGGATCGGAGGAGTGCTCGAGCCGCTGCAGGCGGCCCCCACCATCATCGAGGACGACTGTTTCATCGGCGCGCGCTCGGAAATCGTCGAGGGGGTGGTGGTCGAGGCCGGCTCGGTGATTTCCATGGGGGTGTTCATCGGCCAGAGCACACGGATCTACGACCGGACGAGCGGCGAGATCCTCAGGGGCCGGATCCCGGCCGGGTCGGTGGTGGTGCCCGGGACGCTGCCCTCGGCCGACGGCCGCTACGGGCTCGCGTGCGCGGTGATCGTCAAGCGCGTGGATGCGCAAACGCGCGCCAAGACCTCGATCAACGAGCTGTTGAGAGCCGAGTAGCTACGGCCGCGAGTATCGCTCCCGCAGCGCGGCATTCACCTGGTCGAGCCCCCTGGCCGCCTCCAGCCCCCGGGGACGATAGACGAGCGCCTGCTGGAAATCGGCCTGGGCCTGAAACAGGTGTCCGTTACCGAACGCCCTGAGTCCCGCGGCCAGCGCTCGCGCGTAGCCGCTATCGGCGAAAGCGGCCTTGACAGTCCTGTTGATGCGCGCCAGCCCGGCCTTCGCCGGCGCATAGCCCGGGTCGCGCGCCAGCACCAGGCTGAAATCGTGCGCCGCGCGCCGATACTCGCGCGCATGCTCCGCCGTGTGCGCGTCGGCGAGCACAGGCAGCACGCCCGCCAGCCGCCGCGCTTGCCGGGCGCCTTCGACGGCCTGCCGGCTGCCGGGATCGATGCGCAGAGCGAAATGGAACGCCCGGGCGGCCGATTGCGGATGCCCCGCCGCCAGCGCGGCGCGTCCCGACTCGAGCGTACTCGCCAGCTCCCGCGACGCCTTGCCTTGCATGGCCGAGAGCAGCTCTGCGGCCTTGCGCCAGTGCCGGCGCGCGACCGCGATGCCTCCGGCCTCCCCGGCGCCGTTCGCCTCGGCCGCCTCGGTCCTCGCGGCGGCGAAATCGGCCGCGTCCCAGGTGGCCGCGCCGCGCGCGGCGAGCGCGCTCAGCCGCCGATTGAAATCCGTGCGCTGCGCGGCCACGGAGCTCCCCGAAGCGGCATCGGCTGAGGCCGCCGGAGGCGTCCGCGCGGCCGAACCCGCGCCGGCCGCGCCGGCCGCCCTCGCCGAGTCGGCCGAGCCCCCGCCGCGAGCCTGGGACACCAGTGTCGAGAGCCGCTGCAGGTCGCGGTGGAGGTCTTCTCGAGAGATCCACCGCAATGCCCCCGCCGCGATCACCGTGCCCCACACCAGCCCAAACAGCACGTAGCGCAGGCGGTGCGGCTTCCTTCTCGAATAAGCGGCACTCGTGTGCGGTCTTCGCGGAGCCTGGTGCATCGGGCCGAGCAATGGAATCGCGTCGTTGCCCAGGCTCACGGTCCCGCCAGCCAGCACCGGCTCCAGGACGGCGCTGATCGGTGCCGGGGCCGGAGGGACTCTCTGAGCGCCGTCCGATGAGGACGGTGGAGCCTCCTGAGACCGGTCTGACGAAGACGGAAGCGACGCCGGGAGACCGCGCAGCGCATGCTCCTCGAGCCCGCTCGTGGATGCGGCGCACGCGGTGGCTGACACTTGCCCGGCCCCCGAAGGCTCGGGCGATGCGGCAGTCCTCGCCGAGCCCGGTCCGGGCGGGGCCGCAGGTCCCAACAGATCGGCGAGGTCGGCCGGATCGAGACACAGCGTCGAGTTGAGGGTCGCCTCGAGCTCCTCGATGACCTGACGCATCGAGGTCGGACGCTCGCCGGCGCTCTTGGCGAGCATGCCCATCACCAGCCCGATCAGCTCCTCAGGGGTCTGCCGGGTCGGCACGAGCCGCGCCACGGCTCCGGCCCGGGCCCGGACGGCGTCGAAGCGAGGAAAGTGAGGCGGGTGGCCCGCCAGCAGCTCGTAGGCCAACGCTCCGAAGCCGTAGATGTCGTCGGCCGGACTCGGGGGCTCGCCGCGAAGCTGCTCGGGGCTGGCCGTGAAGGGGGACAGCCCCTGCGTGCGCGCCTCGAGCGGATCGGCCACGGCACCCGGCAGCAAGGCGGCGACTCCGAAGTCGGCGAGCTTCACGCGCCCGCGGCTGTCGAACAGCACATTGCCCGGCTTGAGATCCCTGTGCACCACACCGTGAGCGTGCGCGTACTCGAGCGCCTCGGCGACCTCGAGCAGCACCGGCACGATCACAAGGTACCCCTCGCCGCACAGCCGCGAGAGATCTCCTCCGATGGCCAGCTCCATCGGCAGCACCGCGTACCCGTCGAGGCGCTCCGGGGGTTGCACCTGCAGAACCGCGGGGTGCTGCAGCCGAGCGGACAGAGCGTGCTCGCGCTGCAGCGCCGCCCAAGCTGCCGCAGAGCGGGCCAAGGCCGGCGCGAGGATCTTCAGGGCGACATCGATGCCCCGCGACCCATCGTGCGCCCGCCACACCTCGCCCTGTCCACCCCTCCCGAGGCGCTCGATCAAGTTGTAGCGGCCGAGCGTCATCGGCTGGACCGCTGCACGAATCTGCGACATGACCTCCACCTGCAAAGCTGCAGCTCATTGGAGCTTTGGCCCGGCGGCTACTCTATATCGACCCGATGGACATCGTCACTGCCCGCGCGCAGCGACATCACAGTGTCGCGGTTTGCAAACAATCTGGGGCCGAACGCTCTCGAGCGAGTCAGCTTCCCGGGCGGCCCTTTCGGCCCTCGCATCGGCCTGTCGCTCGCGCGGATCGAGGACACGCCGGGTGTCCTCGAAGAAGACAGCGCGCTCAGCCGAACCGGCCGGTGATGTAGTCCTCCGTCAGGCGGTGCTTGGGGTTGGTGAACACCCTGTCCGTGGCACCGACTTCCACGAGCCTTCCCATATGGAAGTAGGCCGTGCGCTGCGAGACGCGCGCCGCCTGCTGCATCGAGTGAGTCACGATCACGATCGCGTAGGACGCGCGCAGCTCCTCGATCAGATCCTCGATGCGCGCGGTGGCGACCGGATCGAGCGCCGAGCACGGCTCGTCCATCAGGATCACCTCGGGCTGCACCGCGAGCGCGCGCGCGATGCACAGCCGCTGCTGCTGCCCGCCCGAAAGCCCCGTTCCCAGCCTGCCCAGCCGGTCCTTGACCTCCTCCCACAGCCCCGCGCGCTGCAGGCTGGTGAACACCAGCTCATCGAGATCGGCGCGAGTGCGGGTGAGCTTGTGAATGCGCGGGCCGTAGGCCACGTTCTCGTAGATCGACTTCGGGAAGGGATTCGGCCGCTGGAAGACCATGCCGATGCGTGCGCGCAGCCGCGCCACATCCACTTGCCTGTCCTGGATGTCCTGGCCGTCCAGCATGATGCTGCCGGTGACCCGCGCCCCGGGAATCGTGTCGTTCATGCGGTTCAGACAACGCAGGAACGTCGACTTGCCGCAACCGGAAGGACCGATGCAGGCCAACACCTGCCGGCGCGCGATGTCCACGGTCACCGTGTTCAGCGCCTGCTTGGCGCCATAGAAGACACTCACGTCCTTGCACGAGAACACCGGGTCCTCGACGGTGACCTCCCCCGCCGTGGCCCCCGTCAAGGCTTCGCCGAGCGACTCCGGAATGTGCACCCGTCCGCTCGGCTTGGTGCCGAGCTCGTCAGGCAGGTTCTGCGGCCGCGCGCTTGCGGGACTTTCAGGCCGATTCAATTCCGGCACGGTGGTTTCTCCGAAACATGTGCGCGCAAGACGCGTCGCGATGGCCTTCCCTGGCGGCCGGGCACCCGGCCCGCGCGGTCCTGCGCGCTCACCCAAACCTCCCGGACACGTAATCGTCCGTGCGCCGGTCGCGCGGCGCGGTGAACATGTGCCCGGTCGGTCCCATCTCGATGAGCTCTCCCTGGTACATGAACGCAGTGGTGCTCGAGACCCGGGCCGCCTGCTGCAGATTGTGGGTGACGATGGCAATGCAGTATCGCTCGCGCAGGCTCTGCAGCGTCTCCTCGACCCGCAAAGTGGAGATCGGATCGAGGGCCGCGGTCGGCTCATCGAGCAGGATCACCTCCGGCTCGAGCGCGATGGTCCGTGCAACGCACAGTCTCTGCTGCTGTCCTCCCGAGAGGCTCCGTCCGTCCTCGTGCAGCTTGTCCTTGACTTCCTCCCACAGGGCCGCGTCCTGCAGCGCCGCGTGCACCCGGTCATCGAGCTCGGCTTTGCCGATCCGCCGGGCCAGCCGCAGGCCGAAGGCCACGTTCTCGAAAATCGACATGGGAAACGGGGTCGGCTTCTGGAACACCATCCCCACCCGCAGCCGCAGGCGCGTCAAGTCCATCGCCGGCGAGAGGATGTCCTCCCCGTCGAGGCGGACTTCGCCGGTGGCCCGCTGGCCCGGATACAGCGCATACATCCTGTTGAACACCCGCAGCAACGTCGATTTGCCGCAGCCCGAGGGGCCGATGAAGGCGGTGATGCTGCGGTCCGGCAGCGTCAGGTTGATGTCCTTCAGCGCCTGCATGCGCCCGTAGTGGAAATTGAGGTTACGGACCTCGAGCTTGCCGTCGGAGACAGCCGGATCGGTGGCGCGACGCTCGCCCTCGCGCGCAGGTCCGGTTGGCGCGGCCACGGTCATGGCCGCCTTCCGGCCGGGTGACGGTCTGTACTGTGCATACCCTTGTGCCCGAGGCGGCGGCCGCGCTCCGATGACCCAGACGGGCGGCCGCCGCTCGAAGCTCTGCGATAATGGAGGCGCAAGATTACCGCAGTCCAGCCCTTCCCGGGGCGCTCAGAAGGCGATCTGGCCCCAGAGGCCGACCTCGTCGTACTTGCCATCGGTCTGACTGAAGGCCGTTCCATTGGCCGTCGTGAAGGTCCGCCCGGCCAGCCCGCCGTCCATCTTCTCGTGCTTGTAGACGAGGGCTACCTGGACGTTCTTGATCGGCTGGGCCTGCACGCCGACATTGAAGTAATTGTCCTTCAGATCCGGTGCCAGGTCCTTGCTCAGCTTGGCACGGTCGTAGCGGCCGAAGACGCTCCAGACGCGGTTGAAGGCGTACGAGGCATACACGGCGTAGCCGTCCGCCTTGTCCTTCGGATTGAGCACGCCTGAGCCGGTGTACTTCGGCACATTGTTCCAATCGTTCGCCGAGAAGTACTCGACGGTGAGGCGCAGGCCGTTGTTGACGTATCCGGCGAGCGCATCGAAACGGCTCGCGGTGCGATAGCTTTGCGGGATCGAGTCACCGGCGAGAGTGGTCACGGTCTGGTCGTACTTGTCCTGCCCGAGCTTGCCCTCGTACCCGCCCACCGCAAGAATCACGCCGTCCAGCCGATAGGACACGCGTCCGGCCACGTCCATGCTCCTCGAGCGCGTCGGGTTCTTGTACCCGGCGCCGTTGACGGCCGCGAGGCGGTAGCTCAGCACGCCGTTGCCCAATCCGTCGACATTCCCGCCAATGTGCAAGCCCCAATCGGCGGAAGTACCGAAGTGCAGGCGATCGATCAACGTAAGCTCGACGTAGCGGTAGCCGTAGACCCCTTCGGCGAAGGGAATCCACGGATTGTTCGCCTCGCCCAGGCGGACCCAGAACGCCTTGTCGAGCGTCGCCTGGATGAATGCGTTCTTCATGTACACATCGACCTGCTGGCCCTTGCTGTACGTCGCGTCGGTGACGAGCTTCGCCGACCACATGTCGTTGAACTTCTCGCCCACCTCCAGATAAAAGCGCTTGACGTCGACTCCGGTGCCGCTGGCGGGGGTCTTGGTGCCGTTGTTCGTCTGGTCGATATGGGTCATATCGGCGTAGATCTTCCCGCCGATAGTCGGCAGGGGCAGGCTGTCTGCGCGAGCGCTGCCCCCGCTCGCGCCGAGCACGACCGCGACGACGCAGGGGACGGCGAGAGACTTCTTGAACATGCATGGCTCCTTGACATCACGTTGCACTCACCTGGCCGGGAGGGAGAACGCCGCTTTCCCGGTGCACGCGCATTAAATGAGGAAATTGTGACAGTTTCGTGACAACGCCCTTGCGCGTAGGCAGGGATCCACGTCCATAAGAGCTTCTTTTGCGTCTGACCGGCTGAACTTCCCGGGACCACTCCGATCATTACAGCTCCGTGACTGCACTCGTTGCAGTTTCGTGACTGTCTTTATTACAGCCCTGTGACCGCGCGCCGGCGGAGTCAAAAAATGGCTTGCCGCATGGGCGCGCGCATCTTATAAACCGCCCACCGTTTCCCGACCCTCAAGGCGCGCACCCCAGTTGCACATGTCCCCCACCCTAGAGCTCACCCAAGACCTGATGGCCCGCCGCTCCGTGACGCCCGCCGACGAGGGCTGCCAGGAGGTCATGATCCGGCGCCTGCACGCCATCGGCTTCGAGATCGAGCGGCTGCACTTCGGCAGCGTGGCGAATTTCTGGGCCCACCGGGGCGAGGCGGGACCGGTCTTCTGCTTCGCCGGCCACACCGACGTGGTGCCGAGCGGGCCGCTCGAGGAATGGCGCAGCGACCCGTTCGTGCCGACGATCCGCGATGGGGTGCTCTACGGCCGGGGGGCGGCGGACATGAAAAGCGGCCTGGCCGCCATGATCACCGCGACCGAGGCGTTCGTCGCCGCCCATCCGGACCATCGCGGCCGGATCGCCTTTCTCATCACCAGCGACGAGGAAGGCCCCTCGGTCGACGGCACCCAGCGCGTCGCGGCGCTCCTGGCGCAGCGCGCAGAGCGCATCGACTGGTGCCTCGTCGGGGAGCCCTCGAGCGAGAGCACCATCGGCGATACGATCAAGATCGGCCGGCGCGGCTCATTCAGCGGCCGGTTGACGGTGCACGGCGTACAAGGCCACGTGGCCTATCCGCAGCTCGCCGAGAATCCGGTGCACACGCTGGCGCCGCCGCTCGCCGAGCTCACCCGCCGGGTCTGGGACCAGGGCAACGAGCACTTCGAGCCGACCAGCTTCCAGGTCTCGAATCTCAACGCCGGCACCGGTGCCCCGAACGTGATCCCCGGGGAGCTCAAAGCGCGCTTCAATCTACGCTACTCCCCGGTGCAGACGCTCGAAGGCCTGAAGGAGACCGTCGAGGGCATCCTGCGCAAGCACGGGGTGCGCTTCACGCTGGAGTGGTATCTGTCCGGGGAGCCGTTCTACACGCCGCCGGGCGCTCTGTCAGATGCGGTGTGTCAGGCGGTGCGGGAGGTTACCGGCGCGCCGCCCCGGCTCTCGACCGGCGGCGGCACTTCCGACGGGAGGTTCATCGCGCCGCTCGGCGCTCAGGTGGTGGAACTGGGCGTAGTCAACGCCTCGATCCACAAGGTGAACGAGCACGTGCGCGCGTCCGATATCGACTCGCTGCGGCAGATGTACTTCAACGTGCTGAAGAACCTGCTCGCCTGAGCGAGCCACGCAGGAACGCGACCGCAGAGCCGGATTTCCCCCCGGGCGCTCCGATGGCGGCTGGACAAAGTGACTTAGCGCGCCAGCCGCGCGTTGCGCGCGTTCAGCACCACCCCGACCAAGCCGAGCGCCGCGGCCCACAGCAGCACCCATTCGGGCATGGTCAGGTCGAGAAAGACCCAGTGGACGACCCCGCACTCGCCGCTGCCGTCGAGCACCTTGCGGATCACCGAGCTGATCGGCAGGAACTTCAACATCACCGACAGCGGCGCGCCGCAGGAGGGGACCGCCCCGGGCGGCAGGTGCTGCAGGTAGATCTGCCGGCCCGCCACGCCGATGGTGGCGCCGGCCGCAAGTGCGATCAGCACCGCGTACACGCGCGAGCCCCAGCGGCGCGGAGCGTGCAGCGCCGTGACCAGGAAGACCACCCCGAGCGCCGCGATGCCGATGCGCTGGAAGATGCACAGCGGGCACGGGTCGAGGCTCAGGTGAAACTGGGCGTAGAGTGCGAAGCCGAGCAGCCCGGCGCACACCGCGAAGCCGAGGGCGTTCGCCGCCCGCCGGTAGGTGCGGTCGCCGGCCATCGCCGCGCCCACGCGCTGCGAGAAACTCACGAGCCCGAGCCCTGGGGTTCGGCCGCCGGGGTCTCGCGCCTCAGCTCCCGTTCCACGTCATCGAGCGAGGTGTGCCGGACATCCTTGCCGTAGACCATGTAGATGACGTATTCGCTGATGTTCTTGGCGTGATCTCCGATGCGCTCGAGCGAGCGCACCATCCACATCACGTCGAGCGCGCGGCGGATGGTGCGGGGGTCCTCCATCATGAACGTGATGCTCTGGCGCTGGATGGCCTCGTACTCCTCGTCGACCAGACGGTCCTGGCGCGCGATGCGCAGAGCCGACTCGGCATCCATGCGGGCGAAGGCGTCGAGCGCATCGTGCACCATCTCCGTCACGATGCGGCCTAAGTGCTTGATCTCACGGTATTTGTCGACCGGGCGCTCCATGGTGGCGAGCCGCGAGGCGATGTAGCCGATCTTCTCGCCCTCATCGCCGATGCGCTCCAGATCGGTGATGGTCTTGATGATGGCGACGATGACGCGCAGATCCCCCGCCGCGGGCGCGCGCGTGGCGAGGATCCTGCTGCACTCCTCGTCGATCGACACCTCCATGTTGTTGACCTGATGATCCCCCAGCGCGACCGACTCGCCGAGCGCGCTGTCGCCCTCGATCAACGCGGAGATCGCCTTCTGGATCTGCTGCTCCACGAACCCGCCCATGGCGAGCACCTTGCTGCGCACGCGCTCGAGATCTTCGTTGAAGCGGCGGGAGATGTGATGGGTCAGATCGGCGGTTTCCATCGGCGAGTACCTCCAGGTCTGCGCGATGATAGCTCAAGAGGCCGCTAACGGCTCACGAGGGAGTCTCTTTCCTTCTCTGGCATCTCTGGCATCGGCCCACCGGTCTCGGACATTCCCTCCGAGCTCTCATCAGCGAGCGATTCGCCGTCGTTCGCCGGGCTCACGCGCTGCGGAGGGAAGTGGCAGGTGAAGGTGCTGCCCTTGCCCGGTGCGCTCACGATCTCCAGCTCGGCCTCGTGGCGCTGCAGAACGTGCTTGACGATCGCCAGCCCCAGCCCCGAGCCGCCGGTGGCCCGGGAGCGGCCCGGGTCGACGCGATAGAAGCGCTCGGTGAGGCGCGGGAGATGCTCGGGCGGGATGCCGATGCCGGTATCGGTCACGGAGAAATGTCCGCCGTCGGCATCCACCCACCACCGAATCTCGACCGAGCCCTCGGCCGGAGTGTACTTGGCGGCATTGTCGACCAAGTTGGCGAACGCCGAGTGGATCTCCGACTCCTTGCCCACCAGGGCGGCATCGGAGTCGACCCGCACGCGCACCTCCCGCGGATGCACCGGCCGGGCCAGCACGTCCTTGCGCAAGACCGCCATGAGCGCGGCCATGTCGAGCGGCTCGCCACGCACCCACTCGTCGGTCTCCTCGAGCCGGGACAGCTCGAGCAGATCGTGAATGATGGAGGTCATGCGCTGGGCCTGACGGCGCATCTCGGCCACCGGGCCCGTAAGCTCCGCATCGAGCGCCGGATCCTGGCTCAGGGTCTCGAGGTAGCCTGAGATGACCGTGAGCGGGGAGCGCAGCTCGTGCGAGGCGTTGGCGACGAAGTCGCGGCGCACCGCCTCGAGGCGCATCTGCCGCGAGACATCGGTGGCGAGCAGCAGCTGCTCGCCGTCGCCGTAGGGTACGATCTGCAGCGACAGGAAGCTCTGCTGCGGGCTCGAGCGGCGGATCACGACGGGATTGGAGAAATCGCCCTTCTGCAGGTAGCGGTGGAACTGCGGCTCGCGCAACAGGTTCTCGACGCGCAGCCCCAGGTCCACGGCCGGGCGCAGCCCGAGGAGCCTGCCGGCCATGCGGTTGAACCAGACGATCTCGCGCTGGGCATCGAGGATCACCACGCCATTGGGCAGCGCCGCGGTCGAGAGGCGCAACTGACGCATCAACTGCACGAAGCGCTGCTTGTGGAAGCGCTTGCGCCGGTGCAGCCGCACGATCTGCGAGATCACCCTGCCCCAGACCCCGCCGGTCTCCGGCGGCTCGGCGACGCTGCGATGGTGCAGCCACCAATCGACACGGGCGAGCAGGACGAGCTGCCAGGCCAGATACGAGGCCAGCGCACACGCCAGGCCCGCCCAGGGGTGGTGCGCCAGCGCGCCGATCAGCAGGCCGACCGCCGCGGCGGCGAGCAGCCGCGCGGCCACGAACCCCCACAGCTGCGCGGCCGGCTGCATCACTCCGCCTTGGCGGAGAACCGGTATCCGGAGCCGCGCACCGTCTGCACCAGGCGATCCATGCCGTATTTCTCGAGCGATTTGCGCAGCCGGCGCACGTGCACGTCGATGGTGCGCTCCTCCACGTAGACGTTGCCGCCCCAGAGCCGGTCGAGCAGCTGGTCGCGACTGAAGACCCTGTCCGGATGGGTCATGAAGAACTCGAGCATGCGGTATTCCGTCGGTCCGAGCGAGACGGTCTGTCCGTCGACGGTGATCCGCTGGCCCTGCTGATCGAGCTTCAGCGAGTCGAACTCCACGATGTGATCGAGTCCGCTCATCCCCGAGCGGCGCAGCACCGCATTGATGCGGGCCACCAGCTCGCGCGGAGAGAACGGCTTGGTAAGGTAATCATCCGCGCCGCTTTCGAGCCCCGTCACCTTGTCGCCCTCCTCGGCCCGCGCCGTGAGCATGATGATCGGCAGCTCCCGGGTCTGGCGGTCGCGCTTGACCGTGCGCGTCAGCTCCAGGCCGCTCATGTCGGGCAGCATCCAGTCGACCAGCATCAGGTCGGGGCGCTGGTCGGCGAGGGATTGGCGGGCTTCGCGGCAGTCCATGGCCTCGCGGACATCGAAGCCGGCACGCCGCAGGCCGAACGCGATCATCTGGCGGATCGCATGCTCGTCTTCCACGATGAGGATCAGTTTCGCCGACATGGGGCGGTTCTATGCAGCGCCATTAAGACATTTCAGAGTAAAATTGTTGCAAAATCATGACAGCGCGCGCCGCAGGCCGTCACATGTCAAGACGATGATGGCCGGGCCACGTTGTCGCGCAGATAGACCGGCAGGGCCGCCTCGGGCGCGAGCAGCCCGCCGGCGTCCGCCTCCCGTGCCGCCAGCCGGGCGATCTCGGCCGACCGCGGCAGCAGCCGCTCCCACGATGCGCGCACGGTGACTCCCGGCAGCTCGCGAAGCCGCGGGTAGGCGCCAAATCCGCGCCCCAAACCCGCCGCCTGCGCGCCGGCCGCCAGCCGCACACTCTCGGGCGGGCCGACTTGCTCGGGCCCGGCCGGCGCGGCAAATCCGTCCCGGCGCTCGAAGCAGCCCCAGTAGACCTCCTGCATGCGCGCGTCAGTGCACACCAGCACACGCTCGATGGACGGATCGAGGTCGAAACCCCGCTGCGCGAGCGCCTGCAGGTTCGACACCGGCACCACGGACAGGTTCGCGCCGAAGGAGAGCCCCTGGGCGAGGCTGGCCGCGAGCCGCACCCCGGTGAACGAGCCCGGGCCGCGGCCGAAGGCGATCGCCGTGAGCTCCCCGAGCCCGAGCCCGGCCTCGGCCAGCAACGCATCGATCATGGGCAGGATGTGCTCGGCGTGGCCGCGGGCGAATTCCGCCTCGCGCGTGAGCAGCCGAGTGCCGAGCAGCAGCGCCGCCGAGCAGTTCTCCGTCGCGGTATCGAGCGCAAGAATCCTCACGAGGACACTCCGGCACGCGCCGGCGCCGCCCGGGGCGCGTGCTCGCGCAGGAACTCGGCCACCGCCTGCGGGCTGCGCGTGCGCGCCATCGGCGGCAGCGCCGCGAGAAACACCTTGCCGTATCCCCTGCCCGTGAGTCGCGGATCGCAGATCGCCACGGCCCCGAAATCCTCTTCGCTGCGGATGAGCCGTCCCACGCCTTGCTTCAAGGCCAGCGCCGCCTCGGGCAGCTGATAGTCGCGAAACGCGTTGCCTCCGGTCGCATCGAGGTGCTCGATCCGCGCCCGCACCAACGGGTCATCGGGCGAGGCGAACGGCAGCTTCTCGATGACCACCAGCCTCAGCGCGCTGCCCTTCACGTCAACGCCCTCCCAGAAGCTGGCCGTGCCGAACAACACCGCGTTGCCGTCGGCTCGGAATGACTCGAGCAGCCGCTCGCGAGGCGCCTCGCCCTGCACGAGCAGCGGGTAGCGGGCGCCGCCGCCCCCGGCGCGCCACTGCGCCGCCGCCTGGGACAGCGAGCGGTGGCTGGTGAACAACACGAACGCGCCGCCGCCGGCCGCCTCGATCAGCTCTCGGGCGAGGCGCATCAGCGCGGGAAGATGCTGCGGAGCCTGCGGCGCCGGCAGTCCCTCGGGCAGATAAAGAAGGCTCTGGCGGGCGTAGTCGAAGGGGCTGTCGATCTTCAGCGTGTCGCACGAGAGCCCGAGACGCGCGGTGAAATGGCCGAAATCCTCCCCGATCGACAGCGTGGCGGAGGTGAATATCCAGGCGCAGGGGCGCGCGGTGACGAGCGCCTGGAAGCGCGGCGCGATGTCGAACGGGATCAGGCTGAGCGTGAATCCCCTCGAGGAGACTTCCACGGAGCGGGTCCCCTCCTGCTCGGCGCTCGCACCGATGCGCGTCAGGCTCGCGGCGAGATCCGCGGCCCGATCCGCGAGCGCGGCGCACGAGCCCTGTTCCTCGTCGAGCTGCCGCAGCCGCTCGGCCAGCGCGCCGATCACGGCGGCGAGATCCTCCACCGGACCGCCCACCGCCTCGGCGACCTCGGACCAGGAGATGCGTCCGCCGCGGCCTGCGAGCACCGCCGACAAGCGTCCGAGACAGCCCCTTGCCGCGTGCAGCGCCTCCTGCGGGCTGCGCGCTCGCGCGCCTTTGCCGGAAAGCTCGGCCGCAAGATCGCTCAACAGGGTCTCGATGCGCCGGCCGCTCACCTGGGCCCCGAAGAACTGCGTGGCAAGGTCCGGGATCTGGTGGGCCTCGTCGAGAATGACCGCATCGGCCGTGCCGAGCAGATCGCCGAAGCCGTCCTCCTTGAGCGCGAGGTCGGCCAGCAGCAGATGGTGGTTGACGATGACGATGTCGGCTTCCAGCGCCGCACGCCGCGCGAGGGCGACGTGGCAACGGGAGAGCTCCGGGCAGCGCGCGCCGAGGCAATTGTCGCGCGTCGAGGTGACCTGCGCCCACACCGGATGGGAGTCGGCCAAGCCGGCGACTTCCGCAAGATCGCCGCTGCGGGTCGTGCCCGCCCAGCGGCGGATGCGCGTCATCATCTCGAGCGTGGTCTGCTCGGCCGATCCGCCGGGACCCCCGAGAGGCAGCGCCTGCTCGCTGTGCCCGAGCCGGTAGCGGCACAGGTAGTTGGCGCGGCCCTTCAGCAGCGCGACCTTGGCCGGCCGGCCGAGCGCGCCACCGAGCAGCGGCAGGTCCTTGGCGAAAAGCTGGTCCTGGAGCGTGCGTGTACCGGTCGAGATCAGCACGCGCGCCCCCGAGAGCAACGCCGGCACCAGGTAGGCGAAAGTCTTTCCGGTACCGGTACCAGCCTCGACCACCAGCGCTTCGCGCCGCGCGATGGCGGCGGCCACTCGAGCGGCCATGCGCTGCTGCTGGGGCCGAACGTTGAATTTGGGCAGCGCACGCTGCAGGGGTCCGTGCTCCGCGAAGATGTCGTCGAGGTCCAACGAGGCGACTCACCCTAGAGATCCACGAGATTTACGCGTGCAATTATGAGACAAATAGGCCGCTTTTATCGTACTTTATGAGGGGATTCCGGCCGCATCGCTATACTGCACAGACCCTCTGGGACGGGTCGACGATCCACCCCGGACAACCCCGGTGCAGAGCCTCAGCGGCACCGCACTGAAGAGGACTCGAGCATGGCCACAGCCTCTCCCCTGCCGATACCGCTCTCCCAACTCAGCCAGGCCGTCGCCGAGTGGGTCGAGTCGGTGCGAGACCTGACACAGCCTGCCGAAGTGTACTGGTGCGAGGGCACCGACGCCGAGCGCGAGGAGTTCACCTCCCGCCTCGTGCGCAGCGGCGAGCTCGCCCGGCTCGACCCCGGGCAATTCCCCGGCTGCCACCTGTACCGCTCGAACCCCGCCGACGTGGCGCGCGTCGAGCACCTGACCTACATCTGCACGCGCTCGAAGGACGACGCCGGACCCAACAACAACTGGATGGAGCCGCAGGCGGCACACGCGAAAATGCGCGAATTGTTCCGCGGCAGCATGAAGGGCCGCACGCTCTACGTGATCCCCTACTGCATGGGCCCGCTCGGCTCGCCGCTCGCGCGCTGCGGCGTCGAGATCACCGACAGCGCCTATGTCGCGATCAACATGATGATCATGACCCGGGCCGGCCGGCCGGCGCTCGAGCGCATCGCCCGCGAAGGCACGTTCGTGCGCGGCCTGCACTCGATCGGCGAGCTCGACCCGAACCGGCGCTTCATCATGCACTTCCCCGATGAGCTCTCGATCGAGAGCTTCGGCTCCGGCTACGGCGGCAACGCGCTGCTCGGCAAGAAATGTCACGCGCTGCGCATCGCGAGCTGGCAGGCACGCGAGGAGGGCTGGCTCGCCGAGCACATGCTCATCGTCGGCCTGCAAAGCCCCAAGGGCGAGACGCATTACGTCGCGGCGGCCTTTCCCTCCGCCTGCGGCAAGACCAACCTCGCCATGCTGATTCCGCCGAAGTCGATGCCCGGCTGGAAGGTGTTCACGGTGGGCGATGACATCGCCTGGCTGCATCCCGGCGCCGACGGGCGGCTCTGGGCCATCAACCCCGAGGCCGGCTACTTCGGCGTGGTGCCCGGAACCAACCGCGAAACCAACCGCAACGCCTACGACATGATCCGGCGCGACACCTTGTTCACGAACGTCGCGCTCACCGCCGACAACCAGCCCTGGTGGGAAGGGCTGCCCCGGGGCACCCCGCAGACCGACTGGCAGGGACGTCCGTTCGATCCCGCCCGGGGGCCCGCCGCCCACCCCAACTCGCGCTTTACGGTGTCGGCCCGGCGCAATCCCAGCTACTCGCCGCACGCGGACGACCCGGGCGGGGTGCCGATCTCGGCCATCCTCTTCGGCGGCCGGCGCCGCGAGGTCGCCCCCCTGGTCTACGAGGCACGCGACTGGGCGCACGGCGTGCTGGTCGGCGCTTCGGTCGCTTCCGAGACCACGGCGGCGGCGGTCGGACAGGTCGGCGTGGTGCGCCGCGATCCGATGGCCATGCAGCCGTTCTGCGGCTACAACTTCGCCGACTACTGGCGCCATTGGCTCACCGTCGGCGCGAAGCTCTCGCGGCCGCCGCGGATCTTTCACGTCAACTGGTTCCGGCGCGACCCGCAGGGCAAGTTCCTGTGGCCGGGGTTCGGCGAGAACCTGCGCGTGCTCGCGTGGATGCTCGAGCGATGCTCGGGCAAGGCGCATGCGATCGACGGAGGCATCGGCCTGCTGCCGCGACCGAAGGACCTCGACACCGCCGGACTGGATGTCAGCCCCGAGGAGCTGCGCGCGCTGCTCTCGGTGGACGCGGAGCTGTGGCGGAAGGAGGTGGCCGAGACCCGCGCCTATCTGTCCCGGTACGGCGAGCGGCTGCCGGCCGAGATGTGGTCAGAGCTTCAGAGGACGGCCGCCGCGCTCGCATAACCGTTGCCCGGCCCCGCCGGGCCGCGCGGCGCGCATCGCTATGCTTCGCAGACGAAGCGCACGGTCTGCGCCGAGTCGGCCTCCGGCAGCCGCCCGAGGCCGATCGTCCCGCTGCCCTTCAGCTGCAGGGTATCGCGGCGTACGAAGGATTCCTCGCCGTTCGCGGCGCGCACGAAGGTGCCGTTCGTGCTGTGATCGACCAGCATGAACTTGTGGCGCGTGAACTCGATGCGCGCATGCAGCCGGGAAATGAGACTGCCCTTGACCACCAGGTCGTTCTCGTCGGCCCGCCCGATGGTGAGGATGGCGTGCTGCTCGTCGACCGTCAGCTCGCGGTCCAGCCACGACAGCTTCAGGCGTACATAGGTGTGGTCGCTCGCGAGCGGCACCACCCGCACCATGCTGGTGACGTCGTCGGCCTGCCAGAGCACCTCGTACAGCGGCACCTCGTTGCCCTGGCCCTTGATCGGCGCGTTGTCGATCAGGCGGCAGGCGCTGCGCCACTGCGCCGAGAGCCGCCCGACGGTCGCCTCCGTGATGATGACCTGGCCGGCCTTGGCTTGGCTGGTCATGCGGTTGGCGGTGTGGACCGTGACGCCGAAGATATCCTGACTCTCGGTCATGACCGGTCCGAAATGACAGCCGATGCGGATCGCCACCGGCTGGCCGTCGGCGCGCAGCTGCGTGTGGCTCATGATCTGCTTTTGCATCTGGGCGGCGGCGTTCAGCGCCTCATCGGCGCTCGGGAAGGTGGCCATGACCTCATCGCCCATGGTCTTGACCACCGCGCCGCCATGCTGCTCGGTGGCGTTGCGCATCACCTCGATGCACAGGGAAACCATGTCGCGCGCACGCTGGTCGCCCATTCGCTCGTACAGGCGGGTCGAGCCCACCACGTCGGCGAACAGTACGGCGAGTTCGATGTCCTCACCCATGACGTGCGCTGCCAACCATTCTCCCCCGACTGTTGAATGTCTCGAACGTGGACCTGTGGCGGCCGGAGAAGTATACGCGAGTCGCTTTGGCAAGCGCCACCGGTGGGAAACCGCACGACCTCACGCGCCCCCTCCCCCACCGGCCGCCCGGGCGGGATGCGCAGCCTCGGCCTTCGGCGCCGCCCGGCGGATCAGCGCAGGCCCCGCCCCGGGCGCTCGCGCGCCCTCGCTCAGCAAGCGCCGAAACTCTTTCGCACCGGGCTCGCCGGCGTACAGGCCCAGCATGTGGCGCGTGATCGCGGCCAAGGACTGGCCCTCGGTCAACTGGCGCGCGGCATAACCGGCCATGCGCTCGAGCAAGTCCGCGCGGTCGTGGCTCATCACGGCGCCCGGCGCGAGCGCCCGATGCAGCTCTGCCAGCACCCAGGGCCGGTGATAAGCCTCCCGTCCGAGCATGACGCCGTCGCACCAGGTGAGCGCCTCGAGCACGCCGCCGGCATCGCGCAGACCGCCGTTGACCACCACCGGCAGATCCTCGAATGCCTGCTTCAAACGCCGCACGACATCGTAGCGCAGCGGCGGGACCTGCCGGTTGTCCTTCGGCGAGAGCCCTCCCAGCACCGCCTTGCGCGCGTGCACGATGGCCACCCGGCTGCCGGCCTGACGCGAGAGCTCGACGAACTCGCGCAGTGCCTCGAAATCGGACTCCTCGAAGCGATCGAGCGTCCCGGCCACCTCGCGCATCGTGCCGCTTACGACCCCGATACGCATCTTCACGGTCACCGGGATGCGCACCGCCGCGCCCATCGCCGCGACGCAATCGGCGACACGCACCGGCTCGAGCATCAGACTGGCGCCGAACGCGCCGCTCGCCACCCGGTCGCTCGGACAGCCGCAGTTCAGGTTGATCTCATCGTATCCGGCCTCCTCGCCCATGCGCGCGGCCCGGGCGAGCTCGTGCGGCTCGCTGCCGCCGAGCTGCAGCGCGAGCGGATGCTCCTCCGGATCGAACTGCAGCAGCCGACGGGCGTCCCCGCGGACGATCGCCGCGGCAGTGATCATCTCCGTATACAGCAGCGTCAGGGGCGAGAAGCCCCGCAGGAAGTACCGGCAGTGCCGGTCAGTCCAGTCCATCATCGGGGCCACGCTGATTTTCCTATTTAATTCCAATCACTTACTCTTACTGTGTCACAAGTTTCGTTTCCCGATCGGCAGCGCGCAGCAGGGGCAGCGGTCGAGCCGCTGCGCGATGGCGCGAGCCAACAGGTAGCGAAGCGTTGGGATGGAGTCCGGGACGTGACGCTGCATTCGTCCGGCTGCCGCGCGGCGTGTAGCCTTCGGGTAAGAGAGACGTTTCTGATCGAGCGGAGTTTTTTTTACTGCCGCCTCCCTTGAGGCGCTCGCTGATGAGAAAGCCATAGGCGGCGATGCACAAGGTGGCGTGATGATGAAAGCCGCGCCAGCCCCGCCCCTCGTAATGCGAGAGGCCAAACTCCTGCTTGAGCTCCTGGTAGTCCCGCTCGATGCGCCAGCGACTCATCGCCGTACTGACCAGCGTGCGCAGCGCCGTGTTCGCCGGCAGATTGCTCAGCCAGTAGTGCACGGGCTCGGACTCGCTCTCGGGCCATTCGATCACGAGCCACTCCTCTTCACGCAATTCACTGCGGCGCCAGTCTTGATGAGCGGCCCGCACCCGCAGCGCGGCGAAGCGCGACATCAGTCGCGCGTTACTTCCGTCTCGCCAACCGACCGTCCGCCACGCGCGCCTCGGCAACTGAGAAGCCAGCTCCTTCACCCCGATAGGCTTGTGACCCGCAGCGCGACGCAGCCGGGTGGCGGGACGGCCTCGCTTGTTCGTCGTCGACTTCGGTGGCAGCGGCGCCAAGTCGCCCATCCATACTGTGGTGCTCGGCTGAACCCCGACGCAATACTTCAGTCCAAGTTCCCGCACGCCATCGCGAAACTCCATGCCATTGCCGTAGCCCGCATCGCCCAGCACGATGCCCACCGGTACGCCGACAGCCTTTGCCGCTCGAATCTGCTCGAGCGCGATCTGCGGTTTGGTGGCAAAGGTGATCTCGGCCGGTACGCCGGCCTTCTCCCGACGCGCCTTGTCGCTCGCCCACTCTTCGGGCAAATAGAGCCTGAAGGCAATCGGCAGACTTCCCTGTGCCGAGGCCAGCGAGAGGCTCACCGCGACCTGGCAGTTGTCCTGTTTACCGAGCTGCCCACAGTACTGGCGCGCCACACCGACCGAGTGCTCGCCCTTCTTCGGAAAACCCGTGTCATCCACGATCCAGGCAGTCAGCCTGTGCCGACGGGACATCGCGGGGAGTACCTGCTCGCGGACATTCTTCAGCAGCGCCGCATAGCTCCAGGCCGCGTCCGCCACGATGTGATGCAGCGACTGATGCATCCGACGCACGTTCCACGGCGCCATGAGCGCAGCCATCGG
>OFHJ01000207.1_pt1 | contig 24712 bp, 18 predicted proteins | sample 1522001 | NCBI WGS metagenome assembly OFHJ01 (sample SAMEA2464838, study PRJEB22497) | soil metagenome | biome: Grassland; feature: Farmland; material: Clay | place: Australia | collected 2013-02-01 | depth 1.2 m | reverse complement strand
ACCTGGTGCTGGGTCATCATTTGGTCGTCGGGCTGCATATCCTTATCCAGCCTTCGCTTCATCAACCACTGACTGCCTGATCTTGCCGGCATTGACGCCGAGTTCCCTGGCCAGTTCGAGCATGGTCAACGGTTCGGCATCAGGATCATAACCTTCCTCGATCTCTTCGCCGCAGAGCAGGTCGGCGATCAGCAGGAAGTGCTGCTGCGGGGAGAGCGCGGCGTGGGCGGTGAGCACGCCGCGGGCGTCGCGATGGCGGTAGACGCTCGGGACGCCGGTCTCGGGATCGCCCTGGATGGGCTGGTCGCGGCGCATCACCGTGACATCAGGAACCCGAATGCGGGTCGGGGAGGTTTTCAGGCGCAACGAGGGCCTAACCCGCAGATCCCATTCGGCCTCGTGCCGCCAAAACCACTCCAGGATCGCTTCCTGCCAGCTCGCATGGGCGTACTCGCCCATGGGGCGTTCCTCGACTTGCCCGTCCACATATTCGGCGTCGGGCTCGAATTCCGAGCGCAGGTACTCCTCAATCGTGACCGGTCCGGAAGGGGAGGCGGAGGGCACAGCGGGCCTCTAGGCGGCGTTTACCACCGCGCTGTTCCTTGGGCCGGACCCTGCGGCGGCAATGGGTGCAACGGCGGGCCGCGGGAGCCGGTTGTTATACTGAAACAGCAGAAAATTCGAGCGTTTGCCGTGCCTCCCACCACCGATTCCGACCCCGAAATCTTGGCCTTTTTGGAGTCCTTGGGACCCAATGAAGGCTATGCCGCCGAGCTGTACCAGGCCTATCGCAGCAACCGCCTTGCGGTGCCGGAGCGGTGGCGGGCGGCGTTCGATGAACTGCTGCAACGCCTAGGGCGGGATGGCGCCGACGGCCACGGAGGCGACGGCGAAGACATCCTCGCCGCCGCGCCGGAAGAATTGCCGGTGGCGGAAGCGCCGGTGGAAGTGGCGGCCGAGCCTGTTTCCGCCGCGCGGCCGCAGCCCGCCCTGCCGGCGGCGCGCGCCGTTGTCCCGGCGCCGCAGGCGCCCCGCCCGGCCGCGATTTGGCCCGTGCCGCAGGCGGACGACCGCACCGAACCCATGCGCGGCGGCGCGGCGCGGCTGGCGGCGAACATGAACGCCAGCCTGTCGGTGCCGACGGCGACCTCGCAGCGGGCCATCCCCTCGCGCCTATTGGAGGAAAACCGGCAGATTCTGAACCGGCACCTGGCCGAGCATGGACAAAAACTGTCTTACACGCCCCTGCTGGGTTGGGCGCTGGTGCGGGCGCTGAGCGAATTTCCCAATCTCAACTCCGCCTATACCGAGGCGGAGGGCGGGCCGGCGCGGCTGGTCCGCGGGCATATCTCCCTGGGCCTGGCGGTGGACGTGGAGGCCAAGGGCGGCGGCCGGCAGCTTTTGGTCCCGGTGGTGAAGCGCGCCGAAGCGATGGATTTCTCCGCCTTCATGGCGGAATGCGAGCGCGTGATCCGCGGCGCGCGCAGCGGCAAGCTCTCGCCGGACGATTTGCAGGGAGCGACGATTTCGCTGACCAACCCCGGCACGCTGGGCACGCGCGCCTCGGTGCCGCGGCTGATGCCCGGCCAAGGCGCGATCATCGCGGTCGGCGCCATGGCGTATCCGCCGGGCTTCGAGGCGGTGGCGGAGAGCACGCTGGAGGAACTGGGCATCGGCAAGACCCTGACGCTGGCCTGCACCTACGACCACCGCGTGGTGCAGGGAGCGGAGTCGGGGGCGTTCTTGGCCCGCATCGAGCGGTTTTTGCTGGGCCAGGACGACTTTTACGACGCCATTTTCCATGCCCTTGGCGCGCCGTTGCAGCCGGCGCGGTGGACCGCGGCGGCTGCCACGGCGGCAAGCGCGCGGCGGCACGACGACGCCGAAGTGCGGCGGCAGGCGGCGGTGTTCCAACTGGTGCACGCCTACCGCGTGCGCGGGCATCTGCTGGCGGACACCGATCCGCTGGAGTTCCATCCAATCTCCCATCCGGAACTGGACCCGGCGTTCTACGGCCTAACGCTGTGGGATTTGGACCGGCATTTCCTGGCGCCGGGCGGCGAGCGCGGCACGCACCGGATGCAGCCGCTGCGGGAGATTTTGGCCAACTTGCGAGCCACCTACTGCGGCAAGCTGGCCTGCGAGTTCATGCACATCCAGGCGCTGGAGCAGCGGCAATGGCTGACCGGGCATATGGAGCCCAGCCGCAACGCCTGGCCGCTGGCGGCGGAGCTGCGGCGGCGGATTTTGCAGCAGTTGACGCAGGCGGAGCAGTTCGAGCGCCTGCTGCACACACGCTACGTCGGCCACAAGCGGTTTTCGCTGGAGGGCGGCGAATCGCTGATTCCGGCGCTGCATCGCCTTTGCGAACTGGCGCTGGAGGCGGGCATGCGCGAAGCCATCGTCGGCATGTCCCACCGCGGCCGGCTGAACGTGCTGACCAACATCGTCGGCAAGGGCATGAACGCGGTGTTTTCCAAGTTCGAGGACGCCGATCCCGACAGCGTCGAGGGCAGCGGCGACGTCAAATATCACATCGGCGCTGAGGGCTGGTTCCGCGGCCCGGACGGGCGGCCGCTGGAGGTCAGCGTCAGCCCCAATCCCAGCCATCTGGAAGCGGTGGATCCGGTGCTGGAAGGGCAGGCGCGGGCACGGCAGGAGGCGCTGCAAGACACCCCCAAGGGCCGGCTGGTGCTGCCCGTGCTGATCCACGGCGACGCCGCCTTCGCCGGCCAGGGCGTGGTGGCGGAGACGCTGAACCTATCGCAGTTGGAAGGCTACCGCACCGGCGGCACGGTGCACATCGTGGTGAACAACCGCATCGGTTTCACCACCGCGCCCACGGACGCCCGCTCCACGCTGTATTCCACCGACGTGGCGCGGATGGTGCAGGCGCCGATTTGGCACGTCAACGGGGACGACCCGGAAGCGGTGGTGCGGGCCATCGAACTGGCTTTCGCCTTCCGCCAGGAGTTCCACCGCGACGTCGTGGTGGATTTGGTCTGCTATCGCCGCCATGGGCACAACGAAGGCGACGACCCCAGCCTGACGCAGCCGGTTTTGTACCGCAACATTGACCACCATCCGCCGGTGCGGCAAATCTACGCCGAGCACTTGGCGACCGAGGGCTTGGTGACGGCGGCGCAGACGGATGAGTTGGTGGCCGAGGTCCGGCGCCAGTTCACCGAAAGCCCGGCCAACGGCCATGAGCACGATGAGCACGCTTCCGCGGCGACGCCCGCGCCGGCCCATGTGGCGACCGCGGCGGCGGAGGCCGACCTGGCGGCGGTGGGCGAGGCGCTGGCGCAGCTGCCCACCGGCTTCCACATGCACCCCAAGCTGGAAAAATGGGCCGGCCGGCGCGTCGAAGCGGTGCGGGAGCGCGGGGCCGTGGACTGGTCGCTGGCCGAAGCGCTGGCCTTCGGCACGCTGCTGCGCGGCGGCGTGGGGGTGCGGCTGACCGGACAGGACACCGCGCGCGGCACCTTCAGCCAGCGGCATTCGGTGCTGTTCGATTACCAGACCGGCGGCACCTACATTCCTTTGCAGCACGTGCCGGGAGCGCAGGCGCCGTTCGCCGTGCACGACAGCCTGCTGTCGGAGGAAGCGGCGCTGGGCTTCGAGTTCGGCTACGCGCTGAAGTCGCCGCAGGCGCTGGTGATGTGGGAGGCGCAATTCGGCGATTTCGCCAACGGCGCCCAGGTGGTGATGGACCAGTTCCTCAGCGTCTCCGCCGCCAAGTGGGGCCAGCCCAGCGGCGTGGTGCTGCTGCTGCCGCACGGTTACGAAGGTCAGGGCCCGGAACACTCCAGCGCGCGCATCGAGCGGTTTCTGCAACTGGCGGCGGAAGACAACCTGATCATCGCCAACTGCACCACGGCGGCGCAGTACTTCCATCTGCTGCGGCGGCAGGCGCTGGCGGCGCGGCAGGCGCCCGCGGCGCGGCGGCCGCTGGTGGTGTTCACCCCCAAGAGCCTGCTGCGCCACCCGGACGCGGCTTCGCCGTTCGCCGAATTCACGCAGGGAGCGTTCCATCCGGTGCTAGGAGATCCGGGAGCAAAGGCGGCGCGGCGGGTGGTGTTTTGCTCCGGCAAAATCTATTACGACTTGGTCAAGGCGCGCGCCGAGCAGGGCGCCACTGACCGCGTCGCCATCGTGCGCGTCGAGCGGCTATATCCCCTGCCGGCAGCCGAACTGCGCGCCGAACTGGAACGGCACGCGGCGGCGGCGGAATGGGCATGGGCACAGGAAGAGCCGGCGAACATGGGTCCGTGGCGCTATATGCAGGCGCAACTCGGCGCATTGCTGGGCCGGGAGCGTCTGCTGGCCTACGCCGGCCGCGACGCGGCGGCCAGCCCCGCCACCGGTTCGCTGCGCCGCCACCAGAAAGAACAGGCGGCGTTGGTGGCGACTGCGCTGGGCGGCACGCGCTAAGCCGGCGCGTTTTCGGCGCTCGTCCGGCGCTGCTGCGGCGGCGGTTCGGCCCGGCCCGAGCCCGCGGCGAGCCGCGGCTAGGCTTCCACGTCGGTGGCGCGGCCGCTGCCGAAAAAGCGGAAATACAACCCTATGTTGACCGCCACCACGGCGGCGTAGCCGATGAAGGGCAGCGCGAAGTCCGCCGCCCCGAAGCTGAGCCCGGTGATGCTGACCGCGCCGGCGGAGGCGCTGAGCCGCGTCACCTGGTTGACCCCCAGCGCCCGCCCGCGCTCTTCGGGCGTCACCAGTTCGGTGATGGCGGTTTGCTGCGCCGGCACCGCCGCCACCCGCAGCGCCGGCGTCAGCACATACACCGCCAAGGCCACCACCAGGTTGTGCCAAAACGGCAGCAGCAGGATGAGGCCCGCGCCGATGCCGCGGGTGATGGCGATGGCGCGGACGAAACCCCAGCGGCGCTCCAGCATCGGCGCCGCGAACAGCGCGAAGGCGCCGAGCACGCCGCCGAGAAAGGCGTACAGCGCCATCTGCGACTTGGGCAGATGGTAGACGATGACGAAGAAGGGGATCAGAAACGGAACCACCAAGCCTTGGGAAAAGCCGTTCAGCGTGCCGGTGATGGAAAACTGGCTGACCACCTTCAGGCTGGGCATGCGGCGGATTTGCCCGCGGGTTTCCTCCACCTGGAGCGGCCACACGCACAAGAGCCCCACCAGCGAAATCATGGCGGCCGCGGCGAAAGCGGTGTGCACCTCCAGGACTCCGGCCCAGAGCGAGCCGCCGGCGGCGATCATGCCGCTGAGAAAGGCAAAGAGGGAAAAGAAGAACGTACGTTTGTCGGGACGGGTCAGGGCGGCGATAACGGCGCTTTGGATCGGTTGCGCCGCGCCGCCCACGCCGCCGCCGGCCAGTGAGCCCGTAGCCGAGTAACCGCCGACCATCGCCGCCACGAACAGACCGCCCAACATCGGGAACCAGTAGACCAGGGCGGCGCTGAGCGGCAACGTGGCGCCGACCAGCACCAAGGTGCGCTTCTTACCCCAAAGGTCGGTCAGAAAACCAACCCCCAAGCCCAGGCCCGCCGTGGCCAAGGCGGCGGCGGTATAGATAAAACCCAGCTCCACCGCCGTGTACCGGTGCAGCACCAGATACGGGAAGGCGACGGAAATCAGGCCGGACGCAAGGGCGCGGCTGAACCGGAATGCGCCCAGCCACCACAAACCGGCCGTACTTGCGGCGGGTGGCGCCGCGAGGCGGGGGGGGCGGTCGGGTGGCGACATCTCTTTAAGACTACCAGCCGCCGCGCGCCGCCGTATCCGTGCGCCGCCGGGCTATCGCGGCCGCAGGATGTCGTTGTCCAAAAAGTCACTAACGCCCGTCTCCCGCGCCAAGTGCGGATAGCGCGGACCGCCGAAATAGTGGACGTGCGCGGTGTGATAGTAATCGTCGTTCAAATACAGCAGCGTCATCGGTTGGCGCCGCGCGGTGGCTTGCAGGGCATTGGCAAAGTCCTGCGGCGTGAACTTTTTGCCGTTCACGCCCACCACCTGCATGCCGGAGGTAATGCCGGCGCGGAACGCCGCACTGCCGACGATGGAATCGTAGACCCGGCCGTTGTTGCCCAACTCCAAACCGATCGAGTAGGCGGCGTTGACTCCGCCGCGAAAGCCCCGGCTGGCGGGCACCGGTTGCGCCGTGTAGACCGTTTTCCATCCCGCCGCCTCGACGCCCTTCACCGGCGCCCGCGGCGACAGCGCATCCAGCCGACGGTGGAAAAACGCCGCCCAGTCGTAAGGCGCAACATGGTTCAGCGCCGCCACCAACTGCTGGAAGGTATAGGTCTTCAACTGCGGCCCGCGGTTCGGCCCGCCGTAGAAGTACTGGCAGAAATCGTCAATGTCCTTGCGGCCGTCGGTGACGCGGTGAATGATGGTGTCCACCTCCAGCCACAGCAAATCGCCTTCCTCGTAATAGTCCACGCCCCGCCGCCAGTTGAGCCACCCGGGGGCAAAGCCGCCTTCGCCCGGCTCCGCCACCGCCGTATCCAGCAACGGCCGCCAGGTGCGGCCGGGACGGCCGGGCCCCAGCTCCGCGGAGATGTCGGCGATCCATTGGTGATATTCCGCTTGCGTCCATAATCCGCTGCGCGTGGCCAGCACGTTGCCCAGGAAATCCGTCAGCCCCTCGTAGACCCACAGCAGGTTGGTCTCCTGCGGCGCCTCATAGTACGGCGGCGACAGGTCTTTCGGCCGGCGGAACTTGCCGTTCCAGCTATGCACGTATTCATGCGGCAACAGCCCGCCCAGCGCGTAGGCCGCGTGCGGCCCTTCCAGAGTGTCCTCCGGCAGCCGGCTGTCGTCGGACTCATGGTGCTCAAGGCCGAAGTGGGCAACGTGATTGCTGACGGTGAACAGGAAGTGGTAATCGCGGTAATGGCGCGCGCCGAACAGCTTGCCCGCCTGATAAACCAGGTTGGTCAGGTCCTTTTGCAGCGCCGGCTTCAGTTGCACCGCCGCCCAACTGTCGCCGACGATGTCAATTTCATGGTGGATCGGCTCGCCCGGCGGGGTGATGTTGTAGGCGCGGTAGTATTCGCCGGCGATCACCGGCGAATCCACCAGCCGGTTCAGCGCCACGGGCTTGAAGAGGGTCGTTTCGCCGTGCCGCGCCAACTGCGGCAGCGCCGTGCCGTGCTTCCAGCCCCGCGGCAGGATCAGCCGGGGATGGAAGATGAGCTGCTGCGCCGGCGTGCCGGCGGGATAAAGCAAATTCTGGTTCCAACTGACGATGATCAGTTTGTCGGTGGCGGAGGCGCCCTCGGAATACGGTCCGCCGCTCGGCTCCAAATAATCGAAATGCGCATGCAGCACGTGCACGCCGGCGGGGATCGTCAGATGGAAGGTGAACACGTCCAGCAGGTCGCGGCGCCAGGGAATGCGCTTGCCATTGGCCGTGAACTTCAGCCCGGTGAGATTGGCGATCGGCCCGTCGGCCGCGTGCTCTCCGGGAATCCATTTCGGGTAATAGAGCGTCAGCGGTCCAGGCTGCACCGGAATGGCTTCGTCGCTTTTGACGATCTTGATCGGCGCCTGGCGCGCATCCACGGTCAAGGCGATCGGGCTGTTTTGCGCCCATGCCGCGCCCGCCAGCAGTCCGGCGACGGACATCGTGAAGAGAAGGCGGCAAACCCGCGAGCCGGCAAAGCGAAAGGCTGCGAAAGTCATGGCGGAACCGTCCTGCTTGCAACCGAGCCTGCTTAAAACCGAACTTGGTTGCAGTCGAAGAAATGGAACCGGATAACCGGAACCGCGCTGGAGTGTAGCACGACCGCTTCCCGCGGTCACGCGCCCAGGCGGGCGTTGGCGGATTGGTTAACGGCGCCGCGGCATGAGCTGCCGAACGTTCGCAGGCGCGGCGGGCGGCTAGACCCGCGAGGTTCGCGCCAGCGGCATGTGGCGCCGGCGTTCGCCGGTGGCGTCGAAAATGGCATTGCCGATCGCCGGGGCGACGCCGACCAGCGGGATCTCCCCCGCCCCGGCGGGAGGCAGGTCGGGGCGGTCCACCAGCACCGCTTCAATGACTGGCAAGCCGGAAAATCGCGGTACGGAATAGCGGCGGAAACGATTGCTGTGAACCTTCCCCGCCCCGAATTCGACCTCTTCAAATAGCGCCCCGCCCAGGCCCATGATCGCCGCACCGGTGATTTGATTGCGCAAATTGTCGGGGTCAATGATGGCGCCGCTCTCCCAGGCGGTGACCACTCGCCGCACCTCGACGTGATCGCCGTTCATGACGATTTCGGCGCAGGTGGCCACGCGGCCGCCTTTCTCCGTGCCGCCGCCGAAGCCGAACCCTTGTCCCGGCCGCGTTTTCTTGCCCGGCCAGCCGAACGCCCGCGCCGCTGCCTGATAAACGGCGCGTAGACGCTCGTCGCGCAGGTTTTTTAGCCGGAACTCGATCGGATCCATCCCGACAGCATGGGCCAGCTCATCCATCTGCGACTCCCGGGCGAAATGGTTGGCCGTCGCCGCCAGGGCGCGATAGGAGCCTTGGCGCAGCGGATGGTCGCAGGGATGAAACGCAATCAGCTGGTTTTCGACCTCGTACGGCGTGCCGATCGCCGCCCCGCCGGAGTTGTAGTTGTGGAACTCCCAGGCCGTCAGCCGGCCGTCGGCGGTGGCGCCGCAGCGCACGTCAATGACGCCGGCGGGGCGGAAATAGGCCCAGGTGAACTCCTCCTCCCGGCTCCATTGCAGGCGCACCGGCTTGCCGGCTCCGCGCGCCAGCCGGGCCGCCTCCAGCGCCGCCTCCGGCGTGTGCTTGCCGCCAAAGGCGTCGCCGGTATCGGGCACCAGCACCCGCGCCTTGTCTCGCGGCAAATGAAACGCTTCGGCCAGGGCGTCGCGGGTAGCGAAGGGCCGCTGCGTCCCGGTCCAAACGGTGACCCCGCCGTCGCGCCATTCCGCCAGCGCCGCGCGCGTTTCCATCGGCGCGTGCTGGATGTAGGCGACGGTGTAGGTGGCGCTTTGCCGGTGCGCGGCGGCGCGCAGCCCCGCGGCCATCGAGCCGCGCCGCTGTGGGCCCCGGCGCTCCGGGGTTTTGGCGTGATGGCGCAGATACGCAAACAAGTCGGCATTGGACGGCTGGGGCGGCGCCGAAGACCAGGACGCCTTCACCGCCCGTGCGGCCCGCTCCGCTGCCTCCAGAGTGGGGGCTGTGACGCCCAGAAAGTCGCCGTCCCGCACCACCGTCACGCCCGGCATCCCTTGCGCGGCGCCGGCGTCCACATGTTCCAGCCGGCAGCCAAACGCGGGCGCCCGGATGACCTTGCCATATTGCGCTCCCGGCAAGGTCTGGTCGGAGGGATAGTGAAATGCGCCGGTGACCACCGCGTGGCCGTTCACCTTGGGTACGCTGCGCCCGGCGATGGTCCAATCGGCGGCGGGCGTTAGATCGCCATGGCGGAAATAGGTCGCCGCCGCCAGTTCCCGGTTCTGCGCCAGCGCGCCATAGCTCAGCCGCCGCCCGGTGCGGGGATCCACCACCTCGCCGGCTGTGGCGCGCAAACGCCGTGCCGCCGTCGCCGGCAGGCCCCAATGCTGCGCCGCCAGTTGCAACAGCAGCTGCCGCGCCGCCGCCGCCACATGCCGCAGCCGCTGCCCCATGATCGGCGTGGTACGGCTGCCGAAGGTGCCCATGTCGAACGGAGTGCGCGCGGTGTCGCCCATCACCATCGTCACCCGTGCGAACGGAACGGTCAGTTCCTGCGCCACTTCCTGCGCCAGCGAAGTGCGCACCCCTTGGCCCACTTCCACCTTGCCGGTGAACACCGTCACCGCGCCGCTAGGGGCGATATGCAGCCAAGCGCCAATGTTTTCCGGCAGCGCCTCTTCGGCGGCAAACCCCGATTCACCTTGCGCCCCGCCTCGCCGCTGGGGCTCCCCGGACGCCGGTGCGTCCTCGGCTTCCGCCCTCTGGCTGAGCACGCCGAGCACGATGATGCCGGCGCCGGTGACGCGGAAAAAGTCCCGCCGGCCAACGCCGAAGTGATAGGCCGGACCTTCTTTCATTTCATAGCGTTCCGGCTCAATCCCCGGCGATGCGCCGGGCTCGCCAGGTTCCGCGGCGTAGCCGCGCTCGGGCCCGCGTCCATCTATGCCCGTGTCGGCGGCCACCGCCGCCTCATCGGGAGGACGCAGCAGTTCGTCCCATGGGCTCATGCCGCACCTCCCCGCGCTTCGCCCCGCGCCACCCGCTGAATCGCCGCCACCACCCGGGGATAGGTGCCGCAGCGGCAGATGTTTCCGTTCATGGCCGTCACGATCTCCGCTTCCGTCGGGTGCGGATTGCGCCGCAGCAAGGCGTGCGCCGCCACGATCATGCCCGCGGTGCAAAAGCCGCACTGCCATGCGCCTTCGTCCAGGAATGCCTGCTGAATCGGGTGCAGCCTGCCGTCCGCCGCCGCCAAACCCTGGATGGTCACGATCTTGTGGCCCTCTGCCCCGGCGGCGGGCACCTGGCAGGAGCGCAGCAGCTCGCCATCCACAAGCACCGAGCAGGCGCCGCATTCGCCTTCGCCGCAGCCATATTTGGTTCCGGTCAGGCCCAACTGCTCGCGCAGAACGTTCAGCAACAACGCCTCGGGATCGGCCTCCACCGCGTGCTCCCGGCCGTTGACATGCAGCACCAATCGCATCGCCGCCTCCGTTGCCGTCATTATCCACCCACGGCGCGCAAACAAAAAGCGGCGGCGGAATCGCTTCCGCCGCCGCTTGAACTCGCCGGCGCTAGCGCGCCGGACCGGCATGAGATCAGAGGACGCTGACGTTTTCGGCCAGCAGGCCCTTGGGACCCTGCTTAACCTCGAACTCCACGGCCTGTCCTTCGACCAAAGAGCGATATCCGCTGCTCTGAATCGCGCTGAAATGCACGAACACATCTTCGCCGCTCATGCGGGTGATGAATCCGTAGCCCTTGGCATTGTTAAACCACTTGACGGTTCCTTGTTCCTTCACGAATGCAAAACCTCTGTTGCTGAAGATTCGGTTTGAAGCAGGACTGGCTTCAGGGCCCCGCGGCGGCCCCGGGAAGCGGAGCGTAGCGGAAAGTCCGGCGAAGCGGCGAGTTCAAACTCGGCATGAGAATAGCACGGAAGTTCCATTTCGGAACTTTTCTTTGGATTCTTTTTCTTTGCTTTCGTCTCTAGCCGCCCAGCGGCACCCGTTCCAGCCGCCCGGTGACAATGGCATTGGCGATTTCGTCCATCACCTGCTTGATTTCCGGACCCGGCATGTCGTCGTCATTCACGATGATCGAAAAGGCCCGACGTGCTCCCCGCAGCGTGGTTGCGTAGCCGCTTAATGCGTAGACGTGCTCCACGAAGCCGGTTTTGGCCCAAATATGTCCAGCCGACGGGGTGCCCTGGAAGCGGTCGTGCAGGTCGCCATCCACCGCGGCGATGGGCAACAGCCTGCGGAAATCGGCGGCCCGCGGCTCCTCGCTCATATAGGTGAGCAAACGCACGACTGCGGCCGGCTGCACCAACGTATCCCGCGCCAGCCCGGAGCCATCGTAGAAATGCGTCGCGTGCGGCCATAAGCCGACCTGCTGCTGCAGGAAAGCGTTGCGCACTTGCAGCCCCGCCGCCAGTGAACCCTCGCCCAGCTTTAGTTTGCCCAGCAGGCGAAGCAACATTTCCGCGTGCTGGTTTTGGCTGACCTTGGCGGTCAGTTGCATATCGTCCAGCAGGGGCAGCGAGGTGTAGGTCGCCAGCGTATAGGGCGCCGGCGGATAGACCATCTTGGGCGTTTCATCGCCCATCCGCCACGGCGCATGCCGCGCCACTGCACGGCCATAGACGGCAATGCCCCGCGCCTCCAGCGCTTGCTTCAGCAGCCGCGCCGCGAACCGCGCCGGGCGCTGCACGGCCAGCGATTCCCAATCACCGGTATCGCCCATCCCGATCGAACCCCACAGAATCACGTGATTGGAATCCGGCGGGCGGATCACATTGATGCTCTTCGGCGAACCCGCGGGACCGGTGCGAATGCGATTGGTGACGGTGTAAATGCCCGTCCACGGCGTCAGCGTAATCTCCGCCGGCGCTCCCACTTCCCGTCCCGGTAGCACGTGCAGAAAAATGCGGTTGTCGTTGACGCACAGCGCCGAGATCGCCGCGCCGTAGCCCCATAGCAAATCGTCCTGCGCCCAGCCGGGAGCATAGCGGGTGCGGGAAAAATAGGAGTCGTCGCCGATGATGTTGCCGGTGACGGCGGTCACGCCCCGCGCCTTGATCTGGTCCGCCAAATCGTCAATCGCTTTGGTCGGATCCTGCGCCAGGACCGCTGGCTTGTCGCTGTCCGGGTAGTGATACGGCAGGGGTCGCCCGGACAGGTTGGGGTCGCCCTTGCCCACCAGCACTAAATTGCCGCTGACGACGCCATGCGCATCGGGCAGCGCCGTCGCCTTCACCGGCGTATGGAAGCGGTAATCCGGGCCGATGAGCTGCATCGCCGCGGCCAGCGTGAAAAGCTTGGTGTTCGAGGCCGGAGTCAGCAGCGAGTGCCCGTTATAGCTGAACAACAGGCGGTGATGGCTCAGCGAATAGACGTAAACCCCCCAACGGGCGCGGCGTTGCGTGGGTGTATTCAACAGCCGGCGCACCGCCGCGGCCCAGCGGGGCGGCCGCGGCCGGGGTGGCGCCGCCATTAATGGCAGCGCCGCCGCCAGTAGGAAAATCGGGGCCAAGCGGCGCAGGGTGGCGGAAAAGGTGCGTAGGGCGAATGCCTGATCCAACGGCTGGGAGCGAAAGCGCATTCTGGAATTCTAGGCTAGCTGTCCCCCCAATGGGCATTACCATCCTCACCATCGCCGCCCTCGGCGCCGCCGCTATCGCCCTGATCTCGCGGCGGTTACGCCACTGCCATCACCGCTTTGGCGCCCCCGTCAGCGGCTATGTGCGCTGCATGCGCTGCACCCACCGGTTCCGAATCGAGACCGACCCCAGCGGCGAATGGCGTATCGCCCGGCAACCCGAACACGACCCCGCCTCTTCTACCACCTAAGGTAGGAGCAAAAGTCAAGCAAAAATCCGACCACAATATATTGGGGTTGCGGCCCTAGGACATTGCCCCTATTCTGGAAGGGAATTTAGCGCCACTGGCCGCTCGACACACCCAACGGTCCCACAGGGACCAAGCGACCAGGGCCTTGCAGAGCTGGGCCGCCGGATACCGGCGCAACCAGTTCGCTTCGGTGCCCCTGCCCCTTCGGGCAGTCTGCCGTGACGGATGTAGGCCTGCCCGGGCCAACGCGCCCGAGCCCCGAAGGCCTCGCTGCACAGACAGCATCTGGCGCCACCACCCGGTTCACCTTATAGGAGGCTGCAATGAGACGAACGCTGAGCATCTTGGCCCTGGGCGGATTCTGCGCCCTGGCGCCGGCGATGCACTCCCGCTCGGTCCCGGTTCCAGCCCCCCCTCCGCCGCCGTACCAGATCGGCTTGGCCTCCTGGTATGGCCCGGGCTTTCAGGGGCAAATCACCACCAGCGGCACGCCGTTCAACATGATGGCCCTGACCGCCGCGCATCGCCAGCTGCCGCTCGGCACGCGCGTGGTGGTCACCAATTTGTGCAATGGCCGTTCCGTGGTCGTGTTGATCAACGACCGCGGGCCGGTGCCCAAGACCCGCATCATCGATTTGAGTTACGAGGCGGCGCACGTTTTGCAATTCAACGAAGCTGGCCTGGCGCCTGTCAGTATCCGCGTCTTGCCGCCCAGCGCCAAGGTGGATCAACAAGCCTTGGTCGAGCCGCCCTTGCAGCCGGATGCCCCGCACCCTTCCGACTACGCCGCGCTCCGCCCGCCTGCTAGCCTAGGGGAGTGAACGCTTCCCCCGCCTCCCGCGGCTCCGCCGGGCCGCGCTCCGGCAAGGACCGCCTGATCCTCGCCCTCGACGTGCCCACGCGCGCCGCGGCCCTGGGTTTGGTCGCCCAGGTCGGCGGCGAAGTGGGTCGGGTGAAGGTGGGGTTGGAGCTGTTCACCGCCGAGGGTCCGGCCTTGGTGCGGGAACTGCGTGCCGCCGGGGCCGAAGTCTTTCTCGACCTCAAGCTGCATGACATTCCCAACACCGTCGCCGGAGCGGTGCGCTCCGCCGCCGGCCTTGGCGTGCAGATGCTTACTCTCCATGCCGCCGGCGGGGAGGCCATGCTGCGCGCCGCCGTCGCCGCACGGGATACCGTCCAGCCGGACCGCTCCGCGCGCCTGCAACTGCTCGGCATCACCGTCCTCACCAGCCTCGACACCGCCGCCATGACGGAGCTGAATATGCCCGGCCCGGTGGAAGCGCGCGTGGTGTCTTGGGCGCAACTCTGCCGCCGCTCGGGCCTGGATGGCGTGGTCTGCTCGGCATGGGAAGCTGCGGCGGTGCGCGCCGCCTGCGGTCCGCAATTCCTCATCGTCACGCCCGGCATCCGTCCCGCCGCCGCCGCCGCCCAGGACCAGGCCCGCGCTGCTACCGCCGCCGATGCCCGCCGCCGCGGCGCGGATTTCCTGGTGGTCGGCCGGGCGGTCAGCCGCGCGGCGGACCCCGTCGCCGCCGCCCGCGCGCTGGCCGCAGAGGCGGCGGGATAGTCCCGCCGGTCTTCCGGCCAACCGCCGCGGAGCGCGCCATGAAATCGCTGGTCATCGGCACGGCCGGACACATTGACCATGGCAAAAGCGCCCTGGTCCGCGCCCTGACCGGCGCCGATCCCGATCGCCTGGCCGAGGAGAAGCGGCGCGGCATCACCCTCGATTTGGGCTTTGCCCATCGCGACTTCGCCCTGCCGCAAGGCGAACAACTGCGCTTGAGCTTCATTGACGTGCCCGGGCATGAGCGCTTCGTCCACAACATGCTCGCCGGCGCCGGCGGCTTGGATTTGGCCCTGCTGGTCATCGCCGCCGACGAGGGCGTCATGCCGCAGACGCGGGAGCATTTCGAGATTTGCCGCTTGTTAGGCATTCGTGGCGGCGTCATCGCCCTCACCAAAGCCGACCTCGCCGGCGCCGAAGCCGTGGACCGTGCCCGTGCGCAGGCCCGCGCTCTTACCGCCGGCTCGTTTCTGGCGGCGGCGCCCGTCGTCGTCGTCAGCAGCCGCACCGGCGCCGGCATTCCGGAACTAGAGGCAGCGCTGCTCGCCGCCGCCCGCAGCGCCGTCCCTCGCGGCCAAGATCTCCCTCCCCGCCTGCCGATTGACCGCGTCTTCACCATCCATGGCTTCGGCACCGTGGTCACCGGCACACTGCTCAGCGGCCGCATCGCCGCCGGGGCCGAGTTGGAACTGTGGAGCGGCGCCACCGCCCCCCGCACCCTGCGGGTCCGCGGCGTCCAGGTGCATGGCGCCGCCGCGGAGCAAGCCGTCGCCGGCGATCGTGTGGCGCTTAACCTCGCCGGGGTGGAAACCGCGGCGTTGGCGCGCGGCATGACCCTCGCCGCTCCCGGCGCGCTGCGCCCGACCCGCGTCTGGGATGTGGAATTGCACCCCATCCCGGACGCGCCCGCCCTGGCCTTGCATTCCCCTCTCCGCCTTCATCTGTATTCCGCCGAAACCGTCGCCCGCCTGGTCTGGTGGGACGCAGCCGGACGCGACGGCGACGCCCCGCGTTGGGCGCAACTGCGGCTGGCCCGGCCCTTGCCCGCCATTACCGGCGACCGCGTTATCCTCCGCCGTCTCTCGCCGGCGCTGACGCTGGGCGGCGGCGTCGTACTCGACCCCGGCGTCGCGGCGGGTCAGCGCAGCGCCGGCCGGGCCGATCGCCTGCGCCGCCTCGCCGCCGCCCCAATGTTGGCCAAGTTGCCGATCTGGGCCGCCGCCGCCGGCGCCCGGGGATTGCCGTTGGCCGCCGCCGCCCCCGCGCTCGGCCGCCGGCCCGGCGACCTCCGGCAATGGGCGGACACCGCCGCCGAGGGAGTCGTTCTGGCCGCCGACCACCTGTGGACCCCGGCTGCCTGGAACCAGTGGCGGCAGGACGTGCTCCACGCCCTAGCCGCCTTTCATCGCGCCGAGCCCGTGGCCCCGGGAGCCCGCATCGAGGCCCTGCATCGCCTCCTGCCCCCAGGCGCGCCTCCGGGCTTGATCCGCACCGCGCTCGACCGCCTCGCGGCGGGCGCCCAGGTCGAACGGCAGGGCGAACTTTGGCGGCTTCCCGGCCACGGCGGGCAGCTCAATGCCCAGGAATTGGCCGCCCGCCAGCGTATCGAACAAGCGTTTCTCGAGGCCGGCTACCGCGCTCCGGCCGCCCCCGAGGTGCTCGCCGGCGCCGGCGTGGATGCCGGCCGCGCGGAGCAGATCCTCCGCCTTCTGCTCCGAGAGGGCGTCCTGCTGCGCCTCACCCCGGACCTGATCCTGCACCGCGACGCCGTCGCCGATCTGCGCCGCCAGCTGCTCGCCCGCCGCGCCCAGGCGCCGCGCCTCAGCGTCGCCGAGTTCAAATCCCTAACCGGGGTCACGCGCAAATACGCCATCCCCCTGCTGGAATACCTGGACCGCGTGCACGCCACCCGCCGCGTCGGGGACCTGCGGGAAATTCTCCCCGGCTAATCGCGGCAGCCGCGCCCCGGGGTCCCCGGCTCCGCTGGGCGCGCAAGCGGCGCCCCGCCCCGGCTCTTGGGAACGCGGGGCGCCCCGCACGCCGCGCGGCGGCCCGCGCCCATCCCTGCGCCGGCGGCCGCCGCCGTTGACGCCAGCCCCACGCCTCTGTTTAAATATTCATAGCAGGAATAAATATTCATTCCATCGGGAACGCGGATGAGCAAAGCCTACCGCCAGGAACAGATCCTCAAGCTGGCGCACGACCATGCCTTCCGCTCCCAGGCGGAGCTGGCCCGGGCGCTGCGCCGCTCCGGCTTGGCCACCACGCAGGTCACTTTGTCGCGGGATCTCAAGGAACTAGGACTGGTCAAAACCCCAGAAGGCTACGCCCGGCTGGGCGAAACCGCCGCCGCGCCGCCGGCGGAGGTCGAGTTGGCGCGCATCGCCGCCGATTTCGTCCGCGACCTGCGCCCGGCGCAAAACCTGCTGGTGGTCAAAACCGATCCCGGCGCCGCGCCCCGCGTCGGCGCGGCCCTCGATGCGGCGGGCTGGCCCGGCCTGGCCGGCACCCTCGCCGGCGATGACACCGTGCTGCTCATCGCCCCTGATAACGCCGCTTGCGCCGCCCTGCGCCGCCGCCTGCGCCAGTTGTTGGCCCGCTGACCCGCTTTGCCCCAATACCCGTTGAGCCTGCCCATGCCGAAAACCGCCGCCGCTCGCCTCGCCGCCTCGCCCGCCGCTCCGGCGCGCGACTTCATTGACCTCGCCGACCTCTCTCCGCGGGAGTTTTTCTCCCTGCTCGACCTCGCCGCCGAAATGCGCGCCGCGCCCGCCCGCTTCCGCGGCCGCATGAGCGGCCGCGGCCTGGCCATGATCTTCGAAAAGCCGTCCCTGCGCACCCGCGTCACCTTCGACGTCGCCATGCAAAGCATGGGCGGCTATGCCGTTTTTCTGGACTTTTCCGATTCACCCCTCGGCGAGCGCGAGGACATCGAGGACGTCGCCCGCAATCTGGAGTTGTGGCTGGACGCCATCGTCGCCCGCACCTTCGAGCATCAATCCATTCGCCTCCTGGCCCGCGCCTCCCGCGTTCCGGTCATCAACGGCCTCAGCGATCTCAGCCATCCCTGCCAGGCGCTCGCCGACTTCGTGACCCTGCGCGCCGTATACCCTGGGCTGGTCTCGCCCACGCAGCGCCGCCGCCCGGTCAAGCTGGCCTACATCGGCGACGGCAACAATACCCTGCATTCGCTGCTGGAGGCCGCGGCGCTGGCAGGCGTCGAATTCGCCGTCGCCACCCCGCCTGGTTACGCTCCCAAGCCATCCGTCCTGGCCGCCGCGCAGGCCCGCGCCCAAACCACCGGCGCCCAAATCCAGGTCGGCAACGACATCCTGGCCGCCGTCCGCGGCGCCCATGCCGTCTACACGGATACCTGGGCCAGCATGGGCCAGGAGGCGGAGGCCACCCGCCGCGCCCGCGACTTCGCCGGCTATCAGGTCACCGCGGAGGTCATGGCCGCCGCCGCCCCCGGCGCCTATTTCATGCACTGTCTGCCCGCCCACCGCGGCCAGGAAGTCGCCAGTGAAGTAATCGATTCCCCGCAATCGCTGGTTTATCGGCAAGCGGAAAACCGGCTGCACGCACAGAAGGCCGTCCTGGCCCACCTGCTTCCCCCGGCCACGCTCTCATCCTCCCCTTCCGCCGGCCGGCCGCCCGCCGCCCGGCGCCGCCCGGCGCGAGTGCAATAATCGCGCCAACCATCAAATCCATGTCCTCTGCCAAATTCAAAAAAATCGCCCTCGCCTACTCCGGCGGTCTCGACACCTCCATCATCATTCCTTGGCTGAAGGAACACTACGGCGCCGCCGCCATCGTCGCCGTCGTCGCCGACGTCGGCCAGGGCGATGACTTCGACAAGGTGCGCGCCAAGGCCCTGCGCACCGGCGCCACCGAAGTGGTGGTGGCCGATCTGGTGGAGGAATTCCTCACCGGTTACGTTTGGCCCACGCTCAAGGCCGGCGCCGTCTACGACCACAAATATCTCCTCGGCACCTCCTTTGCCCGGCCCATCATCGCCAAAAAGCAGGTCGAGGTGGCCTTGGCCACCGGCTGCGACGCCCTGGCCCACGGCTGCACCGGCAAGGGCAACGACCAAGTCCGCTTCGAGCTGACGTACAAGGCCTTTGCTCCCCATTTGGCGGTCATCGCTCCCTGGCGCGAATGGGACATCCGCTCCCGCGAGGACGCCATTGCCTACGCCCAAGCACACCAAGTGCCCATCGAGCAGACGGTCAAGAAGATCTACAGCCGCGACCAAAACATCTGGCATATCAGCCATGAAGGCGGCGCCCTCGAGGATCCCGCCTTGGAAGCGCCGGACGACGTCTGGATGCTGACCCGATCCGTGGCCGAAGCGCCGGATCAGCCGGAATACGTCACCATCGCGTTTGCCGCCGGCGTGCCCGTTTCCCTGGACGGCGCGGCGATGGGCCCGGCGGTCTTGCTCACGCGGCTGAACGAATTGGCCGGCCGCCACGGCGTCGGCCGCATTGACTTGGTCGAAAACCGCTTCGTGGGTATGAAGTCCCGCGGCGCCTATGAAACCCCCGGCGGCACCTTGCTGCTCACCGCTCTGCGCGAACTTGAGGCGTTGACGCTGGACCGCGACACCGCCTTCATGAAGCAACATTTGGCCCTCGACTACGCCCGGCTGGTCTACAACGGATTGTGGTTCACTCCCCAGCGGGAGGCCTTGGATGCATTCGTCAACCAAGCCCAGGCGCAAACCACGGGCGAAGTGAAGCTCCGCCTGCACAAGGGCCACGCGCTGGTCGCCGGCCGCCGTTCGCCCTATTCCCTGTTCTCCTCCGAGCTGGCGTCGTTCACCATGAACGAGCAATATGAACAGCGCGATGCCGCCGGCTTCATCAACTGCATCGGCCTGCCCATCGCCACCCGCACTCGCTTGAATCAGCAGCGGGCCACCCAACGCCATGGCGGATAAGCCCCCGTCCGGCGCCCCTAATAAGCTGTGGGGCGGGCGATTCGATCCCGCGGCGCGGCGCAGCGTCCAAGCGGCGGAGTTCGACCGCTTTTCCGCTTCGTTCCGTTATGACCGCCGCCTGGCCCACGCCGAATCACGCGGCACCCGCGCCTGGGCCCGCGCCCTGGCCGCCGCCGGCATCCTCAGCGCCGGCGAAGCCGCGGCGTTGGACGCCGCTTGCGCCCGGCTGATCGCGGAATTGGCCGCCGCCCCGCCGCCTGACGATCCGGGCATCGAGGACGTGCACACCTATGTCGCCCAGCGCCTGGAGGCCATGGCCGGCCCGGCGGCTCGCAAGCTGCAAACCGGCCGCAGCCGCAACGAGCAGGTCGCGCTGGACCTTCGTATCTATTGCCTGGATCTTCGCCCCCTCTGCGAGCAGGCGCTGGGCGATCTAATCGCCGCCTTCGCCGCCTTTGCCCGCGACCACGCCGACGTTCTCATTCCCGGCTACACCCACCTGCAGCGCGCCCAGCCGGTCTCCTTGGGCCACCATGCCCTGGCTTACGCCGAAATGCTGCAACGCGACCGTCAGCGCCTGGCGGAGGCCTACGCCCGCGTGGCCGTGCTGCCGCTCGGCAGCGGCGCGCTGGCCGGCTGCTCGTTCCCGCTGGATCGCCAGGCCTTGGCCCGCGAGTTGGGCTTTACCGCCATCACGCAAAACAGCCTCGATGCCGTCGCCGACCGCGATTTCGCCGCCGAACTTCTGTTCACTTTGGCCCTGCTGGGCATTCATCTCAGCCGCTGGGCGGAAGATTGGATTTTTTATTCCAGCTCCGAATGCGGCTGGCTGGCGCTGGGCGACGCCTTCGCGACCGGCAGCAGCTTGATGCCGCAGAAGAAGAATCCCGACGCCCTGGAATTGATTCGCGGCAAATCCGCCCGCCAGACCGGCGCGTTGCTGCAGATGCTGGTCCTGCTCAAAGGATTGCCCTTGGCCTACAACCGCGACCTGCAAGAGGACAAGGAAAGCCTGTTCGCCGCCCTGGACACCGCCTTGGGCTGTTTGCGCATCGCCGCCGGCGTGGTCGCCACCACCGCCGTCCGCCCCCAAGCCGCGGCTCGCGCCGTCGCCGACCCCGCCTTGCTGGCCACCGATCTCGCCGACCTGCTCGTGGCCCAGGGCGTGGCGTTCCGCGACGCCCATGAGATCGTCGGTCGCATCGTCTCCGCCACGCTGGATGCCGACCGCGACTTCCGCCAACTCTCTCCCGCCGATCTGGCGCGGTTGGCGCCGCAGCTCGACCCCGCCGCTGTCGCCCAGCTTTCCGCCGCCACCAGCGTCGCGCGGCGCAATTGCCTCGGCGGCACCGCCCCGGAGCAGGTCCGCGCTCAAGCCGCCCGCCTGCTCGCCATCTAGCGGTGGCGAGACGGAGGCAAAAAAAGCGCCCCGGAAATCCGGGGCGCAGGGCCTCTGCTCACTGTATGGATTGGAGTGTGGTTATTGCGGATTGGCCGGCGTGGCTGCCGCGTTCGGTGCGCTGTTGGCGGCCAGATCGCTGCGCAGGATCCGGATGCTGACCCGGCCCCCGCGCCGCAAGCGCCGCGGCGCCACACCGGACATCGCCCGCGAGGCATTCCCCAACCCCACGGTGTAGATGCGGTACAAGGGAATGTTCTCGTCCATCACCAGATACCGCACCACGGCGTCCGCCAGATCCTGGCTATTGTGCATGGCCGCCACCCCGCGGCCAGCCGAATAGGCCCGCACCTCGATCAAGTAGCCCTTCTCCTGGGCTAGCCCCCCTAGAAACTGTTGCAACGATGCCTGCGCCCGGTGATTCAGCCGCGCCGTGCCCGGACGGAAATGCAGGCTGGCCGTTTGCGCCACTTGGTATTGGTCGGCGTTGTCCACGCGGCTGCGGAATGTCGCCACCTGCTGATCCAATTGATTTGCCTGGCTGGCCACGCTCTGCGCCTGCTGCTGGGCGGCATCGGCGGATTGATTCGCCTGATTGGCGTGGTCCTGCGCTGCCGCGACTTCCGCCCGCGTGCGCGCTTTCAACCGCGCCAATTCGGAAGCGGTGCCGGTGTCCAAGCCGTTCAGCTCGTTCACCCGGTCACGGATCGGCTGCACATGCTGCTGCACCCATTTCTTGCGGGCAAACGGATTGATGCGGCCCCAGAAGCCTTCATGGCTTTGTACCTTCAGGGGCGGCTCTCCGGTCGCGCTGGGCGGAGCCGGATTGGCGTTCCCGGCGGTCTGCGCCGGCGCCGCGCTGGACGCGGCCGTTCCCTGCTGCGCCGCCGTGGTTTGGGTTGCCGCCTGCTGCGCGGCCAAGGGCAGCACCAAAGCCAAGGCGAATGCCGCTACGCTGCCCAGCACTGGATTGATATGTTTGCGCCGCATGATCGTGCTCTCCTTAAACCACAATTCGGATCGTCCCTCGGGCCTCCTGCCAGCCACCCGCGGTTGAGCGGGACCGCGGGTGGCCAGCGCGGAAGTTGCTGACCTCACACGCCCTCTTCCATACACGCCGAGGGCCAAACCAGGCGACATGGCTATCCGCTGCGGAACAAAGGCTTTGCCCTCGGCGGCCGGGCGCAGCCGGGGAGCGGGACAAGGGAAAATTTGCCAGCACCGAGTAAAACCGCGCCGCGCGGGTTGCGTCTTTCTGTCTCTTGTTGCCGCGCCCGGCTCCTGCTACTCTTTTTGGCGTGAGTGTGCCGACCTCTTCCCCCGCCGCGTCCGCCCGTTCGGGCGGCGCTTCCTTTGGCTTTTTCGCCTTGGCCCTGGGAGCGATCGCGATGCGCTTTGCCCCCCATTGGCCCAATTTCACCCCGCTCGGCGCCATGCTGCTGTTCTGCGGCGCCTGGATGGCCGCCAAGCGGCTGTGGTTCCCGCTGGCCGCCATCGTCGCCAGCGATTTCGTGCTCAACGGCTTGGTCTACCACACCGCGCCGGGCGTGGATCAGTACTTCACCTGGGCGGCTTGGGGATTGTTTCTGGTGCTCGGCCTCAGCTTGCGTAACCGCGTCCGCCCCGGCCGCGTGGCCCTCACCACCGTGGGCGGGTCGGTGGCGTTTTTCCTGATCAGCAATTTCGGCGTTTGGTTCTCCGGGCTGCTCTATGCTCGTACCCTTTCGGGGTTGGAAGCGTGCTACCTGGCGGGTCTGCCGTTTGCCGCCAATGAGGTAATGGGCGACCTGTTCTTCGTAGCGGTGTTCTTCACCGTCTACGCTTGGGCCCGTCAGCGGCAAGCCGCCACGCCGGTGGCCGCTTAATTCACCGCTTGCCCGCCAGCGGCGCGGCATCTCCGGCCGGACACCGGGGCTCAAGCCGAGTCTTTCGGCAGCCACAGTTTCCAGCAGCCGCATTTTCGCGGCGCGCCAGCGGCTGCTCTCCTGTGCCCGAGAGCGGCACGTTCCCAGCGCTCGCGGTCGTCTTTATCGTTCCTGAAAAGCCAAGTAGCTATGCGGCGGCACGGTCAAGTTGTAGCGGTAGCCGCCGCCCGCAGTGGCCACGCCGCGCAACGTTTTGCCGCTGGCCAATTGCCCGCTTGACAGGGGCTGAAGCCGTGCAAAGGCGCCTTGCAAGCGGATGCGCGCCGCCCGGCTGCGGAAGGACTCCACCACGAACGTGCCATTGCCGTATTCGTACAAGCTGACCTTGGCCGGGCCGGAAAGCCGCACCGGCAAGCCGGCGCATAAATAGCGGCGGAGAACGTTGAGCACCGCCGGGGGAAGGCGGTACAGATTGTTCAGGTTCTCCGGCATGGTCCAGACGTAGAGTTCGCCTTTGCCATAGCGGTCCATCAGCAGCAGCGGCGCACTGCGCCCATGGGCCAAGCCCCGCACCACCGCCCAATCCTCATTGGTGTCGAAGCGGACTGCGGGAAACAGGATGGGGGCGCCGGCGCCGGGCAAACGCTGGCCCGCCCCGGCGCCGAACCCGGCGTAATAATTGTCCACCGCCATGACCGAATGCGTCACGCGCATGTCGTCGAGGGTGTCGAAACCGTGGTTTTGCAGCGCGCGCAGCAAGCCGCTGGTGATGATGACGTTTTGTCCCGAAGCCAGCGCCCGCTGCATGCGCGCCAGGATGCCGGGGTCGAATTTGGCCGTCGTGGTCAGCAGCACGGTTTTCGCCTGCGCCGGCCAATGCGGCGTCATCTCCACCGGCACGCCGATCATGCCGACGATATCGCGCAGAAAGTCCTCGCCGCTGGACTGGTAAGGGCGGTAGCTGGCAAGGCCCAGCGGGCGCCCCAGCTTGCCCACCAGCCGGTCCATGGAACGCAGCGCATCGTCGGCGACGTCGGCGGTCAGCGGCGCGGCGCCGAAGCGGCGCCGGCAACGCCGCACCAAGGCGGCGTAATCGAAGCTGGTGCGCTGGTGCTTCCAGCGGCGCTGCCCCGGCCGCGCAGGCCGCAGCAGGTCGGTGTATTCGAACAGATTGATCGCCGGCGCCTTGGCCAGCATGGTGTCCCACAACTGCTCGGCGTAGCGATCCACGTAGCGCACGTCGTAGGGATCCACCCAGCCGCCGCCGTTATGCCCGGGCGCAACGTTTTCGCAGTAGCGGAAAATTTCGTAGCTCTCGTATTGCTGCAACTGTTGGTCGGTAATCTTCGGATCCCGGGTTTCATCGCCGGTCCAGATTTCGCCGAAAATCTTCGGCTCCTGGGCAAGGTCATAGCCGAGCCCGGGAAACGACGGGTACCAGTTGGGGAACTTGATAATGATGCGCACCTTGGGGTTGGCGGCCCGGGCCGGCGCCAGCACCAGCCGCCGCGCCACCTGATCCATCAGCCGCAGGCGGAACTGGGCCCAGCTTTGCTGGCCCTTGGCGGCGATGTCGGTCGCGGTTTTGGTGTTGTTGAAGAAGAAGTCGTCCAGGATGATCTGATTGAAGTGCCGCGCCGTAAGGGCCGAGACGCGCCGCACCATGGCGCGGGTGCCGGGATCGGTGTAGCACAAAGAACGGAACTGGCCATGGCCGCCGGGGCCGGCCCACGCGATGCCGCCGGCGGTTTGCACGCCCTGGGCTTGGAAAAAGCGCTTGACCCGCTCCAGTTCCGCCCCGGTGGCGGTGTCCCCGCCGCGGAAGCTCTCAATGAAGACCTCGTTCACCGGCAAGCGGCGGCGCAGGGTGCGCCAGCTGCTTTTCATCCACCCGGGATGGGCAGCCATGCGCTGCACGATATTGACGGGGATGTACAC